>Ga0194112_10001434_pt1 | contig 35133 bp, 33 predicted proteins | sample TA2MahC400mmetaG_FD_146191 | JGI IMG/M metagenome (GOLD analysis project Ga0194112, IMG submission 146191) | Freshwater microbial communities from Lake Tanganyika, Tanzania - TA2015016 Mahale Deep Cast 400m | ecosystem: Environmental > Aquatic > Freshwater > Lake | place: Tanzania: Lake... | reverse complement strand
AAAAAACAGAATATAGATATTGACATTTATCTGGAGCATTATTCAAGACTTGCAATTCCTGTTGAAGACATAAAAAAATTTGCAGTAGAGATAGAGGGATTTCAAGTAGCCTGCCCAGAACTGCTCTTAGTTTTAAAGCAGGCAGCATACAAAGATAGGGAAAATTCTGCGAAAGGAGAAAAAGATAAGATAGACATAATCTCCCTGTTGTTTTTCTCTGATATTAATTTTGGGAAATATAGAGACATCTTAAAAAAGTATTCTCTTGATTATTTAATTAGCTTGAAAAAATTGCTGATAAATTTTAAGGATTATAATTCTCTGAACATGACTCCGGCAAATCTTAAGAAAACGAAGAATAAGTTTTTAGCAAAAATATAATATCTGACTATCCTTTCATCACAGCAACAGGCTTGACTCGAGCTATAAGATTTCCAATTCCAGCTTTATGCGAGACAGAAACAACTTCATCTATATCTTTATACACAGAAGGAGCTTCTTCTGCCAGCCCCTTCCAGCTCCCAGAAACAACTTCAATTCCTTTATCATTCAATTCTTTTTTAACTTCCTCTCCTCTTAAATTTCTCAATGCAGCAGAACGCGAGGAAACTCTGCCTGCCCCGTGAGCCACACTAGCAAATGAAACTTCCTCTGCTTTTCCAGTCCCAACTAAAACATAAGAAGCAGTTCCCATGCTTCCTGGAATTATTACAGGCTGCCCTATTTTCCTGTAATCTTCTGGAATTTCCTTTCTTCCTGCTCCAAACGAGCGAGTAGCTCCTTTTCGATGTATGCACAGTTTTTTAATTTTCCCATTAACAAAATGCTCTTCAAATTTTACAATATTATGGCAGACATCATAAATTAATTTTGATTTAAATTTAGGAAAAATTCTTTTCATTGTTTCTCTAACCCAGTAAGTTATTAACTGCCGGTTTGCAAATGCAAAATTAGCAGCACACGCCATTGCTGAAAAATATTTTTTTCCTAAGTCAGAATTTATCAGAGCATTTACTAACTCTCTATCCTGCTCAGGCCATCCATATTTTTCTTCCATTAACTTAATATAATCAGAAGCTACTTGATGTCCCAATCCTCTAGAGCCGCAATGAATTCCAATTGTAACCTGCCCTTTTTCCAGTCCAAAAGCTTTTGCAATTTTCTCGTCGAAGATTTCATCAACAACTTGAACTTCTAAAAAATGATTTCCTGCTCCTAAACTTCCTAATTGAGGCATCCCTCTTGCTCTTGCTCTGTCTGAAACATCAGCAGGATTTGCACCTAAAATTTTTCCATTATCTTCTGTATGTTTCCAGTCCTCATCTTCTCCATAACCTTTTTTAACAGCCCACTGAGCCCCTTCAACAAGAACTTCATTTAATTCTTCACGAGTTAATTTAATTCTTCCTTTTTCTCCAACACCACTTGGAACATCTCTGAATAGCTTGTCTATAATTTCTTTTTTCTTTTTCTCTATATCTTTCAGAGTTAAATTAGTAGAAAGAATCCTAATTCCGCAATTTATATCATACCCGCACATTCCAGGAGAAATAACACCAGAGTTAATATCAAAAGCAGCAACTCCTCCAATTGGCATTCCATATCCGCAATGCGAATCTGGAAGAAGAATTATATTTTTCACAATTCCAGGCAACATTGCAACATTACTTGCTTGTTTGAAAGTCTCATCTTCTTTCATCTTTTCAAGCAATTTTTCTGATGCAAAAATTCTTACAGGCACGTTCATCTTCCCAGTTTTAGGAATTTCCCATTCTACTTCTGAAATTTTCTTCAATTCAATTTTCTTTGTCATATTTTACTAGAAGAAAGAGAAGTTTATAAGCTTAATTAATATAAATCACAACTCTTAATAATAAACAAACAATTAAAAATTAAATTATGTTAATTCAGAATTATACATCTAAGACAACCTGAGCAACAAACTTATTTCCAAGTTTCTTCACAAACATAGAATTGTAAGTTACAGCTTTCACATCCTGCGATATCTTGTAATTTCCAGCATTATCTCCATAAACTTCTGCTTCAATCTTGTCGCCTTTAATTTTAATTTTATTTATCTTACTTAAAACAAAACTTTGCGAGTCATATAAAAACAAGAATTCTTCAAGAAAATTATACAGCAAACTTGAATTATCCTTTCCAGAAACTTTTATTTTTTTCTTTAATCTTGATTTAATCTTGGTTTTTTTAGTCATAATCTCAACTAAAGCTAAAGCTGAATTTTCAAATGCCTCATTCAGGCTTTTTCCATAAGCCTGAAACTTTACATCTGCTGTATGCTCTAGGAATTTATATCTCATTTTTAAATTAGTGGAAAAGTATTTAAATAACTATTCTTTGTATAAATTATAAAAGATGGTGAAAATAAATATAGAAAAAAAGCTTATGCTGCATTATATTCTGGAATAGCTGATGATTATGCCTGGACAACAGCAGAAACCAACACCAATCAATGGACACTGACAAATTCAGGACTAGGATACAATACAACAGCTTATGTCTGTTGATTTTCTTTATTTTTTCCAGATAAAAAGCTTGATTTTTCTCGGCTCATATATATGCAGATTGGATGAAACAATTCTTTCTTTTGCATAAACCTCTGGAATAAAAACATCTGGGTTGCAGATATCATTAATCAGGCAAATTTTCACAGAAAAATTCAAATCGCTTGAAATTCTTTCCTTGACAAAATTATTTATATTAACAAGATTATTTGCAAAAACATCATTTCTGAAATTATTGTTCTGTATTATTTCTTCAATTATCCTGTCTCCTAATGTTGGAATTTCTTCATTTGATTTTTTTGCCTGGCTGGAATAAAAAGTAAGCAAAAAAATCGCAAGTATCATGGCTGCCATAAATGATTCAACAATTCTTATCCATGCCTTTTTATTTCGCAAGACAAACACATTTTTAGTTTCTTGCCTATATTTTCCAGCTTTCTTATTTTTTCTCATTTTTTTAGTTTCGGAAAGTGCGCTGGGTGTGGGATTCTCGTCAGAGATTTCGAACCCACATGACTTTGGTAAGTCTCTGGCTTATCAGGCCAGCGTGGCTACCATTTCACCAACCCGGCTTTGCACACCGAAAGATTTATAATCTTCTTATAATTATAATAATTGACTTTGGTAAGGTGGTTTGTCATTTCATCGAACCCGCAACTTATCACTGCGGTTTTTTCTTTATTTCTTTTCATTTTACCATGCCTGAACATTTAATATAAAATAATTAAATGTGCCATTATTATAAGCCACCTGAACAGGAATATCTCTTGCAAAAACCTCAGCCCTGTTCGGTTTTTGCTTTACTGCTTTCATTATTTCTTTTCCTTCTGTATCCCTCAATATAAATCCAAAATCATTTTTTACAGGAATTCCAAGCCTGTCATGCAAACTTGAATAATCATGCTCGTAATTGTTTCTTAGCTGGCTTATTTTTTCATAAGAAACAATATTGTAAACTCTCGTGGTTCCAATTAAATAATGCTCAATTTCCTTCAAAACAGTGCACGAAACAAGATTTCCCGGATTTTTTTCATAAAAAAGGCTTGAAGAATAAATTGTGTAAAATTTGCCGGAAATCTGAATATAATTATTTTTGCTGTCAGAATAAGCATCTATAATATTATCTGTCTCATCCCTCACGCTTATATTTCTTAATTCAGAGCTTAAATTAAAACAGCCCTCACTTGGAAGATTTGGAATTATACTATCATCTAAAGCAATTGTATAATAAATCATCTTCATATTTACAAAATCTAAAACCCCTTTTTCCGCATAATCCAATGCCATACTATTGCCTCCCGGATTTGTTATTGGAAAATAAATCAGCAGGAATAAAACAAATCCTGAAAATATTATAAATGATATAATCATTTCAAGATGCGACACGCCTTTTTTATTCATCATTTTCCCCCTTTTATTAGCTTAATTTTTTGTTTTATATTTATTTTATTATTTACAATCAACACTATGATTTTATGGCAATTAATTTTGATTTTTTAGTCAATTTAACCTCTTTTTGTTGTTATTAATTAATCTTCAACCTTTATTATCTGATATTTTATCATGTGAAAAATATCTTCACTCCCTCATTTATCATGAATGCAAGCGCCATAAGTATGAAAGAGTGCTTTATTCCTGCCTTGATGTTTCCTTCTGCAAGCTTTCCTATAATCAATCCTGAAAATAATCCCTGAGTTAAAATTAAAATAAGGAAAGGCTTTGACAATTCTTTTATATCAAAGCTCTCGCCAGCAACACTACCTCCTCCGAAAAAACTTGAGTCCCCCATTCCCAACCCGCCTCCAAGCTCTCCTGCTATAGGCAATACTTTAATCTCAAGAACAAGCATTATTATTATAAAAATCATAAATATAATATATCCCTGAACAACAAGCGCGTAAATTGCAGCTCTTCTTTCTTTTTTCAGCTTTTCAATTTCAGAAACAGATTTTGCAACAGAATCAAGAATGCTTTCTATTTCTCCGCCGGCTTTCTCAGCCTCGCTTATAAGCATAACAGCCCTTGTAACTGTCCCGCTGTTCACATCACTGGCAAAATTCTGCAATGCCTCTTTAACAGGAATTCCAAGAGCAATCTGGTTCGCAAGCTTGTGAATATGCGGAGTCAGAGTTCCGTAATTTTTATTCTTGATATTTATTATGCTCTTGCTTATCGGCGTTCCTGCCTTGACAGATTCAACAAGATTTCTAGAAAACTCAAGAAACATCTCATTATTTTCTTTTTCTTCCTTGGATTCTGTTATCATAGATAATATAAAAGGAAGAACACCGCTTATCACAGCAATTCCTATAAAAAAATAAAACAGCTTGTCTTTTCTCAAAAATATCAGGCTTATTGCAATTATTACTAATGCTGCTATAATTCCAACAATGTGCTTTTTTTCCAGCTGCATTTTATTTCGCAAGACAATTTATTTTAGTTTCTTGCCTATATTTTGCTTGCATTTTATATTTTTTTATTTATTTTAGTATCCTGTCTGCTTGATGTGCAAAAATGCCAAAAAGACAATATTAATCAGGGCAACTATTGAGACAATTATAATAGTTATTCCTGTAAGAGTTAAGCCAATGCTGATTTTGCTCACACTCATTACCACTAATAACACCATTAATATCATTGGTGCTGCTATGACTATGCTTATATACAAATCCATAAATGTTTCAGCCATTTTTGTTGCTTTCTCTCTTTCAAGCCTGTAATCAAATAAGAGAGTTTCAGCTCTTTTGTCAAGAAAGTCAGGCAGATTTCCGCCTTCTGATATTGTTGTTGCTAACCCATTAAATAATTCAGCTACATTATTGCTAGGGCTTGATTTCGCAGAATTTTTAAGAGAATTAACAAGATCATATCCATAAATATTTACTTGATTGATTACTTTCTTGATTTCCTGCCTTGTATACGGATATTCCTTGCTTAATGCTATTACCTTAAATATCTGGCTTGGCTCAATCCCGCTTCTTGCGATTGCTGCCATGTGTATTACTGCAAAAGGCAGTTCGCGGTTTATTTTTTTATTTATCCCCTGCCTTTCAAGAATAGGATAAATATACACAAAAAGAAACATTGCTGCAGGGATAACAAGGCATATAACAACATTTGTAGCCAGCCTGCTTAATGTAAGCTCTTCTGCAAAGAAAAACGGGAAATTTATCTCAATTCTGTAAAATAAAAGCACAATGAACAATATCACAGAGAAAACAGCAGCCAGCAATGTTGTAAAAAAAATCATTGAAACATAAGTATTAAGCAGGAAGGGCAGGTTTGCTTTTCTCAAGCTTGTATTCAGCTCCTTGAAGTTTCCCTGTGAAATGAGCTTGTTTGAAATTCTTGAAAAAAACTTATTCGAAATCTTTGCATACATGCTTGGCTTTTTGAAGTCAGAAAAAACAACTTCTTTTCCCAAGTCTTTTTTTATTTTTTTTATTGCAAAGCTTGTCAGGCTTAATTCATCAATAAATTTTTTTCTGTCTTTTTCATTTACTGTGACATACTTGTCTTCATATTTCATTTTCACAAGTCCCTTCACGCTGCTTTCTTCTCCTAGCTTTTTCACAGGAGAGATATTTTCAGCAAGCGCGGGCACAGAATTATTAAGTATTCTCATCATGTTTTCAAGCGAATCAAGAGTTTTTATTATGACTGTCTTTTCCTTCTCCTGCACATTATTAATCTGATTATGCAAGACTATTATCTCTTTTATGATTTCTTTTTCTCTTTCAAGATTCTGCTTCAAGTTTTCCAGCGTCATTTTAGAATTTCTGAAATTTTTTTCTGAAAATCAAGCACAGCCTGCTGGCTTTTTTTAAAATTTTCAATATCCCTCTTCATATAATAATATTCAAGCTGATTGACAGCTTCTTTCAATGCTTCAAGAAGCTGTGCAATAATCTGGATTTCCTCCCTGCTTATCATTTTTTCCTCCTTTTTTTATTCCAGTATGGAGATTTGCATCTTGGGCATACAATTGGCATGTTTTTGTTTCTAGAAACCCATTTATGAGAGCATCTCTCGCAAAAATACCCCTCAATCTTTATTTTTCCCATCTTTTATTCTGTTTATAAAAGAAGATAGTATATAAACTTTACTATATTACTATTAATAATATACTTATAATATTATAGTATTAATAAAATTTTATTTGATATCATATTTAGCGAGAACACTCTCGGGGTTCTTGTAATATTCATTAATTATGTTCTGGACTTCCTCAAAATTAAATACTTTTCTCTTGAACAGTTCAAATATTAACTTGGCGCGGTTTTCAAAATCTTTCTGTATCTCCTCTCTTGATAATCCATATCTTAATGTAATCTTGTCAAGAACTCTTGAGTCTTTTTTAAAATAAAATCTGTCCTCTGAAGGGTTCCACATAAATGGAGTATTTGTCAGTGCAACTCCTTCAGGGTCTACCTTGACAATTTCAACTATTTCTCTTAATCTTCTTGTCTGCTGCTTTTTCACAATAGCATGAGTCATTATTGCAACAGCATCAAGAGTATTTACTAAAGTAGGAGAAAGCTCGATTGGAGGAGTTTCAAGTCTTTTTATGACAGTGTCAACAGAATCAGCGTGCATTGTTGATATTGAAGAGTGTCCTGAAGCCATTCCTTGAAATAAGACAAAAGCTTCCTTGCCTCTCACCTCTCCAACTATCACATATTCCGGGTTCTGCCTGAACGAGTTTTTCAACAAGCTGAATAAATCAACCTCTCCTGTCTGCCCTGTCCCGATTGCTGTTCTTGCAACACTTGGAAGCCAGTTTTCTCTTGACAGATTAATCTCTCGTGTATCTTCAATAGAAACAACTCTTGCTTCTGGGGGGATAAAAAAAGATATTGCATTCAGTAATGTTGTTTTTCCAGAAGCTGTCCCGCCTGTAATCAGAATATTGCACTTATACTGCACAAGTATCCAGAAGTAAGCAAGCATTTCAGGAGAAAGCGTATTCAAAGAAACAAGCTGCGGAGGCGTCCACGGAACTTTTGTGAACTTTCTGATTGTGTCAAAAATATTCATTGGCTTGTTTCCTGCTATAAAAAATTTACAAGGCTCTATTTCAATATCATAAACTTCATCTTTATTATCAAGAATTTCAACATCTTCAATTCTCACAAATTCCTGCCCTGAATTTAAAAGCCAGCCTATATATTCCAGCTCTTTTTTCACAATCCCTGAATTTTTTTCCTTTTTTATTTCTTCGCATAATCTTTCTGCAAAATATCTTGAAAATGAGCTGTAATAAAACCGATTTAGGCTGAAACCGCAATTATTTGTCAATTTGCTTTTATTCAGCTTCAGTTTCCTTATTATTTCTAAAATCGGAGCTCCAGGAATTCTGCTATGCCTGATAAATGTTTTATGCTCTGTTTGTTTTTCAGTCAGAATATTCAGGCAGCTTTTTTTGTAAATATTGCCAAACCCCACAACTTCTTTGAATTTCAAATAATAGGGAGAAGGTATGCTGACTCTGTATCCTTCTTTGTCCTGCCTTAAATAAGAATAAATTCCAATTCTTCCGAGAAGATATGCCAGCCCTTCTGCGAGTTTTTTTGAAAATGTCTTGTAGCTTAACCCTGACTTGCATGTTCCGTCCCCGTCAAACAATCCTTTAATAAATGAGGCAATAACATTATTGTCAGACTTGAATATTGCCTCTGGAATTTCAACTATTCTTGATTTTTTCCCTATTGGAATTCCAAACACCCTGTTGAAAAAATACGGCGCAAAAAGGTTGCATAAATAAATCCTGTTGTCATTATAATAAGAATCAAATCTTCCAAATTTTTTTAACAGCCTGTCCTTTATTGAATTCTTAAAACCTTCTTCATAGCATGAAAAGTCAATAAACTCTTTTGACAAATACCCGTCACTTATCAGCGCCCCTGCAAGATAAGCCAAATCCTCATCAATTTCTTTTGGTATCTTGATTGACTTTGTTTTTTCCCTTGTTCCTCCGCCATAAACATTCAGCGAAATTTCTCCAAGTTCTGAAAAATTTATGTTTCTTTCACTGCATATCTTGTCAAGCACATTGAAAGATATTGAATTTCCCCTGCTTATTACTTCATAAAAATATGATTCTCCCACACCATATTTTTGGGACAGAGCCTGCCTGCCCAGGTTTATTTCCTTCACAATATTTTTCACAGCCTCTGTGCTTATTATGCATACTTTTTTTAAATAGGAAAAATCTTTGATTAATGTGTAAACATCTATTTTCTGCCTGTAACCATTTATGCCTATTTCCTTGGGCATAGGCAGAATCATTCCTTTCTTCAGGTTTTTTGCTTCAACCATTTTTAAAGAGTCATCTGCAACATGAAATATGTGATTTTGAGTTACTTCTATCTCTCCGCCGTCTTCAAGCTTTAATCTTACAATTTTATCAGGAGCTTTCAGCTTTATGATTGACTTAATCCTGCAGATTGTCTGTTCAAGTGTTTCCTCATCAACTCCCTGGCATGCAAAATTTGAAACCTCAATAACTTCATTTCCGCCCTCAATTTTGAACCCAAAATTTTTTTTGCATTCTTCAAAAAGCTCTTTTATATCCCTGATTCTCCCGTCGCTCATCTGAATATACCCATTTTTAAAGCAGAAAGTAGGCCCTTTGCTTGTAACATCTGCTGTATATGTTGCATTTACTCTGCTTCCATCTGGCAAGGTGCCGTCAAGAAGAGGAGAAGCATACGAAATATATCTTCCTGTTCTTTGTGCAAGCTTTTCGACAAATGAAGCGAGATATTCCACATCTTTATACATAATGTTTGTTTTCAAATTCCTGTAAATTCTGTGGATAATATAAATGGGAGTATTAACTCCATTGCACTCTATATCCTCAATAAAATAATCTTTTGACAATGCTTCAATCTCATTTAATCCAATAAAATCCCTGTACAAGTAGTATGAAATTTTTTTATATTCTTCCTTGTTCACCTTTAAGTTCAATTCTGAAATTAAAAGTTTTGCTGTCTTGCTCACATAAGCTATCATTGCTTCGGGTGTTCTTTCCACAAGAACATTTATGTTGATAATCTCTCTCATGCTTCTCTCAATTTCTTCAAGCATCTCCCTCTCATTTTCAGTCAGGAGCGGCTCTTCTAATTCATAAATTAATTCAGAAGCTTCCTTGTTCCAGTAAATATGGGCAAACGCATACGGAGAAATCAAAGCATATCTTACATCCACTTTTGTCTTGTCCTCAAATCTCGGGAGAGCGGGAATTCCTGGATTAAGATTTATTTCCAATTCATCAGTTAATTCTTCAGGCATATTCTTCCTCTTTTTTTATCTTAAATTTTTATATAGAATTAGTGGTAAAAAATCTATTTAAATCTTCCTTATCAATAGATTTTTTACTTATGTCAGATAATTTGTTATAAAGCTATTAAAAACAATTAAACAAATCTATTTTAATAAGTATGCTATTAATATGCTCTGTTTAAATTAAGCTGTTAAATATAATCATCATAAATTATTATTTTTGAGCTATTATTAATTGATTTCATATTTAAACAACTAATTAAAAAATATTCAAATTCCCTCAATTTATATGAGTTTTAACTTAGACTTGAGAAATCTATCTGAGACAAGTCGTTTTTTGTTCCAGTGTTTGTTATTGATATTTTGTATGGTGTCTGGGCTTTCTGGAATGTGTAGCTTGATTCTTTTCCATTATATTTTATGTTAAGCTTGTCTTTATAATTCAGGAAGAGCCTTATTGTATACTTGTTTCCTTTTTGTGTTGTCAATACTACCACATTTCCAGATGCATTTATTTCAGAGCCGGGCTGCCCGTATGCATATACGCTGTCTTCAATTAATATAACTATGCTGTCATTCTCGCTGTCTACAATCATTTTTCCCTTGCTCATTTTTATTTCTACTGGTCTTGAATTTCCTGCAACATACCTCACTTCTTCTATGCTTCCGTCTATATTATTGAGCATTTCAATGCTTGAAGTTACTGCAACAGAATCTCTCTTCTCATCAACTGCCGGCTTTACAAATCCAAGGACAATTCCGATTAAAGCCAGTCCAATAAGTGTGTAAATTACAGTTTCAATCCATATTTGCCCCTTTTTCATTTTCTTCTTTTTTCCTATATTTTGTTATTTCTATTAATTAGCTTCAATTTGCATTTATCTTATTATTAATTATTGTATTGTTATTTGATTAATTTTTTTAGTATTGATTATCACTCACTTAAACTACTAGCTCTCAATTATCTTAATTTAAACTTTATTTTGTTGCGAGTTTATTTATATTTTTATTATTAGTTTTAAGCTGATTCTATTTTGTATTTAATTATAGAAAAAATATCTCAGCATATAGATATTTTTTCTTCAGGCCCTGAACAAGTAACTTCACAGTCAGAATCTCCAGAGACAACCCCTATTTTTGCCTCAATAGCATTTCCCAAGTCAAATCCGTATCTCTTGCTTCCACCTGTCTCTGGGATTGCGAGAGTTGAGCTTCCTGTTGTATACATCCAAACTCCTGCAAATGTCTCTCCATCTATAATCTCATATTTTTTTGACTCTCCATTCTTGTCAGTCAAAGCCACAATAATCTTGTCTATTTTGATATTTTTTGCGCCTCTTTTTATCATAATTGATGTATTGCTTGGGCTGTAGCAAGTAAAATCCTCTCCTATCGTGATATATTCAGAATTTGTTATGTCATAGCAAATTTTTTTCTCGCAAAGATTATTTTTTACCCATGGAATTATAACTCCTCCGATAATAGCAGCTGCAGCTATTGTAATCATAATTATAAGAACAGTTGCTATAATAGCTGAAATCCCCTTTTTATTCATTACAAATTAGGCAAGGATACCTCTACTTTTAAGCAGAGGAGGAATTGCCTTCTCCAATTTAGTTCTAAATTTGTTTTTCTTTTTTAACATTTTTGTATCCTTGCGTAAATACCTCGGGCTTTAGCCCGAGTGTTATTCATTTTTAATTTAATAAGCTTGAATTTATCTTTTATTGATGACTTAATTTAATTTTTTTTGATATTAATTGTTCCCGCTCTTTTATTTAACTGATTAACTTTGATTATTTTGGATTTATTTCTGTTATTCAAGAAACTTCAATCTTATTCTTCTCACATATAAATTCTTGCTTTGAGTTCTTTATTTCTCCGAGAATAATCGGGACAACTTCAATCTTGTCATAGCTTCCTCCCAAACCATATATATTTCCCTGCCCTGTTCCTAATCCATTTTCTCTCTGGATTTCAGTGTCTCCCCCGCTTATTTTTCTTATTTCAATATTCACAACAGGAACATTCCCTGTATTTGTCAAAGACAATATCTCGCCGTCAAGGCTTGTATCCAAGCTCACATCACCACAACCCATTTCACACGCTTCCTTGTTTTTTTCGCATTGTTCCTTAACAAAACTTGATGCCCAAATAAATATAATCAATGCTATAACAACAACAATTGCAATAAGAAGAACAGTTGCTATAATTGGAGAAATTCCTTTTTTCAGTTCTCTATTTTTATTTCTTCTCTTTTTCATATTATATTATGCTATTTTATGTTTAAAAAACTTTAGTTTTAAAATTTCTTTATTCTATTATTTTAAAAAATAATGGAAAGATTTAAATAATACTATCACTATAATGATAGTATGAAAATTGAATTAGTAAACCCTTATGTAATAAAGATTTTGATATCTTTGAGGAAAGAAGACAGCGCCAGCTCTGTTTCCAAAAGGATAAAATTATCATATGGCTGGACGCATAAATGGATTCATGAGTTAATCAATGAGGGAATTTTAAAGGAAAAATGGAGGGGTGTTGTCTTGCAGGAAAACAACAAAAGATACAGAAGAATCTTAGAATTTATAAAAAAAAATTTTATTGACGCTAATTTTTATTATTCTGCCTTAAGCTTGTTTGGCATAAAATATTGCTTCACAAAAACTGACGCAGTTTATATTTGGACAGAAGGAAGGTATAATATTGCCAGATACAGAGATTATTATCCTGTTTTTATAAAAATTAAAGAGGAAGATTATGGGTTGTTTTTGAAATACTGCAGTAAATTGGGATTGAAGATTAATGCCAATAAAGGGGTTTTTTATTCTCCTGAAATTGTAAAAGATTTTGAATGTGAAAAGAAAAACGATTTTTTTGTCGAAAAGTTGGATAAAACAATAGAATTTATGAAAGACAAAATCTACAACTTTCAGCCCGCCTTGGAAATTATTGCTGAGATGTACAATAAAAAATTAAATGTAAAATATAAGGAGGCAAATTTCTGATGGATTTGACAGATAGGGAGAATAATATTTTTGAAATATTGCAAAAATTCATAGATTCCGGGCTTGACTTTGTTATAGTCGGAGGGTATGCTGTTTCTGCGTTTAAGCATAGATTCTCTATTGATGCTGACATTGTTGTAAAAAGCGCAGATGTGGCGGCGTTTGAGGATATTCTAAGGAAAAATAATTTCAGAAAAACAATCAGCAAGGAGCTTGAAAATATTTATTCTTCAAAGTTTGAGAGATATGAAAAAGATGCAGCAAGCATTGACTTACTGATAAATGCTGTTGCCTCACGAACAACAAATGCTGTTTTCAGCTATGATTTGCTGGTTAATAACTCTGCAAAAAGAAAGATAATAGGGACTGAAAAGGAAATTATTGCTTATGTCCCAAATAAAGAGGCGTTAATAGCCATGAAAATACATTCAGGCAGGCTGGCTGACTTCAGGGATATCGCAGCACTGGCAAAAGATACAAATCTTGGCATAATAAAAAAATTCCTGTTTATTGGAAACTTAAATCAGGTTAAAGAAAATCTTAAGAATTTGGAAAGGGCTTTAAATGATAAAAACTTTATTGATTCTTTTAAGGGAGTTTTTCTGGAAAAAAAGTTTGACATTGACGTTTCCCAGCTTAGAAAAATAGCAAAATTAGCTTAGCTATTAATCTGTATAATTTTGTAACTATTATCAAGTTACAACAGAAAAGTTTATATACTCTTTTATGCTGTAAAATTTATGAATTACACAAAATCACGATTTGAATTAAGCCAGGCCAGAAGGTGGCAGAGAAGACAAACAAGAAGCAAACTTGAATCAGCCGCAAAAATAGGAACAGCAACTGCAGCAGCAGTTGCATTATCTGGATTAGCAGGAAAAGCCCAGGCTTCAATCATAAATGTCAGTCATATTCAAGATGTTGTTCCTGCGGCTGGAACTCAAGGCGGAGTTTCAAGAGATTATGAAACTTATAATTTAAAAGTTGATGGACAAGAGCCACAAGCATTAACACTTGCATTTGCATACAGAACAGTTCCAGGAATTGGAAATGTTTTTATAGGTGGATTAGAAAACCTTCCAGGAGACCCATTCACCCCTATAACAACTGCAACAGGATTTATCAATAAAGATGATGCAAATTTCTGGGGTTTAGAAAACTATGGAGATGTTCTTGGTGGAAATGTTCCAGGTGGATTTTTTGGATTTTATGACAAAAATGGAGATGGAAATATAGGAACATTTAATGATGTAACAGGAGTATTAACACCAGATACAGGAGAAAGCTATCCTATTGTTACATTTACAGGGTTTCAGGCATTTCCAGAACAAAACGTTTTAGCTACAGTAAATTCAATTAACCTTGTTCCAGAACCAGCAACAGGGGCTTTTATTGTTGCGGGATTAGTTGCTTCTCTTTTAGCAAAAAGAGCTAGAAATTTTGGAAATAGAGTTAAACAATATTTCAAATAATTCAAGTGATTCTATTAGAAAGATTTAATTATTTCAGGAATATATAAATTATATGATATCCAGCTTAAAATCAAGGTTAAAATCAGGATTAGCTTCTCTTCTTGTACTAGCAGGATTATCCTCTTCTTTAGAAGCCAATGTTATAAATGTCAGTCATATTCAAGATGTTGTTCCTGCGGCTGGAACTCAAGGCGGAGTTTCAAGAGATTATGCAACTGAAAACCTAAAAGTCGAAGGACAAGATCCTACAGCTTTAATACTTGCTTTTGGATATAGATATCCTACTCAAGAAGAATTAATACAATATCCTGGTTTACAATCAGACTCTAAACTTTTTATAGGTGGATTAGAAAACTTACCAGGAGACCCATTCACCCCTATAACAACTGCAACAGGATTTTTTAACAAAGATGATGCAAATTTCTGGGGATTTAAAAATTTTGGAGATGTTCTTGGTGGAAATGTTCCAGGTGGATTTTTTGGATTTTATGATAAAAATGGGGATGGAAAAGTGGGAACTCTTAACACAGAAACAGGAGTATTAACACCAGATACAAAAGAATTTATTAATCCACAGCATATTTATTTTACAGGATTTCAGCCATTTCCCCAGCAAAATACTCTTGCAACAATACAATCAATAAGCATAACAAATGGTTATGTTAAAAATATTCATGCTGAAATTGCTCCAAGAAATTCAGATGATACACAAGTTAAAGTTGGATTTTTTGAATTTGATTGGTATGCAGATAATCTTTTCACATCAATTCCTGGCTCTGATAAATCAAAATTAGATGCAAAATACAGAATTACTTTTTGGGAAGATGTTGGAAAAGATGGAAATAAAGATAACGATATTATGCTTACAAGAGAAGATGGAAGTCTTGTGCAGAGTGATAACCACATAATTTTCATAGTAAATAACCCTGAATTTTACAAGCCACAAGATAAAAAAATAAATCCGTATGATGAATATATTACACATATGTTTATGTTTGGAATTCCTGATTTTACACTACAAGAAGAAGGAATTACTAGAATATATTCAAAAATAGAAGATTTGGAATTTGGAAATCCAGATTATTTTCAGTTTAATCCTGCATTTTCTGATTATATAGATGTTTATAAAACACCAGATGCTCCAACTCTTTCTTTAGTTGGCTTAGGATTAGCAGGATTATGGGCATCTTTCAGAAACAAAAGAAAAAATAATTAGCAAAAAGACAAGCATTCTTACAATAAGATTAATTAAAATATTTTAAGCAATTAAGTCAAGTTTTATATGACATTATTAACAGAGAAGAAAAAATTATTCAGAAAAATAATTTTTTCCAGCCAGAGCATTATCAGAGTGTTTCTTTATATCTGTCCCGTATAAAGCAGTATTATAAACAGCTACTTCATCTGTTAATCCGTTAATTATTCTCCCAACAAATAATCTATCATTTCCTAAATAAACAGGAATAGAAGTTAGTGTTGCACTTCCTTTTTCTTTCCCATTAATATATAATGTGAGGTTATTTCTTGAATTAACAATAGCAATATGATACCAAGTTCCTGTTTGCAATGCATCAGAACTTTCTATAACCTTAACATTATTATAATAACTTCCAATTTTTCCAGAAGTTTCTATTTTTAATCCATAATTAGGATTAGCTCCACTTAATTCTGTAATAATAAAAGCATAAGTAAATGCAGGAATAGCATTTAAGTAAACTAAAGCTTCAATTGTAAAATCTCCTGTAAATTGCAAATTATTCCAAGGAGTTGTAGAATTTTGTGCAAATTTATCTTTATCTAAAACATTCATTGCCTTTCCAACTTTTCCAGGCACATAAGATGTTATTAAAGCCATACTCAGATTATTTCTCCCCAGCTCATCAATGCCATTTCCCTCAAACTTCCACCACGAAACAAGTGAAGGAGGTATACTAGGAACAGGAGGAGCAGTCTGGCAGGTTCCCAAGCTGCAATATCCTGACAAACAATCCATATTTCTCATACAATCTTCTCCTAAAGCGCATCCGCCGCAATTTGTCCCGCCGCAATCAACATCACTCTCATCCTGATTTTTTTTATTATCTGTGCAAGTTCCAGGAAGCAAAGCAAACTCATTGCAGTTTTCAATTTCTTGAGTAATTATAGCATCCTGGCATAAAACAAGAGTTTTATTTGACATAAAAGGCTGAATAGTTATTTTTGTTATATTCCCAAGTTCAGAATACTGAAAAATTAAGTTTAATTTCTGCCCAATTCCCAGCTTATTATTCAAGTAAACTTTTTCCCCAAGAGAAATGCCAGGAGAAATAAGAGGATAAACAGCTTTTCCTTCTGTCATATTGCTCGCCCTAATAACAAAGCCGTCAATATCCCATCTCCCAGTATTCTTGAATGTTATATTTATTTCCTTGCTTCCAGCATTGCACACATAATCATCAATTGCAATGCTTATCCCTTCCCTGCATACTGGACTGGGCTTAAGCACATATAATTTCAGAAATGCATAAACCATAATGCTTAATATCAAAGCTATCATAACAAGAAGAACATATGCAACCATTTCTGTAACTGCTTTCTTATTTCGCAAGACAAACACATTTTTAGTTTCTTGCCTATATTCTCTATCCTTATTATTTCTTTTTATTTTCCTCATTTTTCATTCAGCTCAATTAATTGCTCATTACCCAATATTGTTATTGTTGAACCCTTAATTATTTACTTTAACTTTAATTTTGGTTTTATTAATTTAATTAAACTTAGTTAACTTTGCGCCTTGTTATCTGCAATTTAATGTTTATTTCTCACTTAACCCTTATTATATTTATTTAATCTTATTTTGTTGTGAGTTTATGGAGCCCCTGTACTTGTTTCAGAATTTCCTGTACCTGTTTTATCTTTTTCTTCAACCTCTTCTGTTGTAACAACATATCCTCCCTTCTTTATAACCATGCCAAAATTCTGGTATTTTTTAATTGCAAATTCATAAGTTATTTCTCCTATTTTAATTTCAATTATGCCCCCATGGCTTTCAACACTTGTCTTGTCTACTTCTTCTCCTGGCAAAGTTATAGTTGATGTCCCTCCTGCATCAATAGTTATAACTCCTGATTTTCCCTTGTTAAACACAAGAATAGTTATATTCTTCTCATCTCCAAATACAAAAACCCAGTTATCAACATCTTTTGTATTCATATTGTCAACATAAGTTCTGGTCCAGTTTTCAACCATAGGAGAAGTTTCATTTTTGTTGTAAATTGCAAAATCAACAACTTTCCCAGACTCAAACCCAAGCTCCTTGTTCAAATCATAAACAACATTCTGCTCTTTTGGCTTTCTTAAATAACTTGAGGCAGAAAAAATCCCAAAAACAATTAACATTATAATTACTGCTGCAACCAAGTAGAACTGTCCTTTCCTCATCTCTTTTTTCATAAAAATATTAGATATTTTTGATTTAAATATCTTGCTAATCAAGAATATATTATTAGATAATATTAATAACATTAAAATAATTAAAAAATAAATTTAATTCAAACTAATTAATATTTATCAAGTTTATTATTGAGAATAAGGTTTTTTTAATCTTTCAATCCATTCTGCATGCGGAATATATTCATCCCATTGTGACAGGCAAGTAATTATATTTCTTTTTCCAAAATGTAGCTCTACACAATTTTTTCCCCTATACAATACAAACTCAGCACTGGTATATTTTCTTTTGCCAACAATTGGAATTTTTACTCCACCAAATTCCAAGCACGCCCTTAGAGTATATGCAGGATTTACAACTAAAACCTGTGTATCAATTATTACTGGCTCTCTTTTTTTATCAGGAAACATTCTGTTATCTCTCTGAACACTTCTTTTTTCTTTTCTTAATTTTTCAAAAATACCAAAAGTAACTGCACTTGGAGGCTCGCTTGCCAATGCCATTCCAGCTATAACCAAAACAAGCTCGCCTTCTTTTGCTTCATAAACTGAGCTTGCTTCTCTTCCAGGAACTATTATTCTTGTCATCTTAATTTATCAGAACTCTTCTTGCCTCCGCAATTGTAAATTGCAGTTTTGGAAACCTTTTTCTAAAAGGTTTAGCAGACTCGGAAGTTTGCCTCATGCTTGCCAGCAGTTTATCTTTAAGCTTTCTCAGCCCTGCTTTCTTGCAAGCACCTTAACTCATGTTTATGGTTGCTCCGGTCAAGGCCTCACCAGTTTCGCAAGAGCAAGATCGAGCAAGACAAGACCTCAACGTCCACCTAAAGGACTTCTGGTTTGCATGTCACTCGCTTCCTTGCAGCTTGCCTAAAGCCCGTTTGCAAATGGCAGAGGGCTAACCTGCCAGCCTAGTCTGCTGAAAAAGGCAGACTAGAGCTGTTTATAAATATTATGATATCACAATTTTCTCAGCAAGAATAACAACAAAACAAGCTCAAAAGTTACAGGAACAAGCATAAAAATTTCCTTTCTGATTTCATTTTTATTGTTTATATCAACATAAAGCCAGCTTCCAACTCCTGCCATGCTTCCTTCCTGCCTGAATAAAAGAACACCAAAATGCTCTCCTTCTCCTTCAATGCAAACAGGAATTTTTTTATTTCCATTTACAATAAAATTTTTCTCATATTTTATTTCAACTCCAGCATTTCTCGAGTTGAGATTATAATCGTCAAGATTATTGCTGTTTATTTTGCTCCATTTATCTTCAGCAATAATCTTTCCTGTTGCAAAAATTGTTACATTCTCACATTCTCCAAAAAATTCAATCCTGCCGGGAGAAACTCCAAGCTCAACAGCAGAAACAAAACTAGATAAAAAAATAATAAAAATTAATATAAATAATTTTCTTTTAATTTTAATTTTATAAAATTTATTTTTCAACAGCCCAGAAGATTATGCTGGCATTATGCTTAATCATATCATAATCTATATCTCCATCATAATCAGTCAAATCAAGCTTGGCATATACAGACTGCACTTTAACCCCATTTTGGGTTGGACGCGAAATATTAACATTAAACATTCCAACTAATCTGTATGTATCAGAAGAGGTTTTTTTGAAATAAGTGTAATTAAAAATTTTTTCCTGCGAGTTTGCCAGTCTTGGAGTTACAGATATATCAGTAGTCCCTGTATTATTTATTGCAATATTAACATCATTGCTTTTGTATCCCTTAGTTACACCTCCAAAATAAGCATAATCTGGTACTTCAATAGAAACAACTGACTTAAATATGTTTGCCTCAACTTTCATCTTTCCAGTATCAGCAGCAGAAACAACAATTAATAAAAACAAAATAACAGCAATACATATAATTAAAAGCCAAGCTATACACCTCTTTCCCATTATAAGTCCAGTTTTTCAATTTATTTAAAATTTTCGGTTTCTCTCAAATTAAAAAAACACAGGAGTAATATAAATCTCAATAAGGCTTGCTATTGCCAGAACAATTATTCCTATAATCAGAAGATAGCTTGATCTCTGGATAATCTTGAGAAGATTATCCTTTGAAATTTTCTTTCTCAAATAGTTTGATATAGCAATGCTTGTCATTCCCCCAGCCATTGCAACAATAAAATAGCCCGCTATTTCAGGAATTCCATGAACAAGAAATCTTGTCAATCCAAGAGGAAGATTTGAAAGCTTGTATTTTATTGACAATGCAATAACACTTGAAACAACACTTGCATTCCATGAAATAAGAAATATAACCCCCGCCCCAAAAACCAATGCAAAAGCTAAGGTAAAAATAGCAACATAAACATTATTTGAGAATATTGAGAAAAAATTTCCTTGTGGTTTTGTTTCTATATCCTGAATTGTCTCATTTATCTTGTAATTGTCAAGGCAGTTTTCATACTGCAATGGATTGTTTAAGACGCAGTAAGTTTCAATCTGCGAGTTAAAGTTAATATGAGAAGGAATAATCACCTGCCAGAATGTAAATCCTATAATAAACCCTACAAATAAATATAGAAACATTGAAAGTATTTTCCAGTCATCATATATTGCTTTTATTTCACTTTTATCTTTTATATTTTTTCTTTCATCAAGCCTTATAGAATAATAAATAAATGTAATTGAAAAAAGAACTGAAAACATCACAACAAGCAAGCCAGAATATCGCGATAAAACAACATCCTGCGCGAAAATCCAGTTGACAATTAAGAATGAGAGAGAGGAATACAGCAAGCCTACAAAAATCATCTCCCACGGCCTTCTTCTCGCCTCTTTTGGATAAACTATCACCTCTAGCATAATTCTATTAATTAAACTGCATTTTTAACCTTTTCCTTAATTGTATTTGTCAGATTTGATAATTAATATAATCAAATAATCTTTGATAAAGTATGATATAATCTCCTTATTAATATAACAATAAGTTTTTATTTGATAGGCTCATTAAAATTATATTCTCTCCCTGATTAAACAAAATTAAAGAATTATTTTCTGGCTTTTCTTCTTACTAATGTTACTGTTACAGCTAATATAATTATACCAACAATAAACACAATAACAACTATTGTTCCGGCTGTTCCTAATGTTCCTACAATTGCTCCAGTTATTCTTGCAAGCAAGCCCTGTGCAGGAGCAGCAGGAGTTGTTAAAGATATAGGAGCAGTTGTTTCAGACACAGCAGCAGTTGCATTTTCAGGAGTTGTTGCAGGAGTTGTCTTTTCTTTGCTTGTAGTCCATCCAGAATCACTCACAACATTTGCAGGTTTTGGCAAGTTTCCAAATACTCCCCATAATGAAAAATGATCTGTTAAAGCCCAGACATAATTGCTTGTTGTATCAACTCCTCCAATTGGAGCATCATAAATTATCCATGTTCCTGATGTTGAATTATAATATGCAAGCCTTAAGCTTGATTCAACCAATCCAGAAGCATTAACTTCAGCATCTGTATAATAAACTTTTATTTTTGTATTATTCAATTTTCCTGTGAAGTTTCCATCCCTGTCTTCAATCTGGATATATTTTCCCAATCCTGGAACTCCAAATGCAGATGTTCCAGAAGGCAGAGAATTGTACTTGGCTACTGTAATTATTCCGCCTGCTGCTGAATCAAGGTTAAGCTCAATATCAACTCCAACAGATGGCATGCTTATTGTTCTGCTTGTTGTAGGGGGAATTGTTTCTGAATCTGCTGCCTGAGAGCCAGCAGGTATAATTGTTATAATTCTCTCTTCAGAAGCATATCCTAACACTGCCGGATTTTCTTTAACATTAATCCCTATCTGAACTTTATGTTCTCCAATTGAAAACTTGCTTGTATCAATTGTTATATTGTAAGTAAATTTCCCATTCGAATATCCCTGATTATATCCATAATTATACCCATATCCATATTTATACCCATAGCCATATCCATAGCTTGAAGTGCTTGAAATTAATTTGACTGTTACTCCATCGCAGATTGTTTCAGGAGAATTAATTGAGAAAGCGCATGCAACTTTATCATCTATAAAAACACCTGCAGGATTTGGCAAGGGCATTCTCTCATTGCTGTTTATTGTTATTGTAGCTGTTGTTGATATTTTATCTCCTTGCTGAGGATTTGAAACAGCAAATCCTGACAAAGAAACATTAAAAGCATTTGCAGGCCCTGCTAAAATAAGCATAACTAAAACTCCTAGAGTAAGAATTCCTGCTATAATCTTTGTCCCTCTTCCCTTAATATTCATAGTTTTTAGAGTTAAGTTTTATTTATAAACTTTGTTGTTTTACAAAATTCATATTAATTTATATTTACTACCAATTAGTATAAAATTTTATCTTTTAATTATTTTTTTCGAAGACAAAATATGTGTTTTGCTTGTTTCTTGAATTTTTTATATTTTCTCTTCTATAAAATTTATTGCCACTTTTCCCTGATAACAATAAGGTTTATATATTAAATCCGGGTTTAAAAAATATGAAGCTTATTGCAGTAATTCCCGCGTTTAATGAAGAGCAGAATATAGCAAATGTAATTAAAAATATCCCAAGAAAAATTTCCGGAATAAAAGAAATAAAAGTTCTTGTTATGGATGATAATTCAAGAGATAGAACAGCAGAAACAGCAAAATCTGCAGGAGCAGATTTTGTGATAAAAAACAAGCAAAACCTTGGATTAGGAAAAAATTTCAAAAAAGGAATTGAAACAGCGCTGAAACTTAAAGCAGATATAATTGTTAATATTGATGCTGACAATCAATTTAATCCAAGAGATATTCCAAAACTTATACAGCCAATTCTAGACAATGAAGCAGATATGGTTACTTGCTCCAGATTTTTAAATCCTCAATTAACCAAGAATATGCCATTTGCAAAAAAATGGGGTAACAGAAGATTTACTAATTTGATTAGCAGAATAACTAACCAGAAATTTACAGATACCCAGTGTGGTTTTCGGGCTTATTCAAAAGAAGCTGCATTAAGATTAAACCTTCAGGGGAGATTTACTTACACGCAGGAAGTTTTTATTGACCTGGCTGAAAAAGGCATAAAAATAAAGGAAATTCCGCTTGAAGTAAATTATTTTAGGGAAAGAAAATCAAATATTTCAGGCAAACTCGGAAAATACGGGCTAAAGAGCATAGCCATAATTGCAAGAGCAACACGAGACACCCAGCCACTGACTTTTTTTGGAGTTCCAGGGGCAATTATCTTTTTGCTTGGAATAATAGGGGCTGGATTTTCTTTCTGGTATTGGCTTACTCACTTAATGACAACTCCAGTAAGGCAGCTGTTCAATGTCTCAGTTTTCTTCCTTATTTTTGGCTTGTCTTTAGGCGTTCTCGCTCTTCTTGCAGATATGCTTAAAACCCTGAAGGCAAACCAGGAAGAAATTTTATACAGATTAAAGAAAAAAGAGCTTGAGATGAGATGAAAAAACTCCTTGTTTTTACCTCAACATTTCCAAGATGGAAAAATGATACAATTCCTCCATTTGTTTATGAGCTCTCTAAAAGACTGACAAAAGATTTTGATGTTTATGTTCTTGCCCCGCATTATCCTGGAGCAAAAGATTTTGAAATAATGGACAAGATGAAAGTTTATAGATTTAGATATTTCTTACAAAAATATGAGAAATTAGCAGGCGAAGGCGGAATTCTTCCTGTCTTAAAGAAAAATCCTTTTTATTATTTTGAAGTTCCTTTTTTTCTTTTTTGGGAGTATTTCGCATTAAAAAATTTAGTAAAAAAAATTCAACCAGATGTAATCCATGCTCACTGGATAATCCCTCAAGGTTTTATTGCGGCCTTAGTTAAGACATCAACAAATGTTCCTTATGTAGTAACTTCTCATGGAAGTGATATTATAGGTTTGAAAGGCTATAAACTTATAAAAAAATTTACTTTAGAAAATGCAAAAAATATAACTGTTGTAAGTAATTCTTTAAAAGATGAGGCATTAAAAATATCTCCCAATCTCAAAATAGAAGTCATCCCAATGGGAGTAGATACTAAACTTTTTAATCCACATAAACGAGATTTGTCAATAAAGAAAAAATATAAAATTAAAGGACCCTTTTTACTTTTTGTTGGGAGATTAGCTCCTGAAAAAGGAATTAAATTTCTTCTGGAAGCCATGCCAAAAGTCATAAAAGAATATCCAGAAGCGAAATTAATGATCATTGGTGATGGAACTTTGAAAGAAGAACTTAAAAAAAGTGTTAAAAAATTGAACATAGAAAAAAATATTATTTTTATGGGCTGGGTAAAACATGAAGAACTTCCAAAATATTATGCCACTGCAGATATATTTGTTTGTCCAAGTTTAAGAGAAGGATTTGGATTGACATTCGCTGAAGCAGCAATTTGTGGTTGTAACCTAATTGGTCCTAATGTTGGAGGAATTCAACATATTCTGAGTATTAATAAAGATGGATTATTACTAGAAAAATTGACTGGAAATAAGATCGCTTTAAAAATAATTTATTTAATAAAAAAATATAATCCTTACAGAACTTTGAAAAATAAATTAATTAAGGAATTATCTATAACTGAAACGATAAAAAAATATAATATATTATTAAGATGAAAAAAAATTTATTTTTTATAGGTTGTATAATTTTTTTACTCTTTTTAGCTGTTATAATCTATTCCGTCAATGCACCAAATTTTAATTCAGGATCCCCTGATGAAGTTGTGCTAAAAACTTATTCTAAATTGTACTCAGAATCCGGGCAGTTTTATATTTTTGGAGATATAAATAAATCAGAAAATACATTAAGAGGTACCATAAATATTAATAATAAAATTATTCCATTAAAATTTTTAGGTTATATAATTTTTTTAGGAGGATTAATTCCAATAATACCTTATTTTTCCTTTTATTTCACTGCGCTTACTGCAATTATTGGAATATTTTATGCATACAAAATATCCTTTCTAATTTTCAAAAATAATATTAAATCAATTATGGCTCTAGGTTTATTAATTTTTTTACCTTTTTTTTGGTATTGGACAACAATTCCTTTTATTGAAAATGTTTCTGCAACATCTTTTTTTATTGTAGGATTGTATTATCTTTTAAAAATTTTTGAAGATTCCTATCAAAAAATAAGTTATTATCTCCTATCCGGAATATTTTTTGGATTGAGTATTGGATTTAGGTATGATTTAGCTTTAGCATTTTTGTGTTTTGGTGGTTCTCTTGCTTTTTTTAATATTAAAAAATTAAATCTTATTAATTTAATCATTTTCTTCTCTTTATTTTTTCTTTTTATCTCTCCTTCTTTAATTGAAAGCAAATTTTTATATGGATCTTTCTTTACTTATGGAGAGAAGATAATAGAAAATAAGATAGGATTACCTCAAAGAAGCCTGTCAAATATCTTAGAGTATATTATAGCCCTTATTACTTTTATTCCGATTTTTTTTATATTCATATTATCTTTTTTTTATAAACCTAAACTTCAAGAAAACAAAAAGATTTATTATTCTATTTTATTAGCTTTACTAATTTATACTTTCTCTTTTCTATACATTCTAGTATCGCAACATCCCTTAAATGAATCAAATATTTTACATATATCTTATACTCGTTATTTCTTACTCTTTTTTATTCTGTCAACGATATTATTGGCTAATTTTGTTGGAGATATAAAAAATAATAAAATTAAGATTTTGTTTATTTTTGTTACTATAATTTTATTTACTATTTCAACACCCCTTTTAATTAATTCAAGAAGTGAATCTATAAAAAAAGGTTTTTTTATTAGAGATCAAATTATCTCAGAAACCCCTATAGATTCAATAATTATAGTAAAATATTCTGATAAATTTATTTATGGTTTTAGAAATTCTTTTGCCTTTGGTTATTTTGAGATAACTAAAGGAGAAGTTGATTATAAAAAAGCATTTGATGAATTAGAAAAATTTAAAGACTATAATCTATTCTTATACTCAAATGATTTTAATGATTATCCCATATTACAAGAATTCAAAAATCAAAACTATCAACTATTAGAAGTAAATAAAACTTTAGGGTTATACAAAATAAACAAAAAATGACATACTTCACATCTAATCTTATCAGAATAATTATCAGTGAAATAATTATTTCATTATATTATATAACTGATTTTATCTTGCCTGACTGGACTATATTTTCACCAATCAGAAAAATTTTTGCTAATTTTTTTTGGGATATTCATAAAAAATCAAGAATTAGAAAATATTTTTATGCTACTCATTTAGGTAACTTAAAGATAGGTAAAAACTGTTTTGTAAACAGGAAAAATCTTTTTGATAATGCTGCAAGAATTGAAATTGGAGATAATTGCTCAATAGGATTTGATAACAAATTTTTAACTGTAAGCCATATTGAAAAAGATAAAATAAGATATGAAAACCAAAAATCATTTTATTCAAAGCCCATTAAGATTGGGGATAGTGTATGGATAACAAGTAATTGTATTGTCCTTCCGGGAACAAAGATTGGTAATAATGTAATTCTTTCTGCAGGTTCAATAGCAAATGGAGAATTAGAGAGCGGATGGGTTTATAGAGGAAACCCTGCGATTAAAATAAGAAAAACAAAAGGAATAATTAAAAAGATTTTATAATATTTATAATATGAAAAAAAAGAGCATAAAACAACTAATCTCAGCAATAATCCTAATAGCAATCATAGCACTATTTATCTTCTACATATACAAGCATATTTCAGATTTTAAAACGCTTTTTAATGTGGCTCTGTCTCATATCTGGCTCCTTATTATTGTAGCAATAATTACACTTATTAGCTTATATCTTAATGGGTATCTTCTTGACACATTAATGAAGCCATTTGGTTTAAAACTAAAATTTAAAGAATCATTTGGCTTGGCAATAATAACAAACTTTTACAACATGATAACTCCTTTTAGAGGAGGGATGGCTGCACGAGCCATCTACTTGAAGAAAAAGCATAAATTTCCTTATATAAACTTTCTTGCAATACTTTCTGCAATTTATGTGATAATTTTTCTTATTGCTGCAATTGCAGGATTATTAAGTATGGCATTTATCTGGCTCTATTATGGTTTATTTAATTTAATAATTTTCCTGCTTTTTCTTGCTGTTTTTATCTTTCTCCTTGCAATTATAATTTTTTCTCCAAAAATAAAAGAAAGAAAAAATATCTGGCTCAATCGCTTTATAAAAGTTATAAATGGCTGGCATCTTATTAAAAATAACAAAAAAGTTATTTTTACAACTGCAATAATAGCAATAATTCAGCTTATCTTAGGGGCAATTATCTTAATAATATCTTATCATATTTTTGGCATAGAAATTAGTTTCTTCAAGGCATTATTCATCTCATCAATAGGAAGCCTGTCAATTTTAATAGCAATAACCCCTGGAAATCTGGGAATAGGAGATGCAATTTTTGTATTCTCAGCAGCAATAATAGGCATCTCTTTAACAGAAGCAATAGCAGCTACAATTTTAAGTCGAGCTGTTGGGTTAATTATCATATTTATACTCGGCCCAATTTTCTCTTATATACTTTTGAGAAATACCAATAAAAAATGAAACAGAAAATTAAATCAATAATAGAAAACAGCTTTTACCAGCTTCTTGTCATTTACTCAATTATAATTCTCCTTGTAGCTCTTGGCTTATTCTGGAAATATTCTTTTCAATTGCATATTTTTGCTATAATTCTTGCAATTTTTGGAATATCCATAACCAATAAAGAAAGCAAAGGGATTAAATTAAATAGAAAAATTCACATTATTTTATTTATAATTACAGTATCTTTAATTTTTCTTTTTAGGGCAATTCCATATTTTAACAATTCAATTCCTCTTGGTTATGATGCAGGAATATATAAATACGGAATTGAACATGGCTTGCACCATCTTGATAACTGGATTTTGCGGGGAGGAATGGAACCGGGATTTCTTTATCTCATAACTTTTTTAAATTATATTTTTTCTTCTCAATTCATTTTAACTTGGCTTTTAATTTTATTTTGTATCCTGCTTGGAATAGGAATTTACTTTTTAGTGAGAGAATTTTCTAATTCAACAACTGCCATAATTGCTCTGTTTATTTACACTTTCTCAATAATTCAGTTTAAGGCATTTTCAATGATGTATTACAAAAATATAATTGCATTAATTTTTATTCTTTTTTCTGTTTATTTTCTAAGAAAATATGAAAAAACAAATAAATTGCTTCATTTATCTTTGTTTATCATTTTAGCAGGATTAATCGGGGCAGTTCATCGTCCGACTTTTTATATTTTTGGCTTATCATACTTTTTTTATGTTTTTATTTCTCCTTATAAAAATAAAACGTATAATTTCAAAAGACTAAGAAATAATATTTTTTATGGAATATTAATAATTATAATTGCAGGATTATTCTATCTTGGCAATTTCAGCCAGGCAATTACATCAATGTTTGAGCCAGTGCTGCAGGGATTTATTCAGCCAGGCGAGGCAGGAGGGACTTTCATTAATTTTTTCACTTATCAATTCTCATCATTATTTTATTTACCTTTTGCATTATTAGGATTATTTTATTTTCTAAGAAAAAAACAGGTTAATATTCTTGTTTTATGGGCAATAATTAATCTTATAATAGTTTATTTTCAGTTTTTCTTCTTTAATAGGTTTATTATTCATCTTGACTTAATCCTTGTAATTTTCTCTGCATTTGGATTTTCTTTGATAATTGAACAAAAAAGAAAGCTTGGAGTACTACTTTTAATAATCTTATTACTATCAGGAGGAATTTTAGCTTACAAAGAAGCAATAAACTCCAAACCATTAATCAATAGCCAGGAATTAGAAGCAATAAAACAGCTTCAAAATACTCCCAAGAACTCATTTATAATGGCAACAGACTCATATTATTCTCCATGGGTTTTAGGTTATTCTGAAAGAAAGACAATTGCTCCAGGCTTATTTGACTACAATCAGCACAACCAAGCAGAATGGATTAAATTTTGGATAAGCCAAAATTTAGCAGAGATACAAGAATTTATGAATAAATATCAAAAGCCATTATATATTTTTATAGGGGAAAAACAGCAGGATAATCTTAAACAATTTGACAATTTAGGATGCTTTGAGAAAATTTACTTATCAGGCAATAATTCAATTTACAAATATGCCTGTTGAAAAGCCTTATAAACCTTAAAATACTCAAAAAAATAACCCTGCAAGAAGAGTTCTGATGAGTTATAATGGTAGAAAGTTTCAATGAGATAGAAAAAAAACTTGCAAAATCCTTTAAAGCAATAAGGGAAGACATTTCTGGCATAAAGGAAAGTATTGACAAAATTAATGAGAATTTTGAAGAAACAGCAGAAGAAACAGGAAAAGAGCAGAAAAAAATAAAAGAAGAGCAGGAAGACATAAAGCAAGAGATAAAACAATTGCAGGAAAAAGCAGAAAAAAAGCATGAAAGAGAGGAAATTCCGGAAATAGAAAAATTAGCAAAAAATATTACAGACTTGACAGAATATATTTCTGAATTAAAGCAGGAAACAAACTATCTTAAGAAACAGATATTTTTATTTGATAAAAAAAGCGATGAAAAAAGCCAGGTAAAAAATCTTATAGAATTTTCAGAATTAAAGCAGGATATTTCAGAATTAAAAGATATAATTGAAAACATCAAAATTCCTGTCCAGATAGATTATTCAAAAGATATTTCAGAATTAAAAGAAAATTTTGAGCAAGTTGATAGCAAGTTTTCAGAATTAAGAAAAGAAATACAGAAACAAATCAAGAATATCAAATTTCCAATTCAAAAAGATTATTCTTCAGATATTAATGAACTGGCAAAAGAAATCGGAGAGATTAAAGGCTCATTAATAAGCAGGAAATATCTTAAAAGAGAAACAGGAAAAATAGATGAGAAATTTTCAGAGAAAATTTCTCTGCTGGAAAAAAAACAAGAGCAGTTAGAAATAGCAACAGAAAAAATGGCAAGGCAGCCCCTTGTTCTATCATTAAAGCAGGAAATAAAGCAGTTAAAAGAGCAGGCAGAGCAGGAAGCAGAAAAGCAAAATGAAGAGTTTTCTGAAATAAAAGCTGAAAATAAAAAGTTAAGAGAAGAAATAGAACAGCAGAATTCAGATTTAAGAAATGAGATTTCAGTTTTAAAGGGCAGGCTGACACGATTGTACACTTCAGCTCCAGAAGAACGGAAGAAAATTATTGAAGATGAAAGAGTTAAGGAAAAAACAAAAGAAAATGCATACAAAATTATTAAATTCTTAATTATACTTATTCCAATAGTTCTTATTAGTTTTGTTATTTATTCAAACTTTCTCGCTTCAAAAGATTTCAATTATTTTTATGATATTGGCTCTCAAGCAGACGCAAAAACATCTTACTTAACTCCAATAGCAAGAATTTCTGATATTAATAAAGAAGTAGATATAAATTATAGAAATATAACTAATAATGGATTGGTTTATTTTGATGTGCCAATTCCAAGAGGCTCAAATAATATTACTGCTGAAATAATGTTTAAAGACAATTTCCCTAAAAAATCAAAAATGTTAATAGGAGCAAGGAATGATACAAATTGGAGTTATGTGCCTAAAGAGGTATATAATGAAACATTATTCAAAAATTCAACAGACAAATGGCTGACTACAAGCACAAGTTTTGATTTGAAAGATTTATATATTAAAGATGGCAAGTTAAATGTATATATCAGCATTCCTCATTTATCAAGAAATGCAACACAAAATTACACAATTCCAATAGACTGGATAAATATAACCGTTCATAAAGATGGTTTTAAAATTTGAGATTAAAGGGAAACCAGCAGAGATAATTAACTATCTCTTCCAATCTCTTCTTGTTGCATATCTTATTTTGCTGTTGATTGAGCAAATCTGGGCAGGAAGTGTTTCAGTTTATTTTAACTTAAATTATTTGCTTATTTTAGTTATTTTAACAGGAATATTAGATGTTTTTTCAGAGCATAAATCAATCAAAAATGAAAAACCAACAAAAAAAGATTATTTATTTATAATCTTGCTTGGAATTGCTGGTTTTGTTATTATCAAATTTAAAACAGAACAATTAGGCTGGCTTTCTTGGCTTATCTCAATTATAGCAGGAATACTTATAATCCTGCTTTCTGTGTTAGTTTTGCAAGGAGAAGAGAATGAATAATTTAAAAGCAATAATTATAGTTATAGCAGTTCTGGCAGTTATAGCTCTGGGCACGGGCATATTTACATCTTTAAGCTTATTTGAAAGCTTTAGGATAGTTTTTGGCTCTGTTTATGTCTTATTCCTTCCTGGATTTATTATAAGCTATATCTTCTTTCCAAAAACTTGCGAGTTTGAGAATAAAGAAAAACAAAAAGAAAAGGAAAAACGAAGCATTGACTGGATAGAAAGAATAGCTTTAAGTTTTGCCTTGTCAATAGCAATAGTGCCTCTTGTTGTTTTCTATCTAAATTTAATTGGAATAAAGATTAATATTATCAACTCATTTCTCACAATTCTCGGAATATTAATTATTTCTGGAATTATTCTATACTGGAGAAGAAAAAATTTCTAAAATCCAAGGCAATCTCTAAACTTGTACATTGACTTGTATTTCCAGGCAAGAGAAAGAGTTGAAAGAGAAGTCTCAAATCCCAAGTCCCCATTTTTCTTGGCAATATTAATCATAGAGCAGAAATTTCCAGTAGTAAGTCCAGAAAGATATTTTGAATGCAAACTCAAGATAATATCAGCATCTTCAATTCCTTCTTTAACACTTCTCTTCTTGATAATAAAGCTTTTTTCCCATTGTCTCGAGCCAGAATTATAATTATAAAATCTCAGAAGAATAGAGCCTCCTTCAGGCAAAGCTCCTACAAGATCGCTCGAAGATAGAACTTGTGCAATATTATTGTAAGTTATAGGAACAGCCGGGCTTGTTTGCTTTGTTTTGACAGCATTTCCAGTAATCTTATAATTATAAACCGCAATTCCGGCAATAGCCAGAATAATAACAAGTATAATAACAGCAATTTCTAATTTTTTATTTTTCATATTAGTTTATATTTTTTGATTTTTTAAATCTTGCCACAATTAGCATTAATTAGCTTTAATATCATCTTTAAATTGACTAAAATAATTAATAAACCATTTAAACATTATTGTCACATTAATTCAAAACCTCATCAATATTAATTAATCATAATAAATAATAACAAATCAAATTTAAGCTAATAAAGAAATTAATGTTTCAGTTAATAATTAATAAAAACATAATAATAAAATCAAGTTCAAACTAATTCAGAAGAAAGGTTTAAATATTCGTGTTTCTGAACAATAAGATGGCAAGAGATAAACACAAGAATTCTAGAATTATCTCAGCCAGAATTATAATTATTATTTAGCAATCTCGCTTCTTTTCGAGATTGCATGAGGTTCTATGAGCTTAATTACAAATGTTCAATCTGATGGAAATGAGTTAAATGGAGATTTAGAAGAAAAAGCAGAAAATTTCAGAAGAATGGTTGCAGAAGGAAGAAAAAAAGAAGCTCTTGCTTATTTTAATCAATTAGGTGAAAAAGCAAGAAGATATATTCAAATGCATGAAAAATATAAATGGGTGCTGCAATCAGCAAGAATGCAGTTTTAGTCAAATTTTTAAATGCTAAACAACAACAATATAATATGTACAACTTCAAAGAAATAGAAAAAGAAGCAGCAAAACTGCTGAAAAAAGAAGAAATCAAGAAAGCTGTTTCTGATGACAAAAAAAGAAAAAAATTATTCAGCTTTCTAGAAGGCCCTCCAACAGCAAACGCCCCTCCTGGCTTGCACCACCTCGAAGTCCGAACTTACAAAGATATTATAACAAAATTCAGATACATGCAGGGAATGAATGTTCCAAGAAAAGCAGGCTGGGACTGCCATGGATTGCCTGTTGAAGTCCAGATTGAAAAAAAGCTTGGATTAAACAGCAAGAAAGATATTGAAAAATTTGGAGAGGAAAAATTCATAAATGAGTGCAAAAAGAGCGTCTTCGAGTATATTGAAGCATGGAACAAGTCAACAGAAAAATTAGGATACTGGATTGACTTGGAAAATCCATATATAACTCTTGAGAACAAGTATATTGAAAGCGTCTGGTGGAGCTTGAAACAGCTTTATGATAAAAATTTGTTATATGAAGCGCATAAGGTTGTCCCATTCTGCCCAAGATGCCAGACGCCATTGTCAAGCCATGAAGTTGCGCAGGGATATGAAAAAGTAAAGGAAGATTCTGTTGTTGTAAAATTTCAGTTAAAAGGAAAAAAGAATGAATACTTCTTGATTTTTACAACAACTCCCTGGACACTTCCAAGCAATCTCGCAATTGCAGTAAATGCTGAATTAGATTATGTTTATGTAAAAGAAAAAAATTCAATTTATATTCTTGCAAAAAATTTGGCAAATAATTTCTTTAAAAAGCCGGAAATAATCAAAACAATCAAGGGGAAAAAGCTTATAGGAGAAAAATATCTTCCATTATTCTCATATTTTGAGGATAAAGATGCATTTCGGGTAATTGCAGGAGATTTTGTAACAATAGAAGACGGCACTGGCTTGGTTCATATGGCTCCTGCTTTTGGCGAAGTTGACTATGAAGCATGCAAGTCAGAAGGGCTTCCTTTTGTCCAGCCAATAGATGAGACAGGAAAATTTACTTCAGAAGTTCCAGATTATGCAGGAAAATTTATCAAAGATACAGATTCGGAAATTATAGCAAGACTAAGCGAAGAAGGCAAATTACTCAGGGTGGTTAAATACGAGCATGATTATCCTTTTTGCTGGAGATGCAATACTCCTTTGATGTATTATGCAATAAAATCCTGGTTTGTGAAAGTTACTGCCAAGAAAAACAGATTAATTGAATTAAATGAAAAAATTAATTGGATTCCAAAGCACATTAAGGAAGGAAGATTTGGAGAGTGGCTTAGAAATATCAAGGACTGGGCGCTGTCAAGAAAAAAATTCTGGGGCACTCCTCTGCCTGTATGGAGATGTAGCTGTGGAAACGAGATTGTTATAGGCAGTATTGAAGAATTAATAAAAAAATCAGCAAAAAAAATCTCAGAAAAAGAAATTGACTTGCATAAGCCCTGGATTGACTCTGTCAAGTTGAGATGCAAGTGCGGAAAAGAAATGTCACGCGTTTCAGATGTGATAGACTGCTGGTATGATTCCGGAGCCTCAAGTTTTGCCCAGTTTCACTATCCATTTGAAAATCAGCAGGAATTTAAGAAAAGATTTCCATATGATTTTATTGCAGAAGCAATTGACCAGACGCGAGGATGGTTCTATACTCTTCATGCCCTGGGTGTCCTGCTTTTTGATGATGTTGCATATAAAAATGTTATCTGTGCCGGGCATATAATTGATGAAAATGGCGAGAAAATGAGCAAGAGCAAGGGCAATATTTTGAATCCAGATGCTGTTCTTGGAGAAGTTGGGGTTGATGCTGCAAGATTGGAATTTTGCGTTACAGACATAGGCTCAAGCAAGAGATTTGGAATAAATATTGTAAAACAGGAAGTTCTCCCATTTCTTAATGTTTTATGGAATGCCTTCCAGTATTGCAAACAAATAAATAATAGAGAAAGCGGAAAAATAAAAATTGAGGATAAATGGATTATTTCCAGGCTGAATTCTCTGATAAAACAATCTACAGAATATCTTGAAAGCTATCAGATAGAAAAAGCTCTTAATCCAATAATTGATTTTGTTGTAAATGATTTTTCAAAAACTTATATAAAAATAATCAGAGAAAGAGATGATAAAAATGTTAAGAGTACTATTTGTGAAATTCTGGATAAGATTTCAAGACTGCTTGCCCCGTATGCCCCAAACATTACAGAAGTTATTCATAAAGAATTTTCAGATAGCTCAGTTCATCTCTCATCCTGGCCAGAATATAATAATAAAAAAATTAACCTCAAGTTAGAAAAAGATTTTGAAAATATTTTAAAAATAATTGAATTGGGATTGGCAGAAAGAGACAAGGCAAAAATTGGGTTGAAATGGCCTTTATCTGAAGCAAAGATATTGTTTAAAGAACAAAAAGAGACTGAAATAATAAAAAAATATGAGGATATAATAAAAAAACAAATTAATGTCAAAAAGGTAAAATTTGGGTTAATTGAGGAAAAAAATTCTCTTAAAAATTTAGAGGTGATTTTAGACACAAAGATGACAGAAAAGCTTGAAATTGAAGGATATTCAAGAGAAATTTCAAGAAATATTCAGGCAGAAAGAAAAAAAGCAGGCTTAGTGAAAGAAAATAAAATTGAGCTTGAAATTTCTGCTCCTGAAAATTTTGTCAATAAATTGAAACTGCAGGAAAAATTCATAAAAGAAAGAGTAAATGCAA
>Ga0194112_10001433_pt1 | contig 35141 bp, 26 predicted proteins | sample TA2MahC400mmetaG_FD_146191 | JGI IMG/M metagenome (GOLD analysis project Ga0194112, IMG submission 146191) | Freshwater microbial communities from Lake Tanganyika, Tanzania - TA2015016 Mahale Deep Cast 400m | ecosystem: Environmental > Aquatic > Freshwater > Lake | place: Tanzania: Lake... | reverse complement strand
GCCCTGGGCTACGGCTCAAACGCCCCCATTCGGGGGCTAAACCCCAGCCCCCAGAAGATGTGGGCAAAGATCAGGGCTTCGCCCTGGGCTGATATAGTACGCCCCTGTCGGGGCTCCCGAGCAAGTTGCCAGAACTGGGGGCCATACTCGAGCCGTTCGGCCATCGCGGCCACGTGCCGCACGCGCGCAAGAGGCGTGGCTCATGCCTTGAGCTTGTAGAGCTTGCGGTCGAAGGCGCGGACCCACTCGGTCCAGTTGGCCTGCTCGTCGGCGTCGGCGAGGAGGGCGGTCTCGAAGGCCGCGAGCTTCGCGTCCAGGTTGTCGAGGTAGTGGAGTGCAACGGCCTCGGCGGTGGCGGGGAGGATGGGCGAGCCGAACTCGTATTGCCCGTGGTGGCTGAGGATGAGGTGGAGGAGCTGGTCGAGGAGCCTGCGCGGGAAGCCCTCGAGGGTTGCGGCCTTGCGCTCGACCAGGCTCGCCCCGAGGTTCAGGTGCCCCACGAGGCCGCCGGGGTCGCTGTAGCGGAAGCCGCGCTCGAACTCGAATGCCTCGATCTTCCCGATGTCGTGCAGGATGGCGCCCGCCACTAGAAGGCCGTGGTTCAAGTTAGGGTAGCCCTCGGTGAGCTTGAGGGCGAGGTCGGCCACGGCCACGGTGTGCTCGAGCAGCCCGCCGAGGTAGGCGTGGTGGATGCTCACGCCGGCCGGGGCGCGCTGGAAGCGCCGCATGAAGTCCGCGTCGTCAAGGAAACCGCTCAGCAGCGCCTGGAGGCGCATGTCCGCCATCCCGGCCACGATCTCGCGGAGGCGTGCCACGAGATCGCTCACGCTCTTCGGCGTGCGCGGGAGGAACTCCTCGGGGTCCACCGATGCCGGCTCGACGCGCCGCACGTCGGTCACGACGAGTTGGAGCTTGCCCCGATAGCTCTCGGCCCGCGCCTTCGCCAGCACGAAGTCGTCGGGCGCGAACGCATCGTAGAGCTCGCGCGTCGCGTTCCAGAACTTCGACGGCGCCACGCCCGTCCGGTCGGCAAGCTCCATGTCCATATAGAACGCCCCGTCGCGTTGCGTGCGGAGCTGCCTGTCGCGCACCAGGAACGTCTGCTGCACCGTATCGCCGGGGCGCATGTCCGTGATGAACTTCCTGGCCATATCGCCTTCCTTCCTGAAGGGGTGAGAGGACAAGAGATTATAGGCCGTGCCGCGAGCATGTCAAGCTTGACATCTTAGGCAAAGGGGACTATGATCCGGGTTCAGCCGAGGAGTGCCTTGTGATGGAAGTCGCCCGCTCTGTGAACGGGGTGCCCATTCGGCTCACGTACGAGCGCTGGTACCATATCGTCGAAAACCACGACGAGCTGGTTGGCTGCTTCCACGACGCACTTGAGACGGTCGAGAGGCCGGACACCGTCGTGCGCGGCAACGCGGGAACCCTGAAGGCTGCAAGAAACCTGGGAAGAGGAAGATGGCTGGCCGTGGTCTACAGGGAACTCTCGCGCCGCGATGGATTCGTGATTACGGCCTATCTCCTCGACAGAAAGCCAAGAGGGGCAGTAGCATGGCAAAGGTAGAAGGAACTGCAACCCAGGAATTCGTTGGCCGATGCCTGGCCTTCGCCTCCAGTGTGTCGAAGCTGCCGTCCGAGCACGTGTGGCTCGACTATGACCGCGAGGCCGACGTACTCTACATCAGCTTCCGCAGGCCGCAGCGCGCCACCAAGACGGTGGAGATTGACGACGACATTCTTCTTCGGAAGGACGGGGCAGAGATCGTTGGCCTGACAATCCTCAACGCGAGCCTGAAGGGGGGCAAGGGGTAGGCGGCAGTGACGCTACGTGGCGGGTATGGCCTCCCAGTTGCACCGAAGCCCCTTCTGTCCAACTTCCGCATTTGACTCCGGCGCCGTCCGGCAAGTAGAATTGTGGGTGTGGCGGCGGCGTTGGCAGCCAAGGGGAATCCACGTTACGGGTTCAGGGGAACGTCTCCATGCCCGCGAAGAAGCCAGAAGAGACAAAGGACGACCGGCGCGGCCAAGCGCTGGAACGCGCGATGGCGCAAATCGAGAAGGAGTACGGGAAGGGCTCGATCATGCGGCTCGGCTCGCGCGAACGGGCCGACGTGGCGGTGATCCCCACGGGGTCGCTGGGGCTCGACATAGCGCTCGGCGTGGGGGGCCTGCCGCGTGGGCGCGTGGTCGAAATCTATGGGCCGGAGGCCTCGGGCAAGACCACCCTCACGCTCCACTGCGTGGCCAACGCGCAGCGCCAGGGCGGCATCGCGGCGTTCGTGGACACCGAGCACGCGCTCGACCCCCTCTACGCCCGCCGGCTGGGGGTGGACGTTGATAACCTGCTGGTCTCGCAGCCCGACACGGGCGAGCAGGCGCTCAACATCGCCGAGATGCTCATCCGCTCGAACGCCGTGGACATCATTGTGGTGGACTCGGTGGCGGCGCTGGTGCCGCAGACGGAGCTGGAGGGCCAGGTGGGCGACGCCCAGGTGGGCGCTCAGGCACGCCTGATGTCCCAGGCGCTCCGTAAGCTCTCCGGCGTCATCTCCAAGACCAGCACCTGCATGGTCTTCACCAACCAGCTCCGCATGAAGATCGGCGTGATGTTCGGGAACCCTGAGACGACGAGCGGCGGGCGAGCGCTCCGCTTCTATGCCTCCGTGCGGATTGACATCCGCCGCATCGGCTCGATCAAGAGCGGCGAGGAGATCGTCGGCAACCGCACCCGGGCCACGGTCGCCAAGAACAAGGTCGCCCCGCCCTTCCGAAAGGCCGAGTTCGACATCATCTACAACCGCGGGATAGACCGTTCGGGCGAGATCATTGACCTCGGGGTGGCGGCCAAGCTCCTCGACAAGTCGGGCGCCTGGGTCTCCTACGGCGACTTCCGCCTGGGCCAGGGGCGCGAGAAGGCGATTGACTACCTCCGCGAGAACCCGAACGTGGCCCAGGAGATCGAGGCGAAGATTCGTGCCGCCGGTCCCTTGGCCGGCGTGGCCGCCGCCCCCGAAGGCGGCGAGGAGAGTTGAGCATCTCACGCCCCGCCGCCTGACCAGCCGTCGGCTCGCGGGGCGTTGCGTGTACTGATGAGTCCCTTGAGACTGGCAAGATGAAGACCGACGACGTTCGTGAGAGCTTTCTGCGCTTCTTCGAGGAGCGGGGCCACACCCGCCTCACGAGCGACTCCCTGGTCCCGACCCACGACCCCACCCTGCTCTTCACGGGCGCGGGGATGAACCAGTTCAAGGACGAGTTCCAGGGCCAGGGCCGCTACAAGACCGGCCTGCGCCGCGCCTGCACGAGCCAGAAGTGTCTACGCGCTGGGGATTTAGAGCGCGTCGGCCAGACCCCCTCGCACCACACGTTCTTCGAGATGCTCGGCAACTTCTCCTTCGGCGACTACTTCAAGCTCGAGTCCATGCAGTGGGCCTGGGAGCTTGTCACAAGGCTCTATGCCATCAACCCAAGCCGTTTGGTGGTAACGTGTTACGAAGATGACGCCGAGGCCTACGGCATCTGGCGCGACGCGGTTGGCATCGCGCCCGCCCGCATCCACCGCTTCGGCGAGCACGCCAACTACTGGCCCGCCGACGCGCCCAGCACCGCCCCGGCCGGCACCCTCTGCGGCCCATGTGCTGAAATCTTCTATGATTACGGCGAGGATGTCGGGTGCCGGCGCCCCACCTGCGACCCCGGCTGCGGCTGCCCGCGCTTCGTGGAGATATGGAACCTGGTGTTCCAGCAGTTCATGAAGCAGGACGACGGCAGCCTTAAGCCCTTGCCGCTCAAGAACATAGACACTGGTGCCGGCCTCGAGCGGGTCGCCTGCGTCCTACAGGGGGTCTCGACCGACTACGAGTCCGACATCTTCGCGCCAATCGTCCGCCTGGTCAGCGAGCTGTCGGGCCGGAAGCCGGCGGCGGGGAGCGCGGAGCGGGTGCGGATTCACCGCATCTCCGACCACGTTCGCGGAGCCGCCTTCGTCATCGCCGATGGCGTCCTGCCGGGAAACAAGGGGCGCGGCTACGTCCTCCGCCGAATCCTGCGCCGCGCCATCCGCGACGGCCACGACCTCGGCCTCGACGAGCCGTTCCTTCACAGGCTGGTTCCCACGGTCGTCGAGGTCATGGGCCGGGCCTATCCCGACCTTGTGGCCCGCCGCGAGAACCTCGCCCGCATCATCAAGGCCGAAGAGGAGAGCTTCCTGACCACCCTCAGCCGCGGCTCGGCCATCCTCGCCGACCGCATGGCGGCGGCCAAGGACAAAGGTGAGGCCGCTCTGCCGGCTGACGTATCTGCTGATTTGTGGGACACTTACGGCTTCCCATTCGAGATCACGCAGCAGATATGCGAGGAGGCGGGCCTGAGCGTTGACCGCGCCGCCTTCGAGGCCGCGATGGAGCGGCGCCAGGCCGGGGGCAGGGGCGGCGAGCAGTTCGGGCAGGTCTTCGACACCTCGGCCCTTGCGGAAGTGAAGAAGTTTGCTCCACCTACAGCCTTCAAGGGCTATGAGGCCGCCGAGACCGATGCCACAGTCGTGGCCATCGTGACCGACGACCACCTCGTCGGGGAGGCTTCCGCAGGCATGGAGGTCGTCCTCGTCCTCGACCACACCCCCTTCTATGGCGAGAGCGGCGGCCAGGTGGGCGACGAAGGCACCCTGGAGTCACCCTCGGGCCGCGTCGAGGTCCACGCGAGTAGCCGAGCGGGCGACTACATCCACCACCACGGCCGCGTGGTGCAGGGCACACTCCGCCAGGGCGAGCGGGTGCGGGCGGTGATTGACGCCGAGCGCCGCGCGGCGATCCGCCGCAACCACACGGCCACCCACCTCGTCCACTGGGCGCTCCGCAAGGTCCTCGGCGCGCACGCCGAACAGGCCGGCTCGCTCGTGGCGCCCGACCGGCTGCGGTTCGACTTCACCCACTTCGCTCCCCTCACGCCCCAGGAGCTCGAGCGGGTGGAAGAGCTCGTGAACCAGCGGGTACTCGAAAACAGCGAGGTCAGCGCCGTCGAGACCACCCTCGAGGCAGCCAAGGCCCAGGGCGCGATGGCCCTCTTTGGCGAGAAGTACGCCGACTGCGTGCGGATGGTGAGCGTGGGCGACTTCTCGAAGGAGCTCTGCGGCGGCACCCACGTGGACCGCACGGGCGATATCGGGCTCTTCAAGCTCACGAGCGAGACGGGCATCGCCGCGGGCGTGCGCCGCATCGAGGCGGCCACGGGCGAAGCCGCCTATCGCCGCGTCGTCGAGCAGGAGGCCCAGCTCGCGCGCCTCTCGGAGGTCCTCAAGGCCCCCCGCGAGCGGCTCGTCGAGCGCGCACAGGAGGTGGTGGAGGAGACGAAGCGCCTTGCCCGCGAGCTCGAGAAGGCCAAGCGGCAGAGCTTCGCCGGCGCCGCGGGCGGCGGGCCATTCCAGGAGCGCGCCCGCGTGGGCGACACCATGGTCATCGCGGCCATCCTCGAGGGTGGGAAGGCCGACGACCTGCGCCTTGCCAGCGACCAGCTCCGCAAGAAGCACTCTTCGGCGGCCATACTCCTCGGCACGAGCGACGGCACGGCGGCAAGCCTCCTGTGCGCCCTGACGCCCGACCTCGTGAAGCGGGGCCTCCACGCCGGCAACCTCGTCAAGGAGGCCGCGAAGCAGATCGGCGGCGGCGGCGGGGGGCGTCCCGACCTCGCCCAGGCCGGCGGCAAGAAGCCCGACGGCCTCGGCGCCGCCCTCGACGCCGGCGTCGCCGCCATCAAGTCGCTCCTCGAACGCTCGCCTTGACCCGGCCGGCTTACACGGGTATGATTGCTCCAGGTTAGAGTGGCCTTCGCTTCCACCCACAGGGGATGAATGGATGGGTGGATGAGTGGATGAGTGGATGAATGTCTGCCACCCATCCACCCATCCATTCATCCTGTCCCGCTGTGCGCGGATTCCTCACTATGGTGCATCGCATCGAGATCGGCTATCGGCCTGGGGTCCGGGACGCCGCGGGGGAGGGGACGGCGGAGCGCATCGGCACGTTCCTGGGCCTGCCCGTCGAGAGCGTGCGGACGCGAACGGTCTACAAGATTCACGCGGACCTCAGCCCCGCCGAGGTGGAGGCGATTCGGCGGGACTTCACGGACCCCGTGATCGAGCGCTCGGCGGTCGGGCGCCTCGACGCCCCGCCATTCCACTGGCTGCTCACCATCGGCTACAAGCCGGGCGTGACGGACAACGTTGGCCGCACATCCAAGACCGCCATCGAGGACATCCTGGGCCGCAAGCTGCCCGACGCCGACGCGGTCTACACGGAGCGGGAGTTCCTCCTCGTCGGGCCTGAGCTGGGGCGTGCGGACGTCCGCGCCATCGGCACCGACCTCCTGGCCAACGAGCTCATCGAGACGATCGGCGTCCAGAGCATCGAGGAGTGGCGGGCGTCCCCGCCAGACCTCTCCATTCCCATCATCGAGGGGGAGCAGAAGCCGGCCGTCCGCGAATACGACCTGCGGGTCTCCGACGCCGACCTGATGCGCATCAGCTCCGAGGGCATCCTGTCGCTCTCGCTAGAGGAGATGCACGCCATCCGCGACTACTTCGCGGGGCAGGCCGACCTCGCTGCCCGCCGCGCACTCGGCCTGGGGCCGAACCCTACCGACGCCGAGCTCGAGATGATCGCCCAGACCTGGAGCGAGCACTGCAAGCATAAAATCTTCAACGCGGTCATTGAGTATGAGGAAGACGCGGGGTGTGGACACCCCGCCCACAGGGCCACCATTGATTCGCTGTTCAAGAGCTACGTGCGCCGGGCGACGGAGGACCTGCGCGACCAGTGCCCCTGGCTCCTGAGCGTGTTCCACGACAACGCGGGCGTCATCGCCTTCAACGACAAGTGGAGCCTCGCCTACAAGGTGGAGACCCACAACAGCCCTTCGGCCCTCGACCCCTACGGCGGGGCGATAACGGGCATCGTGGGAGTCAACCGCGACCCCTTCGGCACCGGGCGCGGCGCGCAACTCATGTTCAACGTCTGGGGCTACTGCCTCGGCTCGCCCTTCTTCGCGGGCAAGCTGCCCGAGGGACTCCTCCACCCGCGCCGCATCCGCGACGGCGTCCACAAGGGCGTCATTGACGGCGGGAACCAGAGCGGCATCCCCTACGCCCGCGGCTGGGAGGTCTTCGACGAGCGCTACATCGGCAAGCCGCTCGTCTACTGCGGCACGGTGGGCCTCCTGCCCCGCACCATCCTCGGCCAGCCCTCCGAGGAGAAGAAGGCGAACCCCGGCGACGTCATCGTGATGGCCGGCGGACGCATCGGCAAGGACGGCATCCACGGCGCAACCTTCTCCTCCGAAGAACTCCGCAAGGAGTCGCCCGCTCAGGCCGTCCAGATCGGCGACCCGATCACGCAGAAGAAGATGACCGATTTTCTCCTGGAGGCCCGCGACCTGGGGCTCTACTCCTGCATCACCGACAACGGGGCGGGGGGCCTCTCGTCGAGCGTGGGCGAGATGGCGCGCTCGGCGGGCGGAGCCGAGCTAGACCTCGCCAAAGCCCCGCTGAAATACCAGGGACTCGACCCCTGGGAAATCCTCCTCTCCGAGGCACAGGAGCGGATGACCCTGGCCGTCCCGCCAGAGAACGTCGAGCGCTTCCTCGGCCTCGCCCGCCGCCGCGAGGTCGAGGCCACGGTGCTCGGACGCTTCACCGACAGCGGCAAGTTCCACGTCCGCTACGGCGACCGCACGGTGGCCTACGTTGGCCTCGCGTTCCTCCACGAGGGCCTGCCGAGGATGCACCTGAGGGCGGTCTGGACGCCCCCCCAGCACCCCGGGCCCGACCTTGCCGCGGCGCCCGCGCCCCAGCAAGCCCTCGAGGGTCTGCTCGCCGACCTCAACCTCTGCTCCATCGAGAAGAAGTGCCGCCAATACGACCACGAGGTCAAGGGCCTCTCCGTCGTCAAGCCCTTCGTCGGCGTCAACAACGATGTGCCCTCCGATGCCTCCGTTTTCCTCATTGACTACAACGGCGTCGAGGGGGTCGTCCTCACCGAGGCCGTGAACCCGCACTACTCGGACGTTGACACCTACCACATGGTGGCCTCGATCATTGACCTGGCGCTGCGGCGCGCCGTCGGCACGGGCGCGCGGCTCGACCATATCGCCGGCCTCGACAACTTCTGCTGGCCCGACCCCGTGCAAAGTCCCAAGACGCCAGATGGCCATTACAAGCTGGCGCAACTCGTCCGCGCCAACATGGCCCTCTACGACTACTGCACCGCCTTCGGCGTGCCCCTCATCAGCGGCAAGGACTCGATGAAGAACGACTCCACCCGCGGCGGGGTGAAAATCTCCATCCCGCCCACCCTGCTCTTCTCGGTCATTGCGAAGATAGACGACGTTCGCCGCGCCGTCGCGACGGACGCGAAGCGTGCGGGCGACCTGGTTTACGTGGTTGGCGAGACGAAGCCCGAGCTGGGCGGGAGCGAGTACGCGCGCTACCTCGGCCGCACGAGCGGCCACCCGGAGCGGCTCGGCACCGGCGTCCCGCGCGTCTGCGCCTCCGTGGCCAAGGCCATTCTCGCCGCCATGGCGCAGGCGGTCGAGAAGGGCCTCGTCCGCTCCGTCCACGCCCCTGGCAAGGGCGGCCTCGGGGTCGGCCTCGCAAAGGTCGCCTTCGCCGGCGAGCTCGGCCTGGCCATTGACCTCCGCCGGGTGCCACACAATCTGGTGGCTCAGGCCTCCGGCCTGAGTCCCCACAGGCGGGACGCCTGTGCCACCGGGACCCCTTTCCCACATGAGTTGGTGGCTCAGGCCTCCGGCCTGAGTCCACACAGGCGGGACGCCTGTGCCACCAGTATCCTGCTGTTCTCGGAATCGAACAGCCGCTTCATCGCCACCGTGGCGCCTGAGGCGCGCGCCGCATTCGAGGACGTGTTCGGCGGCCTCCCCTGCGCCTGCGTGGGCCAGGTCACGACCGAGCAGCGGCTGCGCATCGCCGGCCTTGGCGGCGGCCCCGCCATTGACGCCGATGTCCTCCACCTGAAGGCCAGGTGGAAGGCCACGCTGGACTGCATCTGACCACATTGGCAGCAGCACCCTGGGCCATGGTGACAGAACAGGGACCTAAGGGACCACAGGGACTTAAGGGACCACAGGGGCCTCTGACAAGACCCGGCCAGACAAGCGCGGCCCCTCAGGTCCCTGTGGTCCCTGAGGTCCCTGTTGTCCCTTCTGCCCCATCAACCACGCGCCCCTCACAACAGGTTGGCCCCATGCTCGAAAACCGCCGCGTCCTGCTCCTGACCGATGGCCACCTGGGGGTCTTCACCTCCAAGACCGCCACGTGCATCCTGCGCTACCGCCCGCGCGAGGTGGTGGCCCTGCTCGACCGCAAGGAGGCGGGGCGCGACCCGGCCGACATCGTGGGGGTCGGGCGCGGCATCCCAATCGTGGCCTCCGTGGCCGAGGCGATGGCCTACCAGCCCCGCTCCCTCCTCATCGGCATCGCGCCCGCGGGCGGCGCGCTGCCCGACGACTGGCGCCAGTTCATCATCGAGGCCATCGAGCGGCAACTCGACGTCATCAGCGGCCTCCACCTCATGCTCGCTGACGACCCGCAGTTCGGCCCGCTCGCCCTCCAGCACGGCGTGACCATCCACGACGTCCGCCGCCCCCCCGAGGGCATCCCGCTGGGCGCCAACATCGCCCGCACGCTCCCGTGCAAGCGGGTGCTCACGGTGGGCGCCGACTGCGCCATCGGCAAGATGGCGGCCGCCGTCGAGCTCGCCGAGGCACTCGTCCGCCGCGGCCGCGACGCCCGCTTCATCGCCACGGGCCAGACCGGCATCATGATCTCCGGCTACGGCATCGCCATTGACCGCGTGATCTCTGACTTCGTGCCCGGCGCCGTCGAGCTGATGCTCGTCGAGAACAAGCACCACGAGGTCCTCATCGTGGAGGGCCAGGGCACGCTCATCGAGCCTGCGTATTCGGGCGTGACGCTCGGCCTCATGCACGGCTGCGCCCCGCACGGCATGGTCTTCTGCCACCAGCCGAGCCGCACGCGGCTGCGGCACCACCCCGAGGTGCCCATCCCGCCCCTGCCCGAGTTCATCGCGCTCTACGAGCGCCTGATGGCCCCGCTCTTCCCCTCGAAGGTCATCGGCGTCGCTCTCAACTGCGTTGACCTCTCGGACGCCGCGGCCCGCGAGGCGGTGGCCCGCGCCGAGGCGGAGACCGGCCTCCCCGCCACCGACGTCATCCGCTTCGGCCCAGACAACCTTGCCGAGGCGATTGAGGCCATGCTGTAAGAAAGTCAGTAGACCGCCTCACAAAAGGGGACAAGATCGCAGTCCCGAAGGGACGACAGTAGGTAGCCGGCGGCTTCAGCCGCCGGACCGGGGCGCACCCACAGCCCAGTCCCGAAGGGACGGCAGAGCCACACGGCAAGGCGCTCCGCCCCCCTTCTGCCGTCCCTTTGGGACTTCGCTGGTTCCGCGCCCGAGTCCGGCGGCTGAAGCCGCCGGCAACCCACTACGCTCCCTTCGGGAGCAAGGCCGCGGAGCCCCCGCGGTTTCGTCCCCCTGTTGGATGGGCCGTGCGTTCAGGGGACACGCAGCTTGAGCGCAACCAGCGGACGCGAGCGCCACTTCCGGCCGGCGATGGGCTTCCTCCTGCCCAACTTCCTCGGCTTCATGGTCTTCACCGCCGGACCTGTCCTCTTCTCCCTCGCAATCGCCTTCACCAACTGGGACCTCCAGCGCACCGTGCCCTTCGAGTGGATCGGCCTGCGCAACTTCGCCGAACTACTCGACGACAAGCAGTTCTGGCTCTACTTCCTCAACACCGTCTACTTCCTGCTCGGGATGCCGCTTGCGATTGGCGGCTCGCTCTTCCTCGCCGTGCTCCTCAACCAGCGGCTCCGCGGCATCGTGGCCTACCGCACGCTTTTCTACCTGCCCACTTTCACCAGCGGCGTGGCGCTGATGATCCTCTGGAAGGCGCTCTACAACCGCGACTTCGGGCCGATCAACGCCGCGATCAACTGGGTGCTCCGCGGGCTGCGAGTCCGCGGCGTGGAGGCCCCCGCCTGGCTCACGGCCACGGAGAACGTCGCTGGCATCGCCGTCGTCCTCCTCGGCATCATCGCCCTCACTGTCCCCTACCTGGCCCTCCGCAAGGCGAAGGGGCGAGCCGCACGGGGCTGCCTCTACGGGCTTCTCCTGGCCGTCGGGATTGCGCTTCTGGCCTTCGTGTCACGAGGGCTCTTCCCAAGCCACCTTACCATCGGCGGCTCGGCCCTCCTCCTCGCGAGCTTCCTCGTGGGAAGCCTTCTGCTCCACCGGCGTGTCCCCAGCCACACGCTCTTCTATCTCCTGACGTTCGGGAGCGTGGCGGCCCTCCTGCTCATCCGCCCGTGGGGATTCCAGGCGGGGCTGGATGTCGAGGACGTGCGGCTCGCCTGGGGGCGCTGGGGCCTGGGCGCGCGCGACGCCCTCATCATCATGGGCATCTGGACCGCCATCGGCGGCTCCAACATGCTCCTCTACCTCGCCGCGCTCTCGAACGTGCCACAGGAGCTCTACGAGGCGGCCCAGGTGGACGGCGCCGGCCGCTGGGCCACCTTCTGGAACGTCACCTGGCCCCAGCTTGCCCCGACCACCTTCTTCATCGTCGTGATGAGCTTCATTGGCGGGCTTCAGGGCGGCTTCGAGCAGGCGCGCGTCATGACCAACGGCGGCCCGGCCGGAACCACCACCACCCTCGTCTACTACATCTACACGAAGGCAATCCTCGAGTTCCAGATGGGCTATGCCTCCGCCATCTCCTGGATCCTCTTCACCATCATCTTCGGCGTCACGCTCGTCAACTGGCGCTTCGGGAGCAAGGAACTGAGCTACTGATCCCCAATCGTCCTCGTCCCTCGTCGTCGTCCTTCGTCCTCGATTCTCTTGGCTCGGGGGGAGGAAGAGTCGAGGACGAGGACGAGGGACGAGGACGAGGACGATTGGACAAGGATCAAGACATTGACACAATCGGGAGCAATCCTGGGCAGGCAGCGGCCATGAGGCACGACACGAAGACGGGCAAGCGGAGTTGGCGGGCGTCCTTGTTTGCCGCGCTTCTCGCCTGCGCCGACGCGGTGCTGGTCCTGGCGGCCATCCTCTGCATCGCAGGGCGGCCCGCGGGAGGCGCCCTCCTCCGCGTCGGGGCGCTGAGCTTCCTGGCCATCTTCGTCGTGGGCATCGGCGGCAAAGTGCTGCGCGACCCGGCCAGCGCGGCGGCCTGGTGGCACCGCAGGGGGCGCTTCGGGGCCAGCCACGGCGCGCTCACCCTCCTCGCCGCCACGATGCTCGTCCCCTTCCTCTGGATGGTCCTCGCCAGCTTCAAGCGACTCGAAGAGGTCGAGGCATTGAGCCCCCTGCCCGACGTGTGGCAGCCGGGCAACTATCCGCAGGTCTTCGCCGAGGTCCCATTCGGCCGCTACTACTTCAACAGCATCTTCGTCGCGGCGTGGGTCACGTTTCTTCAGTGCCTCACGAGCTCGATGGCCGCCTACGCCTTCTCGCGGCTGCGCTGGCGGGGACGCGACCACGTCTTCCGCCTCTACCTTGCCACGCTGATGATTCCTGGCGTCGTCACCATGATCCCCAACTACACGCTGATCGTGAAGCTCAGGCTGCTCGACTCCTACGCGGGGCTGATCGTGCCTGCGGCCTTCAGCGCCTTCGGCACCTTTCTCCTGAGGCAGTTCATGCTCACCATCCCGCCCTCCCTCGACGAGGCCGCGGCCATTGACGGCGCAAGCCACTGGCAGATTTTCTGGGACGTCATCCTGCCGCTCGCGCGCCCTGGCCTCATCACCCTGGCGATCTTCACGTTCCTCGGCAACTACGGCTCCTTCTTCTGGCCCCTCATCCTCATCAAGAGCGAGCACCTCCGCACCCTGCCCATCGGCATGCTCTACTTCGACACCATGTATGGCCGGCAGACCAACCTCATCATGGCCGCGAGCGTCATGAACATCATCCCCCTCGTCATCCTCTTCATCGTCAGCCAGAAGTTCATCGTCAAGGGCATCCAGCTTGGGGCGGTGAAGGGGTGACCCCGATGCCACCGCATTGAGTTGACACCACCGGCCGATGAGTGTAGAGTGGAAGCGTCATGATGGGGCGGAACGGACCGGTTGAATGGTCTAGGGGTCGGGGCCGTTCTGTGGTGGTGAAGCTTGCGGAGGACAGACTGACATGGCCGCCAAGCCGAACTCGGATAGCAAGGCTGAGTCGAGGCGAAGGGGCATCACCGCCGTTTCGGTGACCTCCTTCAAATCGATCTACGACAAGTGCAGGCTTGAGATCCGCCCGCTGACAATCCTGTGCGGAGCCAACTCGTCCGGCAAGTCCAGTGCCATGCAGCCCCTCCTGCTGCTCAAGCAGACCCTGGAGGCGACCTACGATCCCGGTCCCCTGCTTCTCAACGGCCCCAACGTGCGGTTCACTAAGGTTGAGCAAATGGTCCCGCGCGCCCGTGGGCGGGACCCCGTTGCTGGCTTCCAGATCGCCATTGAAGCCTGGGGCATCCATGCGCTCTCATTGGCGTTCAGAACTCGGCCCCGAGAAGCATTGCGCTTGGAATGGATGGCTTACGCTTCGGGTGGGAAAACGGCGAAGCTTCGTCCGGGCATGTCGCACCGGCAAGCGGTCTCAGCGGCCCGTAAGGCCTGGGGGGAGGTTTTTGCGCGGGACGACGGGATGGGTGAAGGCAAGCGCAAGTGGTCTGTTGCACGTTCTCGCTGCTTCCTTGAGATACAAGTCGCTACGCCCGCTGCTCCTACCTTAGTGGGGATGCCGCCTTCGGCCATCAAGTTCCACCCGCCATTCGAGGAGTACCTCCGTTCGATCGTCCATGTTCCCGCGCTCCGCGGGAACCCTGAGAGAACGTACAAGACCACCGCGGTCGGCCCCACCTTTCCTGGGATCTTCCAGGAGTATCCGGCCAGCATCGTGTTCCATTGGCAGACGACGGCGGACCACAGGCTCGCGGAGTTGGGGGAGCACCTGGCCAAGTTGGGGCTCACGTGGATGGTCCATGCCCAGCCCGTGGACGAGACGCAGCTCGAGCTGAGAGTGGGCCGGCTGCCCAGGCGCTCGCGAGGGGGCAGAAACGACCTCGTCAGTATCGCCGATGTCGGCTTCGGCGTGTCTCAGGCACTGCCAGTGGTTGTGGCGCTCCTCACGGCGGGCCCGGGACAACTTGTGTACATCGAGCAGCCGGAAATTCACCTGCACCCCCTCGCACAGACGGAACTGGCGGAGCTGCTCGCCGCCGCGGCGCTCCGCGGCGTCAGGGTTGTTGCGGAAACCCATAGCTCGCTCCTGCTCCTCGCGGTCCAGACCCTTGTTGCGGAGGGTAAGCTCTCACCAGACCTCGTGAAGCTCCATTGGTTCCAAAGGGACAAGGAGGGTGTAACAAAGGTCACGAGCGCGGACCTCGATACGGCCGGGGCGTTCGGGGACTGGCCGGAGGACTTCGGTGATGTTGACCTGAAGGTGGAGAGCCGCTATCTCGATGCGGCCGAGCAGGTCCGGATGAAGTGAGCCATGGTGACTGTGACCTCGCGCAAGCTCGTCATTGATGTTTGCGTGTTGGGATCCGCAGGCGAGGACGATGCCAGGGACCCGGTCTCAAAACAGTGTCGCGACTTCCTCAAAGCCGTGTTCGCGATCTGCCATAGAGCGATTTGCACGCCCGAGGTCGAGGCAGAATGGAAGAAGTGCGGATCCAGGTTCGCGCGCAAGTGGCGGACGCAAATGGAACGGCACAGCAAGACGGCGCCACTGCCCTCTGTCTCCTTACCAATCCTTGACCAGCTCGTTGATACCCTGTCCCTGTCCAGATCGGATCGCAAAGCCCTCCTGAAAGATCTTCACTTGGTCAAGGCTGCCCTTGCGGCTGAATTGGTCATTGTCTCTTGTGACAACGAAGTCCGTGGCATCCTCCGTGATGCAACCGGCCGTATCCCGGAACTGCGCGACATTGCATGGGTCAACCCAGTCGAGGATCCTGAGCTGGTTCTGCGCTGGCTTTCCGAAGGCGCGCCGCGACGACAGGAACTGCTTGTCGGCCATTGACGCTGGCCGACCAGTCGCCGCAGGGGAACCCAATGACTGTGCGTAGGGCGTGCAAACCTGCACGCAGAACCCTCTTCCGCGTGTCCGTCAACCCCTGGTTTGATCTGGTCTACCGCGCCCTTTCGCACCTGCCCGTGCCGCGAGAGGATGCATCGTCGCTGTTCGATACCATGAGGAAGACAGGGAGTTTGCACCCGATCTGCCATTCCTCTATGATAATGGGCGCGTCAGGAGGGCGGCCCTCCCGCGAACAAGAGGCAAGGAGAGGATCAGCAATGAGCAACGGCGGGCTCTTCAAGGTGGCGGAAGTGGTGCAGATGGCGATTGACGAGGAGCACAACGGGAAGCTCTTCTACGAGGCGCTGGCCGAGTGCGCGCAGAGCCCGTTCCTGAAGGAGGCGGCCCGACGCCTCGCCATCCAGGAGGAGGGCCACGAGCGGGCGTTCACGGCGCTCCGCGACCGCCTGGGCGTGCCCGCCCAGCGCGAGACCTATCCCGGCGAATACGCCGACTACATGAGGGCGCTCCTGGAAGGCAAGACCTTCCCGAACGAGGCGGCGGCGGTGAAGCTCGCGCAGAAGGCCGGCGGCGACCTCCAGGCCGTCGCCACCGCGCTCCTCTTCGAGAAGAACACCCTCCTCTTCCTCAGCGAGATGAAGGGCCTGGTCTCCGAGCGCGACGCCGCGATGGTGGACGAGCTGATTGGCGAGGAGCGCCAGCACCTGGTGGACCTCACCAACATCCGCACGATGCTGACGGTGTGAGGAAGAGTGGATGGGTGGATGATTGGAATCGTCGTCGTTGTCGTCGTCGTCCTCGTCCTCGAATTATTGACGGGGGGAGGCCAAGAGGCTCGACAACGACGACGAGGACGACGACGAGGACGAGGACGAGTAGAGGGGGAGGAAGGCAGCTACCAAAAACGGGGGCAGTAGCCGTTGTTCATCCACCCCCCTCGCCTGACGCGACGGCAGGCTCGACGGTTCCGGCGCCGGAGCTCGGGGTGGCGCGAGCGAAGACGGCGACGGCTTCGGCCAGCATGAGTGCGGCCAGGCCGGTGAGGACCAGCGCCACCCACGGCACCGGGTCGGCGCCGCCCCCCTTGGCGGCGAAGCCGGCCACGATCATCCGCACGAGCGCCCACACGCTCATTGCGTACATCCAGGCGGCCGGCAGCCCCGTGATCGCGAGCAGCGCCGCCGAGCGCCGCGTGCGCCAGAGCCACACCGTGACGCCAATGAGGGTGAGCGCCGCCAGCAACTGGTTGCTCGCCCCGAAGAGGTTCCAGAAGACCTTCCAGGCGGGGATGGCGTTCCCCTTGGCGTCGAGCGTGGTGCGCATGACGAACAGCAGGGGCACCGCGGCCGTGAGCGCCGTCGAGAACCAACGCCCGCCCCGCGAGTGCCAGCCGAAGAGCTCCTGGACGATGTAGCGGCCGAGGCGCGTGCAGACATCCAGCGTGTCGTAGACGAACGTGGTGAAGGCCATGAGGCCGAAGGAGACGCCCAGGACCGGGTTGATGCCTGCGACCTTTAGGAACTTGCCGATGCCCAGGGCGTAGATGAAGTTGGGCTTGGGACTCTTCAGCGCCGGGTCGTCCGCCGCCAGCATCATCAGGCAGCACAGCGACACCACGGCCACCATCCCCTCCAGCAGCATCGCGCCGTAGCCGATTGGCTTCGCGTCGGTTTCGTAGCGCAGTTGCTTCGATGTTGTGCCCGAGGCGACGATTGCGTGGAACCCCGAGCAGGCGCCGCAGGCGATGGTGATGAAGAGGATGGGAAACAAGAAGTTGCCGCCCGGTGCTGCCCACCCCTTGAAGGCAGGGAAGTCGGCCAGCCTGCCGCCGAAGACGATGCCGAGCGCGGCCGCGGCCAGCGACGCGAAGAGGAAGTAGCCGCCCAGGTGCCCGCGCGGCTGGAGCAGAATCCACATCGGAGCCACCGACGCCACGAAGCAGTAGGCCAGCAGGAGCACGTCCCACACCTTCACCGCTTGGGAGTTCGAGGCGCCCAGGAGCCGCGCAAGGTCGAGCGGGACATACTGCCCGGCCCAGATAGCCGCGCCGACCAGCGGCAGGAAGAGCACGGTGGCCCAGCGCAGCGACAGCTTGGTGTAGCGGAGCAGGATGCCCATGACGATGGGCAGCGCCAGGTAGAGGAGCGATGAGGTGGCGATACCGCCGCCGGAGACTCTTTCCCCGCTCTCAAGCTCCTGCACCCCCACGAAGCTCGAGGCCGTGATGTCGGTGAAGGCGACGATGACGTAGACGAGCGCGATCCACACGAAGGCAAGGAAGAGGATGTAGGCCCGGCGGCTCATGTGCTCGCGCACCACCTCGGCGATCGAGCGCGCCTTGTGGCGCACCGAGGCGAGCAGCGCCGTCATGTCGTGGACCCCGCCGATGAAGACGGAGCCGAGGACCACCCAGAGGAGTGCGGGGAGCCAGCCGAACATCAGCCCGGCCAGGATCGGCCCCACGATTGGCCCCGCCGCCGCGATGGCCGAGAAGTGCTGCCCCATCAGGAACCGCGGGCTGATCGGCACGTAGTCAACGTCGTCCCGAAGCTCCACCGCGGGCGTCTTCGCGTTCGGGTCGAGCCGCAGCAGGCGTGCCAGGAGCGGGCCGTAGAGGCGATAGCCGAGCAGCAGGCACACACCTGAGATCAGCACGAGAATGAGCAGGCTCATCGCACTGGGTCTCCTCAACAGCCTTCATCATTGTACCATCCCCGCCTCTGCAATGGAAGCGCAAGGACGGGGCAGCGCCAATCGTCCTCGTCCCTCGTCCTCGTCCTTCGTCCTCGGTCCTCCTCGTTTGCGGGAGAAGAGTCGAGGACGAGGACGAGGACGATAGAAGAGCAGCGGCGGCTTCGCCACGCCGACCGCCGATTGACACGTCGGCGGCGTAACGCTAAGATCGTGCCAGTCGTCTGCGCTTAGGGACACATGAAGGGGCGAGTCGTTGCTCTCCTGGATAGTCCTGGCCGTCTTCCTCCTCACCTACGGCTACCTGTGTTTCCGCACCGAGCACCGTGTGAAGGTGCTCTGGGGCGGGATCGGGCTCCTCGTCGCCGCACGATACCTGCTGGCCGGGCAGGACCCCAGCGGGGCGTTCACCGTCGAGGCCATCTTCCGCCGCGGCATCAGTTGGAACGTGTTGGGCGTGCTCGCCGGGGCGATGATGATCGCCGACCTGTTCATGGAGTCGGGCGTGCCGGTGCTGCTGGCCGACAAGATAGCGGACCGCTGCCGCACGACCCGCATGGCGCTCGTGGCCGTGTGCCTCTTCTCGGGCTTCATCTCGGCGTTCGTGGACAACGTGACGACGGTGCTGCTGGTCTCGCCCGTGGCGCTGGCCATCGCGCGGCGGGTCGGTGTCTCCCCCGTGCCCGTGCTCATCGGGATAGCGGTGAGTGCGAACCTCCAGGGCGCCGCCACCCTCATCGGCGACCCGCCCAGCATGCTCCTCGCCGCCGAGTTCAAGCTCACCTTCAACCACTTCTTCGTCTGCCACGGCAAGCCGTTCATCTTCTTCGCCATGCAGGCAGGGGCGGTCGCCAGCGCCTTCGTCCTCTTCTGGGTCTTCCGGCAGCACCGCGAGCCGATGGCGCACGTGGAGGTCGAGCCGCCGAAGACCTGGGTGCCGGTCGCCTTCATCTCCGTCATGATCCTCTTCCTCGCCTCGTCGTCGTCCTTCGACCCCGACTTCATCTGGCTGGCAGGGACGGGCAACCTCATCCTGGGCGCGCTGGCGTTCACCTGGGGCCTCTGGCGCGAGCCGGCCGAGGCCAAGCTCATCCTGCGCCGCTACGACGTGCCGACCGTCCTCTTCCTCGCCGGAATCTTCGTCCTCGCCTACGCTATGAACAGCTTCGGCTGGGTGAAGGCGATAGCCGAGGGCATCGCGCGGCTGGTCCGCGGCAACCAGTTCGCCGCCTACACCCTCATCGTCTGGACCTCGGTTCTCGTGTCGGCGTTCGTGGACAACATCGCCTACGTGGCCCTGATGCTGCCCGTGGCGAAGGGGCTCGCGTTGAGCGTGGGAGGCGACCCGCTCCTCTACGCGGCCGGGCTGCTCATTGGCGCCTGCCTGGGCGGCAACGTCACCCCCATCGGCGCCTCCTGCAACGTCGTCGCCGTCGGCTCCCTCCGCCGCCAGGGGCACCGCGTGAGCTTCTGGGACTTCGCCCGCATCGGCCTCCCCTTCACCCTCGCCGCCACGCTCGCAGGCTACCTCTTCATCTGGGCGCTGTGGAGCTAGCGAAGCTTCAAGCTGCAAGCCACAAGCTTCAAGCTTCGGAACGGGCTGGCTCTTGGCTTGCAGCTTGTGGCCTGTAGCTTGAGGCCCTGAATGGAACTCATTCCTCTGCTCATCGTGCTGCTGTCGGCCGCGGGCCACGCGATGTGGAACTTCTTCGCAAAGCAGTCGGCCCACAAGCTGGCCTTCATCTGGGGCCTCTACGCGCTGGGGGCGGTCTTCTACCTGCCGCTCTACCTGGCTCAGGGGCTGGACGCCCATCTGGGCACTGCCGCCTGGGCGTGCATCCTGGCCTCGGCCGCGGCCAAGGCGGTCTACGTCATCTTCCTCGCCGAGGCGCTCCGCACGTGCGACCTCTCGCTCGCCTATCCGCTCAGCCGCATCGCCCCCGCAATCGTCCCCTTCTGGGCAGTGGCCTTCCTGGGCGAGAGCCTCTCCCTCCTCGGCGCAGTCGGCATCGCCGTCGTCTGCGCCTCCATTCTCGTCATCCACCTTCAGGGCGCCAGCATCGAGCACATGCTCAAGGTCCACCACTCCTTCCTCACCCGTGGCACGGTCTTTGCCCTCCTGGCCGCGGTCATGGTCTCCGCCTACTCGATCATAGACAAGCTGGCGATGAGCCGCTACGCCAAGCCGATTGCATTCAACTACGTCCACTGGGTGGTCACGGTGTTCCTCCTCGCGCCCTACGTGCTGCGGCGCGCCGGCGTGGCCGACGTTGTGGCGCTCTTCCGCTCCGAGTGGTGGCCCCTCGCCATATCGGGCTTCCTCGACTTCGGGGCCTACGTCCTCGTCCTCTACGTGATGGAGACTGACAAGGTGAGCTACATCGTGGCGGCCCGCCAGACGAGCCAGATAATGGCCATTCTCCTCGGCACCCTGCTCCTCGGCGAACGCTGCGGAGGAATCCGCCTCTTCGCGGGCGGACTCATCCTCGGCGGAGTCACCCTCATCGCAATGGCACGCTGAATAAAAAGGTCTTATCGTCCTCGTCCTCGTCCCTCGTCCTCGTCCTCGATCTTTCTGGCTCCGTGGCAGAGAAGAGTCGAGGACGAGGGACGAGGACGACGGACGAGGACGATTGAAGAGGGTAGAACCCTGTGGTGAAGGTGGCTGTCGTCAGGTGCGCCGATTACGAGCCTCAGAGGGTGCTAGGGGCGATTGCGAAGTGCTTCGAGCTCCTCGGCGGCATCGGGCGGTTCGTGCGGCCAGGGCAGCGGGTGCTCCTCAAGCCGAACATGCTCTCGGCCAAGGCGCCTGAGAAGGCGGTGACGACCCACCCGAGCGTCGTCGCGGCGGCGGCGCGCCTCGTCCGCGAGGCGGGCGCCACGGCCTGGGTGGGCGACTCCCCAGGCGGCATCAACTGGAACGTCACCGCGAAGGTGCTCGAGGCCACGGGCATCGGCGCGGCTGCGACCGAGGCGGGGGCGGAGATCAAGGACTTCGATGCCGGCGAAGCCGACTTCGTGGACCTGTCCGACGGAGTTGTCCTCAAGCGCTTCGCCGTCGCGCGGGCCGCGCGCCAGGCCGACGCGCTCTTCTCCCTGCCCAAGCTGAAGACCCACGGCCAGGCCCTCTACACGGGCGCCGTCAAGAACATGCTCGGCTGCCTCCCCGGCGGCGGCAAGATACGCATGCACAAGCTCGCCCCCACCAGCCGCCTCCTCGCCGCCGCTCTCCTCGACGTCTACGCCGCCGTGCGCCCCAGCTTCGCCCTCATTGACGCCATCGTGGCGATGGAGGGCAACGGCCCCGCCCACGGCGACCCCCGGCCGCTCGGCCTGCTGATCGCCAGCGAGGACGCCGTGGCCGCCGATGCCGTCGCCTGCCGCATCGTCGGCTACCCCGCCCGCTCGGTCCGCATCCTGCGCCAGGCCGAACAGCGCGGCTTGGGCGCCAGCGACCTCCGCAAGATCGAGGTCGTCGGCGAGCCCCTCGAGAGCTGCCTCGTGCCCGACTTCGCCCGCGCCTCCAACCTCCTCTACGAGCTCCTCCCCGCCTTCCTCGTCAAGCTCATCAGCCGCGCCGTCCGAGTTGACCCCCAGATCGTCCAGGAATTGTGCCGACGCTGCATGCTCTGCCAACTGAGTTGTCCCGCCCAGGCCATCAAGGGGAAGGACCGGCTGGCGATTGACTACGCGGCGTGCATCCGCTGCTTCTGCTGCCACGAGCTCTGCCCGCACGGGGCCGTCGCCCTCCGCAAGAGCTGGCTCCTCCGCGCCTACGAGTCCCGCCGCGAGCGCCGCAAGAAACGGAAGGCTGAAAGCCCGCAGCCTTGAGGCCGGTCTCCCCCACCCGGGGGGCCTCGGCGACCCCATGCGTCCGGGGCAATCCCTCCATACTGGGTCAACTCCCCGCCCCTGATACCTGAGCCAGTATGGGCGCTTTGGCGATCCGGGGGCTTCCGGTGCAGTCCCGCCATACTGTATCAACTGTGCGCGCCTGGTGTTTGATACAGTATGGGCGCTTTGGCGATCCGGACCCATCCGGGGCCGTTTTGCCCATAGTGGGCCAACTGCGCCCCTGATGTTTGGCACACTATGGGTGGCCCATATAACCCGCCTCGATCCTCGATCAAATGGTGCGAGCGGCGGCCACAGGCTGTAGGCGGGCCGTCTCTGGCCCGCGAAGATCGGGGACGCGGGGGCCGTTCCGTGGGCGACCGCGTGACCACCTTGTCCGCGAGCCGAGGTGCTTGAAACGCATCGCCTTTTCGCTACACTGTGTCATTGCCAGGCCGTCCTTTCCGCATGACCCTGTTTGCCGAAACACACGGGATTGTAGCGGTAGACGGCCTGGTTTCAAGACCCGTGCGGTCGGAAATCCGGGCTGAATAGCTCGCCACGATTCTTGGTGTTTATGGGCGGGGCCTCCGTGCCCCGCGGGCCAGGCCGACCCTGGCCTCATCGGCGGGGCGCCCAAGGCGCAACACGAATCGCCCGATTGCGACAAGGAGGTCTGACTATGGGGAAGAAGTTGAATCGTCGTGAGTTTCTGGGGACGCTGGGGGCAGGGGCCGCAGTGCTTGCGCATGAGGCAAGCGGCGGCGAGACGCCCGCAACAGGCCGCCCGCCGAACTTCATCGTCATCTTCACGGACGACCAGGGCTACCAGGACCTCGGCTGCTTCGGGTCGCCGAACATCGCGACGCCCTGCATTGACAAGATGGCCGCCGAAGGGACGCGGTTCACGGACTTCCATGTCGCGGCCTGCGTGTGTACGCCGTCGCGCGCCGCGCTGATGACCGGCTGTTATCCGCAACGGGTGTGTCTGCCCAACGTGCTCTTCCCAGGCTCGAAGGTGGGGATAAGCGACAAGGAGACGACTCTCGCGGAGCTGCTGAAGGCGCGCGGCTATGCCACGGCATGCGTCGGCAAGTGGCACCTCGGCCACCTGCCCCCCTTCCTCCCCACTCGCCACGGCTTCGATTCCTATCTCGGCATCCCTTACAGCAACGACATGGCCGTTGACCCCAACATGGCCGTGGCCGACGACGTGAGGTGGAACGAGGGGATGGACGCCGAGCGGATGCGCAAGGAGAAGCCCAGGAACCACAAGGTGCCCCTCTTTCGCGGCGAGAAGGTCATCGAATACCCTGTTGACCAGGCAACACTCACCACCCGCTACACCGAGGAAGCAATCAGGTTCATCACGGCGAACAAGGACAAGCCGTTCCTCCTCTACCTTCCTCACAATATGCCTCACGTGCCGCTGTTCGTCTCGGAGCGCTTCAAGGGCAAGTCCAAGCGGGGACTCTACGGCGATGTGATCGAGGAGATAGACTGGAGCACGGGCCAGATCCTCGACACGGTTCGCAAGCTCGGCCTCGCCGAGAACACCTGCGTGGTCTACACCTCGGACAACGGCCCGTGGCTGGTGATGGGTAGGAACGGCGGCTCGGCGCTTCCGCTCCGCGAGGGGAAGGGCACGACCTGGGAGGGGGGCATGCGCGAGCCGTGCGTCATGTGGTGGCCCGGCCGCATCCCGGCTGGCAAGACCTGCGGCGAGTTCGCCTCGACGATGGACCTGTTGCCGACTTTCGCCAAGCTGGCCGGCGCCGAGGCCCCGAAGGACCGCATCATTGACGGCAAGGACATCTGGCCCCTGATGTCGGGCGCACCGGGCGCCAAGAGCCCCACCGAAGCCTTCTTCCACTACCGCGGCTACGGCCTGGAGGCCGTCCGCAGCGGCAAGTGGAAGCTTCACCTCGCCCGAAAGGTTGGCGGCGGGAAGGCCAAGGCGGCCCAGGAGCGCCCCGCCGCCCTCTACGACCTCGAGGCCGACATCAGCGAGAAGAACGACGTTGCCGCGGGGAACCCCGATGTGGTCAAGCGCCTGGAAGACCTCGCCGAGCGCTGCCGCGAGGACATCGGCGACGCCAACCGCGGCACGACCGGCAAGAACCGCCGCCCGTGCGGAACCGCGGGATGAGGAAAGAGAAGGCGGAAGAGGGACTATAAGGAAGGCAAGAAGGCAGGAAAGGAGAAGAGGAGAGAGGCCGAGGGCCGCTGGGGCCTCAGAGGCGTCCCCGATCCGGCGCGCGGCGTCTGGCGCTTCCCGGCCCAAGCTCTCTTGCCTTTTCCTGCATTCCTGCATTCCTTATAGTTCATTCTTGATGGCTCAGGAGAATCGCTCATGGATCGCCGCGAGTTCCTCAAGCTGGCGGGCGCGGGCCTCTTCGGCCAGGCGGCTGCGTTACGAGCCGCCCTGTCCTCAGGCGTTCCTGACGGCGCGCGCCCGCCCTCCTTCGTCTTCTTCCTCATTGACGACCTGGGGCAGCGGGACCTGGGCTGCTACGGGAGCACGGTCTACGAGACGCCCAGCATTGACAAGCTGGCGAGCCAGGGGATGCGGTTCACCGATGGCTACGCCGCCTGCCCGGTCTGCTCGCCCACGCGGGCGAGCATCCTGACGGGCAAGTATCCCGCAAGGCTGCACCTGACGGATTGGATTCCCGGGCACGGGCGCCCCCGCGCAAAGCTCGCCGTGCCGAACTGGACCCAGCACCTGGCGCTTGAGGAGGTGACGATTCCCGAGGCACTCAAGGCGGCGGGATATGTTTCGGCCTCGATTGGCAAGTGGCACCTCGGCGGGCCGGAATACCGCCCCGAGGCCCAGGGCTTCGGCCTCAACTTCGGCGGCGACCACCGCGGCCAGCCCCCCAGCTACTTCGCCCCCTACAAAATCCCAGGCGTCCCGGACGGCAAGCCAGGCGAATACCTCAGCGACCGCCTGACCGACGAAGCCCTGAAGTTCATCGAGGCGAACAAGGACAAGCCCTTCTTCCTCTACCTCCCCCACTACGCCGTCCACACCCCGCTCCAGGCCAAGAAGGACCTCACGGAGAAGGCCCGCCTGAAGGGGCGGCCCGAGAAGGGGCAGAACGGCGCCACCTACGCCGCCATGATCGCCAGCGTGGATGAAAGCGTTGGCCGCGTGATGGCGAAGCTCGACGAGCTGGGCCTCGCCGACCGCACGGTGGTGTTCTTCATGTCCGACAATGGCGGCCTTGAGAGCGTGACCTCCAACGCCCCGCTCCGCGCAGGCAAGGGCACCCTCTACGAAGGTGGCATCCGCGAGCCGTGGCTCGTCCGTTGGCCCGGCGTCGTCAAGCCAGGCTCCACCTGCTCCGTGCCCGTCATCAGCACGGACTTCTTCCCGACCATCCTCGAAATGGCCGGTGTAGCACAGCCGCCCTCGGCTGTGCGCGACGGCCTGAGCACCGTTCCGCTCCTGAAGCAGGCGGGCGGCATCGAGCGCGACGCCCTCTACTGGCACTACCCCCACTACCACATCACCAAGCCCGGCGGCGCCATGCGGTGTGGCGACTGGAAGCTCATCGAGTACTATGAGGAGGGGAAGCTCGAACTCTACAATCTGAAGGACGACCTGAGCGAGACGACCGACCTGGCGGCGAAGCTGCCCGACAAGGCGGCCGAACTGAGAAAGAAGCTCGACGACTGGCGCAAGGCGGTGGGCGCCCAGATGCCCACCCCTAACCCCAACCACGACCCCAAACGGGAGAAGGAAGCCCCGAAGAAGAAACTATAAGGAAGGCAGGAAAGGAGCTGACATGACGCGACGGGATTCCCTGAAGCGCATCGGGGCGGGGGCGGCCGGGGCCGCACTGGGCCTTCGGGAGGAACACCTGTGGGCAGCGGAGACGACCGTGAGCAAGCCCAACTTCATCTTCATCCTGATTGACGACATGGGCTGGGCCGACCTGGCCTGCTATGGGAGCACTTTCTATGAGACGCCTAGCCTCGACCGCCTGGCGAGCCAGGGGATGCGGTTCACGGATGGCTACGCCTCCTGCCCCGTCTGCTCCCCCACCCGCGCGAGCGTGATGACCGGCAAGTACCCGGCCAGGATTCGCCTGACCAACTTCCTCGTGGGCAAGCGCTGGCCCGCCAACTCGCCCATCGTGCCCGTCAACTGGCAGCTCCACCTCCCCCTCGAAGAGGTCACTATCGCCGAGGCACTCAGGGCCGCGGGCTACGCCACGTGCCACGTCGGCAAGTGGCACCTCAACGAGGGCAAGCTCGCCACCCCAAACCAGCACGGCTTCCAGGTCTGCGTCCCGAACGCCCCCAACCGCACGGACAAACAGGCATCAGGCTTCACCGACGAAGCCCTCAAGTTCATCGAGGCCAACCGCGACAAGCCCTTCTTCCTCTACCTCTGCCACAACTCCGTCCACATCCCCCTCGAGGCCACGAAGGACCTGATTGACAAGTATGCGGCCAAGGCCAAGCCCGACGCCGGGCAGAACAACCCCGTCTACGCGGGGATGGTGGAGTGCGTGGACCAGAGCGTCGGCCGCGTGATGAAGACGCTGGACGAGCTGGGCATCGCCGACCGCACGGTGCTGGTCTTCACCTCCGACAACGGCGGGCTGTCGGTCAAGGAGGGGCCGAACACGCCGGCGACCTCCAACGCCCCCTTCCGCGCGGGCAAGGGCCACGTCTACGAAGGCGGCATACGAGTCCCGCTCATCGTCCGCTGGCCCGCCGCCGTCAAGCCGGCCTCCACCTGCTCCGCCCCGGTCAGCAGCCAGGACTTCTATCCCACTTTCCTCGACATTGCGGGTGTGGCACAGCCGCCCACGGCTGTGGTGGACGGCGAGAGCATCGTGCCGCTGCTGAAGGGCACGGGCGGGCTGAAACGCGACGCCCTCTACTGGCACTACCCGCACTACAGCAACCAGGGCGGCATGCCGGGCGGCGCCGTCCGGGCCGGCGACTGGAAGCTCATCGAGCTCTATGAGGACGGCAAGCTGGAGCTCTATAATCTGAAGGACGATCAAGGCGAGACGGCCGACCTGGCGGGCAAGCTGCCCGGCAAGGCGGCCGAACTGGGAAAGAAGCTCGACGATTGGCGGAAGGCTGTGGGCGCACAGATGCCAGAGAAGAAGAGACTATAAGGAATGCAGGAAGGCAGGAAAGGAGAAGAACAGAAAGGGGGATTGGGATGCCAGAGAAGAGACTCGAGCACGAGGAACTGACCGAGAAGATCATTGGCGCGGCGATTGAGGTCCACAAGCGGCTCGGGCCCGGGTTCCTCGAGTCGATCTACGAGAACGCTCTCGTGATCGAGCTCCGGAAGAGAAGCCTGAAGGCCGGTCAGCAACGGGCCATCTCCGTCACTTACGACGGAATCGAGGTGGGGAAGCACATCCTCGATCTATTCGTGGAGGACACAATCATTGTGGAGTTGAAGGCGATCAAGAACCTGGAGGACATCCACTTCGCGATCGTGCGCTCCTACCTGAAAGCAGCCGACAGGCGCCACGGTCTGCTGCTCAACTTCCAGAAGCCCACTCTTGAGGTCAGAAGGGTAATCTGTGGTTGACCCTCTTTGTCCTTTCCTGTCTTCCTGGGTTCCTTATAGTTCCTCTTCTCCTGATGGGTGAGTGAAGGAGAGTACCATGCGGGCCCTTCTCGCCCTCACGATGATCGGAGTCGCCATGTCACACACGATTCAGGGGACCGTGGCGGGGGAGGCAGGGCAACCGGCCGATGTAGCGCCTAGCGCCTATCTGTATCGCGCGGACCGCGCTCCCGAACAGAACCCGCCGGAGAGCTGGCTGCTCCTTATCCAGCACGCGGGGCTGCCCTACGACAAGCCGGCGGACCCAAACGCGCCGGCGGTGAGGAAGGTGCTCTGCGGGCTGCTGTGGGAGGAAGTCCGACCAGTGAGGAGGGTGGAGCTATCGTGGCCGGCGGACGCCAGGGGCGTGCCCACGCCCGATGAGGTGGCGCTGAGCTACTTCGACGCGACCGACGGCCATGCCCACACCTGGTGGAACCCCCGCACAGTGAAGGAAGCGGGCAAGCCGGAAGTGTCAGCCGACGGGCGGGCATACAGCTATGCCATCCCCGTGGACACCTGGGGCGTGGTGGTCTCCGCACGCGGAGCCAAGAACGCTTCGGACTTCACGCCCCCCACGCTGCGCGCGTTCGTGGCCGACACGTGGAAGACGCTCGACATCGAGATCGAGTGGGGCTTCGACCCCGCCACAGCCGCCCTCGACTGCGACGGGCGGATCGAGCCTTACGACGCCCTCATCAGCAACCTCCGCCCCCTCGCCGCCGACGCGGGCACGACCATGGCCGGCCCCCTCGCCTGGCGCTCCGCGAAAAAGGGCGAGGGACGCCGCGGCATCCAGCTCTCCGCACTCTATATCGGCTCCTCGCGCTGGCGCCGCGTCTGGCCCTACCACGCGCAGCCAGAGGACGTCGCTCGCTCGATCATCACGGTCTGGACGAAAGCAGGCAGCTTTTCGTTCCTCGTGGCCGACCTCGAGCGCGGGCCGATCCTCGCGCCCGAGTACGGCTTCTTCATCCGCGCAACGTCCAAGCCCCAGGCCACGCCGGTCCAGCCCCCGAGGCCGCCTGCGGCCCAGCCGCTGGGCGACAAGATGGACGCCATCCCCGGCGTGCCCAAGGTCCGGGGATGGGCGACCAACGTCATCCCCTGGTTCGGGGTCAACCCCGACGCGACGGCGGGCTCGGCGGGGAACCTGACCATCCCCGCCCGTAGCGCCGCCATGCACCCCTCGCCCGAGCGCGACGTGGCGGTCGGCTGGCGCAGCCCCCTCAAAGGGCGCGTGGCCGTCGCCGGCAAGGTGGCCTCCGGCGACTCCAAGGGCGGCAACGGCGTCGAGTGGTCGCTCGTCCACGACGCCAAGGCGGCCCAGCGAGTCCTCGCCCGCGGGGCGATCAACCCCGGCGGCTCCCAGGCCCTCGCTGCCGAGGCCGCCGTGGAGGTCAGCGACCAGCTCTCCCTCGTCGTGAGCGCCAAGGGTGGAAACCACATCTGCGATACCACGATCGTCGAGCTGGCCATCACGGAGGCCGGCGGCCAGGGGCGCGTCTGGAACCTCGTGAAGGACGTGGCGGACAACGTCCACGCGGGCAACCCCCACGCCGACGCGCAGGGCAACGCCGCTGTGTGGCTCTTCTGCTCGGTGGCCCACGAAGGCGCGCCCGCCGCGGCCTCCGAGCCGCCCTTCCCGACGGCTTCCGAGGCCGCCAGCGCGAAGGACTTCCTCAAAGAGCTGGCCGCCAAGGGCCTCGCCACCATCCGCCAGCGGGTCCGCAAGCACCCCGACCAGACATGGGAGGGGGCGGTTGGGGCCATGCACCCAGGCCGGTCGTTCCCGCCCCACCCGAAACCGCCCTTCGAGCCGGCCATGCAGGTGGAGCTCCCCTGCGAGCGGCTCACCGCCCAGTGGAAGCTGGGAGCCTGGCACATCCTCCGCCGCTCCGTCAAGGACGCCAACGGCGCCTGGCGCTTCAACGACTTCCCCTTCGGCATCCTGGCCTCCGAGACCTACATGTTCCTCCGCGCGCTCGACCTCCAGGGCATGCACAAGGAGGCCGCCGACGGCCTGGACCAGTGGCTCTCGCTCCCCATGCAGCCGCGCGCCTCGGCGGGCACCCACGGCAACTCGCGCCCCGACCGGCCCCTCGGCCACTTCTCCGACGGCACAGGCTGCCTCACCCACGCCACCGGTCCCAACGGCGCAGGCGGCCACATGGACGCCGTCCACTCCATGGGGCCTGGCGCCATCGCCTTCGCGCTCACCGAGCACTTCCTCCTCACGGGCGATATGGCGTGGCTGAAGGCCGCCGCGCCCCGCATGAAGGCGAACGCGGAGTGGATGCTGCGCCAGCGGCAGCTCCTCGCCAGCATCATCCCCGGCGGCCAGCGCCTCTGGAGCAAGGGCCTTCAGCCAGCACACGTCGTCACGCCCGACAGCGCCTGCATGCACATGCAGTTCTACGAATCCGAGGCGTACTACTGGCTGGCGGTGAAGCGCATGGCCGACCTCCTCGCGCTGATTGACCCTGCGGAAGGCGCGCGCATGGCGGCGGAGGCCGAAGCCTACCGCAAGGACCTCGTGGCCGCCATCGAGCGCTCCATCGCCCTCAGCCCCGTCGTGCAGGTGCGGGACGGCACATACCGCTCCTTCATCCCTTTCGCGCCCTACGTTCGCGGCTTCGCCGCCGGAGCCTGGGGCTGGAAGAGGTGCCAGGGACACGTCGGGGCGATCTACTGGGACACAGTGCAGTCGGCCGACCCGCTCCTCAGCCCCGCCGGGCTCCTCGCGCCAACCGACCCGCGGGTGCAGGGACACCTCGACGTCCTCGAAGACCGCCTGCTGCTGGAGAACAGCAAGATACGCGAGCGGAAGCCGGCCTTCGACCCCGAGAAGGACTGGTTCGCGCAGGCCAGTTGGCAGTACCAGTGCGGCCTGGAGCGGCACGCGAACATCCACCTGGCCGCCGACGACCCGCCCAACGCCATCCGCTCGATGATGAACCAGTACGCCGTGGACATCATGCCCGGCGACTACACCTTCCGCGAGCACACGACGGGCGGCCCCGCCGACAAGCCCTACGAGGAGTCGTGCTTCCTCGAACGCCTCCGCATGCTCCTCGTGATGGAGGAGGCGGAGAACCTCTGGCTCGCCCGCGCGACCCCGAGGGCCTGGCTCGAGCAGGGGAAGCGAATCGCCGTCAAGAACGCCCCCACGCACTTCGGCCCGGTGGACTACGAGCTTGTCTCCGACGCCGCCAACGGCCGCATCGCCGCCACCGTGAAGCTCCCGTCCCGCACGCCTCCGAAGGCCGTCCTTCTGCGGCTTCGCCATCCGAAGGCCGCGCCCCTCAAGGCCGTCCTCCTCAACGGAGCCCCCTGGAAGGGCTTCGACCCCGACAAGGAGCTCATCCGCATCGAGGGTGTGAAGGGAACCGTCGCCATCCAGGCGAGCTACTGACTTCGCGGGCAGGGTCGGCTCTTGCTACGGGCCCTTCTCGTCGGCCGCGCCGGCCCGTGGCTCCATCAGGAGATGAGTCTGCACTCCACGCCGAAGTGCTTTGCGCAGCCGGCAAGGCCCGGGTCCGTGGTCAGGATTGTCAAGGCGTTGGCAAAAGCCGCGGCCATGTGGAGCGCATCTAGCGCGCGCAATGAGGTGGCAAAAGTCGCTAGCCAGTCGCGGGCCATCTGATACTCCCTGTCCCCAATCGGTACGGTGCGATAGCGGCTTCTCGCCAAATCCAGACGGAAGAGCGTCACGATCCTGCGGCCATCACTTCCCCTCAGCTCGCCCGACCGGACCTTCATGGAGATAGCGGAATGGAACTCCGCATCCACGAGGGGGCTGATCGTCAACTCCGCTTCTTGGCGGAGTTCCTGCTGGACCTTCGCGCTGAGGGCCTCCGGGCAGTAGTATGCGACCAGGGCGCTGGTGTCCACATATCCCATCAGTACCGTGCCTCACGGCGAGCAGCGACGACGGTTTCAGACATCGGCCCGCCCTTGATGGCGATTGATGCCCTGAAGTCCGAGAGGTCCGGCAGAGGTTCCTCAGCCTTCTTGCCGAGGGGCTCGAGCCGCGCGACTCCTCTCCCGCGGCGGGTGATGATCGTGGGTTGACCTCGCTCGGCCGCGCGGACGAGTTCGCTGAGGCGCCTGCGCGCCTCTTTCAGACTCACCGATGCCATGACCATCCTCCTGAAGGTTACACTATTAGTGTACACCTGGCGCCCGCTCTGTCAAGTGCGAATCACAGAATATAGCGGCTCAGGTCCTCGTCCGCGACGATGGGCTTGAGCTTCTCGCGGACGGCGGCGCCATCGAGGGTGACCTTGCGGGCGGGGAGGTCGGGGGCGTCGAAGGAGATGTCCTCGACGAGTTTTTCGAGGACGGTGTGGAGGCGGCGGGCGCCGATGTTCTGGCTCCTCTGGTTTATCTGCGTGGCGATGGCGGCGATGGCGCGGATGGCGTCGGGGGTGAACTCGAGCTGAACCCCCTCGGTTGCCAGGAGCGCGGCGTATTGCTTGGTGAGGGCGTTCTCGGGCTCGGTGAGGATGCGGACGAACTCCTTCTCGCCGAGGCTGCCGAGCTCGACTCGGATGGGGAAGCGCCCCTGGAGCTCGGGGATGAGGTCGGACGGCTTGGCGGCGTGGAATGCGCCGGCGGCGATGAAGAGGACGTGGTCGGTGCGGACCATGCCGTGGCGGGTGACGACGGTGGAGCCCTCGACGATGGGCAAGAGGTCGCGCTGGACGCCCTCGCGGGAGACGTCCGGCCCCGCCCCCTTGGGGCCGACGGCCGTCACCTTGTCTATCTCGTCAATGAAGATGATGCCTGAGTTCTGCACGCGGTCGAGTGCCGCGGTGCGCACCTTCTCGCGGTCAATGAGCTTCTCGGCCTCCTGTTGCGTGAGGACGTCGCGGGCCTGGGCCACGGTCATCCGGCGGGCCACGTGGCGGGTGGGGGCGAGGCGCTCGAAGATGTTCTGGAAGTCGAAGCCCATCTGCTCCACGCCGGCGCTGGAGAAGATTTCCACGGAGGGCATGGCGCGCTCCTCGGTGGTGAACTCCACCTGGCGGTCCTCGAGCTTCCCCTGGTGGAGGAGGCGCCGGAACCGCTCGCGCGCGCGCTCATACTGCTGCTCCGTCTCGGTGGTGACCTCCCCGCCCGCGTCGGGCGGAGGGGCGGTGTGGGTGGGGCGCTCGGGCAGCAACAGGTCCAGGAGCCGCTCCTCGGCCGTCCCGCGCGCCTTCTCGAACACCGTCTCGCGTTCCTCGGCGTTCACCTGGTTGATCCCCACCTCCACCAGGTCGCGGACCATGCTCTCGACGTCGCGGCCCACGTAGCCGACCTCCGTGTATTTGGACGCCTCGACCTTGATGAAGGGGGCATTGACGAGGTTGGCGAGGCGGCGGGCGATCTCGGTCTTCCCCACCCCAGTTGGCCCGATCATGATGATGTTCTTCGGCGTCACCTCGTTGCGCAGCTCGGGCGGGAGCTGTTGGCGCCGCCAGCGGTTGCGGATGGCTATCGCCACGGCTTTCTTCGCCGAGTCCTGCCCGACGATGTACTTGTCCAGCTCTGCGACTATCACGCGCGGGGTGAGGTGCTTCATTGCGTCGGTTCAGCCTCCTCTGGCTGCTCGGAACATCGCGATGCCACAGGCAAGATGCCTGTGCCACCCTCAGAGAACCGGGGGTGGCACAGGCTTCTAGCCTGTGACTCAATGGGGCCAGTTGCCTCCGGCCGCTTCCCGCAACCGAGGGAGCCTGACCGAGATGTAGCTGCGAGCGTCCCGCTTGCGGCTCCCTCGGCCCCTCGACAAGCGGGACGCTTGTCGCTACAGGAACCCGCAACGGAAGCTACGTTACCTCCTCGACGTAGATCTGGTCGTTGGTGTAGACGCAGAGGCCCGCGGCGATGCGGAGGGCCTCCTCGACGATCTTGGGGGCGTCGAGGGTGCTGTGGCGGATGAGCGCCCTGGCAGCGGCCGTGGCCATCGCGCCCCCCGAGCCGATGCCAATCACCCCGTCGTCCGGCACCAACACGTCCCCGCTCCCAGAGAGCAGGAGCGAGTGCTCCTTGTCCACGACGATCATGAGGGACTCAAGGCGGCGGAGGATGCGGTCGGTGCGCCACTCCTTGGCGAGCTCGGTGGCGGCCTTGGGGACGTTGCCCTGGAAGTCCTTGAGCTTGGCCTCGAAGCGCTCCAGGAGCGCGAAGGCGTCGGCGGTGGCGCCCGAGAAGCCGACGACCACGCGGTCGTCGTGGAGCCTGCGGATTTTGCGGGCGTTGTGCTTCACCACGGTGCCGCCGATCGTCACCTGGCCGTCGCCCCCGATGGCCACGGCCCCCTTGTGGCGGACCGATAGGATGGTGGTGGAGTGGGTGGCGCTGTCCGACATAGGAGTTCTCCGCGAGGCCGGCGATGGCCGCGACCTGGCCCGCATTCCTCAAGAAATGCGGGAAATCTCAAATGCCAATCACCAAGCACCAGACAATCCCCAAGCCCGAAAGGCTCAATGACCGAAACAGCACCCCGACCTTCGACGAGAGCACAGTGTCCTCTTGGTCTGGGTCATTGGGGATTGAAGTTTGGACCTTGTTTGGTTCTTGGTGCTTGTCCTTTGGTGCTTCCCGCATTTCTCACCAATGGTTGGTGAGAAATGCGGGCTAGATGCCCAGGAGCTTGCGCACGTAGTCGCCGTTCCGCTTGCAGTCGGCCACGGCGTCCTTCGACGGGTTGGCGGTCTCGAGGACGATCCAGCCGCGGTAGTCAATGGCCTTGAGGGCCTCGGCCACGGGCTCCATCTTCACGCGGCCCTCGCCGAGGTAGCTGCCGCCGTCCTTGAAGTGCAGGCAGGGGCAGAGGCGGCCCTTGAGCTCGCGGAGCTCGGCCGGCACGTCGTAGCCACCCCCCGTCGAGTTCCCGATGTCGTAGTAGCAGGCCACCGCGTCGCTCCCGATGGCGTCGAGGATTTGGAGGTTCTGCTTCGCCGAGCAGGTGTTCTCGAGGCCGAGGCACACGCCGGCCTCCTTAGCCTTGGGGGCCAGTTCCTTCATCTTCCCCACCAGGGCGTCCACGGCCTCCTTGTTGAGCTCCCGGCCCTTCAGGAGGCCCGCCTTGCCGAAGAAGGGCACCAGGATGCCCGGGGCGCCAAGGTCCTTCGCGGCCTCGATGCAGGTGGCGAGCCACGCCACGGCGTCGGCCTCGGTCTGCACGGGACGTCCATTCAGGAAGTCCATCGAGAGGGACGAGACGGCCAGCCCCGTCGCCTTCATCGCCTCCTTGATCCTCTCGCGGTTCTTGGGGTCGGCGATGGAGAGGTTGGGCGGCCCGCCGACGCCGACCTCCGCGCCGTCCATCCCCGCCTTCTTGGCCCGTTCGAGGTCACTGCCGAAATGGCGGGCCGAGATGCGGAGCTTCGGCGCCGCGGCCTCCGCCGCGAGCAGCTCGCCCAGCGCGCCCGCACCCGCCAATCCTGCCGCACCGCCCGCCAGGAACCCGCGTCGCGTCACGCCCATCGCTCTCTCCTTTCGCTCGTGCCTCCCGATTGGCCTTTCTACCCTACGCTTCCGCTGGCGGGCTGTCAAGTGCCGCGCGAACTGACGCGCCCCCGGCCTGCCGTCCTCGGTTTCTTCGGCCCCGAAGGGGCGTCCTATATCAGCCCAGAGCGAAGCCCTGGGAAGCGAGGCCGTCCGTGGGCCAGCCCTGAAGGGGCGTACTACGGGGCGCGGACCGCACGGCCTTCCCGCCACGGTCAGTACGCCCTTACAGGGCTGTACCGGGGCCACCTCCGGTTCCCAGGGCTTCGCCCTGATCTTTGCCCACATCTCGGGGCCTTGTAGCCCGCCGACGCGGGCGACCCAGCCGTAGCCCAGGGCGACCGAAGGGAGCCCTGGGATCGCGCGTCCCCCCCATCCAAGCCCCCGAAGGGGGC
>Ga0194112_10001430_pt1 | contig 35173 bp, 22 predicted proteins | sample TA2MahC400mmetaG_FD_146191 | JGI IMG/M metagenome (GOLD analysis project Ga0194112, IMG submission 146191) | Freshwater microbial communities from Lake Tanganyika, Tanzania - TA2015016 Mahale Deep Cast 400m | ecosystem: Environmental > Aquatic > Freshwater > Lake | place: Tanzania: Lake... | reverse complement strand
GTTTCCCCTGTAGACCCGCTCCACCTTGTCGGCGATGTCCCGGTAGCCGATGTCGACCTGGTAAATCTGCTTGTAGTAGGAGGCGGCCTCCGCGCGGTTGCCCGTCGCTTCGGCTATGCTCCCCAGCTCGTATATGATCTCCTTCTTCGTCTCGTCCATCACGGCCAGTTCCGATGCCGCCCGCTTGAGCTGTTCCGAGGCCAGGTCATACTGCCCCTTGCGCTTGAAGCACACGGCAAGGTAGTAATACGAGCGCACGCGGAAGCGCGGGTTGCGCTGCGACATCTGGAACTGCTGGATCGCCTCGTTCAGGCGGCCCTGGTTAAGGAGCATGACGCCCCACTCGTAGCGCAGGCGCAGGTCGTTGGGATAGCGCTCCACGCGTTCGCGCAAGTCTTCCTCCAGGAACCGCCGCCGCTCGGCCTCGAGCGCCTCGGCCGCCGCCGCGTCTCCCGCCTCCCGCAGGGCCGCAATGTCATGATCCATCTGCTGCACGCGGACCGCGCTGACCGCGGCGTCCAGCTCCGGATCGCCCGGACTCAATTCCGAGGCCCGCCGCAGGATCTCCAGCGCTTCCCCGTAGGACCTCTTCTGGGCGTAAAGCCGACCCAGGGCGCGGTGGTAGTTAAGGTTCATGGGCTCCGCCGCGACCTTCTTCTTGAATTCCTCGATCAGGGATTCCGTGTCCGTCTCGCTGCGCACGGCCTTGCTTTCCTGTTCGAGGACCTCGGCCTCCCGCGTGTCGCGGATCATGTCGCGGTAGGTCTCGGCCTGCTCCCAGCCGTCCGACGACATGCTGTCCAGCGCCATGGCGTCTTTCAGCGCCTTGAGCGCCATGGGGTCGTTGGGGGTGATCTCGCAGAGCCTCTCGAAGCACTCGCGGGCGGAACGCGTGCGCCCCACTTTCTGGTAAAGCGATCCCAGCCAGCTTACGATGCGAACGTCGTTCGGGTAGTGATCCCTCGCGATTTCCAGGGTCTGGATGGCCGCCTCCGGCAGGTTCGCCGCGGCCGCGGCCTGCGTGAAGACCTTGATGAACTCGATGTTGAGCGGATCCCGGTAAAGCAGCTTCTCCGCAAGCTCCAGCGCGCCCCCCCCTTTTGCGACCTTGGCCCTCGCTTTCGCGTAGGTGGGAAGGCACGCCAGGAAGGCCATGGCGTGCGTGAGGAAGTTTACCGGCTTCTCCTTGAAACGGCGCACCTCGGCCGCCCGCAGAAACCGGCGGGCCTGCACCAGCCGCGGCTCCGTCGCGACGCACTGCGCAAGCAGGTGGATCGCATAATCCAGATTCCCGCGCTCGAACGCCGAAAAACCCTTGTTGAACAGGTCGCGCGCGCTCTGGGATACCTCGGAAAGCGATATGTCAGGCATACTGGCCTCCTTCTATAGCACGCCACGGCGCGGCGTCAAGAGTTGAACCCGGCGCGGCGTCCTGCTATTAAGGAAGGAATGGCCCGTCCCGAGGCACTCGTCACCGTCCTTTGCGGATCGCTTCTGGCCGCGCCCGGCGCGCGCCCTCCCGCGGCGGCCGACCCCGTGGCCATGGCCGACCTGGCCGCGCGCCACGGACTGACCGCGCGTGGCGACGCCTCCCGCCTCACCCTGGCCGGCCGCGGCCGCACGCTCGTATTCGAAGCCGGCAGCCGCCGGGTGAGCGTGGACGGCCGCGCGGTCTGGATGAATGCGCCGGCCGCGGGCGACGCCGCCGGCTGGTCGCTGCGCCTTTGCGACGCGCGCGCCGTGATCGAGCCGCTGCTGAACGCGGCTTCCGTCGCGCGGCCCGCGCCGCCCGTAACGGTTGTCCTCGATCCCGGGCACGGCGGGCGGCAGGCCGGCGCGCGCCGCGGCGCGGACCTCACCGAGAAGCGGCTCGTTCTGGACATCGCCAAGCGGGTCCGGCGCCGCCTGACGGCGGACGGCTACACGGTGCATCTCACGCGGGCGCGCGACACCGACCTGCCGCTGGCCGATCGCGCGGCCGCCTGCCGCGCGCAAAACGGCGAAGTCTTCGTCAGCATACACCTCAACTTCGCCGTCAACGCCCAGGCGCAGGGGATTGAAACCTACGCCCTGCCCGCCGCGGGCTTCCCTTCCACCGCCGGCGGAGCCGACGACGGCCGGCAATGCCGGGGCAATCTCCACGACGCGTCCAACACCGCCCTGGCCTTTGCCGTGCACAGCCGGCTGCTGGCCGCCACGGGCGCGGACGATCGCGGCCTGCGCCGGGCAAGGTTCGACGTGCTGCGCGACATCCCCTGCCCCGCCATCCTCGTCGAGTGCGGCTTCCTGTCCAACGCCGCCGAGGCCGGCCGGCTGGCGCTGGCGGACTACCGCCAAACCGTCGCCGCCGCCATCGCGCAGGGCATCGCCGACTTCAGCGCAGGGGAGTCCGCCGCCGCGCGCTGACGCGGCGCCCGTCGCGCCCCGCTCAAGCCTCTGCGATCAGCGCGCGGAAGCGCGCGAAGAGATGCCGCGGATCGTGCGGCCCCGGACCGGCCTCGGGGTGATACTGCACGCAGAACATGGGCGCGCGCTTGTGGCGCAGGCCCTCGACGGTGCGGTCGTTGAGGTTGATGTGACTGACCTCCACTTCGGGCGGCAGCAAGTCCGGCGCCACGGCAAAGTTGTGATTCTGGGACGTAATCTCAACCCTGCCCGTCGCCAGGTCCATGACCGGATGATTGCAGCCGTGATGCCCGAACTTCAGCCGGTAGGTGCGGCCGCCCAGGGCCAGCCCCAGAATCTGGTGCCCCAGGCAGATACCCATGACGGGCGTTCTGCCGATCAGCGCGCGCGCGGTCGCCACCGCGTAGGTCAGCGCGGCAGGATCGGCCGGGCCGTTGGACAGGAACACGCCGTCCGGGCGCATGGCCAGCACCTCGGCCGCCGACGCGCCGGCCGGCACCACGGTGACGTCCATGCCGCAGCGCCGCAGATCGCGCAGGATGTTCCACTTGACGCCGAAGTCGAAGGCCACGACCTTCATGTCCGCCGGCGGCAGCTCCGCCTCCGCGCCGAAGGTGCGGGTCAGCTCGCCCCGCGGGTCCCAGCCGTACGGCGCGTCGCAGGTCACGCGTGAGGCGTAGTCCTGGCCGTCCAGTCCGGCCCAGTCCCGCGCGCGGGCGGCGGCCTCCGCCTCGCCCACGGCCCTGCCTTCCTCCTCCGCCACGACCAGGCAACCGCGCTGCGTGCCCCGCTCGCGCAACAGCGTCGTCAACGCCCGCGTGTCCACGCCCGCCAGCGCCGGGATGCCCGCCCGGGCCAGCCAGTCGGAAAGGGACACGGTCGCGCGCCAGTTGCTGGGCGGATTGAGCGCGTGCACGATCAGGCCGCCGGCGAATGCGCCGCGCGATTCCATGTCGGCCGGGTTGATCCCCGTGTTGCCGATTTCCGGCATGGTCATGGTCACGAACTGGCCGCCGTAGGAAGGATCCGTCAGGATCTCCTGGTAGCCCGTCATGCCCGTGTTGAAAACCACCTCGCCCAGCGCGTTGCGGGGGGCGCCCGCGGACCAGCCGCGAAAAACGGTTCCGTCCTGCAGCGCCAGAAAGGCCTGTTTTTCGCGCTGCGCTTTCCAGTTCCAGCTCATGATCGCGCCAGGTCCCCCGCGCGCGTTCTCGTTTTCGGCGAACGGCGGTGATACTCCTGCAGGCTGCAGACCTCCATGCGACCCATCGCGCGAAACGTCTTCAGCCCGTTGATCGCCGCGCGCAGGCCGTCAATGGTCGTCGTTATGGGAATACCCCTGATCACGGCATGCGCCCGCATGCGGACTTCGTCGGCCCGCGGCGCCGCCCCGGTGGCCGGCGTGTTGATGACCCATCCGATCTCCTTGTCCTCGATCAGGTCAAGCACGTGCGGCCGGCCCTCGGAAAGGCGGAAGACGCCGCGGCTCCGGATGCCGTTGTCGCGCAGCGCCGTGCTTGTGCCGGCGGTGGCGAAGATCGCGAACCCGAGATCCGCCAGCTCGCGCGCCAGGGCCACGGCGCGCGGCTTGTCCTCGTCGCGCACGCTCAGGAACACGCCGCCGCCCGAGGGAATGCGGTTGCCGGCCGCGAGCTGGCTCTTCAGGAAGGCCATGCCCGCCGTGAGGTCCACGCCCATGACCTCGCCGGTGGACCGCATCTCCGGCTTGAGCGTCACGTCCACGCCCGGAAAACGCGCGAAGGGAAAGACCGCTTCCTTCACGGACATGTGCCGCGGCCGGAATTCCGCCGTGAAACCCAGGTCCTTGAGCTTGAATCCCGCCATGCACAGCGCCGCAAGCTTGGCCAGGGGCACCCCGACGGCCTTGCTCACGAAGGGCACGGTGCGCGAGGCGCGCGGATTGACTTCCAGCACGAAGACCTCGTCGCCCTGCACCGCGTACTGGACGTTCATCAGGCCGCAGACCTCCAGCCCGCGGCACAGCGCGTGCGTGTAGTTCCGGATACGCTCCAGGACGCCCGCGCCGAGCGTCGGGGCCGGCAGCGCGCAGGCGCTGTCCCCCGAGTGGATTCCCGCCAGCTCGACGTGTTCCATGATGCCCCCGATGACCGCGGTCTCGCCGTCCGAGAGGCAGTCCACGTCCACTTCAACGGCGTTGTCCAGGTAGCGATCGATCAGCACGGGCCGGCTTTCCGACGCCTCGACGGCCTCGGCCATGTACCGGCGCAGCGCATCCGGGTCGTAGACGATGGCCATGGCGCGTCCGCCGAGCACGAACGACGGCCGCATCAGCACGGGGTAGCCGATCCGCTCCGCGACGGCGGCCGCTTCGTCCGCGTTGGCGGCCATGCCGCCCGGCGGCTGCGGGATGCCGAGCCGCGCGGCGAGCTCGCTGAAGAACTTGCGGTCCTCGGCCGCCTCGATCTTCTCCGGCCGGGTGCCGATCACGTTCACGCCGCCGGCTTCCAGTCCCCGCGCCAGATTGAGGGGGGTCTGCCCGCCGAACTGCACGATGGCGCCCCAGCAGCCCTCATGGTGATAGACGTGCAGCACGTCCTCCAGCGTCAGGGGCTCGAAGTACAGGCGGTCGCTGGTGTCGTAGTCGGTGCTGACGGTCTCCGGATTGCTGTTGACCATGACCGTCTCGAACCCGGCCTCGCGCAGGGCGAACGACGCGTGCACGCAGCAGTAGTCGAACTCGATGCCCTGCCCTATCCGGTTGGGGCCGCCGCCGAGGATCATGATTTTGCGGCGCGCGCCGGGGCGGCTCTCGTTCCGTCCGCCGTAGGTCGAGTAGAAATACGGCGTGCGCGCCGCGAACTCGGCCGCGCAGGTGTCGACCGACCCGTACACGGGAAGCAGTCCGCAGGCGTGGCGCGCCTCGCGCACGGCGCCCTCCGTGGTCTTGAGGATGGCCGCGATCTGCCGGTCGGAATAGCCCATCTCCTTGGCCTGCGCGAAGAGGGCCCGATCGCGCCCCAGCCCCTCGAGCGAACCCGCCGCGCGGATCTCGTCCTCGTACGCCGCCAGCTCGGCGATCTGCCGCAGAAACCAGGGGTCGATCGCCGTGAGGCCGTGGACGCGGTCCACGTCCCACCCGCGCCGGAAGGCCGCGCGCACCGCGAAAATGCGCGCCGCGTTACCCCGGGCCAGCCGGGCGGCCAGGGCGTCGTCGCCAAGCCCCTCGAACGGCCCGTCCCTGCCGTCGGCGCCCAGCCCGAAGCGGCCCGTTTCCAGGCCGCGCAGCGCTTTCTGCAGCGACTGTTTGAAGGTCCGGCCGATGCTCATGGTTTCGCCCACCGACTTCATCTGCGTCCCGAGCCGGTCGTCCGCGCCGGGGAATTTCTCGAACGCGAAGCGCGGAATCTTGGTCACGACGTAGTCGATCGCGGGCTCGAAGCAGGCCGGCGTTTCGCGCGTGATGTCGTTGGGGATCTCGTCCAGCGTGTAGCCCACGGCGAGCCTGGCCGCAATCCGCGCGATGGGAAAGCCCGTGGCCTTGGACGCCAGCGCGCTGGACCGCGACACGCGCGGGTTCATCTCGATGATCACCATCCGGCCGTCCCGCGGATTCACGGCGAACTGCACGTTGGAGCCGCCCGTGTCCACGCCGATCTCGCGCATCACCGCGATCGCCGCGTCGCGCATGCGCTGGTATTCCCGGTCGGTAAGCGTCTGCGCCGGCGCCACGGTTATGCTGTCGCCGGTGTGGATGCCCATGGGGTCGACGTTCTCGATGGAACAGACGATCACGCAGTTGTCCTTGCGGTCGCGCATGACCTCCAGCTCGAACTCCTTCCAGCCCAGCACGGACTCCTCCACCAGCACCTCGGAGATCGGGCTGCAGTACAGGCCGCGCCCCACGATCGCGTCGAACTCGGCGTCGTCCGCGGCGATGCCGCCGCCCGTGCCGCCGAGGGTGAAGCCGGGGCGGATCACGACGGGATAGGCCCCCAGCTCGTCGCGCACGGCGCGCGCCTCCTCGAGGGTGTGGGCCGACCCGCTGCGCGGAAGGTCCAGCCCGATGCGCCGCATGCTCTGCTTGAACGCGTCGCGGTCCTCGGCCTTGCGGATGGCCTCGGCCCGCGCGCCGATCATTTCCACGGCGTAGCGCTCGAGCGCGCCGTTGCGAGTCAGCTCCATGGCCAGGTTCAGGGCCGTCTGCCCGCCCAGCGTCGGCAGCAGCGCGTCCGGCCGCTCGCGCCGCAGGATCTCGCCCAGCGTGGCGGCGTCCAGCGGCTCGATGTAGGTGCGGTCCGCGAATTCCGGGTCGGTCATGATCGTGGCCGGGTTGCTGTTCACCAGCACGATGCGGTAGCCCTCTTCGCGCAGGGCCTTGCAGGCCTGCACGCCCGCGTAGTCGAACTCGCAGGCCTGGCCGATGACGATCGGCCCCGATCCGATCAGCATGATCGTCTGGATGTCGGTGCGCTTGGGCATGGTCAGCGGGCGCGTTGCCGGTCTTGGGAGTCGGACGCATCGGACTCGTCGGACACGTCCGACGGCCCTGACCGTTCAGGAAGCCTTGCCGCCTTCTTTGCCGCGGCCTTCACGAACTCCCGGAACAGCGGATGGGCCTGGAGCGGCGTGGACTGGAACTCCGGGTGGAACTGGCAGGCCACGAACCAGGGATGGTCGCGCAACTCCACGATCTCCACCAGGTCGCCCTCGGGCCACAGGCCGGAAAAGACCATGCCCGCGGCGGCCATTTTCCCGCGGAAAACGTTGTTGAACTCGTAGCGGTGCCGGTGGCGCTCGGTAGTCTCGAGCGCACCGTAGGCGGCGGCCGCGCGCGTGTCCGGGGCGATCCGGCAGCGGCAGGCGCCCAGCCGCATCGTGCCGCCCAGGTTGCGGACTTTCTTCTGCTCTTCCATGAGGTCGATGACCGGGAAGGGCGTGTCCGGCCGGAATTCACGGCTGTCGGCCCCCTGCATGCCGCAAACGCCGCGCGCGAACTCGATGACGGCGCATTGCATGCCGAGGCAGATGCCGAAAAACGGCAGCCCGTTCTCGCGGGCATGGCGCACGGCCGCGATCTTCCCCGCGATGCCGCGGTCGCCGAAGCCTCCCGGGACCAGAACGCCGTCCACGCCGTCGAGCAGCGGCGCCGCGCCGCGCTTCTCCACGTCCTCGGACTCGACCATGCGTATCTCGATTCCCACCCCGTTGGCGACGCCGCCGTGCGTAAGCGCCTCGTAGATGCTCTTGTACGCGTCACGCAGCCGGATGTACTTGCCCACCACCGCGATCTCCACCTTTCCGCCGGGCGGGTCGACCAGCGTCTGGACCATGCGCTTCCAGTCCGCAAGATCCAGCGTGGAGACGTGCATTCCGAGCTTCTCCAGCATGTAGACGTCCACGTCCTGCGCGGCCAGCTCCAGCGGCACCTCGTAGATCGAGTGGGCCACGTCCCGCTCCTCGATCACGAGCTCCTCGTCGACGTTGCAGAACAGGGCAAGCTTTTCCTTGTGCTCCCGGGCCAGCGGACGCTCGCAGCGGCAGATGAGGATGTCGGGGATGATGCCGATCGTGCGCAGGATGCCGACCGACTGCTGCGAAGGCTTGGTCTTCAGCTCCCCGGCCGCCTTGATGTAGGGCACCAGCGTGATGTGTATGAACAGCGCGTTCCGGCGCCCGACGTCCTGGCGGAACTGGCGGATGGCCTCCAGAAAGGGCAGCGACTCGATGTCTCCGGCCGTGCCGCCGATTTCCGTGATCGCGATGTCCACCCCGTCGCCGTCCAGCGACCGGATGGCCTGCTTGATCTCGTCGGTGACGTGCGGGATCACCTGCACGGTCTTGCCGAGGTAATGCCCCTCGCGCTCCCGCGCGATGACGCTGCTGTAGATCCGCCCCGTCGTGTAGTTGCTTTCGCGCGAGCACGGGATGCCGGTGAAACGCTCGTAGTGCCCCAGGTCGAGGTCCGTCTCCGCTCCGTCGGCGGTCACGTACACTTCCCCGTGCTGGAAGGGCGACATGGTGCCGGGGTCCACGTTGAGGTAGGGGTCCAGCTTCTGCATCCGGACGCGGTAACCGCGCTGCTTCAGGAGCAGGGCCAGTGAGGCGGCCGTCAGCCCCTTGCCGAGCGATGAAACGACCCCGCCGGTCACAAAAACGTGTTTGGTCACGCGCACCTCCCTGACGGCGTCCGCGGCTGTCACGGGCCATGAGGCGGCGATGCTATCCGCCGCGCGGCCCGCGCACAAGCCCAAACTCGGCAGCCCGAACCCGGCGCAACGCCCCGGCTACGCCGTGGCCGGGCGGCCCGCGCTCTCCCGCGCGCTGCCCGGCCCCAAGCCGTCCCCGAAAGGCAGCAGCGGGGTCACGGTCTCCAGCGCCAGCTTGTCTCCCGCCCCTTCGGGGTCAACCGGGTAGCTCCCGTTGAAGCACGCCCGGCAGAAATCGCCCCGGTTCGCGAACGGCGCCAGAAGACCCTCCTCGCTGAGATAGCCGAGGCTGTCGGCGCCGAGGAATTCGCGGATCGTCTCCACGTCGTGCCTCCCGGCGATGAGCTCCTCCCTGGTCGGGAAATCTATTCCGTAGAAACAGGGGTGGGACGTGGGCGGGCAGGAGACGCGCATGTGAATCGCGCGCGCGCCGGCTTCGCGCAGCGCGCTCACGCGCCGCCGCGCCGTCGTGCCGCGCACGATCGAATCGTCCACCACCACCACGCGCTTGCCCCGCACCACTTCGGGCACGACCGCCAGCTTGATGTCCACGCCGGCGGACCGCGCGTCCTGCTCGGGCATGATAAACGTCCGGCCGACGTAGTGGTTGCGGATGAAGCCGTAGTCCAGGGGAATCCCGCTGCGCCGCGCGAAGCCCAGCGCCGCGGAGTTGCCGCTGTCGGGCACCGCGATGACGATGTCGGCCTCGGCCGGGTGCTCCTCGGCCAGGCGGGCGCCGTACTGCATGCGAACGCGATGCACGTTGTACCCGAAGACCGTGCTGTCCGGCCGCGCAAAGTACACCAGTTCGAAAACGCACTGCGCCAGCCCGGCCGCCGGCGGCTCGGCAAAGGCGTGGCTGTGCAATCCGGCGCTGCCGGCGGTCACCAGTTCGCCCGGCGACAGGTCGCGCACGAATTCCGCGCCGACCTGGGCCAGGCCGCAGGTCTCGCTGGCGAACACCCATGCATCGCCGCGCCGCCCCAGCGAAAGAGGGCGGAAGCCGTGCGGATCGCGCGCGGCCATGACGCAGTCCCGGGTCATGACCAGGAACGCGAAGGCGCCCCGCAGCTCGGCCAGGGCCCGCGAGACCCGCTTCGGCCGCGCGCGGTACATGGGGTCGGCCAGAAGATGCACCAGGACCTCGCTGTCGGTGCTGGTCTGGAAGATCGCGCCGGCCTGCTGGTACATGCGGCGCAGCCGCGCGGCGTTGACGAGGTTCCCGTTGTGAGCCACGGCCCAGATGCCGTCCACGCACTCCGCCACCAGCGGCTGCACGTTGTGGATGCGCGTGGAACCCGTGGTGGAATAGCGCACGTGACCGATCCCCATGCGGCCCGGCAGCGCGCCCGGCGACTTGCCGGCAAAGACTTCCGCCAGCAGCCCCAGCCCTTTCACGGAGCGCACTTCCCGTCCGTCCGAAACCACGATGCCGGCCCCCTCCTGCCCCCTGTGCTGCAGGGCGAACAGGCCGCGATGAATCAGCGCCGCCGCGCCGTCCGCGCCGTAGACCCCGAACAGACCGCATTCTTCCCTCGGACCGGCGTCTCTCATGCCTCCTCCCGTCGCCCGCGCCCCAGGTACGCCAGGATGCCCGCCGCCGCTTCGCGCCCGTCAGCCATGGCGCGCACGACGAGCGACTGGCCCAGGGTCATGTCGCCCGCCGTGAAAACCCCCGGCAAGCTGGTCATGTGATCGGGACCGGCCTTCACGGCGCCGTTGTCGTCCACGGCCAGCCCCAGTTCTTCGACCAGCCGATTCCGTGCCGGACCGCTGAAGCCCATGGCCAGCAGGACGATCTGCGCCTGCTCCTCGAAGTCGGTGCCGGGAAGCTCCCTGAACGAAAGCGGCCGCCCCCGGTCGTCCGCGGACCATTCCACCTCGACGCATCGCACTCCCCGCACTTGCCCGCCCGTCCCGAGGAACTCCTTCGCGCTCACGCCCCAGCGGCGCTCCCCGCCCTCCTCGTGGCTCGAGGAAGAGCGCAGAATGGCGGGCCACGTGGGCCACGGCATGTTCTCGGTCCGCGCCGGAGGGGGCTTGGGCATGATCTCGAGCTGCACCACGGCCGACGCCCCCTGGCGCAGGGCCGTCCCCACGCAGTCGGCCCCCGTGTCGCCTCCGCCGATGATCACGGCCCGTTTGCCCCCGGCCGTAATCGGTTCCTCGCCCGCGAGATCCTCCCCCGCCAGCCGCCGGTTCTGCTGAACCAGAAGATCCATGGCGAAATGGATGCCCCCCAGCTCGCGGCCGGGAAGCGTAAGGTCCCGCGGCCGCCTCGATCCGCCGGCGAGACAGACGGCGTCGAAACGATCCTTCAGGTAGCGGTATGAGACGTCGTCCCCCACCGAAACGCCCAGCTCGAAGGCGACGCCCTCCTCCTGCATCAGCCGCAGACGGCGCTCGACCACGCCCTTGGCCAGCTTGAAGTCCGGTATCCCGTAGCGCAGTATGCCGCCCGCGTGCCGCGCCTTGTCGTAGACGGTGACGTCGCACCCGTGGCTGTTGAGGACCGCGGCGACGGACAATCCGGCGGGACCCGAGCCGATGACGGCCACCTTGCGCCCTATGCGGCGCGCGGGGGGGCGCGGGCGGACGTAGCCCTTCTCGAAACCGTTCTCGATGATCGCCAGTTCGATCTGCCGGATGCTGACCGGCGCGTCGTTGATGTCCAGAACGCATGATTTCTCGCACGGCGCCGGACAGACCCGGGCCGTGAACTCCGGAAACGGATTCGTCGCCAGGAGCAGGTCGAGGGCCTCCCTCCAGCGACCGCGGTAGACCATGTCGTTGAACTCGGGAATGATGTTCCGGAGCGGACAGCCGGCGCCGAGGCAGAACGGGGTTCCGCAGTCCATGCAGCGCGCGGCCTGCGCGCGGATCTCCGCCTCCGGGAGACGGACCTCGACGGGCTCATAGTCGCGCAGCCGCCTGGCCACCGGCCGGTACTCGGGCTCCTTCCGCCGGAAGTCAAGAAATCCGCCGGGCTTACCCATTCCGCGTTTCCTTTCCGCCGGCCGAAGGCCGGATGCCCGGCGCCGGACGGCCGGGGCGCCCTCCGCGGCCCCCCGCGGCCGCAAGCGGGCCTGACCGCGAACGGCGCGCCTCATGCATTGACGGGCTCCTCGCGCTCAATCGCCTCGTCCTCTCTGCTCATGCGTCCCAGGACGCGGCGGTACTCCATGGGAAAGACCTTCACGAAAAGGGGCCGCGCGGCGTCCCAGTTCGCGATGAGGCCGCGGGCCAGATCGCTCCCGGTATACTCCACGTGCCGGACGATGAGCGTCCGCAGCTCGCGCTCGTCCTCCTCGTCCTCCACGAGCTCCAGGTCGACCATGCCGAGATTGCAGCGTCCGTCGAACGAGTTGGCGGGGTCATAGACATAGGCGATGCCCCCGCTCATGCCGGCGGCGAAATTCACGCCCGTCTCGCCCAGAACGACCACCCGGCCCGCGGTCATGTATTCGCAGCCGTGATCGCCTACGCCCTCGACGACGGCGTTCGCGCCGCTGTTGCGCACCGCGAAGCGTTCGCCGACGCGCCCGCGGATGTAGGCCTCGCCCGACGTCGCGCCGTAGAGCAGAACGTTGCCGCAGATCGTGTTGCGGGACGGATCGTAGGCCACGCAGGCCGGCGGCCTGACCACGATGCGCCCGCCGGAAAGCCCCTTGCCGAGATAGTCGTTCGCCTCCCCTTCCAGCACCAGCGTCAGGCCGCGCGCGGCAAAGGCCCCGAAGCTCTGCCCGGCCGCTCCCTCAAAGCGGCAGCAAATCGTGTCGTCCGGCAGGCCGGCATGGCCGTGGCGCCTGGCGATCCGGCCGGAAAGCATCGTTCCCACGGCGCGGTTGACGTTGCGTATGGGCCGGCGGATCTCGACGCGCCGCCCGTGTTCCAGGGCCGGCGCCGCTTCCCGGATGAGGTCGCGGTCCATCACGTCGTCAATCGCGTGCTTCCCCGGAGACGTGCGGCGCCGCGCCGCCCCGCCCCCCCGGGGCGCGGCGAGAATCGCCGATACATCGAGGCCCCGCGTCTTCCAGAACGAAACGGCCGCGTTCATCTCCAGGCGCTCGCAGCGGCCGATCATCTCGTCCATGGTGCGGAATCCCAGCGCCGCCATGTGGCCGCGCGCTTCCTCGGCCACCATGCGGAAGAAATTCACGACGTGCTCGGGTTTGCCGGTAAAGCGCCGGCGCAGCTCCGGATCCTGCGTGGCCACGCCCACCGGGCACGTGTTCTCGTGGCACTTCCGCATCATCACGCAGCCGCAAACCACCAGGGGCGCGGTTGCGAAGCCGAATTCCTCGGCGCCCAGCAGGGCCGCGACCACGACGTCCCGGCCGGTCTTGAGCTGCCCGTCCACCTGCACGCGGATCCTGTCCCGCAGCCCGTTGCGGATCAGCGTCTGCTGGGTTTCGGCCAGGCCGAGCTCCCAGGGAATTCCGGCGTGCTTGATCGACGAGAGCGGCGCCGCGCCGGTGCCGCCGTCGTGCCCGCTGATCAGCACCATGTCCGCGTGGGCCTTGGCGACGCCGGCGGCGATCGTCCCCACCCCCAGTTCGGCCACGAGTTTCACGGACACGCGGGCCTCGGGGTTCACGTTCTTCAGATCGAAGATCAACTGCTTGATGTCCTCGATGGAATAGATGTCGTGGTGCGGCGGAGGGGAGATCAGCGTCACGCCCGGCGTGGAGTGCCGCACGCGCGCGATCTCCGCGTTGACCTTGTGTCCCGGAAGCTGTCCGCCCTCGCCCGGCTTGGCCCCCTGCGCCATCTTGATCTGAAGCTCGCGCGCGTTGACAAGGTATTCGGTCGTAACGCCGAAGCGCCCGCTGGCCACCTGCTTGACGGCGCTGCAGCGGCTGTCGCCGTTGGCCAGGGGCCGATAGCGCGCGGGATCCTCGCCGCCCTCGCCGCTGTTGCTCATGGCGCCGATCCGGTTCATCGCGACCGCCAGGGTTTCGTGGGCCTCGCGGCTGATGGAGCCGAACGACATGGCGCCGGTCACGAACCGCTTCATGATCTCCGACGCCGGCTCCACTTCCTCCAGCGGCACGGCCTCCGCCCCGCGGAAGCGGAACAGGCCGCGCAGCGTGCTCTGCTTCCGGGCCTGGTCGTTGATGAGGGCGGCGTATTCGCGGTACAGCGCGCCGTCGCCGCGCCGCGCGGACCACTGCAGCAGCCGGATCGCGTCCGGCGTCCAGAGGTGGCGTTCCCCGTCGGTCCGGAAACGGTAATGCCCCCCGCCCGGCAGCAGGCGCCCCTGCTCCGGCGGCGGCGCCAGAGCCGACGCGTGCCGGGACTGGGCCTCGGCGCAGATCTGCCCCAGGTCCATGCCGCCGATCCGCGACGCGGTGCCCCTGAAGAAGCGGTCCACCACGTCCCGATGGAGCCCCACCGCTTCAAACACCTGCGCCCCGCGGTAGCTGCGCAGGGTCGAAATGCCCATCTTCGACATGATCTTGCGGAGCCCGGCGCACAGCGCCGCGATGTAGTTCTCCAGCGCGGCCGTCACGCCGACCGGCGCCTCCAGGGCGCCGCGCTCGACGAGGTCGGCCACCGTCTCGAACGCCAGGTACGGATTCACGGCCGTGGCGCCGTAGCCCAGGAGCAGGGCCGCGTGGTGGACTTCGCGCGCCTCCCCGGTCTGAATGATGATGCTGGAACCCGTGCGCGTGCCGCGGCGCAGGAGCCGCTGGTTCACCGCCGAGACGGCCAGCAGGGAGGGGATGGGGGCCTCGTGATCCGGCAGATCGCGGTCGCTGAGCACGATCAAGGCCCTCCGGCTCAGCGCGGCCCTTTCCGCGCGGTCGCAGAGACGCTCCAGGCTCTCTTCCAGCGCGTACTCGCCCCCCCTGGCCGGAAAACCGATCGGGATCGTGGCGGACGAGAAATGCCTCAGGTTGAGCGACTGGAGCCGCTCGAGGTCCTCGTTGGAGAGAATCGGATGAGGCAGCTTGATCAGCCGCGCGTTCCGCGGGCCGTCCGCCAGGATGTTGGCCGCGTTTCCCATGAACGTCATGAGCGACATCACGAGCTCTTCCCGGATCGGATCGATGGGCGGGTTGGTGACCTGCGCGAACAGCTGCCGGAAATACGCGAACAGCAGCTGCGGTCTTTCGCTGAGCACGGCCAGCGGAGCGTCGTTGCCCATGGAGCCCACGGGTTCGTGGCCGGTCGCGGCCATGGGGCCGACGATCAGCTGCAAGTCTTCGCGCGTGTAGCCGAAGATCCGCTGCCGGTGGAGCAGCCGCGCGCGATCGGGCGCGACCGGCGCCACGTCGTTGAACAGGCCGTGCAGGACGATCTTGTTCTCCTCCACCCAGCGCCGGTACGGCAGCCGGCGCGCGCGCGTCGATTTGATCTCGCCGTCCTTCAGCAGCCGCCGCTTCTCAAGGTCCGCCAGGATCATCTGCCCCGGGCGCAGGGCGCCCTTCTCGACCACCTCCGCCTGCGGCAGATCCAGAACGCCGGTCTCCGAGGCCAGCACGATGAAGCCGTCCCGCATGACCGTGTAGCGCGCCGGACGCAGCCCGTTCCGGTCGAGCAGCGCCCCCACCCTGACGCCGTCGGTGAAGGCCACGGCCGCCGGCCCGTCCCACGGCTCCATCAGGCCCGCGCTGTACTCGAAGAAACCGCGCAGCTCCGGCCCGAGCGGATACTTCGCGCCCCAGGCCTGCGGCACCAGCATCATCATGGCGAGCGCCACGTCGCGCCCCGCGCGCTCCAGCAGCTCCAGGGCGTTGTCGAGGCAGGCCGAATCGCTGGCCGTCTCGTCCAGCACCGGCAGGACCTTCCTTATGTCGCGGCCGAAGAGCTCCGAGGCCAGCGACGCCTCGCGCGCCCGCATCTGGTTGAGGTTGCCGCGCAGGGTGTTGATTTCGCCGTTGTGCGCCATGAGGCGGAACGGCTGCGCCAGCCGCCACGAGGGAAACGTGTTCGTGCTGTACCGCTGGTGGATCACCGCCAGCGCGCTGACGAAGTCCGGCGCGCCAAGGTCGGTGTAGAACCGACCCAGCTGCGCCCCCATCATCATCCCCTTGTACACGACCGTCCGGCAGGACAGGCTCGCGACGTAGAGGCTGTCCGCCGGCAGGCCGGCGTCCGCCGCGCGTGACTCGATCTGGCGCCGGGCAAGGAACAGGCGCCGTTCCAGGCCGTCGGGCTCAAGGCCGCCGCCGTCGACAAAGCACTGCGCGATGCCCGGCTGCCGCGCCCGCGCCATCTCGCCGAGCGCCGCGGAATCGACCGGCACGCCGCGCCAGCCGAGGAATCCCAGGCCCTCCTCCTCCAGCACGGCCCGGATGAGCTGCCGCGCCTCCCGTTCGCGCGCTCCCTCCCGCGGCAGGAAGATCATGCCCGCGCCGTAGCGTCCGGCCGCCGGCAGACGGATCCCCTCCGCCGCGCACCTGGCCCGCAGGAAGGCGTCCGGCATCTGAACCAGGATGCCCGCGCCGTCGCCCGTCTTGCCGTCGCCGCCCGCCGCGCCCCGGTGCACGAGGTTCTCGAGCACGCGAATGCCGGCTTCGACGATGCCGTGCGCGGCGCGCCCGTCGAGGTTGGCGACAAACCCCACCCCGCACGCATCATGCTCGTTGCGCGCATCGTAAAGATCCTGTCGCTGGCCGTCCTCCATGGCTACATCATGAACATCATCTCGGCGTACGAGGGCAGCGGCCACAGGTCCTCCGGCAGCATGCCTTCCAGGCTGTCGGCCGCGGCGCGCAGGCCGTCCATCAGGTCCAGTATCTCCGAGGAGAAACCCTTCGCGAGGCAGGCCTCCAGCCGCCGCGCCCCGCGCAGCAGACGATCGGTTTCCTCGCACACGTCGCCCAGCAGCTCGCGCGTGGCGGACACGTCTCCGGCGCCGAGCGCCTGCACGTCCGCGATCGTGCGCGCGAGTTCCTTCTGATAAGCGAGCGCCGCGGGCGCAATCATGGTCTTCGCGATCGTCACGGCGCAGTGGCCCTCGATGGCGATCGTGCGGTCATAGGCTTCCTGGTAAACCTCGTGGCGGGAATGAAGCTCCCTCTCGGAAAGGACCTTGTACCTGCCGAAAAGCGCGACGCTCTCCCTGCTCACGATGGCCTTCAGGGCCTCCGGCGTCTTCTTCAGGTTGGCAAGGCCGCGCTTCTCCGCCTCCTCCCGCCACTCCGCCGTGTAGTTGTCGCCGTTGAACAGGATTCGTTTGTGCCGCCGCACGATGCCCTGCAGAATCTTCTGCAGCGCGGCGTTGAACTCCTCGCCCGCCCCGACGGCCCTCTCGAGCTCCGCGCAGATCTCGTCCAGCGCCTCCGCGGCGATCGTGTTCAACACGACGTTGGCGCCGGCGCAGCTCTGGCTCGATCCCACCGCGCGGAACTCGAACTTGTTGCCCGTGAAAGCGAAGGGCGACGTGCGATTGCGGTCCGTGGCGTCGCGCGGCAGCTTCGGCAGCGCCGACACGCCGATTTCGATGGATCCCGCGGCCCTGGAACTCCGCGCCGCCCCCTTCTCGACCTGCTCGATGACGTCCGTCAACTGTTCCCCGAGAAAGATCGAAAGGATGGCGGGAGGCGCCTCGTTGGCGCCCAGGCGGTGGTCGTTTCCGGCCGAGGCCACGGCCGCCCGCAGCAGGTCCGCGTGCGTGTCCACGGCCTTCATCAGCGCGCAGATCATCGTCAGGAACTTCGCGTTCTCATGGGGATTGTCGCCGGGCGTGAGCCAGTTCTTGCCGTCCGGCCCGCAGATGGCCCAGTTGTTGTGTTTGCCCGATCCGTTCACCCCCGCGAAGGGCTTCTCGTGAAGCAGGCAGGCGAAACCGTGCCGCTCGGCCACTTCGCGCAGCAGGTCCATCGTGATCATGTTGTGATCCACGGCGAGGTTCAACTCCTCGTACGTGGGCGCGATCTCAAACTGGGCCGGACAGACCTCGTTGTGACGGGTCTTGGCCGGCACACCGAGGCGCCACAGCTCCCGGTCAAGATCCTGCATGAAAGCCATCACCCGGCTCTTGATCGCGCCGAAGTAATGGTCCTCCATCTGCTGATGCTTCGCCGGCACGCGTCCGAACAAGGTGCGCCCCGTCTGCACCAGGTCCAGCCGCTCCCTGTAGAACGAGCGATCAATCAGGAAGTACTCCTGCTCCGCGCCCAGCGTCGCGTAAGCCCGCCGCCCCTCGCTCTCAATCCCGAAAAGGGCGCCCAGGCGGCAGACCTGCCGGGAGAGCGCATCCATGGAGCGCAACAGCGGCGTCTTCTTGTCCAGGGCTTCGCCGTGATACGCGCAGAAGACCGTCGGAATGCACAGCGTGGCGCCGTTCTTCCCCTCGCGGATGAATGCCGGACTGGTCGGATCCCACCCGGTGTAGCCGCGCGCCTCGAATGTGGCCCGCAGGCCGCCCGACGGAAAACTGGACGCGTCCGGCTCGCCCTTGATCAGCTCCTTGCCCGAAAACTGCATCAGAATGCCGCCCTCGCCGTCCGGCGTCGCAAACGAGTCGTGCTTCTCGGCGGTCGCGCCCGTCAGGGGCTGAAACCAGTGCGTGAAATGCGTGGCCCCTTTCTCGATCGCCCAGGTCTTCATGGCATCGGCGACTTCATCCGCAATGCCCGCGTCAAGCCCGCTGCCGCTGCGAACCGTCGAAACCAGCGAGGCATACGCCTGCTCCGAGAGGTAGTCGCGCATCACCCGCAGGCTGAACACGTTTTCGCCGAAGATCGCATGCAAGTCCGTCATCTCAACCTCCCTGCACCAGTGCCGCAACCTCGTCCTGAGATGCAATGCCACACCGGCCTGCCCCGCATAAACGCAGGCCATGTGCCATGAAGGCCTCCATTTCATAAGATGTTGCCTTTGTCAAGCTTCCACAGACACAGGAGCCCTGCAGCCCTGAGTAAGGCAACCCATGGATGACATTAATGTAGCCCTTCAAGCCTCTTGGCTACAAGTTTGTATGCCGTTGCCCGGCTTGTCAGGCGCCGTTGGATTGACCCGAAAAGCGGTTTAGCCGTGCTTCGCACGGCCGGACTGTTCTTGTTTGTTGTTGGGTTTATCAGGTGCCAGGGGCGCATGCTGACGCCGCCGCGGCGCAGGGAACGTGCGTGACGGAGCCGCGGGCGCGCGCGACAGTGGAACACAAACTGGAACGCAAATTGCTTGACGTAAGGCGCCGATCAGGCTGGTCTGACGGCCTGCGGAGATGCCGGCGCCATGGCAATGGCTCAGGACAGGCACAGCACGGGAATTCCGGGGCTTGACGTCGTTTTGCGGGGCGTGCTGCCGGGAGACAATATCGTCTGGCAGGTCGACTCAATCGCAAGCTACGCGGATTTCGCGCGTCCCTTCGCGGCTTTCGCCCGCGCGGAGGGCAAGAAGCTGGTCTATTTCCGGTTCGCCGGTCACCCGCCGCTGCTCGACGAAGCGGAAGGCGTGGAGACCTGCCGCCTCGACCCGATGCACGGATTCGAGCGCTTCATCGGCGCCATTCACAAGGTCATCGAACGTTCGGGGCGCGGGGCCTACTACGTCTTCGATTGCCTGTCCGAGCTGGCGGCCGACTGGTACTCCGACCAGATGCTCGGCAACTTCTTCATGCTGACCTGCCCCTACCTCTACGATCTCGAGACCGTCACCTATTTCGCCGTCATCCGCAACCGCCATTCCGATCGCGCCCTGGACCCGATTTCGAGGACCACGCAGGTGCTCCTCGAGGATCTGAAACACGACGGCGTTCACTACGTGCGCCCCGTGAAGGCGCACCGCCGCTATTCCCCCACCATCAACATGCTGCATCGCCGGGACGGCGACGCCTTCACGCCGGTGACGTCGAGCGCGGTGCTTTCGGAAATTTACGCCTCCGCCGAATGGGCGGGGCTCGGCCCCGGCCGCACGCTCGGTTTCTGGGACCGCGCCTTCCTGGAGGCGGAACGCGCCCTGGAGGAAAAGACGGCGGGACGTCTTTCGCGCGCCGACGAGGTGGAACAGTTCCGCCGCCTCGCCCGCATGTTCATTTCACGCCATGAGAACATGCTCCGCCTCGCCGCGAAGTACCTGACGCTGAAGGAAATCCTCGACGTCGGCAGGCGGATGATCGGCACGGGACTGATCGGAGGCAAGGCCGCCGGCATGGTGATCGCCCGGGCGATTCTCAAGAAGACCGCGCCCCGCTTCCGCCAGGTGCTGGAGGAACACGACAGCTTCTACATCGGCTCGGACGTCTTCTACACGTTCCTCGTGCAGAACGGCATCTGGCGCGTGCGGGAAAAGCAGCGCGACCCGGGACGGTTCCTGGAGGACGCGGACCAGGCGCGCCGCCGGATACTGGCGGGGAGTTTCCCGGACTACGTGCTCCGCCAGTTCGAAGACATGCTGGACTACTTCGGGCAGGCGCCTTTCATCGTTCGCTCCAGCTCCCTGCTCGAGGACAACTTCGGCAATTCCTTCGCGGGCAAGTACGAGAGCGTGTTCTGCGCCAACCAGGGCGCGAAGGCCCGCCGGCTGGAGGAGCTTCTGGCCGCCGTCCGGACGGTCTACGCCAGCACGATGGGCGAACGGGCCCTGCGCTACCGCGAGCGGAAGGACCTCCTCGAACAGGACGAACAGATGGCCCTCCTGGTGATGCGCGTTTCCGGAGCCGTGCACGGCAGGAACTACTATCCCGCCGTCGCGGGAGTCGGCTTTTCGTTCAACCCCTACGTGTGGAGCGCAAACATCGATCCCCGGGCCGGCGTGGCGCGGATCGTGTTCGGACTGGGCACGCGCGCCGTGGAGCGCTCGGACGACGACTACACCCGCATCGTCGCCCTGAACGCGCCGACGCGCCGGCCCGAGTCGGATCTCAGCGAGGTCCGCCGCTACTCGCAACGCCGGGTGGACTACCTCGATCTCGAGGCCGACGAGCTCGCCTCCGGCAGCTTCGAGGCTCTCGCCCCCACGTCCACGGACATCCCCATGGCGCTGCTCACGTCCGCCGACTACGCCGCCCGCGGCGGACGCGCAACCGGCAACGACGTCGGCATCGTGACTTTTGACGGACTCCTGACGGAAACGCCTTTCGTGGAGGATCTGCGCGCGATGCTGCGCATCCTGCAGGAGGCCTACGAGCATCCCGTGGACATCGAGTTCACGTGCAACTTCGTTTCCGGCGCGGACTACAAGATCAACCTCGTGCAATGCCGCCCCCTCCACGTCGGCGGCGCCGCCTCGGTGGATCTCGCCCAGCCGGATGTCGCGCCGGAGCGCTGCATCCTCAGGGCGCGCGGCGCCGTGATCGGGCAGAGCCGCATCGTCGCCCTGCACCGCCTGGTGTACGTCGTTCCATCGGCGTACGGGCGGCTGCCCGTGCGCGACCGCTACGAGGTGGCCGGCCTCATCGACCGCCTCAACCGCCTGCGACGCCGGGGCGACGATTTCAACCTGATGTTTCTGGGACCGGGCCGCTGGGGCACCAGCACGCCGTCGCTGGGCATACCGGTGCCTTTCGCGAGCATCAACCAGGCCTCGGTCGTTTGCGAGATCGTCGCCATGCGGGACGACCTGGTGCCGGACGTATCGCTCGGCACCCATTTTCTGAACGAGATGGTCGAAATGGACGTGCTGTACCTGGCCCTTTTTCCCGGGGAAAAGGACAGCCTTCTGAACGAGGGCTTCTTCCTCTCCGCCGCCAACCGGCTGCCCGCGCTTCTTCCCGGCGCGGAACGCTGGCGCGACGTCGTCGTGGTTGTCGACGCCGACGCGCCGGACGCCGGCCGCTCGCGCATCGTCTTGCACGCCGACGCCCGCGGCCAGCAGGCCGTCTGCTACTTCGACGCCGCCCAGGCATAGAATAACCCTATCGAGAGCAGTTCAGCCGCTTCGCGGCCGAACTGTTTCTAGGCTGATAGCAGCTTGACAAATTCGGCAGCAATGCCATCCTACATTGATGTATTCTGATGTGGTCCATATGACAAATATGTCAGCAGCATCGGCGGTGTCGGCTGACGCGATGTCCGACGGAAGGCCGAAGGTTGAACTCGATATTCTTTACAAGATATCGCAGGCCATGGCGCATCAGCATGACGAGCGGGCTCTCCTTGTCGAGGTCCTGCATGTGATGGAGACCGAAATGGGCCTTTCCCGGGCGACCGTTTCCCTGAGGCGCCCGGATACGGACGTCTTCGAGATCGAGGCTTCGCACGGGCTGACCGACGCTGAAATCAGCCGGGGGCGGTATCGCATGGGCGAGGGCGTCACCGGGCGCGTTGCCCAGACCGGGAAGGCGTCCATCGTTTCCGACATCACGAAGGATCCGCACTTTCTCGACCGCACCCGGGCGAGGGGCAGCGCGAAGATTTCCTTTCTCTGCGTGCCCATCGTCCATCAGCGGCGCGTGATCGGGACGATGAGCATTGACCGCCCGATCGCCCCGGAGCCGGCGCTGCGGCGCGACTTGACCTTCCTCAAGCTCGTGGCCGATCTCCTGGCCGAGGCCATGGCCAGCATCCGCGCCCAGAACGAGGAAAAGGAATCGCTTTCGGCGGAGAACCGCCGCCTCCGGCTGCAGCTCGGGGAGCGGTTCCATCCCAGCAACATCATCGGGAACTGCGGCAGCATGCGGCAGGTCTACGAACAGATCGCGCAGGTCGCCGCCAGCACGGCTTCCGTGCTCATCCGCGGCGAATCGGGCACCGGCAAGGAGCTCGTGGCCCGCGCGATCCACTACAGCAGCCCGCGCAAGGGCAACGCCATGGTCGCCGTGAACTGCGCCGCCCTCCCCGAGAACCTCGTGGAGAGCGAGCTGTTCGGGCACGAAAAAGGGGCCTTCACCGGCGCGGTGCAGCAGAGGCGCGGCCGCTTCGAACAGGCGAACGGCGGAACGCTTTTTCTCGACGAGATCGGCGAAATCGTCCCGGCCGTGCAGATCCGGCTTCTGCGCGTCCTGCAGGAGCGCGTTTTCGAGCGCGTGGGCGGCGAGAAGCCGATTGCGGTCAACGTGCGGATCATTGCGGCGACAAGCCGGAACCTCGAGGAGGAGATCGCGGCCGGCAGGTTCAGGGAGGACCTGTACTACCGTCTGAACGTGTTCCCGATCCATCTGCCGCCGCTGCGCGAGCGGCGTTCGGACATCATGGCCCTGGCGGACCACTTCGTGCTTAAGTACGGCGCGATGTACGGGAAGAACGTGCGCCGCATCTCGAGCGCGGCCATCAACATGCTAATGGCCTACCACTGGCCCGGCAACGTGCGGGAGCTGGAGAACGCCATCGAGCGCGCGGTGCTGACCGGCACCGACGACGTGATCCACGCCTACACCCTGCCGCCTTCCCTGCAGACGGGCGAGGAAACCGGGACGGCCGTTCTGCCCCGGGAAGGCGCCAGCCTCAGGGGAATGGTCGAAGCCTACGAGAGGGAAATCATCGTGGACGCGCTCAAGAAACACCGCGGCAACGCGGCCGCGGCGGCCCGCGAACTGCAGACCACGCCGCGCATCATCAACTACCGCATCAGGAACCTGGGACTGGTGCCGCGGAAGTACCGCGGCGCCTGGCCCTCCCCTACCCGGCCGCCATGCGCCGCGCTTCATGAAGGGTTACAAACCGCCCGTAGTCTTCGAGCCCCGCCAGCGTGCGCGAAACAACCCGCACCCCGGCCTCGATCGCGCCCGCCACGGCGTTGAGGCCGCCCGCCACGACCACGCCGCAATATCCGCCGGCGACCGGGATCCCCAGGACGGCCCGGCCGGGCTTCCCGATCTCGAGCACTCCGCCGATGTCGTGCGCGCGCGCCTTGCGAATGATGGCGCGGAGATCGCCCGCCGCGGCGGCCGGCACCTCGCGAAAGCTGGCACAGATCACTCCGGACCCGCGAAGCACCACGTCGCGCACCCTCGTCATGTCCGCGCGCACGAAGACGTCCAGCGGATCAAGGGTGGATGCCCTGTACTCGATCATGTTCAGAAACCGCACGCGCTGCTGCCGGCGGATCTCGAGAAGGCCGCCGAACCGCGACGCCACGGGCACGCCTTCGCCCTGGATGATTCCGTTGAGGGTGATGCTGCAGACCGTGCCGACTCCGATCATCCCTTCCGGAACGGTCACGGACCCGATCGTCTCGCCGGCGCGCGCCACGGCCACGCGCCTGCCCACCGCCAGCCCCCGTTCAACCACCAGCGCGATCTCGCTGAGCAGCGTCTGGAAGTGCGACGGCTCAACGAACGACGCGTTGGCAATCACCGTGCCCCGGCCCGAGTTCACGTCGAACGACATCCGGTATGCCAGCGTGTCGATCTTCGCGGCGATGATCCCGAGATGGGCGGCCGGATCCGCCTGCGCGCCCGCCTCGCTGCCGCGCGCGGTCAGGATGCGCCCCCGTCTGCGGCTTACAAGCACCGTCAAACCCGCCTCGTCCAACCGCCGCAAGTACTGCCTGACCGTCCGCGGCTGCAGCTCGATGCCCATCGAAAGCAGCGCCCCGGCAACATGCCCCGCGCCCCGCGGCTTGCCCGCCTCCGCCAGGGCCCGCATGATCGCCGCACTGATCCTGTCGCTCTTGCCGGCCATGCTGCAACAATGCCGCCGCATGCCGTTTGATGCAAGCTAAAAGGCATTTTTGCCTTTTCTTTTTCCATCGAATCGGCATTCCCGGAGTTGACCGCGCAAAGGCGGAAATGCAAACTTGCGCGTTGTTGTTGAGGATCAAGGATCGGTTGAGGCGTAAGCGGTTGGGTTTCCTGACGCGGTGGTTGTCTGATTCACGGCAAGGAGGTGGAGCATGTCGGTCGTTGATGATGTCTTGAGGTCGGTGAAGAATCGGAATCCGGAGCAGCCCGAATTCATCCAGGCGGTGTCCGAAGTGCTCGACTCCGTGCGCCCGGTCATGGAACGGCGCAAGGACTACGCGGACGCCGGCATTCTCGAGCGGATCGTGGAGCCCGAACGGATCGTCATGTTCCGCGTGCCCTGGCAGGACGACAACGGCAAGGTGCAGGTCAACCGGGGAATACGCGTGCAGTTCAACAGCGCGATCGGACCGTACAAGGGCGGCCTGCGTTTCCATCCCACGGTCTATCTGGGCATCATCAAGTTCCTCGGCTTCGAGCAGATATTCAAGAACGCCCTTACGACGCTGCCGATGGGCGGAGGCAAGGGCGGTTCGGACTTCGATCCCAAGGGCAAGTCGGACGGCGAAGTCATGCGCTTCTGCCAGAGCTTCATGACCGAGCTGCAGCGTCATATCGGCGCGGACACGGATGTGCCGGCGGGCGACATCGGCGTGGGCGGACGGGAGATCGGCTACATGTACGGCCAGTATCGCCGCCTGCGCAACGAGGTGACGGGCGTGCTGACCGGCAAGGGGTTGAAGTGGGGCGGCAGCCTGGTCCGCAACGAGGCCACCGGCTACGGGCTGACCTACATCGTGAACGAGATGCTCAAGGACGTGGGCGAGTCCATTGAAGGAAAGACCGTCGTCATGTCCGGGTCCGGAAACGTGGCGATTTACGCGGTCGAGAAGGTCCACCAGCTCGGCGGCAAGGTCGTGACCCTGAGCGACTCCGGCGGCTGGATTCACGACCCGGAAGGCATCAAGCTTGAGCTCATCAAGGACATCAAGGAAATCAAGCGCGCGCGCATCAGGGAATATGCCGACGAGGTGAAGTCCGCGAAGTACGTCGAAGCGGGTGCGGCGCGGAACGTCTGGTCGGTCCCGGGCGACATCGCCATGCCCAATGCCACGCAGAATGAGCTGAACGGCGAGGACGCCAAGACGCTCGTGAAGAACGGCGTCAAGGCCGTGGGCGAGGGCGCGAACATGCCCTGCACGCCCGAGGCGGTCGAAACGTTCCTCGAGGCGCGGGTGCTCTTCTCGCCCGCCAAGGCGGCCAACGCCGGCGGCGTCGCGACCAGCGGCCTCGAGATGAGCCAGAACAGCATGCGGCTGAGCTGGACCTTCGAGGAGACGGACGCGCGCCTCAAGGCCATCATGCAGAGCATCCACGCCCAGTGCAAGGACGCGGCCGAGGAATACGGCTGTCCGGGCAACTTCGTCGCGGGCGCCAACATCGCCGGCTTCGTGAAGGTGGCCGACGCCATGCTGGCCCAGGGGCTGGTCTAGCCCGTGTTCCGGCAGGGGGCGCGGCGCGGGCTGCGGACCGCCTCGACCGCCAGCAGCGCGAAGAGGAAGGCGTACGGCAGCCAGTAGGAAACGCCGCAGCGCGCCAGCGCGGGCAGCCACGCGTCAAAGGGGGGCTGGCAGCCGATGTTGTCGGGCGAAGCCAGCAGGTAAAGGGTCGCGCTCAGGGCGTACAGCCACGCGAGCGGCGAGCGCCGCCACACGGCGCACGCCGCCAGGGGAATCGCCAGGTACTGGTCGGCCAGGTTGCTCGAGAACACGCACAGCGCCGCGAGATAGAGCAGCGGCGCGCGCCGCGCCTCAACCCTCCGGAAGACCCATCCCGCGCCCAGCAGCGTGGCCAGCCACACGCTCTTGAAGCCGGACATCACCGGAACCCAGCCCAGCAGCGCGTCGAAGACGCGCGCGGGAACGAGAAGTCCCACCAGGCGCGGGTAGAAGCCCGGCATGCTGGTCATCTCGTAGCGGAAAACATTGTCCACTATCCCGGCGCGCGCGGCCGCATCGCCCATGAACGGCACAAACCCCGCCCCGAAAAGCGCCCAGGGAATCAGCACGGCCGCGAGCTTGCGCGCGCGCCCCGGCGCCCTGCGGAACAGCAGCCACAGCGGAAAGAAGACCATGATGTGCTTGATCGTCAGCGACACGCCCAGCAGCAGTGTCCCGCAATAGAAGCGGCGGTCGCCGGGCGCGGAATCTTCCGTGAGGAGCAGCGCGCCCGCCAGCCCCGCGAGCACCGCCAGGTTGTCGAACTGTGAATGATAGCCCGTGATGAGCAGCGACACGGGGTTCGCGAGAAACCATGCCGCGGCGCCCGCGCCGTAGCGCCGTCGTAGCAGCAGGGCGATCAGCACGTCCACGTACGCGAGCAAAGCCGCGGTCAATATGTGGAACAGGCCCAGCGCGCGCACGCCGAAGGTCGCCTCCTGGAACAGGCGCACGGCGGCCGCCACGTACGCCCAGACCGGGCCGTAGTTGTGGCGCGCCGTCTCGGCGTACACGACGCGGCCGTCGAGCACCGTGTCCGCCACCAGCGCAAAGGATTCCACGTCGTAGTTGTTGCCCTGGGAAGCGATGAAGATCTTGAAGACCACCGACGCGACGGCCAGCGCCAGAAAACACCAGCCGCCCGCGCCGTTCGGCCGCGCTGTATCGCCGTTCACCACGGTCGCTCCGTCCGTTCCCGGGCCGGATCAGGCCCCCGCCGCCCCCCGGTAGACCCGCTCCTGCCCGCCGTTGACCATGCGATCCGCCCATTCCCTGCCCTGCATCGCGCTGTGATCCTGGTTGCCCACCTCGTAGCGCCAGGCGCCGAAACGCCCCCGGCTCTGCACGCCGCGCCGCTCAAGATGCGCAAAGATCTCCTCCAGCCGGCGGTCGCGGTCCGCCGCCGGGATCGGGTAGGCGTGCCCGGCCGTCCAGGTCCAGGTCGAAACCGCTTCGTCGGCTTCGCCAAGCAGTCCCGTCGCCATGCACCCGCGCATGACGGCCCGCGGCAGCGCTTCCGCGTCGACCGGCCGGTGGATCGAAGCGCTGGTTTCCGTGAGCAGGGACCAGTACGGGCCCTCCGGAACGTTCTCGGGACTGTAGTTGGAAAACACGGTCACGCGGTAGAAGGGACACTCGTCGCCCGGGAAGTACATCCACGAGCGCCCGCGGAGGAACTCCGGAGGCCGGCCGCGCAGGCCGATGCCGACGACGTGGACCGTGTTGTATTCGAGGCCGGCGGCCAGCCGGCGCACGCTGTCCGGCGGGGAAGGAAGCAAAAGCGCGCACAGCGACGGCAGCGGCAGCGTGGAAAGCACATGATCGTAGGGCACCTCCCCGCCGCCCGCGAGGCGCAGCACGCGCCGGTCCGTGTCCAGTTTCTCGGGCAGCGCGTTCAACCTGATACGGTCGCGGCCGGCCCGCGCGGCGAGCCGCTCCCAGATCGCGCCCGTGCCGCCGCTGCGCGGAAAACGGAACGTCCGGTTCGGACCCCAGCCGGTGTCGTCGCGTTCCAACGCGAGATCCTCCCGGATCTTCTCGAGGTCCACGCCGGCGACGCGGTCGGCGATCCAGTCCACGCCCATCCGCTCTAGCGGCCATGCCCATACCTTGCGGTTGTAGGGCAGCATGAAAAGGTCCGCCAACTCCCGCCCGAACGCGCGCACGGCCCAGGCGTCAAAGCGGTCGGGCGGCGCGCTCCGGTTCTCCCGCTCCCTTTGCAGGCCGTCGACGCACGCCCATGCCGTCCCGCGCGGCAGGTGGCGCAGGTTGCGCTGCACCGGGTACGGCACCCAGTGCGCGCCGATGCGCGCCCACGCCGAGCGGGTATGCTCAAGCATCGCGCCGGGCGCGAAGAGGGAATTCACCAGGGCGTCAAAAACGGGATAGTGCGAAAAGAGCACGTGCCCGCCGATGTCCCACGTGAACCCGCGCGCGTCCCGGAAGCTCGCCGCCAGGCCCCCCACCCTGTCCGACTTCTCCACCAGCAGGTGCTCCCCGGCCCCGCATTCCGCCAGCCGCGCGGCGGCGGAAAGACCCGTCGGCCCGGCTCCCAGGATAAGGAATGGGATCCGTCGGCTCACGCGGAACCCGCGCACTCCTTTCGGGAGCCACCGCGGCGCAGCCGGCGGCGGAACTTCACGAGCTCCCGCGCGCTGCGCAGGCAGACACCGACAAGGTTCCAGCCCAGCGACGACGCGCCGCCGGCGCGCGGCCGGTGATGCACGGTCAGGTTCAGGGAATTGCAGCCCCTTGCGACGGCCAGCACGGAGAGAAACACGTTGGGCGCGAAAACGCCTTCCGGCAGATCGCGCAGCGACGCGGCCAGGCACTCGCGGCTGATGAGCCGGCAGGGAATGTTGGCGTCCGGTATGCGCATCCGGAAAAGGCAAAGCAGCAGCGCGCGGAGCAGGCGCGAGACGATGAGGCGATGCGGCGCGTCATGGCGCTCGACGCGCTGTCCGAGAATGAAAGGGCTGTCGTTGCGCAGGTGCCAGAACAGGTCGAAGTCATCCGGTTCGAACTGCGCGTCCGAATCCACCTGGAAGACGAAGTCCGGATTCCGTTCCACCGCGTGACGGTAGCCGGCCAGGATGGCCGCCCCGTGCCCGCCGTTGGGCTGGTGCAGGACCCTGATCTCGCGGTGCCGCGCGGCCAGCGCGTCGAGGATAGCCGGCGTGCCGTCCGTCGAACCGTCGTCCACGACCAGCAGCTCGAAGCGGTCCGGGCCGAGCGTGGACCGGACGGCGCCGTGCCACTGCGTCACGACGTCCGCAATGCAGGCCTCCTCGTTCCACGCCGGCATCACGACGACGCATTCAGGCCCGGCCGGGGCCCCGACGCCGTTCGCGGAAATGCTCATGCGAAAATTCACCGGATGCGTGCCCGTGACCGTCAGCCCTTTACTGCTACGTTCAACCCGCGCCCGGATCAGCCGGCCGCCGCGTCCGCCGGCCGGTCGGAAGGCGCGTCTTCTTCCCCCGCCTCGTCCTCGCGCAGCACCCCGGCTTCGATGGCGGGCGGGGACGCCGTCGGCGGCTCCGCCATGACTTCCTTCTCGATGTCCATGACCTGGTCGTGGAAATCCTGCGAGGCGCGGCGCATGTGGTCCATGGCCTTGGCGATCATGCGGGCGATTTCGGGCAGCCTTTTCGGGCCGAAGAGCAGCAGGATGACAACGAAGAGAACCAGGAGTTCGGCCGGCCCCAGCGATCCGGCGAGGAAAGCTGGACAGGCTGCCACGGCGACGCACCGGCGTTTACTTGTAGAGCGCAAATTCGACACGGCGGTTCACGCGCCAGGCCGATTCGCCGTGTCCGGCGTCCAGCGGCGTCTCCTCGCCGTAGCTGCGCGTCTGGATGCGGCTGCCGTCGATGCCCAGCCCCACCAGGTACGCGCGCACGGCAAGGGCGCGATGCTCGCCCAGCGCCATGTTGTACTCGCGGCTGCCGCGCTCGTCGCAATGGCCCTCGGTCACGAGCCGCACGCCGCGGTTCCGCCGCATGTAGTCGGCCGCCTGTTCGATCTTGCCGACCTCGGCGTTGGCGATCTGGAAACTGTCGTAGGCGAAGAGCACGTTGTCGACGCGTATGTCGGTGACGCGCACCCCGTCTTCGAACCGTTCGCCAAGCGCGATGTCCCCCTCCAGCACCTCCGGCACGAGCAGATCCTGCTGCGTCACGCCCCTGGGCTGCTTTGTCTTGCAGCCCGCTCCCAGAACGATTCCGCACGCGACGCCGATAGCCACGACAGTCAACCGGTCAGACCTCATTGTTCTGCTCTCCTTGTCCGGCCCGCGCCGGAAAGATTGTTCCCCTACGGCGACCACGCCGGCGAGTACCAATCACCCTCGACTGCGAGCAACTGTATCGGGGAATCTCCAAGCGTGTCAAGCATGACGAGCGCGGACCGGTAGTTCTCCGTGCGCGAGCATACGATGTGCCGGCCGTCCGGCGCCCACGACGGGTCTTCGTAGTCGGCATGGTCCGCGGCGATCTCCGTGTCCCCGCCGCCGCTCTGATCAATTACGCACACGCGGTATTTCCCGCCCCGGCGGCTGCTGTATGCGATGCGCCCGTCGGGCCCCCAGTCGGGCGCGACATTTTCGGTGCCGCGCAGCGTGATCCGCTGGTACCCGCCCCCGCCCGCGCCCGTCACGTAGAGCTGCGGCGAACCGGAATTGTCCGAGACGAAGACAATCGATCGCCCGTCGGGCGACCATGAGGGGCTGGCTTCCGCGGCGAACCGGGTGCGCGTCACGCGGGCCGCCTGGCCGCCGCCCAGGCCCAGGACGTACAGGTCGGGATTGCCGTCCTTCGACAGCGTCAACACGATCCGCCGGCCGTCCGGCGAAACGTCGGCGCCGGCGTTGAGGCCGGGGTAGCCCGCCACGCGGGTGCGCCGGAATCCGTTCATGTCGATCCGGTACACGTCCGGAAAGCCCTTCAGGAACGCCGTGTAAACGATGAACTCGCCGGTCGGCGACCACGACGGCGCCAGGCAGACGACGCCGTCACGCGTGATCTGGCGGAGGTTCCCGCCGTCCGCGTCGCACATGTAGATGTCCTTTCTTCCGGCCCGCCGCCCGACCGTCACGATCCGCGTGGAGGCAATGCCGCGCTTGCCCGTGACGGCCCGCACGATCTCGTCGGCCAGCGCGTGCGCCATGCGCCGGGCGTCGTCCGCCGCGCCCTGGTCGCTCCGGCGCACGTACACTCTTCCGCTGGAGGCGTGGCGCACCTGGCAGTCGAGCCGCAGCGCGCCTCCGCCTCCCGCGCACGTCCCGTCCGCGGCCACCGCGGCGCCGCCGCGCGCGATGGTGAACCACCCCGAAAGCCGGAGGTCGTTCTCGAGCGTGCGCTGGAAGACGCTTCCCGCCTCCCCGCTGCAGCGCAGGCCCGACAGATCGATGGCCGACTTGACCGCCCCCGCCTTGATCACCTCCACGTCCGCCGCCCCGGCCCGCCCCGCCACGGCGCCGGCCGCAAACGCCGCCGCCAGCGCGCGCGCCAACCATCTTCCGCACATGCTCCTCTCCTCCGTTATGCCTCCTATTCCACCCGGAACGCCACCGTCACGACCTGATGCGCCATGATAAACGCCTCCGTCAGGCCGTAAATCGCATCCACCCTGCCGACGGCCTCCATGACCGACGCGTCCACCGCCGCATTGCCCGAGGCCCTCGACAGCCGCCGCTCAAGGATCCTGCCGCCCGTGCCGAGCCGGATCGTGACCTCGGCCGCGTCGCCCGCCGCGGCCGCGGCGCCGGGCTGGATCCAGGCGTCGTGCAGGCGCCTCCGGATGAGCTCCATGCAGCGCGAGGCCTCGTCAGGCAGCACCGTCCGATCGCCCGCCACCGCGCCCATTGCCATCAGGCGCCGGATTTCCTCCTCGGACAGCGCCGGCTGCTTCGTCTGCCGCGACGCGCCCGTGACCCGTTTCGTGCTGCGCTCGATCGGCTTCGGCGCGGGCTTGGGATCGGGCGGCTTGGGCGCGGGCCTGGGGTCCGGCGGCTTGGGCGCGGGCTTCGGCGGCGCCGATACAGCCGCCGCCGAAACAGCCGGCGCCTCCACCATGAATGCCACCGGGATGATCTTCTCCCGCTTGCGCCTCGCCCACTCCCAGCCGACCGAGAAAAAGACCATCACCACCAGCAGCGCCGCGTGAACCACCGTCACGACGCGCAGGGAACGGGCAAACAGGCTCTTCACGGCCCGGGACCCTCGTCCGCCCGCGTCACCAGCGCCATGCGGTCAATCCGGGCGTCATGCAGGATCTTCAACACGCGCACAACCTCCGCGTAACGCACGTTCTGGTCCGCCCGCACCATTACCGTAACGCCCGCGGCGGTTTCACCCAAGCCCTTCATGGCCTCCGCCAGCGCCGCGGGCTCGATCGGCGCGTCGTCCAGGTACAGCCGCCCCGCCTTGTCGATCGTTATCGTCCTGGCCCGGTCCGCCGACAGCTCGTCGGCCTCGCCGCGCGGCAGATCCACCTGGATGCCCTGCTCGATGAGCGGAAAGGTTATGATGAACGTGACCAGCAGCAGGAAGCTCAGATCCATCAGCGGCGTCAGGTTGATCTCGCTGAGCGACCGGAGAGAGGTGATGGGAAGGCGTGCCATTTTCGTCCGTTCAACCCGTCCCGCCGGGCGCCGGCATCCAGCCCGGCTTGTTCATCAATCCTGATAGGCCGGCTAGTCCCGCAAATAGTTCCGCTCCACGTCGGACATCAGCTCCTGGCAGAAATTGTTCATCGCGACCGTCAATCCCCTGATCCGGTCCGTGAGCAGGTTGTACCCGATCGCCGAGGGCAGCGCGACCAGGAGGCCGACGACCGTGGTCAGCAGCGCGCCCGCGATGCCCGGCGCCACGGCGGACAGCATCGCCGACCCGAAAGCGGCCATGCCGGCAAACGCGTCCATGACCCCCCACACGGTTCCCAGCAGACCCAGGAAAGGCGCCGAAGAGACCGCCGTCGCCAGGAGCCCCATGCGGTTCTCGAGCATCAGGGCCGTGTCCGCCAGCGTGCTCTCCGCCACGTTGCGGATCGCGCTCACCTCCATGGGCGAAAGCTTCTGCGCCGAAGCGCCAACGCCGCCCATGAAGAGATCCTCGGGGGTCGAACCGCGCACTTCCAGCGTCGCGCCCACCTCGGCGCAGGTCTTCTCGTAGATCGCGTACAGGGGGCTGCCCGCGAAACGCTGCCGCTTCAGGAACAGGGACGCCGGGTGCGATTCCTTGCGGTAGGCGGCGACAAATCGCTCCGACGCCCGCCGCGCCGCGCTCAGCTCGCGCCACTTGGTCAGCATCAGCGACCAGGCGAGGATCGACCCCAGAAAAAGCAGCTCAACTATCGCCTTTCCGGCGAAATTCGAGACCCGAAACGCGTACAGAACACTGGCGAACGGCAACGCCGGCAAACCGCCGAAGAACATGGCTCACTTCCCTTCGCATCCGCCTCAAACGGCAGGACGCGCTCTTACCACGAACACGCGCCGCTGTCAAAAACGAAACGGCGGATCGGAGAAGTCTGAAACCCCTCGTCACCGCCGCTTCGTATTCCCGGCGCCTCGCGGCGCCTGGTTTACCCGGTTACTTCTTCTTCTTCTTCGCGACCTTCTTCTTGGCGACCTTCTTGACTTTCTTTGCCACGGTAACTCACCCCCCTTCCTCTCCAGCGTTGCCGCCGGAGTTGCTTGGTGTGCCGTGATCGCCTCGCCGCTTCGTCGCCGAAGGCCGTGGAACCTCTCAACGAAGTTCCCAAGAAGGTCTCACAGCATCGTACGCGTCAAACGTCGTCTCCTCTTTTTTCTGAGGCGACTTTACTCCCCGCGCGGCAGGTGGTCAACAACGCGAAGCGCGTTTTTTGGCGCGCGACGGTCACTGCCTACTTTAGCAGGCAGATGCCCGCAAAGCGGCATCGCGCGCTTCAACGCGGCGATTCTTTCACGATTCGTGCTCTATGTCTTGTCTGGCGTCAACGCTCAGTCGCACGCGCATTTCGATCCGCGCGGATTCGGATCTCCATGCGGCGCTTGACACGCGCGGTTCGTCGGGTAGAGTGTCCGGCACCATGCGGGCGTTGCTTAGTGGTAAAGCTCCAGCCTTCCAAGCTGGTAACACGGGTTCGATTCCCGTCGCCCGCTCCAGCCTTCGCTCTGCGCTACGCTTGAGCGGCGCGCATCGGTAGCCTGCGCCCCGGCGCGGCCCGCCCCCCGCCTCACGCCAGCGGCATGTTGGGCCAGGCGTCGAGGCGCAGACCCGCGGCGCCCCTGATTCCGCGGCCGGCCCCCGCCGCGGCCGCAACCATGGCCGCGTTGTCCGTGCAGTAGGCGGGATCCGCCAGCACCAGCCTCACGCCCGCCGCCGCGGCCAGGGCCGCCAGCCGTTCGCGCAGGCGGCCGTTGAGCGCCACGCCTCCCGCGGCGGCCAGGCACCTTGCCCCTTCCAGGGCGCCGCGGCACCCGCGCACGAGGGCCTCCACAATGGCCTCCTGGTAACTCGCCGCGATATCCGCAACGGCGGGGCCCGCCCCTCCCGCCGGATGTTCGCGCAGATAGTAGAGCAGCGCCGTCTTCACGCCGCTGAAACTGAAACACAACGCCGGATCCAGGCCGTCCGGGCAGCCCGCGCCCTTGCGCTGCCGGCCGCGCGGAAACCTGACCGCGTCGCGCGCCCCGCCGCGGGCGGCGCGGTCAATGGCAGGCCCTCCCGGGTAACCCAGCCCCAGCAGATTCGCGCCCTTGTCGAACGCTTCGCCCGCGGCGTCGTCAACCGTGCGCCCCAGCATGCGGTAGCTTCCGGGACGCTCCACGCGCACGAGACAGGTGTGCCCGCCCGATACCAGCAGGGCCACGCACGGACATATCTCGCCGGGCGCCGGCGCGGAAGCGCCGAGGAAGAGCGAGTAAAGGTGCGCCTCCAGGTGATTGACGCCGCAGAACGGACGCTCCAGCGCCAGCGCCAGCCCCTTGCCGGCGGAAAGGCCCACCAGCAGCGCCGCGGCCAGACCCGGCCCGGCCGTCGCGGCCACTTCGTCAATCTCATGCCACGCCAGACCGGCCCGCCGGCGCGCCTCATCGATGATCCCGGGCAGCGCCTCCGCGTGGCGGCGCGACGCGATCTCCGGCACCACGCCTCCGTAAGGCGCGTGCAGATCGGTCTGGCTCAGCACCACGTTGGAAAGCACCCGGCAACCGTCCCGCACGACCGCCGCGGCGGTTTCGTCGCAGGAGGTCTCGATGCCCAGCACGTTCATTCGCCCGCGCCGCGCGCGCGCGCCACCAGGATCGCGCGCAGCAGGTCGGTGGCGCGATCAAGCTGCCTGTCCCTCACGTCCGCCGGCTCGGCGTCGCGCGCGTCCCCCTCCGCCTCTCCCAGCCCCGGTCTCTCCGCGCGGGCGCGCTTCATCCGCACCTTGCTCCACTCCGAGGGCGGCACCTCCACGCGCACGTCCGGCTCAATGCCGCGCGCCTGAATCACCGTGCCCCCGGGCGTGTAGTAGTG
>Ga0194112_10001423_pt1 | contig 35232 bp, 45 predicted proteins | sample TA2MahC400mmetaG_FD_146191 | JGI IMG/M metagenome (GOLD analysis project Ga0194112, IMG submission 146191) | Freshwater microbial communities from Lake Tanganyika, Tanzania - TA2015016 Mahale Deep Cast 400m | ecosystem: Environmental > Aquatic > Freshwater > Lake | place: Tanzania: Lake... | reverse complement strand
TCAAGTATGAGTACCTGTACCTGAATCCTCCGGCAGACGGCATCGAACTCTATACAGGCCTGAAGGGGTGGTTTACGGAATACAATACTGAACGACGCCATAAATCGCTGAATGGCGAGGTACCGAAGAGCGTCTACTATGCAATGAATCAGCAGGCTCCGGAGGCAGCCTGAACCATCTTAGTTGATCGAAAAATCTGTCCTACAAATGGGGAGTACTTGAATGTTTCCAAAAACAAGTGGTCGGTTGATCGGGGGCACGTCCTCAAGACCGGCAAGGGTATGGGAGACTACCCGGGAAGTGGTACTGAACCCGGACGAAAAGTGAATATTTTTTTCAAAAAAAGCGCCATCTCTATTGACATAAAGCGTACACCTTACCGTTTGTTATTTCGTGCGGTCTGGTTTTTTTCCGATAAACAGGTTGATGAGTGTAACAATAACTACCCCGGAAAGGTAAAAGGCTACCGGAGCGAAAAGTGTTGTGTAGTTTACGGTGTCCTGCATGTTCGTAACTTATGGTGTTTTTGGTGTTCTGATGTTATTGTTTAGCTCAAAGGTTTCAAGCTGCTCTTTCAGATTTTTTTTGAATGCAAGACTGGTTATGAGGTTCAGCATTTTGTAGGGATTGCGTCTGACCCTGTTGGCGATTTTTCCCCAGGAATATGTTTTGTAATAGCTGGTCATGAATTTGTGCTGAAATGCTATGGGATCGTAGTGTTCAGAACGGATGACAAGATTGATGGCATTGTATTTCTCCCAATCCTCATCAGTTATCAGACCCTTTTCTTTGTACTCCCAATACATTTTTGTTCCAGGGTAAGGGGTAATGATCTGGAAAATAGGCATGAATACGTGATTTTTACCAACAAACTTGACGAGGTCATCCATGTCCTCATAAGTGTCAAGTGCAGGATTCACCAGGAAATTTCCCTGAATGTTCAACCCGGCCCTTCTGCACTCTTCGATCACGCTTGCAAATTTTTCCGCGGAGTTGACATGCCCTTTATTATAGGCTTCCAGTGTGCTTTGTTTTATTGATTCGAACCCGACGAGCACCATGTTGCATCCGGAATCAACAAGTCTTCTTACTGTTTCCTTGTCTTCAAGAAAATTCATGCTGAAGAAAACGCTGTAGTTGATATTGCACTTTTTGAGCAAGGAAAGGTTCTCCCATAGCTTCTTCTTGTTGATGCCGAGATTTTCATCGCAAAGCATGAACCATGGCTTTGATGATTTTCCTTTTGCCTTGAAAAAAACCTTTTTGGCTGTTTCAATCTGCCTGATGAGATCATCAGGATTCTGGTAACGGTAGAGTTTTCCGGTAAAATTCGGTGTGACGCAGAATGAGCACTCATAAGGGCATCCGCGGGTGATATAGATGGGGATGGACTTGGTTCCGTCAACTTTTTCTCGTTTTGATGCCTGTGCAATCCTTTCATAATCAAGGGGCACTATTTTTGTGACCTGCGGGAAGTCCTTTGCATCGTATGTCGGCTTCAACCGACCTGAGGCGGCATCTTCCAATATGGTAGCCCAGAGGTTTTCGGCTTCGCCGCAAACAACGCAGTCGGCATGGCTTCGCGCTTCATCGGGATTGAACGAAACGTGAAGACCGCCAAGAATTACTTTTTTCCCTTTTTTCCGGAACTCATCAGCAATTTCATATGCTCTTGTAGCGTCTATCGTTCTTGATGTGATACCTACAAGATCGTAATCACCGTCATAGTTGATGGCATCTCCAAAGTGTTCGTCCGCAATTTCGATAGCATGCTCAGCAGGCGTAAGACTTACAAGTACGCCTATAGCCATGTGAAACAGTGGCTTCTGGTTGGTTTTCGAGTCTTTTTTCCCTTTTGGCGCAATAAAAAGCAGTTTGAGCGGCATGATTTCTTCGGTTTCCGGATTATCTGTTCTGACAAGAAGCATTGGTCACGCATAGATCAGTTGGTACTTAAGGGTACCGTGTTTATCTGCTGCATGGCCGACACGCTGAATGTTTCCTATAAAAATTATCAAAATTTCGTGAGCGACAAAACCTTTTGTAGCCAACCTGCAGCTTTTCATGGGCGGGGATTTCAGAAATATCGGCAGTAAGCCGCAGTTTCAGGAGAAACCTTAAGGCGGTAAAATATTCTCCGCTCCTTTGTAGTTCGTCAACAGTATGTTGATGCGGCAGGGGGTCGGGCAGGGACGGGTGTTTTATTTGACCTCCACGGAAGAAGAGATTTTTTTAGAAACGGTAATCTTCCTATATTTAAAGACTGAAAAAAAATGAGGGCTATCCTTAAGTCGTTATCTTTGTAACAATTAACATGATGATATATGCCTCGTTATACTCCTGAGCAGCTTGCACAAAGGAACGCTACGGTCTGGACCGATGTTCAGCTCATTCTTGCACCCATTCAGTTTGTCGTTTTTCTTGCCGGTGTCGGCGTGACTTATCTGTATTTCGTCAGTCCCGGCATCATTGCTTTTTTCTGGGTTGATGTAGCCATTCTTTTCAAGTCTTTCCTTTTTGCGTTGCTGTTTTTTACCGGGGCTTATTTCGAGAAGGAAATTTTCGACAAGTGGATTTTTTCCAAGGAGTTTCTCTGGGAGGATATCGGCAGCATTACGGCCGGCGCTTTTCATGTTTTGTATTTTATTCTGGCTTTTACTGGTGCAAGCCGCGAGGTTCTTGTCTGGGAAGCGTTTCTTGCCTACTTTACATACATTGCCAATGCGATGCAGTATCTTGTCAGAATACTGCTTGAAAAAAGAAATGAAAAGATTCTGCATAACAGCAATGTCTTGTCATGATACTATGAATAATAGTATTTTAAATTTGTTTTGCCCTTTTGATGGTGTTTGTCAAACAATCAATGTGAAATTCATGCTGAAAGGAAGTTTTACCGAGTTATGGAATAAGGCCATGATCTACACCGGTTCAGGATGGCTGGTTCTTGTCTGTATGATCTGGGTTTCCGGACATTTTACACATAACGTCGAACGGATCATTTTCGTTTCTGTACTTATAGCAGGATATGTTGCTGTTTACATGCTTGGTTTTTACATCAAACGACGGCATTCCGGAAAGGCTGCAAATTTGTGACGGTAGAGCCCGCTTCTGCTTGGCGACTGTTTCCTTTTATTATTTTTTTTCAATGCCAATTCATTAATACGCCATGAGTACCAAAAGAATTATTACGAAGGAAGATGTGCATTTGAAAGCAAGACTGCTTTCCGAGGGGGCAAAGGTAACGGTCAACAAGCCGCCGAAAACAGGGTTCAATCCGTTTCGTGCCATGGTGCTCAATGGAAGCGATCTTGCAACTCTTGTTCGCCAGGAGCCTTATACCCGCCTTGAGGTACAGGTTAATGGGGACGACGTGGAATTTTATGATTGCGGCAAACACCTTGCAAGCGGCAGAATGCAGGAGTGGTTCTCATGGCGTGATGGTACGTTGAGTAACGGACGTCCGGTTAATGCTGCCGTAATAGGAATGAACCAGGATATCATCAATATTCATTACAGTTACAGTTGTGATAACAACAATACAGGTCGGTCATGCAGATTCTGCTTTTTCTTTGCTGACCAGCATGTATCTGTAGGGCAGGACCTGGCAAAGATGCCGTTCAAGAAAATCGAGGCTCTCGCAAAAGAGCAGGCCGAAGCGGTGAAAATAGCAACCGATAACGGGTGGAGGGGGACTCTGGTTGTTATCGGAGGTCTTGTTGCTCCGGAAAGACGTTCGCAGGTTGCCGACCTTGTTGAGATTGTCATGGCGCCCTTGCGTGAGCAGTTGAGTCCGGAAGTGTTTAATGAACTGCATATAACGGCTAATTTATATCCGCCGGATGATTTCAAGGAGATGGAGCGCTGGAAGGCTTCCGGTATCAATTCAACAGAGTTTGATCTCGAAGTTACCGATCCGGACTATTTCAAGGCGATCTGTCCAGGGAAAAGTGCAACATACCCTCTTGAGTACTGGCATGCCGTCCAAGATGCCTCAGTGGAGATTTTCGGCCCGGGAAGGGGGACCACGAGCTTTATTCTCATGGGCCTTGAACCTATGAATTGTATGTTGGAAGGTGTTGAAGAGCGCCTGTCGAAGGGTGTATATCCAAATATGCTGGTTTACCAGCCTGTGCCGGGAGCTGATATGTTCAGAATGCCTCCGCCAAACGCCGATTGGCTTGTTGAGGCTTCAGAGAAACTGGCAGACCTGTATTTCAAGTATCAGGATCGTTTTGATATGCCCCTTGCTACGGACCACAGGCCCGGTTATACGCGAATGGGACGTTCCCAGTATATTATGCTGACAGCTGATGTAATTGCTCGCAGATTGTATGAACAGGGTTATGAACTTCCAGCTGCATATCCTGTTTAACAGGTCGTAACAACATAGTTGCAATTGCCGTTTACCATGCTTGTTCGATGGTAAACGGCAATTATTGTTATGTACATGTATTCTTGTTCTGCATTATGTGAAAATTCCGTTTAAAATAAAGCGTTTCTTATGCAAAACCTCTGGAGCGATGCTGATTTTCAGCATTCTGTAAGCGTTCAGTGCGGCGCAAGCGATATTCCTGCAGAACTTGCGGAACTGGTTTACGCATCCCGTCTGCTCGGCAGCGAAAGTTCGCTGGTCATGCACGGCGGCGGAAATACCTCGGTGAAAAGCGAGCTTCACGATATCATCGGCTACAGGGTCAATGTGATTTTCATCAAGGGGAGCGGCGTGGATCTTGCCTGCCTCGATGCACATGATTTCACACCGGTAAGAATCGAACCGCTGCAGAAGCTGCAGCATCTCTACGCTACCGGAGAGCGCCGGAGCGAAGAGGATATACAGCAGTTCTCGACGCAACGGTTCAAAAACTTCCTCTATCTGAACCTGTTCTACCTGACCGATCATATGGTGAACAATTCGCTGTCGCCGTCGATCGAAACCCTGCTTCACGCATTTCTTCCGCACCGGTTCATTTTCCATACCCACTCGACCGCACTCCTGACGCTCAGCAACCAGCCGGACGGGGAAGCGCTTTGCCGCCAGACGCTCGGCGAGGAGTTCGGCCTCGTGCCGTATATCAAGCCCGGCCTCGGACTTGCCCGTTCATCGGCGGATGCTTACGAGAAGCAACCATCCATAAAGGGGCTCGTCCTGCAGAAGCACGGTCTGGTGACTTTCGGCGCTACTGCAGCCGAAGCCTACGACTGCATGATCGCAAGCGTCTCGAAGCTTGAAGAGCGGATATCCCGTGCGGGCAGGAAAGCGTTTCCCGTCATAGCGCTTCCTGACGTCATGGCCTCCGTCGAGGATGTTGCGCCGGTGATCAGAGGGGCGGTTGTCGAAGAGATAACGCCAGGGAGTCGCGATTACCGTCAGTTCGTGCTCGAATTCCGTACTTCACCCGATATTCTTGCCTATGTCAACAGCGGCTCTCTTTCCGATGTAAGCCAGAGGGGAGCCATGACTCCGGACTTCATTATCCGGACCAAAAACCGGCCTCTTGTTGTGCCTGCTCCCGATTCAGGAAATCTTGAAGGCTTCAGGGCCGCCGTGCATGAAGCGGTTGCGCGCTACGTGGACGAGTATACAGCGTATTTCGCTCGCCAGAAAGAAGCTTCGGGCATGCAGGTGTCCATGCTCGATCCCATGCCGAGGGTGGTGCTGGTACCCGGTCTCGGTCTGTTCGGCCTGGGCCGTACTGCACGGGCGGCATCGGTCAACGCCGATATCGCCCAGAGCACGGCTTCGGCGATTCTTGACGCGGAATCGGTCGGAACCTTCGAATCCATCACCGAACGGGAAGTTTTCGATATCGAGTACTGGGAGATGGAGCAGGCGAAAATGAACAAGGTCCGACATGACGTGTTTGCCGGAAAGGTCGCCCTGGTGACCGGCGCGGCAAGCGGGATCGGGCTGGCGACGGCAAGAGCCTTCCGGCAGCGGGGCGCCGAAGTGGCCATTGTCGACCTGAATCCTGACGCTCTCGGGCGTGCGGCCGAAGAGCTGGGCGAAGGAGTGCTTTCGGTAGCCTGCGACGTGACCGACCGCAGCCAGGTGAAGAGTGCCTTCGAGGCGATCTGCCGCCGGTTCGGCGGCGTGGATATCGTGGTCTCGAACGTCGGTGTGGCCCTGCAGGGTCGCATAGGGGAGGTTTCCGACGAGGTGCTTCGCCGCAGCTTCGAGCTGAACTTTTTCTCGCACCAGTCCATCGCCCAGGAGGCGGTCAGGGTTATGAAGCTGCAGGGAACCGGAGGCGTTCTGCTGTTCAACGTCTCCAAACAGGCGGTCAATCCCGGCCCCGATTTCGGGCCCTACGGCCTGCCGAAGGCTGCCACGATGTTTCTTGTTCGCCAGTATGCGCTTGATCACGGTCGTGACGGCATCCGGGCCAACGGCATCAATGCCGACCGAATCCGCACCGGCCTTCTGACCGATGAAATGATCAAGGCCCGCTCAAAAGCCCGCGGACTCAGCGAGCGTGAGTATATGGCCGGCAACCTCTTGCAGGTGGAGGTCACGGCCGAGGATGTCGCCGAGGCATTCGTGCACCAGGCGCTCGAAACGAAAACGACCGGATCGATCGTCACGGTTGACGGAGGCAACATTGCCGCCGCGCTCCGCTGAAGCGGAAGTTCCTGAAAAACAGATTGTTACCATAAAACTTTAACCGAAAGAGGAGAAGACCATCATGGCTGAATACGACAAGGACAAGCAGGCAAAAGAGTATTACACTGACGTTCCTGTTGAGAAACACGGCTTTTTTCTCAAGGGGGCGCACTCGCTTGACTGGGGCATGAAAAACCGCCTGTCGAGGATCTTCAGGCCTGATACGGGAAGAACGGTCATGTTCGCCATCGATCACGGCTATTTTCAGGGGCCGACAACCGGTCTGGAGCGTCCCGACGTCAATATCGTACCGCTCATGCCGCATGCCGACGCCATCATGCTGACACGCGGCATCCTGCGCACCACGGTTCCCCCTTCGCTTACCAAGGCGGTGGTCATGCGCTGCAGCGGCGGCCCGAGCATTCTCAAGGAGCTTTCCGACGAAGAGCTTGCGGTCGATATCGAAGACGCCATCCGCATGAACGTTGCGGCCATCACCCTTCAGGTTTTCATCGGGGGAGAATTTGAAACCCGCTCGATCCACAACATGACAAAGCTGGTCGATATGGGCCTGCGTTACGGTATTCCCACCATGGCGGTCACCGCGGTCGGCAAGGATATGGTGCGCGACGCGAAATACTTCAGGCTTGCATGCAGGATTTCCGCCGAGCTCGGGGCGCAGATCGTGAAAACCTACTATGTTCCCGATGATTTCGAGACGGTTGTGGCATCCTGCCCGGTGCCGATCGTGATGGCCGGCGGCAAGAAGATTTCCGAACTCGACGCACTGACCATGTCCTATCGTGCAATTCAGGAGGGAGCTGCTGGAGTCGATATGGGACGGAACATCTTCCAGAGCGATGCACCGCTTGCCATGATGAAAACGGTCGGGAAGGTCGTTCATGAGAACATGCCTCCCGCCGAAGCGTACGAGTATTTTCAGAGCATCAGGGCTGAAGGGTAGACGCAGAAAAGCATCTGGCGCAATGGTTTAGAGCCAGTCGGCAAGTAACTTCGCTTCCCAGTTCCATCTTTCAAAATGATTCAGTTCAGTTACCGTTGCATGATCAAGCTCTTCTCTCGTAAAATCGAAGCCTTCCTGCCGGATGATTGCCCAGCGGTCTTCTTTTGTTGCAGCATTGTGTATTTTATCCGATATCTCCTTGTCCTGCTTCATTTTTGCAAGAAACAACTTTGCGGAATCCTGTGACATACGGCGAAGTCTCCTTTTTTAATTGTAAATCAATGTTAAGGCAACAAATTTAACCAATAAGTCCGGAACAAGAAAAGAAAAATATCCTGGACGGCAGGTTCCATGGGCTAACAATTTGGGCCATGGTTCTTTGGGTTGTTATTTTACGTGTAGCATGAATTACCATAAGCATTAACGTCATTTGTCATGGCAGTTGATAAAGTTCGAACGCTCTACCCGAGGGTAGCCGAGTATTTTGGTAAAATCAGGAATGGGAACAGGTATCTGGAGCATATTCTGGAGGTGGATAGTTTTTGGCAAAATATCGAGCAGTCCCCATGCAGCAAGGTTGTCCTTCAGGGAAGCGAACTGCCAGAAGATGCATGTATTGCTGACGAGTATGATCTGGTTTATGCCGGAGGCACATTGGGATTGTTGCATGCGGCGGTCATGGCTTCGAAATACGGAAGAAAAGTACTTGTTTTTGACCGCCATGTGAGCGGAAAACCAAGCCGTGACTGGAATATATCCCGGGATGAACTTGAAAAGCTTGAACAAGTCGGCCTTTTATCATATGAAGAGATCAACGCGATTATTGCCTGCAGGTATAAAACAGGTTGGGCTGAGTTTTACGTCGAAAACGGTCGGAAAAAGCGGCTGTATCTCGATAATGTGCTTGACTGTGCTATTGAGAGCGACCAACTGCTTTCCTTTGCCAAGCAGAAAATTCTTACCGATGAATCCAGCAGGGTCATTGACAAGATGACATTCATGCGGTGTTTTCAGTTTCCTGAGAGTGTGGTGATAGAGGTTGAGAACAGTATGCATGAGCGGGTGTATTTCAGAGCCAAGGTATTTGTTGATGCGATGGGAGTGCATTCATCGGTTGCCATGCAGTTGAATGACGGCGCTTCCTTTACACATCTCTGTCCTACAGTCGGGACTGTTTCCAGCGGCCTTGAAAATGTTGAGCCGGATATAGGCGAGATTCTTGTAAGTACGGAGCCGGCCGATACCAGTTCAGGAAGAGGACGTCAACTGATATGGGAAGGGTTTCCTGCCGGTGGCGATCGCTATACCACCTATCTTTTCTTTTATGATTCCCGGAGCTCCGATAATGATAAATCTCTGCTTGGTCTCTTTGAAACATATTTCCGGAAATTACCTTCCTATAAAAAACCAGGAAAGGATTTTGTCGTCCATCGCCCTGTGTATGGAGTTATACCGGCGTATTATCATGATGGGTTTGAGCGAACCCGTCAAGTTGCCGATAATAATATCCTGATGCTTGGAGATGCCGCTGCACTTGGTTCCCCACTGACTTTTTGCGGTTTTGGTTCATTTGTTCGTAATCTCAAGTCATTGACCGAGGGGCTTGAAAGAACCTTGGCCAGTAACGGCTTTGAAAAGAAGAATCTCGAAAAGATAAGCGCCTACGAGCCAAATGTCGCCGCAATGGCGAACCTTATGAAATATATGTGTTATAATAAGCATACGGACCATCCGAATTTTGTCAATGAACTGATGAATGAAGTGATGATAGTTCTGGACGGCCTGCCGCCAAGATACAGGGAAGCAATGTTCAAGGATACTCTGGAGCTACCCGATCTGCTTCTCATTGGTTTGAACGTGGCATGGAAATATCCCGGTGTCTTGACGGCGACAGCAAGCAAACTCGGTCTGGATGGATCACTTGGGATGATGAAAAATATGATAGGCTGGGCAATGTCATCAAAAGCTTCAAATTGAAATCTTTATCCATCTTAAACAGGTTCTGACATGGCAAACGAATCACGAAAAGGCGGTTTTTTTTCCGTATTCAGAAAAAAGGACAAATCCGTCCCAAACAAATCGGCTATTGCACCGCAGCAATCCGAAACAAAGGCAGTTTCTTCTGAAAAGCCGGCTGTATCGGTTCCGCGTGAGGTGACGCCGAAGCCCGTCGCAAACGTAAAGCCTGCAGCCTCTGCGGAACAACAGGAAAAACCTGTTGTTTTTGAGGCGATCGATACGGCTGCTGCTTTTAGCGCTTGCTGGAAGGCTTTTGGTGACTTGGGCGTATCGCAGTTAAAGACAGTTGAAATGGTGCTGACTATGCTGTCAAATTCCATCGCTAAAATTGCCAATGGGCAGCAAACGAAATAAGTGGAAGTTTTTTAAAAAACCAATTCAAAAGGGAAAGAAATGCCGCAACTACCACAGAATATTATACCGGAGGAATTGACGAAGCCTGCAGCGGCAATTGTGAGCGGGGCTTTTTTACTCTCACCGCTTGGTATTCCACCTTTTATCAGGGGTATTCCAAGAATTCTGCTTGCCGGAGCAGGTGGATTTCTTGCAGGAGCGGTTGCTGAAAAGGTTATTGAGAACATTGGGCTGATATTGCCGCCTCAGCCTGAAGAGGATTAGCTGTATACTTAAGTTTCTTGCTGAACAATTATCTTGTCACAAACAGGTAATTTCAGGAGGATACTATGAATGCCGAAAAGAAGGTCATCAAGCACAAGTTATCAGTTCTTGAACTGGCTCACTGAAACCCTTGGCAGCATCTCATCGGCTTGCCGCCAGAAAGGGGTCTCGCGCACCCGGTTCTACGAGTACAAACGCCGCTTTCAAACCCATGGAATGGAAGGCGGACGTGCCCCCGCAAACAAAAACGACTGGAAATGAGGCCCGCCCTTGCTTCCGGAAAGACTTCGACGACAGCAGACACTATCAACCAACTAACTCAGCAGACCCGATTCTCCATTTCCAGCTGAGGCAAACAATTTTAAGGTCATATTGGAATCGTTCATGTACGGAACTGTTGGACGAGTAAACCTGTTTATCAGGAACACTCGGGCAGCAGATGCCCATTCATCATGAGCTGAATCGGGCTTCCGCTGAAGAAAAGAATTCCAGCGCCTGACCTGAGGAAAACAAGAGCATGAAACAACATAGAGGAGAAAGAAACGTTTTTGTGTAATCATGGAAGTTGTAGGAAAAAGCAAAGCATTAGTGGTTCTTGAGTCATGCCTGCAGGAATCGAGTGTATATTTCTCAAATCACGAGAAAATCCTGAAATGCAATCCATACTGCAGATATGTCCGCTACATACAGGATCTCGATGTTTTTCAATGGACCTTCGAGGTTGACGATCCTCGAAACAACCCGATCGTAGCCATCTTTTTTGTCAGACAGACCGAAGAGCATATTCCGACAGACAGTGCTGTTTTCAAGCGCTATGCAGGGGAAAGCCGGGCTGCCATCGATACAGGGACCCCTGGGAAAAAAATAATCTGGAAAACCGTCGAGTCGGTACCGGAACTGCTTTTCAGCAACAACCATACCTTCATCGGCAAGACTTTTTCAGAAATCTTTCTTCTTCACCAGACTGACAACCGGACATCCGTGCATTTCGAAACAAATATATCGCTGGATTTCAAACTATCATTCCCGCTCAATCTCATGCCGGAACCGGCTCTGAAATTCATGAGCGATCTGATTATGTCAAAAATCATGCAGCAGGCCACTGAAAGCATGCTCTGTCAGGTTCAATCGGATATCTGCTGCTCTATGCCTGAAATTGCCGTCGAAGGGGGGAAGAAATAGACAGGAAAGATGGCAAGGCAGAATTTGTCTGCCTGTTGTCTGAGATTATCAGCATAAGTATCATGCAGCATGTACGGCGCCTTCTATGCAAAAAAGGCTTTACTCATGCCTCTTGATCACTCGATACAAAACACCTATTTTGATTCACTATTCTGTTGTATCCTTGAAAAATTCACCTCTTGCCATGACTAAACCATCGAAAATACAGTCGCCTCGCTTCGACGAACCATTGTGCAGCAAATGCGGTCTATGCATGGGTAATGCCTGGCCGGTGAAGGAGAGCCTGGAAAGCTGTGTTTTTCGTTGTGGATGGGTAGAAAATCATGAACAAAGAATTTTCGGAAGAGTAAGGAACCCGGATGACAGCGACGAACTGCGTTTCGGTATCAGCCTCAAACGATTCAACGCAGCACTGAAAAAACCTGTCAATGGCGCGCAATGGAGCGGCATCATTACCCGAATATCGACAATGGCTCTGCAAACAAACCTTGTGGACGCGGTGCTTACGCTTCATGGAGAGCCTCTGAAACCAAAAGCAGTGCTTGCTAAAACCGCTCAGGATATTCATGAGGCCCGCGGCAACAAACCCGTGCTGTCTCCGGTGCTTCAGGCATTGCATACGGCTTATCGGGAAAAAACAACCAGGCTCCTGGTTGTCGGTGCTGCCTGCCATGTACATATGGTGAAAGATTTTACAAGAAAAAGTCCCTATTTTGCCAATTTGGAACTGTATATCATAGGCATCCCTTGTACAGATAATCTGGAGCCATCCCATCTTCAATGGGTTTTCCAAAATATCAGCAAAAATCCTGAAACGGTTATCAATTTCGAATTCATGCAGGACTACAGGGTCCATATTCTGCACAAAGCCGGAAAAGTCGAAAAAATCCCTTTTTTCTGCCTTCCATCAGCGGTTATGAAAGTAGGGGTGTTTCCGAACTCCTGCCTGAGTTGCTTTGATTACATCAACAGTCTTTCAGATATCACCGTCGGCTATTTAGGCGCACCCTACAGCAAAAACAGAAAAACGCAATGGATTATTGTCAGAACGGAAAGAGGAGAAAAGCTGCTGGATCTTATCAATGATGAAATAGAAAAGTCTCCTGAAGTTTTTTTTGGCGATAGTCATCTTGCGGTACAAGTAGCACTTCAGCCGACTCTTATGCCGATTCTTCAACCGGAGAAGCTTGATGACCGGAAAGCGATGCCTAAATGGCTGGGCATCTATCTGAGCCATAAAAAAGCGAAATCCGGTCCGGGAGGCACTGAATTTGCAAAATACTCAATAGATATTCATGCTATAAGGAACTTCTATTTCCTTAAGATGTACCGTCCAGGCGATATAGGCATTGTACCGACCCATATCTATGACCTTCTTTCTCAATATGAGCTTTCATCGATAGAAAAAATAATCGAGTCCCGAATTTAACCGAACAAACTGCTATTAACATGAAAAACATCGTCATCACCGGAAGCAGTAGAGGAATTGGCCTGGGTCTTGCGCATGCATTTCTCTCAAAAGGCTGCCGTGTCATGATCAGCAGCAGCAACAGCAGTAACCTTGACAAAGCCCTGAATGAACTGATCGAGCAGCATGGCTCCGAACATATCTCGGCTAAAACCTGTGATGTTGCCAACTATAAGCAGGTTCAGGAACTTTGGAACCATGCGCATAAATCGATCGGCCGGGTAGATATCTGGATAAACAACGCCGGCATTGTCCACCCGTTGCTTCCGTTCTGGAAACTCGATATGAAACAGATAGGCCATACCCTCGATGTAAATCTTGCCGGAACCATAAATGGATCTCATGTAGCCATCAGAGGAATGATCGAACAGGGATCGGGATACCTGTACAATCTTGAAGGTCAGGGGGCCGACGGGGGAATAATTCACAGAATGGGTATTTTTGGAACGACCAAGGCGGCTGTACACTATTTCTCGAAATCCCTTATTGAAGAGACCAGGTCGCTTAAGATCAAGGTTGGCACAATCATACCGGGAATCATACGTACGGCGCTGCAAGCTGACACAGCACAGCAAACCGATGCTGGCAGGCTTTTTCTTTCACTGCTTGGCGAAAATGTTCGGGAAGCAACGGAAGACCTTGCAAAAAGAATTCTTGCAAACAATACACATGGTGCATGCATTAACCGCATGACGCCGCCCGACATGATCGGTAAACTCGCGTCATTGCCTTTTAATTTTTTATTGGGCAGGTGACCTGACTGCAATGGAAATAGCAACGACACAAAAAAAGATAACGTGTATACTGAACTTGCTATCTTTTTCTGGACTATCTTGTCCCCATGCGCGGAGACTTGACAATCAGAACCGTTCGGACCAAGTCCGGAGCGACTGCCGTTCAGGTAGTCCAGAACAAGGGAAAACAGCGTTCTTCCCTCAAGCATATCGGCACTGCCCATACTGAGCACGAGCTTGAGTTGCTGATGGCTGAGGCCAAGCAATACGCCGAAGCTCATTGCCGGCAACCCAACCTCTTTGCCGAAACTCCGCCGCCATCGTCTCCCGTAACGCTCCAGGACGCTCTTTCGCAGTCCAAACTTGTCGGCGTCACCCATCTGTTTGCCCGCAGGGTCCTGCTGGCCTGCGCCAGATGTCGTTCCAGCCGTTACTCTTTACGGGAGATACGATAACCGGAAGCTGGGTTATGGGGAAATCGCTGACGACGGCATAACCCCCTTCCGGCACTTCACGCAGAACAAGAAGGGTACACCCGCCGGTGCCGCAGAAAAACGATCACATCAGATACACCAGCACTTCCTCGCGGCCGTCGCCGTTCAGGTCAATCCGTTCACTGGCATAGCGGGCTTTGGTTTCTCCGACGATTTCACGGGTGTAGTCCGGCGCGATGCGCAGGATTGCCGACTCGATAGCGGCATCGGGCCTCATGGCAGAAGACGCTGAGTCAGGGTTGAAAGAGGCGCTTTCGGAGCAACCGCTTTCTGCGGTGCGCACGCCAGAAGCAAAGCGACCATCCTGAGCGCTACCGCCGCCCTGTTCGAATCAAAAAACAAGCGATCTTCATGGTATAAACCGCCTTTTAAATTCATGGAACCCTGCTGCGGTCTCCTGAAATGAATGGAAGTCAAAGGATGTTTTCGATTTCGGCAAACAGGCCGGAAAGCGAAACAACCGTTATCCCCGGCTTTATCGGGTAACTTTCCGCAACCGGTGCGACAACAAATGTATGGGCCGGATCGACATCATCGATGGCTGTATGGGTGCCCCGCGACAGAACCGGCGCAACTGAAGCCTTGCACTCGATGGCGATGCGCTTGCCGGATTGCAGCATCACGAAATCGATCTCCGCACCGTTTGAAGTCCGGTAGTAAAACAGTTCCGAACGGGGATACATCCCGCGGAGATTGGCAAGCACGAGCGTTTCCCACAAAGACCCGAACACAGGGTGGCCGGCAATCTCGTTGAACTCCCCCAATCCAAGCAGGGCCGTAACGATACCGGTATCGGAAATATACACCTTCGGAGTTTTTACCAGACGCTTGCCAGTATTGGCGAGGAAAGGCGGCACGATCGCAATCATGAAGGTTTCCTGCAGGAGATCCAGATAGTTGCGGACGCTGGTATGGCTGACACCGAGAGAACCCCCGAGAGCGGATAAATTGACCATCTGTGCGTTGCTGTGGGCCAGCATCTGCCACAACCGACGCATGGTCACCGGCGAAAACCCATCCAACTGCATGAGATCACGCTCCAGAAACGTCGCGATAAAATCCTCACGCCACAACAGCGAGACCGCCGGATTTTCCTGAAGCAGGCTTCTCGGAAAACCGCCCGAAGAGAGATAGCGCTCCAGCTTCACCCGATCCCTGACCTCTTCCCAGAGAAACGGCGTAAGATTGTTATAGGTGATACGCCCGGCCAGCGACTCCGAACTCTGCTGCAGGAGATCGCGGGAAGCCGAGCCGAGCACAAGGAAATGGCCGTTATCCTCCCATTCATCCACAAGGCTGCGGATCAATGGAAACAGCTCCGGCTTGCGTTGTACCTCGTCGATGCAGACCAGCTTTTCCCGCTGCTGCATGAGAAACCATTCAGGCTCATCCAGCTTGCGCAGATCGGATGGGCGTTCAAGATCGAGATGGAGTACCGGGCGATCGGGCTTTATGAGATGCCTCACAAGGGTGGACTTGCCGCACTGTCGCGGTCCGATAATTGCAGTGACCGGATAGTGTTTCAACCCCTCCCCGACATCGGCAGCAATACGGCGCCCAAGGTATTTGGATGAATTGACCATGTAAATTGAAATTATTATTTTCAATTTACATGATTAACAGCAAAAAACATAATGAGGGAACCATCCCAGACTTGACGGACTTCGGGTTGCACGACAGGCTTCGATCATGTGCCGGCAACCGGCCTGTACTTTGCCCAGAAACTCCACTTCAGCTTGTGCTGCACCTGCAGCTTTTGCCTGAAAAGGTCGTGCGATTCGAGCCCTTTCCAGTCGGTAATCTTCAGGGCAAGCGAGTCAAGCTTGTGCAGGTATCTGATGCCATGAGAGTAGTTCGTCGATTTGGCGCGCTTCAGGATCGACAGGAGCAGGGCTCGGTACAGAACACTTGCCCCCGGCAGGCAGTGCAACTTCTCCATCTTCTTTGCTATATCCAGTAACGGCCCGTAGTAATCGCCATCAACGGCATCGATATGACTGATGAGGTACCGTTCAGCCGCATCGGTCTCGCCGACTTCAATAAGAAAATCGGCATCCGTTTCCGAAAACCCGGGATCATCGAGAATCAGGGCTTTTTCACGAGCAATGATCGCCTGTTTTTCCCTTGGATCGGAAACATCAAGAAACCGGTCGAGCACCGTTAGGCTTCGGGATTGCCGGAACAGCTTCCAGCAAAGATCGGCCTGTTCCTGCCTGTTTCCCAGGCTGCCGTGAATGGCAATGAGCAGTTCCGTCTTTTCATGTTCCATATACCCGTTCCGTCCCACGGCAGCGGAGAGTTTTTCAAGCGCCAACTCAGCATTGCCGTTCTCCAGCCATACCCGTGCAATGTCGATGCATGCGGCAATCGACTCTCCTCCTCCGGTTTGCCGGGTGACCTGTTCAAACAGTACCGCGTCTCCTGTCTGACGTGCCAAAGACTTGACACAATAGAGTACGTGGTCTTTTTCATACTCGTCAGAAGCCTCGCGTGCGCTGCTCTGCAAACGTTCGATCATGCAGTGCAGCACCGGCGACGACTGCAGATATTCTGCCGCACGATCGATAAGCAAGGCACGAATGCCAAACCCGTCGTTACGGCAAACCCGAAGCACCTCTTCCATGATCCTGTTTTTTTCGGGACACTGCTTCGCATAGTTCACAAACAGTTCAATCGCATCATACCGGTAGACATCGCCGATCATGCCGCTGGAATCGTCGCACCTGCCAAAGGTCGCCGCATCGGTCTCCATGAATGCAAGTGCCAGCTCCATCCCCCGGCAGGAATCCTTGACCGACGCCTCCAGATCATGCAGGAGTGAACGAAGTTCTGCGGCCATTTCAGAGGACTCCCGCCACATGACAAACTTTCTGGAGCGTTTCAGGCCGGATACTTTCGCCTTGAACCGTTTGATCGCGTCATCCGGAGTATCGGTCAACCGGTCGAGCAGATTCCTGACCTCCGTGTTCGACCGGGACAATTCAATAAAGGCATCGGCCAGCACCTCCGGCCCCAGTGCAATCAGCCGCGCTTTCGGATCATTTTTCATGGAAGTCAAAATGGCGATTCCAGAGGCGATAACAGGCAAATATACAGGTTTCATCCCTCCGGTGCTCAAGGTGGCTCATTGACAACACCGAGTCAAGCGGTTCGAAGAGAATCACGCTTAAGGGCACCTCGAAAAAAATCGTCACCTGCATTGGCTGTTCCTGTAAGCGGCATCGACATACTGCTCAAGAAACTTTCCCGTAATGTCAGCTGCCGAAACCAACCTGATGTGCCGCCGCATCTTTCCGCTGCCTTTCAGCACGCCGTGCGGATCGTCGAGATCGCACCCGCGTCCGAACTCCACGCTGACATGCTCCCTGTATGCGAACACCCCGCAGAACTGAGCCTCGCCCGAAAACATGAACCCGCCATACATCACCCGTTCCGCCGCATCCGGCACAACACTGTAAATCGCCTGACGAACTGCCTGAACCAGTTCGTACCGCTCCGGATTCGTTATCTGCAGCTCCTGCAGCAGACGGGATACGTTGTTGTCGGTCATAATAACCTGATGAATTTGTAAGGAATGCTTACCAGTTGCATGAATGATCCCTCTGCAGTACCGCTTGTCTTAGCGAACAAAAAAGTCAATGAGAGGCTTCATCTTGTTGACAGCTTCAACAATCTCTGACCGCTGTCCCTTCAAATCCATCGACCAGATCGGAGCGTCTTTCAAGCTGATAATTAGGCAGATGTCTACAGGCATCCATACTACCAAAAAGAATGTCGATGTTTTTCATGAGCTATTTGTGGTTGTTATCCCGTCTCGGCGTATACCCCCGCATCGCGTTCGGGATAGGATTCGTAGACATGTTCGAATACGGCGGAGCATTTCTGCCGGTAGATTTCCGGCGTATAGGCTCGGGGTAAACCTTGGTCGAGGGCATCCTCGATGGTGAGCTTCAGCCTGGAACGGGCCTCTGTTTTTTGCCGCCAGTTCAGCACCAGAAGGCCCTTGATCTTGACGAGCAGTTCGCGGGCAACCTTTTTCACTTCGCTGCGTTCATTCGTATTGAGTTCCGGTGCCGGACGGGTGAGGATGTCGAAAATAACCAGCTCCTCCTCGTTCATATTTTCCCGAACATGGCGCTGCTCTTCATCGCTCAGGCTGAGCGACAGCTTGAGGAGTTCGTCAAAGAGATCTTCGATGTTTCGACTGCCCGCATTGTAGCTCGCAATCAATTCTTCGAACTTCCCGGCAAAATCCGCCCTTGTGCGATTGAGGCGAATCATGTTTTCCAGCTTGGCGTTAATCGCGGCTTTGAGTATTTCCAGATCGGTGTTCCTGTGCTTCGATTGCCTGAACCGATCAGAGAGCGCCTTGAAATTGATTTTCGAGAGATCGAGCTCCGGCGGCCCGGATTCGCGGATGGCGTGACCGGTAATGGATTCGTCGAGCAATCTGCCGATTCCCTGCATGATTGTGGAAATATCCGGCGCAACGGGATTCAGCTTCCCCCGTATCGCTTCAGCAATTGCCGCAATACACGCTACCCGCTCCGAAAAAGCAATCGCAGATGGATCGGGCTTTACCGCCTGGTAGAGCGTACGGACAAGACGTTCATGGCCGAAAAACTCCCGTCGCCGGGAGTCATCCCGATAGATAAAGTAGAAGTTTCCATACAGGATCACATCGTAGTTCCATCCCCATGAGACAGCAAAACCATAATCGTCGAGGTAGATGAAATCGGGACTATTCTCATGACCTGGATGATCGTGAAAGCAGGGCGACAGTCCCGTTTACTGGCGGAACCGCTTTTCGAACCCATACGCGATATCATGAATCATTCATGATAAAAAACTGCGTCCACCAGTTTTCTGACAGAATAACAGGCAGTTTTCTGTCGTACACTATTTATTCATACTAACCGTCATTTTCCATTTGCCATCCTGTTTTATCAGATCGTTCTTTCCCTCTTCCGTAGATCCGTCACCATAGGTGACGGTATACGTAACACGGGCAGTATCCCCAGTAATGCTCTCCTGTGTTTCAATGGAGGCGATCCCCCCTTTTTTCTTGATATCGACAGTCTGTTGAGCAATGTATGCATTGAATTTTCCTCCAAACATCTGCTTAGTCTCGGTAGATAACAGATTGATTGCATCTTCTGTTTTTCCGGCCTCAACACTGTAAAAAAATTTCTTCACCACCGATGAAGGCCCTGTATTGAACAGGCTGCATCCAGCAATAGCCATGATGGCACAATAGAATGCAACAAAAACAGCAGACCGCTTAATCATCAAAAACTCCTTTTAATTGAATTTTTCATTACCAACTTTAAATATTCGCTCTTTAGCAATCCGGAAACAAGAATGTAGCGCTTTTTGTAGAAAGGAAAATTGACGTGCTCAAACCTACCGTCAATCAAATCGATATTGGCGTTTTTATAGGCATGCCATACCAGTTCCGTACAGTACAGCCGTTCATGATCCCTGTAATCAAATTGGAAGTCATATCCACGCTTATCACAAAATAAAAAATATGCTGATGCTGCCGCCTGTTCCGAAACATTACTGCATTCATCATAATACCTGTAAATAGCGTATAAGGAAGTATTGTGCGGCGACAGGAAATCACTTATTGCTTCTATCTGGACAACCGCATCAGTCACCCCGTCATTATCAGGCAATATATGTATTACAAAAGTCCCCACTGAAGACTTGTAGACAATACCTACATGAGAATACACAGACCCGTCATCAAGAGAAACGACAAAACGACTCAAAGCATTAAGGCCACGTTGAAAAACGATATCTCCACTCTTAATACTCTCCTCATCGACAATATTGCCAGTGTTCCTTACAAATGAAGCACAATCACTTGATCCCACAAGAAAACACACTGATACACACAGGAACCAATAACGAATTATTAGCTGCATTGCGCCTCTTTTTCTCTTCTGTTTTGAGCCGGTTACACCCTATTTCTGAAAAGAATCCGACCAAAAACATGGAACCACAAACGATTCAGTGTTTCTCCTCAAGCTCAACCAGTTTGGTCGTATTTTCAGCGATTCTGAATGTTGCGACAATTGCCTCAAGCACGAGTCTCGACAAAAGAGTCAGCAAGACAAAGACGACAGGCGACATCAGTATACCGAGAATCCCCTTGCCGAAATCATACTGGATTGCAGCAAACCCTCCTCCGGCAACACCAAGTGCGGATATTGCTGCTGCAATAATCCCGATTATATACAGATATTTAATAATCTGGAGTGTAATGAACTCTTTAAATGAAAAATCAAAGAGCTTGCCAAAAAATGTACCTGTATCCATAACTCTCTCCTGTTTATCATTACATAAAACCAGACCTGATAAGTCTGGCAACAAATGAAATACTCTTCATATTACAGCAATACATGGATGAAACGCTGTTTTACTACGAACAAATCGTTCTATTTACCAAATAACCGAGTAATACATAAGGCATCTCATGCCATCTGTGCTTATCCGCAATATTGCATTATCAAAATAACTGAATGGGGAAAGCATGCCTGATTATCTCCGGTTCGATCCATTTATGATATCAGAATTTTCATTTCATGTAATCAGAATCAAAAACAGGATATCCGTGGCATCGGGTCTCTGCGGGCTCCGTGGCAACCTGAAAAATGGCTTATCGTATCTGTTCTGCAGGCGCTTGCCGGCTTGTATGAAGGTGGGTACTGATTTGCGGCAGCATCATTATTTTATCACATTATATGTACAAAGTTTTCACGTCTTTCGCAAAGAAATTTTGGCGCAGAACCATCAGGAAAAACAGAGAGGGAACATGGGGTTGCATGCATATCCTGCTGAGTAGTTTCAGCTGAAAGCCGTGCTGGATGGGGATGAGGAATGTTTCATCAGAACCGGTTATCGACGGCAAACACCGATGAATCGGCGCAAGAACAATGATTCCACTTCAAGGATAAATTCAGTCAATAACAAAAAAGCCGGAGATGCGGGGCATTCCGGCTTGAGAGAACTATGGGTGCCTGGAGCAGTTACTTCTTCATCACGGCAGCATCTTCCATGAACTTTTTCAGCCCCGCGTCGGTGAGCGGGTGGCTGGAGAGCTGTCTGATGACGCCGTAGGGGATGGTGGCGATGTCGGCGCCCATCATGGCGGCAGTCACCACATGCTGCGGATGGCGGACGCTGGCCACGATCACCTCGGTCGGGTAGCCGTAGTTGTCGAATATGGTGACGATCTGCTCCACGAGCGTCATGCCCTCGGTGCTGATGTCGTCGAGGCGGCCCACGAAGGGGCTCACGTAGTCCGCTCCCGCCTTGGCGGCAAGCAGCGCCTGGTTCGGCGAGAATACCAGCGTGGCGTTGGTGCGGATGCCGCTCGCGGAAAAGTGCTTGATGGCCTTCAGGCCGTCGATGGTGAGCGGGCACTTGACCACCACATTCTCGTGAATCGCCGAGAGATCCTCTCCCTGGGCGATCATCTCCTCGGCCTTCAGGCAGGTGACCTCGGCGCTGACCGGACCGTCAACGATGTCGCAGATGCGCCGGATGTGCGCCTTGAAGTCGTTGTAGGTAAAGTTCGACGGGTCGCCGACGATTTTCGCGATGAGCGACGGGTTTGTTGTGACTCCGTCCAGCACGCCGAGTTCGGCGGCTGAACGGATTTCGTCGAGGTTTGCGGTATCGATGAAGAATTTCATCAGGGCCCCCTTATACGTCGTTATGAGCGTTAGGCGCCGACGCTCTCCTTGTCGAGCATGGCGTTGAAGTTTTTCGCTGCACGGCCTTCCCAGTTGCGCTTGTGGTAGGCGTAACCTGCAATGAGCGGAATGGCAACGGTGGCTTCGGCGTACACCATCTGCTCGTAGACGGTATCGACCTTGCCCCAGGAGCTCGCTTCCTTGAGGGTGGAACCGGAAAGTGCGCCGTCGCGTTCGTCGGCAACGGTGATCTGCACGGCGTAGGTGTGCATGGAGACATCCTCGTAGCCGAGCACTTCTGCTGCTACCACGATATCCTGCGTGAAGTTCTTGGGCACGCCGCCGCCGATCATGAAGATGCCGGTCCGGTCGTTCTCGATCTTGATTTTCGTGAGCTCGCGGAAATCCTTGACGGAGTCGATGGCCACGTGATTCTCGGGGTTGTACCACTGATGGTGCACCAGTCCGAAACCTGCCGAGCAGTCGCTGAATGCCGGGCAGAAAATCGGTACGCCTTTTTCGTATGCTTTATAGACAATGGAGTTTTTGTCGAGGTTGTTCCGCTCGATGTATTTTGCCATTTCGATGATGAACTCGCGCGATGAGTATGCTCCGGGCTGCATGGAGTCGGCGATCTTGCCCATGGTCTCGTCGCAGACACGCAGGTCGTCCTCGTCGATGTAGGTGTCGTAGATGCGGTCAACGTGCATGTCGCGCAGGATGGCGTCGTCGATGAACGGTGTGCCTTTGTAGTGTTTGAACCCGAGCGCCTCGAAAAAGTCCTGATCGACGATATTGGCGCCGGTGGAGACAATAGCGTCAACCATGTGGTTGTCGAGCATGTCGATGATCACCTGTTTCAGCCCTGCGCTGATGAGCGAACCGGCAAGGGTGAGAATGACGGCGCACTCCCTGTCCTGCTGCATGAGGTCGAGGATGGAGGCTGCGCGGGCAAGGTTGCGTGCCTGGAATGCCGTATCGGCCATCTGGTCGATAAGCGGTACAATATTGAGACTCTTGATGTCAATATGCCTGACCGGCGCGCTGAGCAGTTCCTCTTTTCTGATGCCTTGTTCCATGTTATCCTTCCGTGCAGTTGACGTTGATCGATTTTTTACAAAAAAAGAGAGTAAGCTGACTATATCACACATTCGAATTGCCGGATGCTGCTTCCTTCCGGACCTGACATGGTTGGGCAACCGAACGTTGTATAGGACTTACTCTCAAAATATAGCTGTTTCGGAAATCTTTTCGTGTCAAGAAATCGAAACAAGTTGCACAATATAGCGCAACGGAGACAAAAAACAAACAAAAGCTTTTTTCTTTCTTGATACTGTTATAACTTCGTAGTCTTTGGGCACCTTGAAATAACACGGGGACAGCCAATACATGTTACGGAAAAACAGAATGCAGGACGGACTGTGTCCTGGGGTCTGGCTAACGATGAGGCAATCGTATTGCGTAACATTACCGAATGGTGCCCTACGGTAATCCACTGCCACCGCGCCGCCCCGGGCAGTTTTTTATCCAGCAATACCTCGGCGGCGAAAAAACCTATTATGGGCACTCTTCGCATTTTAAGCGGGATGCGGCCGACCGGAAAGCTGCACCTCGGACACTACACCGGCGCTCTTGAAAACTGGGTTCACCTGCAGAACCTGCTTGCCGAAGACGGATCGAAGGTGTATGAAACCTGTTTTCTCATCGCGGACTACCATATCCTCAGTACGTCTCTCGACACATCGGAAGCCTACCGGCATTCGATGGAGATGCTGCTCGACTGGCTCGCCGCCGGCGTCGATCCCGAAAAAAGCCCGGTCTTCCGTCAGTCACAGGTGAAGGAGCACGCCGAACTGTTCCTGATTTTTTCCATGCTCATCACCTCGGCGCGACTCGAACGCAATCCAACGCTGAAAGAGCAGGTGCGCGACCTGCAGATGGAGTCGCTCACCTACGGTCATCTGGGTTATCCCGTATTGCAGGCCGCAGACATCCTGCTCTACAAAGGCAACGTGGTGCCGGTGGGGGAGGACCAGATCCCGCATGTGGAAATCACCCGGGAGATCGCCAGAAAATTCAACCACCACTATCCTCACCCCGATCTCGAAGAGGTTTTCCCGGAACCGGAGCCGAAGATCACGAAGTTTTCCCGTCTCCTTGGTCTTGACGGCAAGGCGAAGATGTCGAAATCGCTCGGCAATACCGTGCTGCTCTCAGACACCCCGGAAGAGGTGTTCCGAAAGGTGCGCAACGCTGTGACCGACACGAAGAAAATCAGGAAAAACGATCCGGGGTGCCCCGAAGTGTGCACGGTTTTCAGCTACCACAAACGGTTCACCTCTCCGGAAGCAGTTTCAGCGATCGAGACGGACTGCCGTTCGGGGGCACTCGGATGCGTCGATTGCAAGAAACGGTGCGCCGAAGCCATTTCGGCAGAACTGGAGCCGCTGCTGGAAAAACGCCGCTACTACGAGGCCCGGATGGATCTGGTGCGTCAGATCCTGCACGAGGGGGAGAAAAAAGCCCGATCGATAGCCTCGCACACCATGCGGGAAGTAAGAACCGCCATGATGCTTGGCTGAACTGAAACGATCACAAAGCATTGACAATCCGAAATGAGACGATGACAATACCGGAAGAGAGATACGCATTCATTTTCGACATGGACGGGGTACTGACCGACAACATGCGCTTTCATGCCCGATCGTGGGTAGAGCTGTTCAGGGATCACGGACTCGAGGGACTCGATCCGGATCGCTACCTCGTCGAAACTGCCGGCATGAAGGGGCTCGACGTGCTGCGATACTTCCTCGATCCCGACATCAGCCGCGAGGATGGCGAACGGCTGACGGAGCTGAAGGACTTTCTTTACCGCGTGAGCTCCCGGGGACACATCAAACCCATGCCGGGGCTGCACCCGTTCCTGAAAAAAGCCGGACTGGCCGGCATACGGCTTGGTGTGGGGACCGGTTCGGGCGCGAAAAACACCACCTATGTGCTTGACCTGCTGGAGGCGAGTCACTATTTCCATGCGGTGGTGGGATCCCACCAGGTCAGGGAAGGCAAACCCGCTCCCGACATTTTTCTCAAGGCTGCGGAACTGCTCGGTGTCGAACCCTCCCGCTGCATCGTCTTCGAGGATGCGCTTCCGGGCGTGGAAGCCGCAATGAGGGCCGGCATGAGCTGCGTGGGCGTCACCACAACCAACGGCCCGGATGCATTCGCACCTTGCCGCAACGTCATCGAGGTCATCGACGATTTTCTGCATGTGGATCCCCTGGCCCTGCTTGAACGTCTCCAGGAATCCCGTACCGCAATCCTATAACCCATTCCCATGCAAGCATTTCTTCTTCCCGTCATCAAGAGGGCTCTGGAGTCCGCCTCAATAACAACCGAAAAACCCGTTCAGATCGAGAAGCCTGCCGACAGCAGAAACGGGGACTACTCGACCAACATCGCGCTCATGCTCTCCAGGGAATGCCGCAGGAACCCGAGGGAACTGGCCCTGGAACTGATCGGCCACATGGCCTTTCCGGAAGGAACTGTCGGAAAGATGGAGGTCGCCGGTCCGGGATTCATCAATTTTTTCCTTGAGCCCTCCTTTATCATGCAGTCGGTCGAGCACATCCTGCATGAGGGCAAGGGGTTCGGCACATCGTGCGCGGGAAAAGGAAAAACCGCCATTGTCGAGTATGTAAGCGCAAACCCTACCGGGCCGCTCACCATCGGCAGGGGACGGGGAGGAGTGCTTGGAGACTGCATCGCAAACCTGCTTGAAACCCAGGGGTATGCCGTTACCAGAGAGTACTATTTCAACGACGCCGGCCGGCAGATGCAGATTCTCGGCGAGTCAGTCCGCTACCGATACCTTGAACGGTGCGGCCGCGACGTGGCGTTCCCCGAAACGCACTACCAGGGTGACTATATCCGCGAGATCGCCGATGTGCTCTTCATCGAGCATGGCGACGCGCTTGCCGGCAGTGCGGAGCGGAGCGTCTTCAAGGAAACCGCCGAAACCATCATTTTCGACTCCATCCGCAAGACTCTCGAACGCATCGGCATCCGCCACGACACCTTCTTCAACGAGCACACGCTCTATATGGAGAGGGACGGCGATCCATCGTCGAACGCCCGGGTGCTTGAACTGCTCGAGGAAAAGGGGTTCATCGGCCGATATGAAGGCGCGACCTGGTTCCTGACCACGAAACTCGGCCAGGAGAAGGACAAGGTGCTCGTAAAATCGTCGGGGGAGCCGAGCTACCGCCTGCCGGACATCGCCTACCACCTCGACAAGTACCACCGGGGATTCGACCTCATCGTGAACGTTTTCGGAGCCGACCACATCGACGAGTACCCGGACGTTATCGAGGCGCTCGGAATTCTCGGCCACGACACCTCTCGCATCCGCGTAGCCATCAACCAGTTCGTCACCACCACGGTGAACGGTGAAACCGTGAAGATGTCAACCCGCAAGGGAAATGCCGATCTGCTCGACGAACTGATCGCCGATGTGGGACCCGACGCCACCCGCCTCTTCTTCATCATGCGCAGCAAGGACTCCCATCTGAATTTCGACGTGGAACTGGCCAAGAAGCAGTCGAAGGACAACCCGGTCTTCTACCTGCAGTATGCCCATGCGCGAATCTGCAGCCTGCTGCGCATGGCCGCAGGAGAAACCGGGTTCAACCCCGCAGGTTCGGGACATCACCTGCTGCAGATGCTGTCACTGGAACCCGAGGTTCGGCTGGGATTCGCCCTGCTCGACTTCCCCGAAATCATCAGGAACGCCGTCCGTATGCTTGAACCGCAAAAAATGGTGGAATACCTGCATGAAATCGCCGAACTGTACCACAAGTTCTACCAGGAGTGTCCGATCCTGAAAGCCGATCCTGAAACCCGCACGGCACGGCTCTTTCTCTCGGTTGCGACACGCCAGGTGCTTCGCAACGGATTCAGGATTCTGGGCATTTCCGCACCGGAATCCATGTAATGGTACCGTTGACGATGCTTTGTTACGCTGTGCGGTAAAGACCATGCTCGACAATGTAGCGCCTGATGGACGAGGGGATGAGCGCCTTAACCGGTTGCCCGGCGGCAACGGCGTTGCGGATCATGGTAGAGGAAACCGGAAAGTCGAAATCGATGAAACGCACCGCGGAGCAGGCAAAATGCCACGGTGTCCGTTCCGTGACGCCAGGCTTCGGTGACCTCCCGAAAACCGCAATCCGGCAAAGTGACGGAAGGGTTTCCCACGAATTCCATGAGGTTATTTCCCGAAAACTGTCTTCACCGATAAGCAGCGTCAGCCGGTCGTTCGGGTAGCCCGACCTGACATGCCTGAGGAGATCCACCGTAAAGGAGGGCTGCTGTTTCTCCAGTTCCCAACCGCTCACTTCTGCATCGAGGCCAACCCTCCGAAGCTCGACTGCAAGCAGCTCCGCCATCTGTTTGCGCTGGACGTCGGAGGCGTCGTAACGGTTCTTGAAGGGATTGTTGGAAACGGATATGATCAGCCGGTCAATGTCGAGAAGCTCTGTGGCAAAAAGACAGAGCGCCAGATGTGCGTTATGAGGCGGGTCGAACGACCCGCCATAAAGAGCCAGATGCACGGCAGAACCTTCAGGAATTGCCGAAGTTTTTCATGATCCGGTCGCGAGTTTCCTGCATTTCAGTGCTTTTGTCAGGATAGAGCTGCAGGTAACGATCGAGAGTCTGGCCGGCTTCGTACCATTTCTTGCGCTTTACCAGGGCATCGATCCGGCCTTTCCATGCCGGCTCGATATAGATGGTATCGGGATAGCGGCGGATAACCTCGTCATAGTAGATGCCCGCTGCCTTGTATTTTTTTAACTGGATATACTGCCGGGCGATGAAGAAGGTGTTTTTGGCGAGCTTTTCACGCAGCCTGCCGATGGCTTTCTCAGCATAATCCTGCGACTGGCCGCTTTCAAGCTCGGCCTGGGCCAGCGCATAGCGCTGCCTGTAGGCATCGTTGCCGGGATTGACTTTCAGCAGTTCGCGGTACATCTCGACATCGGATGTGACCTGGGCGGAATCTCTTCCCGGATACAGGTCGAGATATACTGAATACTGCTGGATCGCTTTCCGGGTATGCTCGTGATCGAGCTCGAAATGGGTGGAGAGCTGTTCGTGAGATTTTGCAAGCAGAAACTGCGACTGCCGTGCATAGGGTGAAGAGGGAACCTGCTGGAGTAACCGGGTATACATGTCAACGGCAAGCAGGTACTGCTCGGACTTGTAGTAGGACTGCCCGAGAAGGAACAGAACATCATCCTCGAGAGCAGTTGCCCTGGACGTAAAAATGGCCGGTTCAAGCTCGATGGCGGCATCTTCGTAGTCCTCCTTGCTGTAATAACCGAGCGCCTTCTGATAATGGGTTTCGACAGCTCCGGAAGAATCAAGTGAAACCTTTGAAGAGGAACAGGCCGAAAAGAGAAGGGCAGATATCGGAACGATCATCAGGGCTGAACGCAAGGTCAATCTGGTAGGCGGCATAGCAACTCCGTTAATGCATTAGGTTTGAATTAAACAACATAATACGAAACAAAACAGACAACACGAACTGATGCGGTGTATTTCTCCTGCCAGCGGGAACCCCTCCGTCAGATGCTGCAGCTGAGCAGCCTATCCGGCACTCAAGGTCACTGTTTTGCATGAAACCTGACCCCATGCATACGGCATGTCAATCTGCCGCACGGTTTTCATCAGCCGTTCCGGCTTGCCAGGGACCGGATGCGACCGGATAGGGGCTGAAAGGGAAATTGCAACACTCCAGGGGAGTGATGCCGGACGAGATGTCAGCGGAAATGAATGGAAAAGAGCAGGCAAGCGGTTTTTTCCAGAATGTCATCATCATAGTCTCCTGTACGTTTTTCGTTGAGCGGTTGTTGCAAGAGCGGAAGTACCTGCACGATGCCGGAAGAATCAGCCGAGGGGATGCTTCAGCGGATGTGCGCAGTAATATAGTGACACCATAAAGCCCTATCAAGAGGTAACAATTGTAATTACCGTTCTTTATCGATTCATGCGACTCGAAGAAGGATCATGCGGATGTGCGCATTGCGGCGGAAAGCAGGCCTGATATGGGGTTGTGGAGCTTAGGGGAGTCGAACCCCTGACCTTCTCATTGCGAACGAGACGCTCTACCAACTGAGCTAAAGCCCCTTTTGCGCAAACCCGCAACTTCGGGCAGCACAGTGAAAGAATATCAAAAAAAACCTGACAAAAAAATAGCCTGCAGAACGTACAGGCTACTAAGAAGAAGAATAACCGTCAGAATTACAGCTTGCCGGCGGTCAATGTTTTTTTCATCATCTGAAGCTGATGACGCACGCTTCCGTCCAGAATGGTATCGTCGATCTTGATGGTGACGCCACCGAGAAGCTCTTCGCGGAGAGACATTTTCGCCCGGATTTTTTTGCCGGTATAGACGGCAAGCTTGTTGACCAGCTCCTTGGCCTGCTCGTCGCTGAGCTTGACGGCGCTCTGGACATCGACATTGATGACCCCGTTTTTCTCATCGAGCAGTTTATGGTACTCGCTGATGATTTCTGGAAGCTGTCCGGCTCTCTTTTTATGGGCAAGCAACTTGAGGAATATCATCACTTTCTCGCCGGCGGTCTCCTTGAAGATCGCTTCGAGAATATGAGTTTTCTGGTCTCCATTGATCAGCGGACTCTTCAGGGTGTGAACCAGATCACGCGAGTGATCGAGCGTTTCCTTTATATTGTTCAGCGCTTCGGTAGCCTCTTCAAGAAACTTCCCCTCTTCAGCGGCAGAAAGGAGAGCTGACGCATACCGTCTGCTTGCAATTACACTTGACATGTCGTGCTGAATTTTCAGTTACGTTTTGAGGAAAGATCCTGAATCATGCTGTCGACGATTTTTTTCTGCATGTCGGCATCGAGATTTGCCTTGATGATCTTTTCAGCGCCCATGACCGCAAGATCAGCAACCTCGTTGCGCAGCACATCGAGCGCACGGCGCTTTTCCTGCTCGATCTCCTCTTTAGCCGCCGTAATCATTTTTTTGGCTTCTTCATGAGCTTTTTCGGTCATCTCGGCACGAAGCTTGTCGCCGAACTCCTTTCCTTCACGGACAATCCGCTCTGCCTCCGCATCGGCCTTGGCCAGTACGTCGCGGTTCTTGCGAAGAATCGCTTCCGCTTCGTCTTTTGCATTGTGGGCACGGTCGATTGCAGACTGGATACCTTTTTCACGCTCTTCGAGGGCTGAAATGATCGGTCCCCATGCAAGCTTTTTCAGAATGAGCAAAACAATGACGAATGTGACCGCAGTCCAGAAGATGAGCCCGGGATTTGGGCTGAGAAGACCGCCGCTGAGAAGGATGACTCCCGAGGTAAGCATGAACACAGTTCCTTTAACGGGTTGATGTTAAAATCCGTATGCGGCATGGCCGAAAATGGCCTGCCGCACACGGGATACAGTTCTGATTTGAGCGTTGTGACGGCGTCGACTTACTTGAGGGCAAGAAGAACGCAGATAACCTCACCGAACAGAGCCACGCCTTCGATAAGCGCTGCAGCGATAATCATGGTGGTACGGATATCGGCAGTAGCCTCAGGCTGACGGGCAACACCTTCCGCAGCAGAAGCTGCTACGTTACCAATACCAAGACCAGCACCGATTACAGCCAGACCGGCACCAATACCTGCTCCTAAAAAACCAAAACCTTCCATATTGAAATTACCTCCGTTTATTTGTTTGTATGTTTTCTGCTGTCTATAATTAACGGCATTAAAACTGTCTGATAAAAAACCTAAAGGTACAACTTATTCCTTAATTATCCTGACACTAAATTAATGAGCGGCAACTTCTGAATCATGCCCGTCATGCCCTTCATGTGCAGAAGCAAGACCGATAAAGAGAGCAGAAAGCATGGTAAAAATAAATGCCTGAAGAAATGCCACAAAAAGCTCAAGAAGATAGATGAAAATCGAAAACGGCACCGACATCACAACCGCAACGATATAGCTTTTCAGGATGAAGCTGATAAAGATAAGGCTGAGAATAACGATATGACCCGCCGTCATGTTTGCAAACAACCGGATTGTGAGCGCAACGGGTTTGGTAAACAGGCCGATAAACTCAATGGGTATCATGATGATCCAGAGCGCCGGATGCGTACCGCCGGTAAGATGGGCAAGATAGCCTTTGATGCCGTGAGCCTTGAGTGCCGCGACCTGGGTAATGAAAAACGTGAAGGTCGCGAGGGTAAGCGTGACATTGATGTTACCGGTTGCTGTTGCGCCGTATGGGACAAGGCCGAGCAGGTTGCAGAGCAGAACGAAGAAAAACACCGTGAGAAGATACGGGAGATATTTTTCGTAACCGGGACCGATGTTCGCCTTGGCAACATCGAGGCGAATAAAGTCGACCAGCGCCTCCATCGCGTTGGCCAGACCTTTGGGCGCCTGACGGTTCGTCAGGTTCTTGTACCTGGCTGCGACAAGGGAAAAAATCACAAGAAGAATAGCGGAAACAACCCAGAGCATCACCACATGCTTGGTAACTGAAATATCAAAGCCGCCCACCACGATCCTGGGAAGCTCGACCTCTCCGAACGGCTCGAAAGCAAAAACGTTACTGTCAAGAATATGGTGCATGATCACGTCACCGGGCTTGTCACCGTGACCGGCCCCTGCGCCTTCGGCTGCAGCTCCTGCATGCTCACCCGCGGTTTCAGCCACAACGGCTGCCGCCGTATCATGAGCGACAGCACCGGCTTCAGCAGGCGAAGCAGAAACGGAAACACCGGTATTCATGAGCAGCGGCACGGCAAGTGCAAGAACTTTCAAAAACGCTTGAGCCTGTTTAACGATTACCGGTTTCATGCAACGTTCTTTTTCTGTTTGTTTTTTTTCTGGTAGCCGAGAATTTCGACAATCACGTAAATACAGTAAAACGCAAAAAACGACAGGACGAAATCATAAACTGCCACAAGCTTCAGCGCCATGACCACCGCAACCAGAATCATCAGCAGCAGAAGGCGTGCGGCAAGACCTCCGAAAACAACCTTGGTGAAGACCGAGGACTCCCTGTCAAATGCGTACTCGAAAAGCAGGTATCCGCCAAGGGCATTCGCGACAACCATGGCCCATGCAAAAAAAACCGCATGAAGATCAACACTGCCCGGCGCAAGCCCCAACAAGATAACCGCCCATAAAACGACGGACAAAATACATAACTTAATCAGAAAATCAAATATTGGTTTCATCCTCTTTCCTTTGTTGACTTGTAATGATGCAAAAACTCCCCTCTGCGTTACTTCTGTTTCTTCCGGTTGGCGATTTTCAGGGTTTTCATAAGCACGAGCACCATCCCGGCCATGCCCATAAACACCCCGGCAATCAGGAAAAGTGGCGACGTGCCGAGTTTCTGGTCACCCCAGTACCCTGCAAGCACAAAAAAAACGAAACTTGCAGCAATCTGGATGCCGAGCCCGAGATAATCGGAAAGCGCCCGGAGAGAACGCCCGAACTGATCCTGGTACCGCTCCTCTTCCTGCTGATTTTTCATGACCACCTCCCTCTTTTTGTTCGGACTGCAAGACCTCGGGCAACAATCCGGTTCGGAATACAAGAAGGAAAATGCTTCGGCTCTCCCCCCAAAAAAAACTTATCTTTCCCTCCTGACCGGAAGCATTTTCGCTCCCCGGCATAATAACGCTTTATCTGTTATTCCTGAAAAGGAGCCCGTCATGCGCCCCGAACATATCGTCCCCGGAATTTTCAGCGGAGCAGAAAACCTTCTCGCCCTGCAAACCACACGCAGGGGAGGCGTCAGCCCGGCGCCCTTTGAAAGCCTCAACCTCGGGAAAGCCACAGGTGACGATGCAGGAAACATCGCCAGCAACACGTCTGCCCTGTGCAACCATGTCGGAATAGTGCCGGAACGGCTCGCCTGTTCCGATCAGGTGCACGGCACGGAGGTGCTTCACGTCCGCCAACCGGGATTTTATCCGGGCTACGACGCTTTTGTGACATCCTGTCCCGATATTTACCTCTGCGTCTTTACTGCGGACTGCTTTCCGGTTCTGCTCCATGATGCGGAAAATCAGGCCATTGCAGCAATCCATGCCGGCTGGAGAGGAACTGCGGGCGGTATCGTCATCAAGACCGTCGAGGCAATGCGCCGCCTGTTCAACTCGCGCCCGGAGGATATTACGGCATGGATCGGCACAGGAATTTCTCAGGCCGCCTATGAAGTCGATGCCTCCGTCGCAGGAAATTTCCCTGCCGATCACTGCATTCCCTCAAGGGCGGGCGGTGAGAAATTCCTGCTCGACCTGGCAGGGGTCAACAAAAAACAACTCGTCGATACCGCTGTTGCGCAGACACGGATCGAATGCTCGTCTTTCTGCGCGTTCCTTGACCGAGACCTGTTCTACTCCTACCGCAGAGATGCCGGACGAACCGGACGCATGGCAAGCATTATCGGCATTACTCCCGGTCGGAAGATGCAGGATCGACAGCAATAAGCGAGGTTCCGATTTTTTTCTCGAGATCGCGCACACGGGAAAGCTCGTCCTCGGAAAGATTGCCGGCAATAACGTCATAGCTTGAGAACGAGAGCAGGGTTTTACCCAGTTCGGCCTCGAGCTTGCGGATTTCCCCGATCTGGACAGCAGTGAGTTTCGATAGACTTGACAGCATGTAGGCCTCCTTTGGTTGCGGTTACGGCATGCATACTCTGAAACGCCCCGTTCATTACAGTATAACACAATGAGATGACTCCTTGCGTGTTGTTTCGTAACCCTAATTGGGCTAAATTGAAATTTAGGTAAAATCCCAGCGGCTTTACCATACCGTTCAATTTCTTAAACTCTTTAGCCTCATCCGTACCATGAACGACACCGAGTTACTGAAACAAAACCACATGGCGAACGACATTATTTTCAAAGGGCTTGTGGAATTCGGCTGTTTCAAGGCAGCTCTTGAACTTGACCTCTTTACGCAACTTGGTGATGGGGCAAAAGACACGGCAACCCTGGCCACATCGACAGGCTCGGTTCCGCCCAGGCTTGGCATGCTGCTCGAAGCGCTCCGCCAGATGGGTGTCACCAGCGAAGAAAACGGAACATGGAGCCTTACACCTTTCGCAAAAGCGATGTTCGTGCCTGATGCCTCGCAGCCGAACCTCTATATGATTCCGGTGGCAAAAGCCATGGCACACCTCTCCGACTCTTTCTATTTCAAACTTGCCGATGCCGTGAAAGGCCGGCTTGACTTCAAGGGTGAAGTGCCTTATCCCCCGGTAACCCGTGAAGATAACTGGTATTTTGAAGAGATACACCGCAGCAACGCTCATTTCGCCATCAAACTGCTGCTCGAGGAAGCCGACCTTTCCGGCATGAAAACACTGGTCGATGTTGGCGGCGGCATCGGTGACATTTCCGCTGCTCTGCTGAAAAAGTTCACCCAGCTGCAGTCAACCATCCTCAACCTGCCCGGTGCTATCGAGCTTGTCAATGAAAACGCAGAGGAAAAAGGGGTCGGCGACCGCCTGAAAGGGATTGCCGTCGATATTTACCGTGACAGCTACCCCCAGGCAGATGCGGTCATGTTCTGCAGGATTCTCTATTCTGCAAACGAACAGCTTACCGACATGATGTGCAGGAAGGCTTACGATGCGCTGCCGGCAGGAGGAAAAGTACTCATTCTCGACATGATCATCGATGATCCGGAAAATCCGAACTTCGATTACCTGAGCCATTATATCCTCGGCGCGGGCATGCCGTTCTCGGTGCTTGGCTTCAAGCCGCAGGATGCCTACAAGGAGATTCTCGAGAAGATAGGATTCAGCAACGTGAGCATCGTGAGGAAGTACGACCACCTGCTCTGTCAGGCTCAGAAACCGGGATAAGAGCGGTGAAGAGAACCGGCATCTTCCGCCATTGTTCTCTCATGATCGTCCACAATACAGAAAAGAGGCTGTCTCAGAAGGGCAGTTGAAAACGCAAAATGGCTATCTGAAAAGGTGGCCATTTTGCATGGTTATTTGTATCTTAAGCTATCGAAAATCAATCACATAGCAGGGTGGTCTTCAAGACTTCCAATCAGAATCAGCTCATGCTGATTCCGCCATCGCTCGACGAACTCATCAAGCCCAATCATCCTGTCCGAACACTCAACAGCATCATTGACCGCCTTGACCTGGAAATCCTCCGTCAATAACTGCGAGGGCGGTGGTGCGTCGAGCTATCATCCGCGGATGCTGCTGAAGGTGCTCGTGTACGGTTCCCTTTGCAACATCTATTCAAGCCGCAAACTTGAAGATGCCGTCAGGGAAAACATTCACTTCATGTGGCTTGCCGGCATGAATACCCCGGATCATCACACGATCAACCGGTTCAGAAGCGAGCGCCACGCCAGCTTGAAGAGCTCTGGCGCGATACCCAGCAGGGAGC
>Ga0194112_10001420_pt1 | contig 35279 bp, 23 predicted proteins | sample TA2MahC400mmetaG_FD_146191 | JGI IMG/M metagenome (GOLD analysis project Ga0194112, IMG submission 146191) | Freshwater microbial communities from Lake Tanganyika, Tanzania - TA2015016 Mahale Deep Cast 400m | ecosystem: Environmental > Aquatic > Freshwater > Lake | place: Tanzania: Lake... | reverse complement strand
TTCACCCGGTGCTTCCTTGTTCTTGATGAGGTCGCGCAGGCGTGCCGCCTCTTCATATTTTTCGCCCTCGACGGCCGCCTGGAGTTGCCGGCGCAACTGCATCAGTTGGCGCTGGCCGGCGAGGTCCGCGCCCGCGCGGCGTGGGAGTTTGCCGGTGTGCTCGGCGGCGCCGTGGACCTTTTCGAGGACCTCCTTGAGTGCGTCGGAGAAGACTTCGTAGTCGTGCGGGCAGCCCAGGCGGCCCTGGTTGCGGAACTCGGCGTAGGTTGTGCCGCAGTCGGGGCACGTGAGGTTTGCCCCGCGTCCGGCGGTCTCGTGTGCCTCGAGCATGCCGGAGAGGATGTCCTGGAGGTTGATCTGCGCCTTGACGGCGACGCCCTCTTCGCGTGCGCAGTCTTCGCACAGGTGGCGTTCACGCTTCTCGTTCTGGAGGATCTCGGTCAGGTGAACGGTGGCCGGTTGCTTCTTGCAGCGTTGGCAGAGCACGCAATTCCCCTTCGCCCCGGAGCGGCGTCAGAAACATGATAGACCATAAAGGGGGGCGTGTCAACCAAGCGGCGCGCATTGCGGATTGCGGGCTGGACAAGCGGGGGAGCGGGCATGAGCCTGCATTCTGGAAGGAACACTATGACCGAAGAACCGGCCAGCGCGTGTGCAGAAACTCAGAGTAGGCCCTTGCCCCGGACTATGTCCACCCAGTCATCTCTTGATAGCGGGCACTGCCCGAGGAGGCGCGCCTGATGGGGCCCTACAAAGATCTGACTGGGCACGTGGTCGTGTCCGAGATTCCTACTCGAGCCCCTGCGTAAGCCGAATTGCGCCACAAGCCTGTTCTCGTGGTACACCTTAGCCAGGTCATGCGCTTTACCGGGGCGCTCATTGATAACAGCCCCGAGCTTCTTGGCTATTGCTTGAGCAATCTGCTTGCTTATTACCGCCACGTTAATCGCTCTTGGCTATGTACTTCGTCAGAAGGCGGTATTGCCGCAAAGGTGCGGGGCCCATCCGCTCTTCGCCGTGGTTTCGAAGGGATTCATATACGGCAACGATAATGTCCTTCAGATTGGCAACAGCCTCTTCGGGAGTGCAACCAGACGCGGCTAGACTGGCCTCATACCAAGATGCAACGTACTCGTCCTGCTCCGCGCGCACGACCACCGAAATAGGAGCGACCAGACAGTAAGGCTCAGGTGCCAGAGTTTCGAGGGGCACCACAAGCGGCCTGTGTTGCTCCAAAGAGGCAACTTTTTCCTTGAGCATGACCAGTTCACTTTGGATGACATCCAATGTTATTGCTTCGCGCCACTTGCCGAGCAGGTCATTCAGTACCTGCCGGAACTGTGCAGGCGAGGGTTCCTCCCGGCCCACCGGGCTCAGCCTGCCGGCAATGCCAACCGCGCACTCGCACATCGCCTCGGGTTCTTCCCAACCAGGGTCCTCGGCCGGGGGCAAGAATTCCTGCCTGTGGGGATCCGAGAGCCTACCTGTCGCCATTGCCGGGTGTTCCCAATATGAACTTCTGAAACATTGTGCCAATCCACTGCAACGCTTCTTCGAGATAAGTCTCGGAGACAGTGAATGATCTTTCACCTACAACTTGAAGCAACATACGTTCTTTCTTGCCACGGACGGCCCAGCGAACAGTTGTTATTGGCGCGCCGGAAACTGATAGGGTCCCGGCTGTCAACCTCACTCGTAGACCGGCACTTCCCGTCTCGGTTGAAAGGGAGCGAATGATTCCCCGCTCAGGAAGCTTGTGCGAATCCAGGCGGAAGTAGCCAGCCACCGTTGCGTCTATGTTTGAGCCACAGCAGGCTTCCAGGACTTGCAACGCTTTGGCCTTGGACTGAGTCACCTTAGGGAGTTTACTCTCACTCTCGGCGAAGAATTCCCTACGTGCACAATCGACATGCAAGTGTTTGCCTAAGTTCCTCGGCATTACCCTCAAGTAGCCGGTCTTGTGACCACTGTGGTACTTTGCCACCATAACCCTTGCTTTGGCAAGCCGGGCCTTGCATACGCGGTCCTTCACTTCGCCACAGACCGTTAGGTTCAGGCAAGTGGTTTTCTCAAGATGCGGCAGGTTGAAGCCCATTTCTCACCTTGCGCACGCACAACACTACAGCCATCACTCGCACACACTCTATCGACCTACCTGCCCCCTAACCATGATGGCAAATCTCTGGCCGACTGTCAAGAAGCGCGTTTCTCAATCCGCAATTGCTACAACTTTCCCGCCCGCTGCGCGAGGATGTAGTTCATGCAGAAGGCGTCGGTGCCCGTCAGGCAGCGAGCGGCCAGGACGGCGGCCATGAGTTCCGGTTCCAGCGGGTCGCAGATGGCTGCGGAGAGGCCGGCGGCGGCGGCCATCGCCAGGAACGTGCGGTTCAGGTGCCGCCGCGAGGGCAGGCCGAACGAGATGTTCGACAGGCCGACGACCGCGCCCGCGCCGCCGGCCCGTTCGCGGATTTCGCGGATCATGCGCAGGCACTCGGCCGCCTGCTCGGGGCTGGTGGCCACGGGGCGCACGAGCGGGTCGATAAGGATGCGGTCGCGCGGGATGCCCGCCCGGTCGGTGGCGGCCAGGATTTTGCCGAGCGCCCGCCAGCGGTCGGCGGCCGTGGCGGGCATGCCGGAATCGTCCATCGCCAGGGCTATGACGCGGGCCTGGAACTCTGCGGCCAGCGGCAGCATGGCTGCCAGGCGAGATTCCTCGCCGCTGATGGAGTTCAGGATGGCCGAGCCGCGCGGCAACCGCTGAAGGCCCGCCCGCACGGCCGCGGGGTTGGCCGAATCGACCGCGAGGGGCTTGTCTGTGGCGGCCCGGACGGCGTCAACGGCCCAGGCCATGAGGTCGTATTCCGCATCGGGCGAGAGGGCGGCGTTGACGTCGATGTAGTCGGCCCCGGCCTGGGCCTGGCGGCGGGCCTCGTCCTGGAGGGCTGCGGCGTCGCGGGCGGCGAAGGCCGCGGCCATGCGCTTGCGCGCGGCGTTGATGCGCTCGGCGATAATAAGCATGGCGATTGCTCAAAATGTGTCACGGCCGGCTTGGCCAGCCGTGGGCTGCACAAAGGCCGCGCCCCGCGAGCGGGGCGGCTAACCCGGGAACTCACTCAGCGCTTCTTCTCCCATTTCTGGAGGTAGGCGACTTGGCTGAGTGTGCGGCCGCCCTGGATCTCGGCGCGCATGCGGTTCTCGGCCTCCAGGACGTCCTGGGCGCGGTTCGCCAGTTCCACGACCCGCTCCTGCGCGAGGACCACGAGGCCGTCGGCGTCGCCGACGAGCCAGTCGCCCGGCATCACCTCCGCGCCTGCCAGCCGGATGGGGCCGCCGATCTCGCCGAAGCCCTTCGGATACCCCGCGTGGCTGCACACGCATCGGGCGTGGGCCGGGAAGGCCAGGCGGCGGATTTCATCGGTGTCGCGGATGGCGCCGTCGATGGCGACGCCGGCGAGTTTCTTCCGGACGGCGCTTTCGCTGGCGAGTTCTCCCCACACGGCCGGCGGGGCGCCGCCGGCGTCGATGGCGATGACCTGGCCGGGCGCGGCATGGTCGATGGCCTCGACCGGCTTGGCGAAATCGCCCGGTGCGGTGCGGACCGTAAGGACCGGGCCGACGAGTTTGGCCCCCGGCGTAATCTGCCTAAGGTCCGTGATGCACGGGCGGTGGTGTGCGGCATCGCTCAGGTTCGCGGTGGAGACGCGAAGGAGGACTTCGCGCACGCCCTCCGGCCCCGCGCGGCGGAAGAGTTCGGTGGGCACGGGTGCAGCGGTGTCGAGTGCGCGGCGGATGTCGGCTGCGGCGCGGGCGGGGTCGTGGGCCTTGGTGATGGCCCCGCCGACGACGACGATGGTCGCCCCGGCGGCGGCGGCGCGAGGGGCCGTCTCGGAGTTCAGCCCGCCGGCGGCCGCCAGCGGAATGGCCGTCGCCTTCGCCAGCCGCGCAACCAGGTCGAACGGCCCGCCGCCGCACATCTGCACGTCGATGGGGCAGTGGACCGAGAGGAACGCCACGCCCAGGTCGGCCAGGCGCCCCAGGAGCGGTTCGGGGTCCTCGATGCCCAGGAGGTCCACGCCGATGCCGAGGCCGTAATTGCGGCCGACCTCGATGCACTCGCGGATGGTCGGTTCGCTGGCGGCGGCGAGGACGACGGCGTAGTCGGCCCCGGCCTTGGCGGCTGCCTCCATCTCGACGCGGCCGGCGTCGGCCGTCTTCAGGTCGGCCACGATCTTGCGGCCGGGGAACCGCTCCCTCAGGGCGCGGACGGCGTCGAGGCCCTCGCTCTTGATGAGTGGCGTGCCGGCCTCGACCCAGTCAACGCCCTGCGGCACGGCCGCATCGGCGATGCGCAGGGCACGCTCCAGGTCCAGGAGGTCCAGCGCCAGTTGAAGCGTTACGCGCACGATGCCCTCTTACGCAAGCGGCCTCATGCAGGCCGCGCTCGCCTGCGGCCCGCGGCTGACGTATCGCCCCGGGGGCGGCCGTGACTCAGGTACTCAGGCACTCAGGCACTTCCTTTGTACGTTGCGGCGCAGCGGGCCGACTCCCAGCAGGTGACCGACGCGACGCGCAGGCCGCGAGGCAGGCGCCTGGCTACGCCCTGGGCGATGACGCGCGCGAGGTTTTCGCTGGAGGGGTTCACTCGGTCCAGCGGCGGCACCTCGTTCAGATAGGCGTGGTCCAGGGGTTCCAGGACGTCGGCCAGGATTCGCTTGGCATCGACGAAGTCCAGGAGCATGCCGCCGCGGTTCAGGCGGGCCCCCGCCAGTCGCAGATCGACCCGCCAGTTGTGCCCGTGCAGGCGTTCGCACTTGCCCTTGTATCCGCGCAGATTGTGCGCGGCGCTGAACTCGCTTGTGATGAGAAGTTCGTACGGCATGGCGTCATTTTAGGACGCCGGGATGGGGCACACAAGGCATTTGTGGCCGTGCCGATGGCGCGTCGCGCGCCGGGGGCGAAACAGAGCCGCGACCGTGAGGGAGCGGCGGGTGGCTGCCCAGCGCGCCGCCCGGAGAGCATGCGCCCCGGCGCTGCATGCTTTCGCAAGCGAAAGCATGCCACCCCCTCCGATGGTCGCGGCTCTCAAGATGCGGCCTTGACGTTGCGGGCCGGCGCCGGTTTAATACATTGCCATGAAACCGGCGAAGGCCAGGAAGAAGAAGGCGTGGCTGCTGGGCGTGGGCCTCGACAACAAGGACGAGCACGTCCGCATTACGCGCGGCGAGAACTTCCACCTGGTGGGCGGCAGCGAGGATACGCACGGCACGATGCAGGAGAAGGCGCTTAAGTTCAACGAGAAACTCAAACGGCGCGGCCGGCGGCTGGAGGACGTCTCGCACGAGGAGTTCCGCGACATCGCCCACGACATCGGGCTGTCGGACAAGAACCTCATGTAGGGCGCGTGCAAGGACGCACCCTACGATTTGGCCAGGCGCTGGCGCAGGAAGCGTCCGGTGTGCGAGCGGTCGGAGGCGGCGATTTTTTCGGGCGGGCCGGCGGCGACGAGTTCGCCGCCCGCTTCGCCGCCTTCGGGGCCGAGGTCGATGATCCAGTCGGCCTGGCTGATGAAGTCCAGGTTGTGTTCAATCACCAGCAGGCTGTGCCCGGCGTGGACCAGGCGGTGGAACGTGCGGAGGAGCACCTGCACGTCGGCCATGTGCAGGCCGGTGGTCGGCTCGTCGAAGATGAAGAGCCAGTGCTCGCCCTTCCTTGGCGCGGCCAGGTATGAGGCGAGTTTCAGCCGCTGGGCCTCGCCGCCCGAGAGGCTGGCGGTGCTCTGGCCGAGGCGCAGGTAGCCGAGGCCGACGTCGGCCAGCGGCCGCAGGTGCTCGGTGATGGCCTCGTGCTCGGCGAAGTGGGCCATCGCGTCATCGACCGTCATGTCGAGGATGTCGGCGATGTTCTTGCCGCTGCACCGCACGTCGAGCACCTTCTTTTTGAAGCGCTTCCCGCCGCACTCCTGGCACACGACCGTTACGTCGGCCATGAAGTACATGTCGTAGGTGACGGTGCCGACGCCCTTGCACACTTCGCAGCGTCCGCCGGGGACGTTGAAGGAGAAATCGGCGGCCGTGATGCCGGCGACGCGTGCCTTGGGCGTCTCCGCGAGGATGTTGCGGATGGCGGCGTACGCCTTGGTGTACGTGACGGAGTTCGAGCGTGTGCTCAGGCCGATGGGCGACTGGTCCACGAGGATGATGTCGTCGACGGCGTCGAGGCCGTCGATGTCTTCGCAGGCGCCCACCTGCTCGACGGCCTCGCCGCGGCGGTGCTTAAACTGGCCGTAGAGGACGCTGTGCACCAGGGTGGTCTTGCCGCTGCCCGAGACGCCCGTGACGCAGCAGAGGAGACCGAGCGGCAGGCGGACCGTCAGGCCCTTGAGGTTGTGCTGGCGGGCGTCCTTGACGGTTATCCATCCCTTTGGCCTGCGGGCGTAGGGGGCCATCGCGCGGGCCGCGTGGGTCTTCAGTTGCCGCGAGGTCTCCGACGCCTCCGACCGCGCCAGTTCCCGGGAAGGCCCCTGGAAGATGACCTGTCCGCCGGCCTCGCCTGCGCCCGGCCCGAGGTCGATGACGTGCTCGGCGGCCTCGATGACCTCCGGGTCGTGCTCGACCACCAGGACGGTGTTGCCCTTGGCGATGAGGTTGCGAAGGATGCCGATAAGTCTCTGCGTGTCGCGCGTGTGCAGGCCCACGGTCGGCTCGTCCAGCACGTAGAGCGTGTTGGTCAGGCTTGACCCGAGGGCGCTGGCAAGGTTGATGCGCTGCGCCTCGCCGCCCGCGAGGGTGCGCGTCTGGCGGTCGAGCGTAAGGTAATCGAGGCCCACGTCGTCGAGGTAGGCAAGGCGGTTGCGGATTTCGCGCAGGAGGACGGCCGCCTTCTCGTCGTCCTGCGGCTCCAGGCGCAGCGCGTCGAACCACTGCCGCAGGTCCTTGACGGGCATCACCACGAGGTCGGCCAGCCGCCGGCCGCCCACCAGGACGTTCAGCGCCTCGGGCCGCAGCCGCCTGCCGCCGCACTCCGGGCACGGGTAGTAGCCGCGATACCGGGCGATCATCACCCGGACGTGGACCTTGTATCGCTTGGTCTCGAGCCAGTCGAAGAAGCCGCGGATGCCTATCCAGCCGTTGCCCTGCGAGTCGTGCTCGCCCTCCCAGATAAAGCGCCTGGCCGATTCCGGCAGGTCAACGTACGGCACGTCGGTGCGTATGCCGCGCGCGCGGCAGGCGCGGCGGCACTCGCGGTGGAGTTCCTTGTAGGCGGGCGTCTGCCAGCAGGTGATGGCGCCGCTGTCGATGCTCTTTCGCGGGTCGGGGATGATCTTGGCGGGGTCCAGGCCGCTGACGCGGCCGAAGCCCTCGCACGTGGGGCATGCGCCGACGGCGGAGTTGAACGAAAAGAGTTGAGCGTCGGGCTCGGGAAACTCGCGCCCGCATCGCGAGCAGTTGAAGCGGGCGTCGAAAGACAAATGTTGTGTTTCAACGTCTTGCCGCGAGCCGGCGGCGAGCGCGTCGGAGGGCGGCATGCCCGGCGACGTTTGCTGGGCATGTTCCGTCGGCACGCCAGAAGCATGCCCGCGCAACGGCGGCCCGCCGGGCGGGCAGGCCGTGGGCATGCCACCCGGCTGGGGGGCGTCGACGGGCGCGGGGTGAGGCAACGGCATTTCAGATTTCACATTTGAGATTTCAGATTGCCCCGCCTCGCCTGTCGCCATCACTGTCGCGCGCCCGTGGCCCGCCTTGAAAGCCGCTTCCAGCGACTCCGCGAGGCGCGCGCGGCTGGCGGCAGGCGGGTCGGCGAGGACCAGGCGGTCGATGACGACCTCGAACTCGGCCGGCGCCTGGGCCTCAGCCACTTCCGGGACTTCCACGATGCGGTCCGCCAGCCACAGGCGGCTGAAGCCCAGGCGCTCCAGTTCCCGGCGCAGGCTTTCCCAGGGCCGGTCGCCGCGAGCCACGGGCGCCAGGACCAGCAGCCGCGAGCCAGGCGGCAGGCGCAGCACCTCGCCGACGGCCCCGCCGACGGTGTGCTTGACGACGCGCACGTTGCACTGCGGGCACATCGTCTGGCCGACGCTGGCAAAGAGCAGCCGAAGGTAGTCGGCAATCTCGGTGGCCGTGCCCACGGTGGAGCGGGCGCTCTTGACCGAGTTCTTCTGCTCCAGGGCGATGGCGGGCGGCAGCCCGGTGATGGAATCGACCGGCGGCCGCTCCATCTGCTCCAGGAACTGCCGGCTGTATGCCGATAGGGACTCCACGTACCGCATCTGGCCTTCGGAATACAGGGTGTCGAAGGCCAGGCTCGACTTGCCGGAGCCGCTGACGCCCGTCACGACCGCCAGGGCCCGGTGCGGGATGGTGACGTCGATGCCCTTCAGATTGTGCGTGCGTGCGCCGCGTACTTCGATATTTCGCCGCATGGGCGCGATAACTCCATCGTAAGGAATCCTTAAGCATACCTCGCGGCGGGGCGGCCGTCAATGCAGGGGGGCGCCGCTCCCTTACGGTCGCGGCTCTGTTTCACAAGTCGCGGCTCTGTTTCGCCCCGTCAACTGCTTGCGAGCGCCGGGAGATTCTTTGTTTTCCCGGGCGGGATTCGATGTATAATGCTCCATCTTGCCGCAAGGAAATGCCGGCGCTGGGGGATACCGGGCGCCGGCGGGAGGATGAGACGTGTTTCGGCCGCAAATCAAGGTCCTGGACTGCACCATCCGCGACGGCGGACTGGCGAACGATTCGTTCTTCGCCCTGGAGACCGTGCGGGCGGTGTACCGCGCCTGCTGCGAGGCCCGCATCGACTACGTGGAACTTGGGTACCGCAACTCGCGCGAGATGCTCGCCCCGGACGAGTTCGGCCCGTGGCGGTTCTGCGAAGAAGACGACCTGCGGAAGGCCACCGAGGGCGTCGCCAACTACGGCACCAGGATCGCCATCATGCAGGACGCCCACAAGGCCAAGGCCGACGACCTGCTGCCCAAGAAAGACTCGGTGGTGGACCTGGTGCGCGTGGCCACGTACGTGAAGGACATCGACAAGGCCATCGCCCTGGAAAATGCCGCGCGGGCCAAGGGTTACCAGACGACCATCAACATCATGTCCATCTCGGTGGAGTCCGACTGGGAACTGGACCCTGCCCTGGAGCAGATTGAAAAAGAAACGGAAGTCATCGCCTGTTACGTCGTTGATTCGTTCGGCGCCCTCTACAGCGAGCAGGTGGACTACTTCGTCACGAAGTACCAGCGGATTCTGAAGAACAAGGAGGTGGGCGTACACTTCCACAACAACCAGCAACTGGCGTTCGCGAACACCATCGAGGGCATCATCCGCGGGGCGAACTTCACGGACTGCACGGTGTACGGCCTTGGGCGTGCGGCAGGCAACTGCCCGACGGAACTCCTGCTTGGGTTCCTGAAGAACCCGAAGTTCAACATCCGGCCCATCCTGGATTGCGTGGCCGAGGCCATCCTGCCCCTCCAGAAAGAGATTGAGTGGGGCTACATGATTCCGCACATGGTCACGGGCATCCTGAACCAGCACCCGCGTGCGGCGATGGCGCTGCTGAAGTCGCCCAGCCGCGACAAGTACCGCGAGTTCTACGATAAGATGCTGGAACTCGTCGAGTGATGGGGTTCGAGGGGCAGGGTTCCAGGGGCGAGGGGCGCGCGTCGGGGGTCGGCGGGCGCCGGCGCCTGTTTCAGCCGCGAGCCGACGGCGGGCGCGTGGCGCGCGCCGGGCCGCGGCCTTTTTCGTGGAATCCGCCCGCCGCCGTTCTCTATAATCCTCCAGGCGAAGCGCGAGGTGCGGCTGGTTTCGGCGCGAGGTTGCTCCTGATGACGCGGCAGCCGTGGGCCAGGGACGCGAGCAACGGGTACCGAGGCGGGGTGTATGTCCACCTTCTTCGGCATGTTGGCGGCGGACCCGCAGGCCCGGTCGGTCAGGCCGGGCCTGGTGGATGCCCTCGGTGCGCCCGCGGCGGTCAAGGTGTACCGTAGTTTCATCATGGACCTGTGCGAGCGGTTCTCGCACCTGTCGGCCGACAACCGCGTTCTGGCCTACGCGCCGAGGGGCGCGCGAAAGTCCGTGGCGCTGCTGGCGTCGCGGCAGTGGCGGCTGGTGCAGCAGGAGGGCGGGTCGCGCGGCCAGGTGCTGGCGAACCTTTTCGACTGCGCCCTGCGCCTGGGCGCCCGGCGGGCGGTGCTGCTGCTGACCGCGTGCCCGACCGTGCCGGATGCGTTCATCATCGAGGCGTTCGACCGCCTGCTCATCGAGGACGTCGTGCTGGGACCCACCACGCAGGGCGGCCTGTACCTGGTGGGGCTGAGCCTGGAGCGGCCGGAACTGTTCCTGGGCGTGGACTTCGGCGGCCCGGGCGTGTTCGACGCCCTCGTCGGGCGGGCGGACGCCTTCGGCCTGGTGCTCGGGCTGGTGCCGCACTGGTACGAGGTCGAGGACCGCGCGGGGCTGGACCTCCTGGCGAGCCACCTGCGGGCGCTTGCGCTGGCGGGCAGCGACGCGATGCCCAGGCGCACGCAGACGCTGTTTCAGAAGTTGAAACTCGTGCGCTGAAAAACATCCTGGGCTTGAGGTTCCGGATTGCAGATTTCAGATTGCAGATTGTAGATTGAAGATTGAGGATTGCAGATCACGGATTCCAAACTTGGGGCTTGAACGGCCGGCGGCGGGCGGAGCGCCGCTGCCGCCGCAATCTGCGATCTGGAATCTACAATCTAAAATGGCTTCTCCGCCGGCTCCGAGGGGGCAAGGAGCGATCATGGCCGCCTCCGATTTCGACCAGGAAGTCCGCCGCTCCACCATTCTCATCGCCGACGACACCGAGCAGAACCTGGAACTCCTCCAGGCCTACCTCGACGACCTCGGCTGCCGCGTCGTGACCGCGATGGACGGCCAGGAGACCCTGGACCGCGTGGCCGGGGCCAAGCCTGACCTTATACTTCTCGATATTATGATGCCTAGACTTTCGGGCTTCGAGGTCTGCCGCAAACTCAAGGCCGACCCCGCCACGCGCGGCATACCCATCTGCATGGTCACGGCCCTCACGGAGGAGGGCGACATCGAGCGGGCCGTCGAGGCCGGCACAGACGACTTCCTCTCGAAGCCCATCAACAAGTGGGAACTCCTCACGCGCGTCCGCAGCCTCCTTCGCGTCCGCCACCTTCAGAACGAACTGGAGCGCACGCTCACCTACCTGGAAGAAGTGGACCAGGCCCGCGGCCCGGCGGAGGAAGACTGACCCGATTGCGGGTTGCGGATTGCGGATGCAACGGCAACGGCGAAGCGGGGCCGGTAGCCCGCCTGCTGGCGCCGACCCCGCCGGCGCCGACCCCGCCGCGGAAGCGGCGGGTCGTGCTATAATGGCGCCGACAATCTCCGCGCGAGGAAGACCGTGCCCGTCACGCGAACCGACGTAAGCGCCTTTGTCAACGCCCGCGCCGGCGACCTGCGCACGCACCTCGCGGACCTCATCCGCGCCCGCACCGTCAACCCGCCGGGCGACGAGCACCGCGCGGCCGCAGTGCTGACCGATTTCTGCCGCCGCAGCGGCATCCCCTTCACCACGCACGAGAAGGTCCCCGGCCGCACGAACGTCGTGGCCCGCGTGGGCCCAGGCCGGCCGCGCATCGCCGTGCCGCTCCACCTGGACACCGTGCCCGCGGGCGACGGGTGGACCACGGACCCGTTCGAGCCGGTTGTCGAAGGCGGGCGCGTCATCGGCCGCGGCGCGAAGGACGACAAGGGCCCGCTGGCCGCCATGATGCTCGCCGCGCGGTTCCTTAAGGAGCGCGAGGCCGGCCTTTGCGGCCAACTGGTTCTCATCGGCGCCGCCGACGAGGAGGCCGGCAGCACGCTCGGCATGCGGTACCTGCTTGAGGAATGCGGCCTGGAGGCCGAGGCGGCCATCGTGCCCGACGCCGGCCACGCCATGCGGATCATCGACGTGGGCGAGAAGGGCCTGCTGCACCTTAAGGTCCGCGCCGAGGGCCGCCAGGCCCACGGCTCCGAGCCGGAGCGGGGCGCCAGCGCCTTGTGGCCGGTGGTCGATTTCCTGGGCCGCATCCGGTCCTGGCGTCCGCCGGGGCCGCCGAACGAACTTTTCACGCCGCCCACGCTCAACCTGGGCGCCATCCACGCCGGCAGCGTGCCGAACATGGTGCCCGGCCTGTGCGAGTGCCTTATTGATGTCCGTTATCTTCCTGGGACCGACGGCGGGGCCGTCCTTGAGCACCTGCGCCGCGTGCTGGCCGAGGTCGCGGCCGCGGCCGCCGGCGTGCGGCTGGACCTGGAGGTCCTGTCGCACCAGTTGCCCACGCTCGTGGATGCCGGCCACCCGATGGTGGCGGCGATCGAGCGGCGCACGGAGGAGGTCACGGGGCGCCGCCCCTTGAGGCGCGGGCAGTCGGGCGCCACGGTGGCCAAGTTCCTCATCCTTCGCGGCACGCCGGCGGTGGGTTTCTCGTGCGGGCCGGAGGGCGTGGAGCACGCAGCGGGCGAGTGGATAGACCTGGGGGAACTCGCGCAGTTCGCCGAGGTCATGACGCTCGTCCTCCTGGACCTCATCGGCGGAGGGCAGAAAGTATGAGGCCGACGACCCGGTCGTTGAACCGCACCCCCGAAGTTCGCGCGGCGGGCTGTGAGACCCGCCGCGCAGCACGTGGACTTGCCTGCGCGGGGGCAACGTTTGCCGCGATGGCGCTGTGCGCGCTCGCCGGCGCCGCGCTCGCCGCGGCAGCCTCGCCCGCGTCTGCCCCTGAGCCGCCGCGCCCCGGCGAACGCATCGAGACACTTGATAACGGGCTGCGCGTCATCGTCAAGGAGCGGCACCTGGGCGGCGCGGCGGCATTCCGCATCTACGTGGCCGCAGGGGCGCTGAACGAGGGCGAGTACGCCGGCGCCGGCATCTCGCACCTGCTGGAGCACGTCGTTTCGGGCGGCGCTACGCCCACGCGCACCGAGGAGCAGATACAGGGCGCCCTGGCCGCCATCGGCGCTCAGACCAACGCGCACACCAGCAAGCAGTTCGTCTGCTACTTCGGCGAGACGAGCGCCGAGCACGTCGGCCGCCTCATCGAGATCATCGGCGACTACGTGGCCAACAATCTCATCGAGGCGCAGGCGTTCGAGCGCGAGTTCGAGGTCGTCCAGCGCGAACTGGAGCGTGCCGAGGCCGACCCCGACCACCGTCTCTGGCGCCTGGCCGACGAGACGTTCTTCCCGGGCCATCCCGCCCGCATGCCCGTCATCGGACACCTGGCGAACCTGCGCCAACTGAAGCACGAGGACCTCGTGCGGTTCTACCGCGCCCGCGTCACGCCCGACAACTCGGCGGCCGTGGCGGTGGGCGACTTTGATGCCGCCGCCGTGCTGGAGAAGGTGCGGCAGGTCCTGGGCAAGTGGCAGCGGCGGCCGGGCGCGCCGCCCGTCCTGCCGCCGCGCGAGCGGCAGGTGGCCCCGCGCGAGGCCGCCGCCGAGATGGACGTCGCCAGCGTCCGCACCATCATCGAGTTCCCCAGCGTGCAACTGACGCACCCGGACCTGTACCCGCTCGACATCCTGGCCTTCATCCTGGGCGAGGGCAGGGCGTCGCGACTGGTGGCCGACCTGCGCGACAAGCGCGGCCTGGTGGAATCCGTCTCGTGCGCCAGTTACACCCCGGCCGGTTACGACGGCGGGCGGTTCCTGGTCGTCTATCAGGCCGACCCGGCCAGGGCCGCGGCCGCGCGCCAGGCCGTGCTGGAGCACCTCGCGCGGGCCGCAAAGGAGAAGCCCTCGGCCGATGAACTCGCCCGCGCCAAGCGCCAGAAAATCAGCGAGCACGTCTTCGGACTCCAGAAGTGCGAGGACATAGCCGAGGACATGGGCACGAACATGCTGCTGGTGGGCGCGCCGCACTTCTCGGAGCGCTACGTCCGCAACATCCAGGGCGTGACGGCCGACGACGTGCAGCGCGCCGCGGCGAAGTACGTGCGGCCGGAGATGCTGTGCGTTACGAGCGTGGGGCCGAAGGCGGCCGCGAAGCCGCCGGAAGCAAGGCCCGCCCCGGCCGCCGCGCAGGCAGGCCGGCCGCAGGTCATCGCCCGCGTCCTCGGCAACGGCGTCCGCCTGCTCCTCTGCCCGGTCGAGGGCCACCCCGGCGTAAGCATCCAGATGTTTATGCGCGGCGGGCTGTCCGTCGAGACGGAGGCCGAGGCCGGCATCTCGTCGTTCATGGCCCGCATGCTCCTTAAAGGGACGCCCAGGCGCAGGGCGGCCGACGTGGCGCAGGCCCTGGATGCGATGGGCGCCGAGATGACCGCCTCCGCCGGACGCAACACGCTGTATGTCTCCGCCCGGTGCCTGTCCGAGGACTTCGAGAAAACCTTCGATTTGGCCGCCGACTGCCTCCTGCGGCCGGCCTTTCCGCAGGACGAACTCCAGCGCCTGCGGGAACTCGTCCTGGCGGAACTTGCCCACATGGAAGACACGCCGCACGGCGAGGCACAACTGTACTTCCATCGCGTGTTCTTCCAGGATTCGCCGTACCGCTTCCCCGTGCAGGGGACGCCCGACTCGGTGAAGACCCTGACGCGGGAGCGCCTCCAGGCGTGGCACAAGAAGTACGTGGCGGGCAACAACCTGGTGGTGGCGGTCTTCGGCGGCATCGACCTGGTGAAGGCCGCACACTACGCCGCCGGCGCGGTGGAGTCGCTGCCGCCGAACAAGGACCTCGCCTTCCCCAAGGACGTTGCGCCGCGCGAGGTCAAGGCCCGCGAGGTGCACGTGAAGCCTTCGCAGAAAGGCGCCGCCGTGGTGTACGTGGCATATCCGGGCATGGACATCTATAACGTGCGGGACCGTTACGCGATGGACGTGCTCGACACGGTCGTCTCGGGCTACCAGATGCCCGGCGGCCGGCTGCACGAGGAACTCAGGGGCAAGGGCCTGGTGTACGAGGTCCACGCTTTTTCGATGGAAGGGCAGCGGCCCGGGTACTTCGCCGCCATGGCGGTCTGCCGGCCCGAGAAGGCGGCGGAGGTGGCCCGCATCATCGAGGGCCACATGCAGCGGGCGGCACGCGAGGGCTTCACGGAAGAGCAGTTGGCCCCCGCGCGGGCAACAATCGTGACGGCCATGGAACTGGGGCGGGAGACGGTGGATGCGGCGGCGTTCGAGGCCGCCGTCGATGAGGCCCTCGGCCTGGGCTACGAGTTCCCGCGCGAGGAAATCCAGCGCGTCCGCCAGGTGCGCCCCGAGGACGTCGCCCGCGTCGCCCGGCAGTACCTGAAGGCCCCCGTCGTGTGCATCGTCACCAGCGACCCCGCGGCGGCCGAGGCGGTCCGCAAGTAACGCCGCGATCTTGCTGCGCTGCGGGTCTCCTGACCCGCCGCGCGCTGCCGCGCCGCCCGCGACTTGCGGCGAGCGGCACGGCCGGCTCGTCCGGCCGTGGTCGCCTGCGGCGGCGCGCCGCCCTCCCACGCCGCACGGCGAGGCGCTGAGGACGTGCCGGGCGCGCCTTGTTCTACATCGGCGCCGCCTTCGGCTTGCCCGTCGGGTCAACGGGGCTGCGCACGCTGACCGGGCGCGGAGCGATGCTGCGGACGAGGTCCGGCAGGTCGTAGCGCGCCAGCGCTCCCGGCACGATGTGCTGAAGTTGTTCCTTCGAGAGCGGCGTGGCCACGACGTCCATCCATGATTCGATGGAGCGTTCGGTGGCGACTTCGCGCAGCCGCTCATCGATCGCGGCGGCATGAAGGGCGATGACGCCGCCCGCCTCCGCGCCCACGATGCTCAGTTTGCCCCCGTCCACCTCCGGCCGCGAGGCCAGCACCCCCAGGGCCGTCAGGGTGTCTTCCACCCGCTGGCCCAGCAGGGGGCGGTCCAGGTGGAACCCGAGGAACGCGATGGTGTATTCCTTGTTCCAGTAGCCCTTGGGCGTAACGGGGCTGGTGTCGCCGAAGCCGCGGCAGTCGATGGAAAGGACTGCGCGGCCGGACCTGACGAGCGTCTCGATCGGGCCGCCCCGCCCGGCGTCGGCCGCCTTGCCGCGCGAGTCCACGTAGAGGACGGCGGGCAGCGGGCCGACGCGCGGCTCAGGAAGGAAGAAGAGGGCGGGCACGGGCGGCTCGTCCGGCCGCTGGAGGACAAGTTTTTCTATTGTATATCCTTCGCGCCGAAGCGTGCCGGTGCTCGTGATGACGGGCCGGGCCAGGCCGGGCCGCACGCCCGCCAGCCGGCGCACCTCGGCCAGGCACTCCGCGCGCGGGCGGCCGCGCCAGAAGGCCGCGCGCTCCGGGACCAGGCGCCGCGCCTCGTCCAGGTTGAGGTCCCACGCCGTGCGCCCTTTCAGTTCCGGCACCACGTGGCCCGTCTGCGTGACGCGCAGTTCGGCGTCGGTTGAGACGGGCAGCGCCGGTTCGACGGGGGCATCGTCGATGCCCAGGAGCCAGCGGCGCATCCACCGCAGCGAGGCCGTGCGCTGCGTCCTGGCGAACCCGTGCGGGCCGGGGGCCTCGCAGATGTCCACGCGCTCTCCGTGCCCGAGGATGGTGTAGAGGCGCTTGGCCTCGCGCATGGTCTCCCACGTGCCGCCGATGTCGAAGAAGTCTTTCGTGGCCGCCAGGATGATGACGGGGTCCGGGGCGTGCGCAAGGATGTAGTCGGGGTGGTCGAGGCCGCGGGCGACCTGGCCGGGGATGTTCTGCTCGCCGTCCTGCGGGCCGATGGTGGCAAACAGGCGCTCCAGGGTCGTCAGGTAGCACGACGGCGCGGCAGCCGAGATGCGTTCGTCGAGGGCCATCAGGTACGACGTCATGGTTCCGCCGCCGGAGTTGCCCGTGCATCCGATGCGGTTCGAGTCCACTTCGGGGCGGCTTATGAGGTAGTCGATGGAGCGGAAGCCGTCCCAGATGCGGTACTGGGCGCAGCAGCGGCCCACCAGGCGCGCCCCGATGTCGACGAGCGTGTGCTCGGTGGTGCCCGAAGCCGCGGGCTTGCCGTCAGGGGCGAAAGTCTGGATGCGTTCGCCCTGGCCGATGGGGTCGTAGCACAACGAGACAAACCCGTACGTCGCAAGAAGCATCGACATGGTCTGATAGGCTTCCATCGCCTTCCCGTTTGCGCTGTGCCCGCACGGCACGAGCACGCCGGGGAAGGGGGGCTTGCCCGACTTGGGCACGTACAGGTTGGCGGTCACGTGGTGGCCGGGGCGGCTCTCGTAGATGACCTTCTCGATGCGGAAGTTGGGGCGGTCGAGCGTGGCCAGGGTGCGGGCGTTAAGCGGCGTGCGCTCCGGCAGCGTGCCGATGGCCGCCAGGAACGCCTCGCGCATGGCCTTTGAGCGGGCCATGACCTGCTCGGGCGTCTGTAGGGCCTCGACGGCCTTGCGGCGGTCGTCGAAGCACTTGGCGCATTCCTTGAGGAGGTAGTCGCGGAGCGTCGGGCCGCCCGTCTCGGGCGGGATGACGATCAGGTCGCTCGGCACGGCGGGGACCGCCGGTGCGGCCTGCTTCGCGGCCTGCTTCGCAGCGGACTTGGCGGACGGCTTGGCGGGCGGTGCGGCGGCAGGCTTGGCCGACGGCGCGCCGGGCGACGTTGCCGGCAGTGCGGCCGCCGTCTTGTCCGGCGGCGCGGCGGCGGACGCGGCCAGGGCCGCCGTTGCGACGCCGGCCGCCGCGAGAATGGCAAGCATGAGCATGGAATCGGCAAGGCGCATGGTAGTTCCTCCTGTTTCGCGGCCGGGCCGCGGCCCTGCGACGGGCGGTTCGGACCGCTGGCCGGCCGCCGGCGGCCAGTTTCCGCTTTGTCTGCGGCGTGTGCAAGAAATCTCTTGCCGCCCCGCGAGCCCCGGCGCGGTGTTTAACGCTAGGACAACCGAACGAGAATCTTGACGTTCTTGCGCGGGGGGTGCGGAGACCCGCCGCGCAAAGGTGCGTGGCTGCGTGTGGCGCGGCGAGGTACGGAGACCGCCGCGCCAGCGCGCGCTGTAGTGCGGTTGCGGAGGAAGGAACCATGCGCGAAACGCCCGGATGGCTGGCCGTGATTATTCCGGCTACGGCGGCGCTGCTCGTTGCGGCCTCGTCTGCGCCGGGAAACTCGGGCGTCTATGCGCTGGCGGCGGGCGCACCCGTGGGCGGGCCGGACAGTCCGTTTACCGCCCCCGTGCTGGACGTGCGGCCGCGAGTCTTCATCCGCAGCGACGACTTCGAGGGCCTGACGGTGGCGAAACTGCGCGCGGCGGCCGCGACGCCGGAGTTCGCCGATGCCCGCGCGAAGTGGCGCGCCAGGCCGCTCGGGCGGGCGCTCTTGTGGATGATCGAGGGCTCCAGCGAGCACCGCGACGCGGCCATCGCGGGCCTGCGGAAGATGGATGCTTCGGGCGGCTCGTGGAGCGACCGCGGCCTTGCGCTGGTGGAACTCGCGGCGCTCTTCGACTGGATGTACGCGGAATTGGACGAACCCGCACGGCGCCAGGCCGCCCTGAAGATTGAAGAGGCGGCCGACGCCGCCGCTGCGCACGTCCGGGGCGGCCAGGCGCCGTTCTTCTATTCCCGCACGCCGGGGGCCCTGGCGGGCCTTGCGCTGGCGGGCCTTGCCCTCAAGGGCGCAAGCGACAAGGCCGACGGGTACCTGGCGCTCGTGCGCGACTGGGGCGCGGCGGACTACTTCAAGGCGTACGAGTGGCTGGACGGGGCGGCCACGGGGGCAACGTATACATTTTTCTACACATACGTGGATTTGCCCGCCCTGTGCGCGGCGTGGTGGTCCGCCACCGGCCGCAACCCCGCCGACTGGATCGCCCGCAGCCAGGGCGACTGGCTGGGCGGCATCGTGCGGTTCTACCTGTGGTACATGCGGCCGGGGTTCGCCTTCACCGACGCGAACGACCAGTCCCGCGACATATGGGGCACGCACGACCAGTTCTGCCAGGGGCTGGACATCGCTGCGTACGTTACGCGGAGCGGCCACGGCCGGGCGTGGGCCGGGCGGTGGTCGGGCAGGTTCGGCCCGGCGCTTTATCACACGGAATACGCGCACAACTTCATGTTCCGCGCGGCGGCGCCCGAGCCGCGGGCGCTGACGGACCTGCCCCTGGCGGCCCTCTTCGGGCGCGAGAGTTGCGGATACGGATTCTTCCGCAGCGCGTGGCCGGAGGACGGCAGGCCCGACGCGGCCACGCACGTCTTTTTCCGGTGCGGCGACCCGGTGGACGTTCACGGCGGCGTGTCGGCGGGGGAGTTCCAGGTGTTCCGCTACGCGCCGCTGGCCGGGCGCAGCGGGCGGTACTCGTCGTACGATTCCCCTCCCGACCAGTACCATCGCAATTGCATATCAACTAACGTAGTGCTCTTTACCGACCCGTCCGACGGGGCCGACCGGGGCGACCAGAACACGCGGCGGGGCCTGAAGACGGACCACCGGACGTGGGCCGAGTGGCTGGCCATCCGTCAGAAGTGCGGCCTGGACGTGGCCCGCATTCTGGAGTGGCAGGCCGGCCCGGCCGAGGCCCGGTGCCGGGCGGACCTGTCGGCGGCCAATCCGCCCGGCAGGTGCAGGCAGTGGGTCCGCGAGTTCGTCTGGCTCGCCCGCAAGCACCTCGTGGTGCTCGACGTGGTGGAGACCGCGCGGCCGGATGTGCGGCGGCAGTGGCAATTGCACCTGCCTGCCGCGCCCGAGGTGGGCGAGCGGCTGCTTGCCGTGGTCAACCGTCCGCCGGGGACGAAGTGGGCTGTGCCCGCGCTTCAGCCGCCGGCCGAGGAGGCGCGCCTCTTCTGCCGCACGCTCCTGCCGCGCGACTACACGCTCATCCTGCACGCCGGCGGCAAGGCCGAGGCGTACGGCGCTGACGGCCGCGCGCTCGGCCCGGCGGCGGGCAGCGAGTATCACCTTAAGTTCGGCGGCAAGGTTGTGCAGATTGACCCCGGGTGCGAGTCGGCCCGCACGGTGTTCCTGCACGTCCTGACGGCGGTGGACGCGGCCGAGACCGCGCCGCCGGCAGCGGCCTGCCGTCTGGCTGCGCCCGGGCGGCTGGAGGTGACCGTTGATGCGGCCAGGACGGTGCTGGCCGTCCCGGAGTGGTTCAAGCAATGACTGGCGAAGGAAGAATGCCTTGAGCGCGTCGCGGCGGGCGTTTACCCTGTCCGGCGCGGGGACCGGCGTCGGGCGCTGCTGCTTGCGGGAGGAAGACATGGATTTGTCGGCGCGAGTTGTCGGGCTGGCTGCCGTATCGCTTCTGGTTGGCGTTACGCGCGCGGCGGCTGCGCCGGCGTATGTGTGGATCGAGGCCGAGGACTCCCCCTCGGCGAACTTCAAGGTGGGCACCGATGCGGCCAAGGCGGAGGTGCTGTCGGGCGGCAGGCGGGTCTTCCACGCCGTCCAGAAACAGGAACTGGCGAGCGTGCCCGCGGAGGGCTTCAAACTGGCGTACGATTTCATGGCCCCTGCCGACGGCCAGTACCGCTTCTGGGCGCGCATCGGCATGGAGTGGGTGCGCGCACGGATGCAGTGGCGCATCGACAACGGTCCCTGGCAGACGTACGCCGAGACGGAACTGACGACCAACCTGATGAGACTCGCGGTCTGGACCGAAATCGCCTGGGCCAATTGCGGCCAGGTGACGCTGACGAAGGGCAAGCACCGGCTGGAACTTGTCTTTACGCTGCCGCAGGGCAAGGACCGGCTGATCTTCGGCCTCGACTGCTTCGCCTTCGTGCAGGGCGACTGGATTCCCGAAGGCCGCCTGAAGCCCGGCGAGACGTACGACGGCGAGGCCGACAAGGCGGCCGCGCAGCATGTGTATGTTTTTCCGGCCGACGGTGCGCCGGGCGGCGCAGCGCTCGGCGGCGCAGCCGGGGCCGGCGCGGCGCCCCCCGCCGGCGGCCGCGCGAGCCTCGCCCTGAGCGGCCCGTGGCAGGCGGCCCGGTACGACGACCTTAATATGGACGAAAACCGTTATGAGCCCGTCCGCGCCCTGCCCGCGGGCTACCCGTGGCGGTGGATGAGCGTGACCGTTCCCGGCAACGCGTGGGACGGGCGGCCGGAGTTGCCGTTCGCGCACCGGCTGGTGTGCCAGGCGCGGGTGCGCGTGCCGGCGGAGTTCGCGGGGCGGAGTTTCCTGCTGCACTTCGCGGGCACATGCTACATCGCCAGCGTCTTCGTGAACGGCGAGTTCTGCGGCGCGCGGCAGTCGGTGCTCGTGCCGTGGGATGTTGATATAACGAAGGCCGTGCGGCCGGGGCGGGAGAACCTCGTCCAGGTGGCCGTCAAGGGGGCCTACTACTGCCTTGATACGCGCGACCCGAAGACGGGCGAGCGCGGAAGCATCCACCAGCGCCGCAACCTGCCGGAGGGTTTTTACCGCAACGTGAAGTGGGAGGACGCGGTGTACCCATCCAGCAAGGGCGAGGGCGACGGCCTGCGGGTGGGCATCGTCAACCCGTGCACGCTGGTCGTCGCCGGGCCGGCTTATACGAGCGACGTGTTCATCCGCACGAGCGTGGCCCGCAGGCGCCTCGACGCGGCGGTGGAAGTGAGCAACCCGTCGGCCAAACCGCTCGACGTGGAGGTCCGCTGCGCTGCCGTCCACGACCGCACGGGGCAGGTGGAGAAGGAGTTCCCGCCCGCGAAGGTTACCGTGCCGGCCGGCGGCACGGCCGCGGCACAGGTGGCCGGCGACTGGCCCGGCGCCAAACTCTGGTGGCCGTCGGAGAATGTCCAGGACCTGCCCGACTGCTACCGCTTGCGGACGACGCTCCTGGCGGGCGGCAAGGCGCTGGACCGGCGGGAGGACCTCTTCGGCTTCCGCGAGATAACCATCCGGGGCCGCGACTACCTCCTGAACGGCGTTCCGTGGCGGTTCTACAACTGGGTTGACGTGCCCGACCGGCGGTCCGTCAAGGAGCCGATGGACTGGCTGCGGCAGTACCACGCGCAGAACGACGGGTTCCACCGGTTCAGCCAGGACCACTCGTCGGTCTTCGGCTGGCGCGAGAAGGCGGCCGAGGTGCTCGACCGGCTGGGCGTGCCCTGCCGCGCATCAACCTGCATAGATGGCATGTTCATCACGCAGGACATGCTGAACCCCGTCCTGTGGCAGAACTGGGAGAACCACCTGCGCCAGGTCGTGCGTGCGTACCGCAACCATCCGAGCATCGTGCACTGGAGCATCGGCAACGAGATCATGCTCATCAACGCGCACAATACGCGGCGGAGGGAGTACGCGGACCTCGAAAAGAAAATGGCCGCCCTCGTGCAACTCGTCAAGGAACTCGACCCCACGCGCGATGCGTACGAAGACGGGGCGGGCGACCTCGGCGGCATGGGGCCGGTTGACTGCGTCCACTACTCGTGGCAGTGGTACGCGGATTTGCCGCGGCAACTGTATGAGTACCCCACGGGGCCGACGTTCCAGCCGCGCCCCGGCGAGCGCCCGCAGACGTACTTGTGGGATGGCAACCGGCCCATCATCGGCGGCGAGGAGTTCTTCTACGCCAACCGCCCGTTCAACGTTTCCTGGTTCGGCGGGCCGGACGTGTACCGAAGCGCGCGAGAATCGCACCTAGCCGCCGGGCGATACGCCCGCATGGCTATCGAGGGCGCCCGCTGGCAGAACGCCGCCGGCATGTGCCCGTGGACAGACGTGCTGCCGGGCGGGTCCCAGAAGGCGCTCGCCCGCCGCGCGGTCTTCGTGCGCGAGTACAACCAGTGCTTTGCGCCGGGCGCCGCGCTGGTCCGCACTATCAAGGTCTTCAACGACACCCGCCGCGCGGAGGCGCTGACGCTGCGATGGCGCCTCGTCCTGGGCGGTCAGCCTGCTGCGCAGGGAGAGAAGACGTATCAACTCGCCGCGGGTATGAACCAGGAGGACAAGATTACCGCCGCGCTGCCCCGGGCGACCGCGCGCCTGGACGGGGAACTTGTGCTGGAACTCTTCTCGGGCGGGAACCGTGTTTTCGAGGACGCCCGGCCCGTGAGCGTACTGCCGCTTGCCGCCGGGCCGCCCGCCGTGGCGGCCGGGCAACTGGCCGTCTTCGACCCGCAAGGCGGCGTGGCCAAGTGGCTGGCCGCGCGCAAGGTTCCCTTTACGCTCGTGAGCGGGCCGGATGCGCTGCCCCCGGCCGCGCCGGTTATCCTGGTCGGTCCGAAGGCGCTGGCGGCTGAGAACCTGGAGGCGTGGGCGGCGGCGCTGCGTGACGCAGTCCTGGCGGGCAAGACCGCCATTGTTCTGGAGCAGGATAACCCTCTTCAGCAGAGCGACCTGCCCGCGGCGGGCATCGCCGTCGCGATGGAGAAGAAGCAGAAGGTTACCTGGGGCGAGTTCGCCAGGCAGGGCGGCCGCTTCGGCTCCATCTGCCATCCCGTGGCGCTGGTGCACCCGGTGTTCCGCGGCCTGCGGCCGAGCGATTTTCTCACGTGGGCGGGCGGCGAGACGAACTACCGCCTGAGTTACGAGGCGCCGGCTGGCGGCGCACTGGCGCTCGTGCAGGCCGGGCCGGAACTCACCCTTGCCCCCATGATGGAACTGCCCGTGGGCGCGGGGTCGTACCTCCTCAGCCAGGTGCTGGTGGGCGGGAAACTGGTCTCCGAGCCCGTGGCCGGGGTGCTTCTGGATAACATCCTCTCGTGGGCCGCCGAGCGGGCCGGGCGCAGGCCGAACCCCGCCATCGTGTACGCCGGCGGCGATGCGGCGTGGCAGGCGTGGCTTGAGGGCCTGGGCCTGGACTGCCGCGCGGTTCCGACCGCCGCCGAGGCGCTCGCCGGCGGCGCGCACGTGGCCGTCATCCGCGCCGATGCTGCGGCCGCTGCGTACCTGCGCGACAATGCCGCGGCCGTGCGCGGCTTCTGCGAGAAAGGCGGCTGGGTGATGCTCTGCGGCCTGACGCCGGAGTGGCTGGAGGCGCTTGACGCCCTGACGGGCCTTGCGCACCGCGTCCGGCCGTTCCGCGTGGAGGGCGTGCGCCTGCTTGAGGCCCGCGACCCGGCCGTCATGGGCGTAACCGACCGCGACCTGAATCAGCGCGGCTACGAGATGATCGCCCCGTGGATGAACCTGTACCGCGCGTCGGACCAGGTGTTCACGCAGGTGGTCGATGCCGCGCCGAACATCGCATCGTTCGCGAAGGGCGGGGGCAAGATGGCCGACGGCCTGTTCAACAGCGATTTCTGGTGGTATGTACAATATTTGCCGCCCGACGGCAGCGCCGAGTTCGAGTTCGACCGGCTGGAGACGCTGTCGGCGGTGCATCTGTGGACGAGCGCCGCCTACTACCGCCCGAAGGACGTGGCGGTCATCCTCGACGGCGACGAGGCCGGGGCTGTGCGCAAAACGCTTGATGCGGGCGACGACCGGCAGGAGATGACGATTGTGCCGCCGCGGGCCGTCAGGCGCGTGAGCATCAGGATCCTGAGCGTGCAGGGCGAGTCGAGGAAGGACCTGGCGACCATCGACGAGGTGGCCCTCATCCGTCAACTGCCGGCCGCCGCGGAGGGCAGGGTCGTCGCCCTCACGTCGCCCGCGGGACTCGTCAGGTACCCGGTCGGGCAGGGCGGCATCCTGCTGAATCAACTCCAGTGGCGCGAATCGCCGCCGCCGACGCTGCCTCGCGGCGTGGACGCCCGCCGGGCGGCCGACATCGCCGCCGATAACACGCGAAAGAAACAGGCCATCATGGTCAGCCTGCTGCGGAATCTGGGGGCGGCCTTCAGGCCGATGATAGCCGCGGCGCCGCCGGCTGCGCAGACGTCGCCCGGCAAGGCGGGGCCGCCGAAGAAGCCGCCGGCGGCGCCGAAGAAAAAATAACACGGGCGCTGCGCACTCAGCCGCCACGATTGCGCCGGGCTTGTCCTGAGAAAGTGAGAACGATGCCGAAAACGACTCGGCCTTGCGTCTGGCTGGCCGCGCTCGCCTTGATGCTCGCGGCCGTTGCGGCGGCCCTTCTGTGGGCGCCCGCCGCCGCCCCCGCCGCCGACCAGCCGCAGTGGGGCCGGCGCTTCACACGCAACATGGTCTCCGAGGAGAAGGGCCTGCCGGAGTCGTTCGACCCGGCCACCGGCCGCAACATAAAGTGGAAGGTGCGCCTGGGTACGGAGACGCACTCCTCGCCCATCGTGGCGGGCGGGCGCGCGTTCATCGGCACGAACAACAACGTGCCGCGCGACCCGCGGCACCAGGGCGACAGGGGCGTCCTTATGTGCCTCGACGAGAAGGATGGGCGCCTGGTGTGGCAACTGGTTGTGCCTAAACTTGGGGGCGACCCGTACCTGGACTGGCCCGGGGCCGGCATCTGCTCTCCGCCAACCGTGGAGGGCGACCGCGTTTACTGCGTCAGCAACCGAGGCGAGGTCATGTGCCTGGACATCCGCGGCATGGCCGACGGCAACGGCGGGCCGTACAAGGACGAAGGCGCGCACATGGCGCCTCGCGGCTCGCGGCCCATGGAACCGGGGCCGCTGGACGCCGACATCCTGTGGCTGTACGACCTGGTTTCGGGCGTGGGCATCCGCCAGCACGATTCGGCCCACTCGTCGGTCCTGCTGCACGGGCAATTCCTATACGTCAATACGTCGAACGGACTCAACAGCAAGCACCAGGGCGTGGAGCGCCCCGAGGCGCCCAGCCTGGTGGTGCTCGACAAGGCCACCGGCCGCCTCGTGGCGCATGACGACGAGCGCATCGGGCCGCGCATCTTCCACTCCACGTGGTCCTCCCCGGCGCTGGGCGAGATCGGGGGGCGCCCGGTCGTGTTTTTCGGCGGCGGCGACGGCGTCTGCTACGGCTTCGAGGCGCTGGGGGCCGTGCCGCCCGAGGGGCAGGTGGCCAGGCTCAAGCGCGTCTGGCGGTTCGATGGCGACCCGTCGGCCCCGAAGGAGGACGTGCACCGCTTCATCACCAACCGGCGCGAGAGCCCCAGCAACATAAAGAGCATGCTCGTTTTCCACGAGGGCCGCATCTACGTGACCCTCGGCGGCGACATCTGGTGGGGCAAGAACGAGGCGTGGCTGAAGTGCGCCGACGCAGCAAGGCCGGGCGACGTTACGGCGTCAGGCCAGCGGTGGTCGTATCCGGTCAACCGCCACTGCGTATCCACGCCCTCGGTGCACGAGGGGCTGGCATTTGTCGCCGACTGCGGCCGCACGGTGCACTGCGTGGATGCCGACACGGGATCGCCCTGCTGGACGCACGATACGGGCGGCGAGATGTGGGGCTCGACCCTCGTGGCCGACGGCAAGGTGTACGTGGGCACGCGCAAGGGCGAACTCTGTGTCTTTGCGGCCGCGAAGGAGAAACGCGTCCTGGCCACCGTTCCGCTCGGCAGCCCGATGAACGCGACGCCGACGGCCGCCAACGGCGTCCTCTACATCGCCACGATGCAGCACCTGTACGCCGTGCAGCAGGGCGCGGGGGCGGCCGGGCCGGAGGAGAAACCATGAAGCGCAACCTGGCGTGCGTGGTGGCCGTTATCGCTGGCGCGGCATTGGCCGCCGCAGCGCCAGCCGGCGGGCCCGGCGGCGACTTGCGTGCGGCTGAATCGGCCGCCGGCGCCGGCCCGCCGCCGCCCGCACGGAGCCGCCTCGGCATCAACCTGGCGGGCCCGGCCGACTGGAACACCGAGTACCCGTTTGTTGACGTCTTCCGCCTCTCGCGCAAGTGGATCAGCCAGAGGAAGGGCCAGCCCTGGGGCAAGGGCCCGGAACTCATCTGCGACGCGCGCGGCTGGGTGAAGAAACTCGACGCCGATTGCTGGGCCGAGACGCCCCTGTGCACGGGCGGCCACGCGCCCAGCGGCCAGTACGTGTGTCTGTACGAGGGCGACGGCGCAATCGAGTTCAAGGGCAGGGGGCCTGCGCGCGTGGTCTCGCAGGAGGCCGGCCGCATGGTCGTCGAAATCGACGGTGCGCAGGGCTTCTTTCTTCTGCTGCGCAGGACAAACCCCGACAACTACGTGCGCAACATCCGCGTCATCATGCCCGGCTTTGAGAAGACGTACGCGAAGGATCCCTTTCACCCGGATTTCCTGGGGCGGTGGCGCGGTTTCAACACGCTGCGCTTCATGGACTGGATGGAGACGAACGGCTCGCAGGTGAGCCGGTGGGAAGACCGCCCCGTGCCCGAGGACGCCACGTTCTGCGCCAGGGGCGTTCCGGTGGAGGTCATGGTGGACCTTGCCAACCGGCTGAAGGCGAACCCGTGGTTCTGCATGCCGCACCTGGCCACCGACGACTATGTCCGGAACTTCGCGCGGGTCGTGAAGGAGCGGCTGGACCCCTCGCTCAGGGCGCACGTGGAGTACTCCAACGAGGTCTGGAACTCGATGTTCGCGCAGACGAAGTACGCCGGCGAGGAGGGCGTGAAACTGGGGTTCGCCGAGAAGCCCTGGGAGGCCGGCTGGCGGTACAGTGCATATCGCTCTGTGCAGATGTTTAAGATATGGGAGGAGGTCTTCGGCGGGAGGAACCGGCTGGTGCGGGTCATCGCGTCGCAGTGCGCCGCGAACGTGTCGGAAGAGAAACTCAGGTTCCAGGACGCCGCGAAGCAGTGCGACGCGCTGGCAATCGCGCCGTACATCTCGTTCATCATCTCGACCAAGGCCGGCAAGGACAAGCCCGACGCCGGCGCGGTGGCCGGGTGGACGCTCGACCAACTCCTCGACCACGTGGAGAAGAACTGCCTGCCGCGCTCCATCCGCAACATGGAGGAGCAGAAGAAGATCGCCGACAGGTACGGCCTGCGGCTGATGGCGTACGAGGCGGGCCAGCACCTGGTGGGTGCGGGCGGCGGCGAGAACGAGGGCGCCATGACGAAACTGTTCCAGGCGGCCAACCGCCACCCGCGCATGGGCGAGTTCTACACGCGGTACCTCGACGGCTGGAAGGCCGCGGGTGGGGACCTTATGTGCATCTTTTCATCCGTCGGACGCTGGAGCAAGTGGGGCAGTTGGGGCCTCCTCGAATACGCCGACGAGACCGAGAAGGACCAGCCCAAGTTCAGGGCCGTCATGGAGTGGAACCGGCGGAACCCGCGGTAGCCGTTATTCGCTATCCGCCCTGGCCCGCCGCGGCGGCGCCGAGCCGCCGCACGAGCGCGGCGCACTCGGCCGGCTGGTCGCTGTAGCGGTCGTATATGCCGACGATTATGCCGTCAGCGGGCTTTATGCCTTCGAGCGTCTGGCGGAAGGCCTGCTCCACCCACTCCTTGCGTTCCGAGAGCCGCCCGGCCGCGAGGATCTTGAACGCAAGGCACGGGCGCTTCGTGGCCTGCATGGCCTTGAACATGCGCGGCGGGTCGTTCGGCAGGTACACCTCGCCCACCGGGATGGGGGCCTGGCCGAGGAGGGCCTTGAGGGCCTCGGCGCTGCGGTGCCGCTCGTACACGCAGGTCATGTAGTAATCAACATCCCACCCCTTCGATTCGACGGCGTCCACCACGTCGGGCATGTGGGTCGAGACGCCCGCCAGGAGGCCGGCGTCGCGCACGCGCTTCAGGTAGTCCTGCGCCTGGTCGAGGCGGCCGCCCTTGAACATCTGGTCGGTCGTCTCGCCGTGGTGGGCGACGGCGATGCAGCCGGCGCCGGCCAGCGTCTCGACGGCGGCGGCGTCGCCGGAGTGGATGGCGATGAAGTGCATCTTGCCGCCCTCGGCCGCGAATCGCTTGTAGAGGTCCGCGCCGGCGGCCCCCGACTGCCAGCAGTTGATGCCCGCGTCCTGGCAGCGGCGCAGGGTCTTAAGGACCTGCTCCGGCGTGTAGTAGGCCCGCATCTCATGGTTGACAAAGACCGAGAGGTGCGACCCCGCGCCAAACGGATTCGACCCCACGATGAGCCGCGAGATGGAATGCTTGCCGAGGCGAATCTGCGGCAGTTTCGGCTCGCCGGCCGGCGCTGCTGCGCCGACCGGGGTGGAGGCCGCCGCGGCCTGCGCCGCCACAAGCGCCGCCTGCACCGCCACCATTTTCTTCAGGAACTCGCGGCGGTCGCCGGACAAGACGCACGCCGGCCGGCCGGCCGGCGCCGCTCCGCTGAAATCGCCAGGATCGCTCGGAACCATGGTCTCTCCCTCTGCGGCTGCTGCTGCGGGCGCCGTCCCTTACGCCGGCGCTGCCGCGCGGAGGAATATACAATGGCGCCTTCTCCTCCGCAAGCGCGGGGCGAAGCAACCGTTGACGCGGCACGGTCGGCCGCAGTATTGTACGCGCCGCGATGCACGGTTGGACTGTTGCCGCGCGCCAAGAAGGGGAACCTTATGAACCGCCGCGGATTTCTGAAGGCCTCGGCCCTGGCCGCCGGGGCGCTCGTGCTGCCGCGCATGGTGCGCGGCGAGGCGCGCGCCGCCGCTCGGCCGAACATCGTGTATGTCCTGGCCGACGACCTCGGCTACGGCGATGTGAGTTGTCTTAACCCGGAGTCGAAGATTTCAACGCCGAACATGGACCGCCTGGCCCGCGCGGGCGTCATCTTCAGCGACGCACACAGCGGCTCGGCCGTCTGCACCCCCACCCGGTACGGCATCCTGACGGGCCGGTACTCGTGGCGCACGCGACTGAAGTCGGGCGTCCTGGGGGGTTACAGCGAGCCGCTCCTTGAGCCGGGGCGGATGACCGCGGCGTCTTTCCTGCGGGAGCGCGGCTACGCCACGGCCTGCGTGGGCAAGTGGCACCTGGGCCTGGGCTGGCAGCGGAAGGACGGCGCGGCGGCGGCGAAGGCGGCGAAGGCGGCCGGGGAGGGGAACGTCGATTTCGCCAGGACCGTGGCCGCCGGCCCGAACACCTCCGGCTTCGACTACTCGTTCATCATCCCCGCCTCGCTAGATATGGACCCGTATGTATACCTGGAGAACGGCAAGGCGACGGAACTGCCGACGGGGCGGGTCCCGTCGTCGGACCGGCCCGCGTACTGGCGCGGCGGCCTCTGCGCCCCCGGCTTCAAGCATGGAACGGTCCTCCTGGAACTGACGAAGAAGGCCGAGGCGTACCTGGACGAGCGCGCCAAGGAGAAGGGCAGGCCGTTTTTCCTGTACTTCGCGCTTACCGCGCCGCACACGCCGCACGTGCCCAGGGAGGAGTTCCGCGGCAGGAGCAAGGCGGGCAACTACGGCGATTTCGTCGTGGAGACCGACTGGACTGTCGGCCGCGTCCTCGAGGCCCTCCGTCGCAGCGGCCTGGAGGAGAACACGCTCGTCATCATGACGAGCGATAACGGCTGCCACAGCCAGCCCATCAGGCTTCAGGAGGATTACGGTCACTTAGGAAACTACATCTATCGCGGGCAGAAGTCCGATGCGTGGGACGGCGGGCACCGCATCCCGTTCATCGCGCGCTGGCCGGGGCGCATCCGCCCGGGCACTGCGTGCGGCCAGACGATCTGCCTGACGGACCTCCTGGCCACGTGCGCGGCCATCGTAGGCGAGCGGCTGCCCGACGACGCGGGTGAAGACAGTTATAGCATCCTGCCGGCGTTGGAGGGCGCGGCCGCGCAGCCCATCCGCGAGGCAACCGTGCATCACTCCATGAGCGGCCAGTTCGCCATCCGCCAGGGGCCCTGGAAACTCGTCCTCTGCAAGGGATCCGGCGGGTGGAGTTTGCCGGAGAACAAGGTTCCCGCCGGCGCGCCGCCCATGCAACTCTACAACATGCAGGACGACCCGCGCGAGCAGAAGAACCTCTTCGCCGAGAAGCCGGATGTCGTCGAACGCCTGAAGGGCCTCCTGGAGAAGTACCAGCGCGAGGGCCGGAGTGTGCCGGTGCGAGGCTGAAGCAGCGGCCGTTACTTCCGGTGGAACTCGGCGTAACTCATCAGGCGCACGCCGCGCGACTGGATGGCGCGCTTCACCCGCTCGCTTGTGAATGCCCGCGTGACGCCCGCGCGGTCGCGGGCGACCGTCTCGTAGCCCTTGTGGCCGAGGGCCTGCATCTCGGGCACGTCGAGGCCGGGATGGTCCACCAGAATCCACGTGCCGGGAGCCAGGTTCTCAATCGTGCGGAGCAACGTTTCTTCTTTCTCTTCCGGCGACGTCTTGGCGCCGCCGAGGCCGGGGGCGCGCTTTGCCCCGGGGGCCTCCAGCGGCAGGCCGAACTCTCTCGCGAGCCGCTCGGCGATGGCCCGCAGCGCGGGCGACGCCCCGGCCGCGCCCATGTGATCCGTCAGGTGCGACACCTGTGGAATGTCGGCCTTTGCCCGCGAGATTTGGGCGCGGAGTTCCTGCTCCACTTCCTCCGGCTTCGGACCCGCCTGGAGGAAGCCGGTGCCTGGCGGGAAGTCCGGCCGCTGGCCCGTCATGGGGAAGAAATATCCGTATGCGTCCATAAGGCTGGGCGCCCGCGTCAGGGGCCCCCAGCGGCAGTTCTCCCACTCGCTCGTCAGCGTCAGGTGGACGCCCGCGTCTAGGCCCGGGTTCTCCTTGAGCATCCGCACGGCCTCGCGGTACCACGGGCAGGGCACCATTACTTCGGCGGTGCGCACGACGCCGTCGCGGAAGCAGCGGATGCAGGCCTCGTTGACGGCGTGTGCGGCGCCCATGTCGTCGCCGCGGACGATGAGGCGGATATCCGATTCGGCGGCGCCGCCGGCCGGCGCCCCGGCCCGCGCCGCGGCCGCCCATCCGGCAACCAGCACGCCGCCTATGCCGCATAGCATCATCAACTCGTGGCCGCTCATGGCCGTGCCCTTTCCCAGTTTGTTCGGGTGAAGGGATTCTACCGCGGCGGCCGGGCGCCGCAAGGGGCCGCCCGTGGTGCAGGTGGCACCGATGGTTCTCATCGCCGTGGGCCTCGTGATCCGCCGCGCCGATGCCCGTGCGGGCTGAGTAGTGCACACGAAGCGCGCGGCGGGTCGGGGGACCCGCCGTGCATGCGCGGGGGGCCGCCGCCCGGCGCCGCAAGGGGCGGCAGATTGTTTGCACCTGCCCAGCCGCGCGTCATAATCCCTGTCGCGAGGCGCTTGCAGCAAGAGGGAGACACGCGTGAAGGTTCTCTACGTCGGCGGCACGGGCGAAATCTCGACGGCCTGCGTGTGGCGGAGCACCGAAGTCGGCCACGAGGTCCATGTCTTCAACCGCGGGCGCGCCGGCGAGCCGCTGCCGCCGGAGGTCCGCCGCATCACGGGCGACCTGGACGACGCGGCCGCCTACGCGGCCCTGGGTGAGGGGTGCTACGACGTCGTCTGCCAGTTCGTGGCGTACGACCTGGCGCGCGTCGAGCGCGACGCCCGGGTTTTCGGCGGGCGCTGCGGACAATATATCTTTATATCCACCGCCTCCGCCTACCGGAAGCCGCCGCGGCAGTACGTCATCACCGAGGCCGTGCCCCTGGGCAACCCCTTCTGGCTTTACAGCCAGGCAAAGGCCGACATGGAAGCGTACCTTGTGAGGCAGCACGCCTCGGGGCGGCTGCCCGTGACCATCGTGCGGCCCAGCCATACGCACCGGACGCGGTTTCCGGGCGGCATCGCCGGCGGCGACGACTGGGCGTGGCGGATGCTCAGCGGCCGGCCCGTCATCCTCCACGGCGACGGCACGAGTTTGTGGACGCTCACGTATTCCACCGACTTCGCGGTGCCGTTCGTCAATCTCTTCGGCAAGCCGGCCGCCCGCGGCGAGGCGTTCCACATTACGCGCCACCTGGAGGCGCACATGTGGAACGACATTATGGCCGCGATGGGCCGGGCCCTGGGCGCTCAGCCGCGCATCGTCCACGTGCCCACCGAGACGCTCGTGCAATACAACTCCGCCTGGGCCGGGCCGCTCCTGGGCGACAAGGCGTGGCCGGTCATCTTCGACAACTCGAAGGTCATGTCGGTGGCCGGGCGGTTCGAGTGCGAGGTGAGCATGGAGGATGGCCTCCGGCGCGCGGCGGAGCAATACTTCAAGCACCGCGCGGCCGCGTACAAGCCCGACGCGGCCAGGCACGCCCTGCTGGACCGCATCGCGGCCGAGCAGGAAGCCTTAGGTAGAAATGGCGGCCCCACGGATGGTAACGTTGTGATTCATCGGCTGTAATTCATCGGCTTGACAGCGTGCACCACAGGCGCGAAGATGGGCGCCCGCCGAACGGTGCCCACGGTCGGGCGCGGAAGGGCAAGGCCTCCGCGTGGACCGACGGCAGCACTGACCGCGCGGCAAGTGCGGCAAGGAGGGCCGACGATGCCACGACGCGTTACCAGGCGCGACTTTATCAAGGCGGGAGCGGCCGGCCTGTGCGCGATTGCGCTCGGCGACCAGCGGGCGGCGGCAGAGGCCCGCAATCGGCCGAACGTCCTGCTCATCACCACCGACCAGCAACGGGCGGACGTGATGAGCGCCGTGGGCAGCAGGTGGCTCAAGACCCCCCACATGGATTCGATCGCGGCCCAGGGGGTCTGCTTCATGAACTCGTATTGTCCGTATCCGCTGTGCAGCCCGTCGCGGGCCAGCCTGCACACGAGCCGCATGCCGCACGAGATCGGCGTCGACCACAACAACCTGCCGATCGACCCGGCCGTTCCGATATCGGGCCAGGTGTTCCGCGCCGCCGGGTACGACACGGGCTACTGCGGCAAGTGGCACCTGCCTGCCGTGTATCCGAGCGACGGCATCGCCGGGTTCGAGGTGCTGAACAAGACCTCGCGGAGCAGGAAACTTGCCCGCGACGTTGACGAGGAGACGATGAAGGCGGCCGTCGATTTTCTCCAGCGCAAGCGCGACAAGCCCTTTCTGCTCGTCGTTTCGTTCATCAACCCGCACGACGTCTGCCTGCTGGCGGGCGAAGACAGCCCCCTGCTGGCGGAGGTCTGGAAGAAGTACGGGCCGGCCGAGGGGGCGGAGTTGCCCCCGCTGCCGCCCAACTTTGCCCCTCCCGCGGGCGAGCCCGATGCGATGCTGCGGCGGCCCGGGCACGAACGGTGGGATGAAAACCATTGGCGCAGATATCGTTATGCGTATTTCCGCATGGTCGAGGACGTGGACCGCCAGGTCGGCGGCGTGCTCGATGCCCTCCGCCGGGCCGGCCAGGAGGAGAAGACAGTCATAGTCTTCACCAGCGACCACGGCGAGGGGCTGGCCTCGCACCAGTGGACCGGCAAGATGATGTTCTACGAGGAGGAGGCGGCTGTGCCCCTCCTTGTCGCCCGCAAAGGCGGCACGCCCGCCGGGAGGATCGACCGCACGCACCTTGGGTCGGCGCTGGATGTGCTGCCGACGATCTGCGATTACGCCGGCGTCGAGCCGCCGGCGGTAATGCGCGGCCGGAGCCTGCGCCCCATCATCGAGAAACCCGACGCGCCCGGCCACGAGTTCGTCGTCTCCGAGATGGTCCGCGGCGGCGCGGGCCGCTGCTTCATGGTACGCACATCGAAATATAAGTACATCACCTTTCCCGGCGCCGAGCGCGCCGAGATGCTGTTCGACCTTGAGTCCGACCCCGGCGAGATGATAAACGCGGCCGGCGCCGCCGCCCTGGCGGGCCAACTGGAGCGCCACCGCCAACTCCTCGCCAAGTGGAACCAGACGACCGACGAGGCCGGGCATCCGGTCAGGCCGAACCCGGAGGCCCCGAGACGGAAAGCGAAAGTGTAGCGCGGCCGGACGAAGGCTGCTTTCTGTTCCTGTACAGCCCCGCCGGGGGCTACGCGGCGCGCGAGGGGGGCCCGGCTGACGTTTCGCTCCTGCCCGTGGAAACCGGAAAGAAGGCCGAGGGCAACTGACATGCGGATATCTCGGCTGCACGAAGTCCCGGAGGCAGCGGGCCGGGGATTCATGCGCTACTGCGTTCTTTCCGGCTGGGGCGAAGGGCAATGCGTCGGGCGCGCCGAAAACCGGCGAATCGCCCGGCGACCGGTCAGGTTTAACCAAGTGCGGCGCCGTGGGGCGATGGACCTCATCGACACACCCCGCTACCCGCCGGTCATCGGACCAGGAGAAGGAGCCACGTTATGAGCGGCGAGAATCGCCGGAGGAGTTCCCGACGGGATCTGCTGAAGCAAGGCGCCCTGGCGGCCGTGTCGGCCGCCACCTTCACCATCGTGCCGCGGCACGTGCTGGGGGGGCAGGCCGAGCCGCCGCCCAGCGAGACGATAGGCGGGGCGCTTATAGGCTGCGGAGGGCGCGGGCCGGGCACGTTCCAGGGGCTGGGCGCCGGCGTCAGGAGACTCGCCCAGTGCGATGTGAAGTTCAAGGACAAGTACGACAACCAGACGTACTACACCGACTTCCGGCGGGTGCTGGAGCGCAAGGACATCGACGTTGTGGCCATCGCCACGCCGCCGCACTGGCATGCTCTCATCTCCATAGCAGCGATGGAGGCCGGCAAGGATGTCCTGTGCG
>Ga0194112_10001415_pt1 | contig 35340 bp, 34 predicted proteins | sample TA2MahC400mmetaG_FD_146191 | JGI IMG/M metagenome (GOLD analysis project Ga0194112, IMG submission 146191) | Freshwater microbial communities from Lake Tanganyika, Tanzania - TA2015016 Mahale Deep Cast 400m | ecosystem: Environmental > Aquatic > Freshwater > Lake | place: Tanzania: Lake... | reverse complement strand
ATACGGGTTGCCCGTGCCAGCGGCAAAAATCACCACGCGCCCCTTTTCGAGATGCCGAATCGCCCGACGACGAATGAAGGGCTCCGCGATTTTCTCCATATTGATTGCGCTCAGACACCGGGTGTAGAGCCCGTGCTTTTCCAGCGCGTTTTGCAGCGCAAGAGCGTTGATCACGGTTGCCAGCATCCCCATGTGATCACCGGTGACTTTGTCGATACCGTCAGAGGAGTTGTCAATACCGCGATAGATATTTCCACCCCCGATGACAATGCCCACCTCGACACCGAGTTCGCGCACCGACTTGATTTCCTCTGCATACAGATTCAACACGTTCGCGTCGACACCGTAATCTTGGCTCCCCATCAGAGCCTCACCGCTCAATTTGAGCAGGATACGTTTGTACCGAAGGTTTCCCATGCTCTTTTGAGATGAAGAAAATCCCGAATCGCTTCGGGATTCTTGTGGAACCTAGCTTGAGGCTTCTCCGAGGTGAAACCGCTGGAATCGTCGCACCCCGACCTTCTCACCGACTTTGCCGGTCGCCTCGGCTAGGAGGTCTTTGATCGTCTTCCCGGAGTCTTTTATGAAACTCTGCTCCAGTAGACAGACTTCCTGATAGAACTTCTCCAGTCTGCCTTGAGCGATCTTGTCTGCAACCTCTTCAGGCTTTCCCTCGTTGAGCGCCTGGCTTCTGTAGATGTCGATTTCTTTGTCCAGGACCGCCTGCTCAACATCTTCTTTGCTGACGTAGATCGGGCTCATCGCCGCAATCTGCATCGCGATGTCGTGCGCGAGCTGTTTGAAATCCGGGGTCTTGGCAACGAAATCAGTTTCGCAATTCAACTCGACCATCGCCCCGATGCGCCCCCCGGTGTGGATGTAAGCTTCCACGACTCCCTGGTTGGCCACTCGGTCTGCACGCTTTGCCGCAACGGCTGCACCTTTCTTCCGCAAGTATTCTACGGCTTGATCGATATCTCCGCTGGATTCATCGAGGGCGCGCTTGCAGTCCATCATCCCGGCGCCCGTTTTCTCTCTCAGACGTTTAACAAGTTCTGTTGAGACTTCTGCCATAATTTCGTAACCGCCTCCTTTGTTCACGCTCTCGCTGCGACCCCTTGCTTCACGAGCTCTTCTTTCTGCTCCGCTCCCTGCGCCATCGCCTCCTCTGCTTGTCGCGCCGCTGCACGCTGAGCCCCTTCAACAACGGCATCAGCGATCGCTTTCGTGATCAACTGCACGGCCTTAAGTGCATCGTCGTTAGCAGGAATGGGGAAATCAATCGGTTCCGGGTCACAGTTCGTGTCGACGACTGCAACCACAGGAATGCCCAACCGGCGAGCTTCCTTGACAGCGATTGCCTCTTTCTTGATGTCGACGACGTAGATCAGACCCGGCAAGCGCGACATCTCAACGACTCCAGCGAGCACGCCCTGGAGCTTCTCTCGCTCGCGATCCAGAAAGAGGCGCTCCTTCTTGGTGATTTTCTCAAACGTGCCGTCCGTCTCCATTTTATCAATGTTGGTCAGACGCTTCACGCTCTTCCGTATGGTGGTGAAGTTGGTCAGCATGCCGCCGAGCCACCGTTCCGTGACATGAAAGGCACCACAGCGTTTTGCCTCTTCCTTCACGACATCGCACACCTGCGGCTTCGTGGCCACGAAGAGCGGCTTTCGCCCCTGCGCAACGATGTTGGAGATAGCGTTGCAGGCAGATTCGAGAAGTTCTTGCGTCCTTTTCAGATCGACGATGTGAATCCCGTTACGCTCCATGAAAATGTAGGGCTTCATTTTGGGATTCCATCGGCGGGTGATATGCCCGAAGTGGGCACCGGCGTGCAGAAGAGCTTCTAGTTCAACGCGAGGCATAGAGGGTCCTTTGAGTTATGTCGACTATTCTCGTCATCTCATCCCGGAATCCTGCTCACCTGGAGGGTCAGCACGACACTCCCGTTCAGATCAGAGAATATGATTGATTGTCTTGACGACCTACAGCCAAACTGCTTAGCGCTTCGAGAATTGGAACCGCTTGCGCGCCTTCTTCTGTCCGTACTTTTTCCGCTCCACCATTCTTGGATCACGGGTCAAAATCCCGGCATTTCTCAGGGATTGGCGCGTATCGTCGTCCGCGGCGACCAGCGAACGCGCGATGCCGAGCTTGATTGCCCCGGCTTGTCCGGTTGGTCCCCCACCCTTCACACGCACGTGGGCATCATAGCGACCTTGTGTGGAGGTAACGGTGAATGGCTTGAGCACCTCCTCCCGCAGCACGGGCAGCGGAAAGTAGTGTTCCAACTCCCTGTCGTTGACGGTGACCTTACCGGATCCTTCCGTGAGCTTGACGCGGGCAACTGAAGTCTTCCGGCGACCAACAGATATCACAGATGTCACTGGCGGCATTGAGATCCTTTGAGTTAGTTCCTTACAGAGCGATCGGCTCAGGATTCTGGGCAGCGTGGGGATGAGCCGAACCCGCATACACTTTCAGTTTCTTCAGCATCTTCCGGCCGAGCCGATTGTGCGGCAGCATTCCTTTGACCGCGCGTTCCACGACAGCCTCGGGTCTCCGCTTGAGAAGCTCTGTGAACGACTCGAAACGGGCGCCGCCAGGATACAGCGTATTGTGATAATATTCTTTCAATTCCTGGCGCTTGCCCGTGACAACAACCTTGTCTGCGTTGATCACCACTACATAATCGCCAAGATCGTTGTTTGGTGTGAACTTGGGCTTGTGCTTGCCACGAATGATCCGGGCTATCTGTGACGCAACGCGTCCCAGGGTCTTTCCGTTCGCATCGACCAGAAACCATTTCTGAGGAACCTGGTCCTGTCCGTAGAATCGTGTGTTTGGTGATGAATCCACTCTCTTGACCTCCAACGGCTCTTGTGAAACGGGCGCCAGTTCAACTTAAGTTTTAAAATATAGGACTTATTACTCAGTTTGTCAATTGCTTTCTTGCTTGACTCCCGACCTCACCGAAGAATCCCTCAGGCCCCCGTCGAGCCCTTCAGAGACTTCTCCAAAAACTCCAAGATCGCCTTGTACCCTCTGATCTCATTTTCCTTCTTCACGAATCCGTGCCCCTCGTCCGGGAATACCAGGTACTCCACCGGCACGCCATTCTTCTTTGCAGCCTCCACGATCTCGTCCGATTCTACCTTCAAGACCCGGGGATCGTTGGCACCCTGCAGAACTATGAATGGCCGCTGAATTTTCTCCGCGTGAAAGAGAGGCGACTTCGCTTTCAGAAATTCTTCCTGCTTGAATGGATCACCGAGTTCTTGGTATAAGGCGTTGCGCATCGATTCCCACCATGGCGGAATGCTTTTCAGCGTCCTCACCCAGTTCGTCACACCGAAAAGATTGACCCCCACCGCAAACTCAGTTGGGCGAAACGTGAGCGCCGCACAAACCATATAGCCCCCGTAGCTACCGCCGATAATCCCGATCTTGTTCGTGTCAACATAGCCGGTCGAGCCGAGGAATTTCTTGGCCTCTACGCAATCCGCCAGGTCCTCCGAGCCGTGCTTCAAATCATCCATTTTGTAAAAACTCTTTCCGTACCCCGAACTCCCTCGGTTATTGACAGCGATAATGGCGTAGCCGTGATTGACGAGATATTGTATCAGCGGGGAGTACCCGACGCGGGATTGTCCGCCCGGTCCGCCATGAACCCACACCAGCGCCGGGGTTTTCCCTCCTTCCTTCACCTGATGCGGTCTGTAGTAGACAGACGGGATCTCAACACCGTCAAAAGACTTATACCGAACAACTTCTGCCTCAATGAGATCGTCGGCATTGATCTCAGGATTCATGGTGTTGGTGAGCTGCTTGTACTGCTTCGTCTCGAGATTATAGACACAGAGGTTATTCGGAGATCTGGAGCCGTTCACGTAAAAGCTCATGAGCTTTTCACTGTCGGAGATTCGTACAGCAGTGATCTCAGCGTTCGGGAGCTTGGGCAGGGCTACGACCTCTCCCGTCGTGTTGTCGTGGATCTTGATCTCTGTCTTCGCATCGTTGTTGATGCCTATGATCCTGTATCGCCCGCTCCGCGACAGATCGGCATACATGATGTCCCATGGCGCCTCCTCGACCTTCTCTATCGTCCCGGAAGTGATGTCGTATTTCTTCAGACACGAAAACTCGCTTCCGTCATCCGTCAGGAAATACAGCGCTTTCGAGTCGCGGCTGAAGAAAGCTGGTGAATATTGTACATCTCCCCTGTGCGGACTGAGATGCTTCAGCGATTGTGTTGTTTGATCATAGAGGTACATGTCGGAGTTGCTGGTCGTGCTGCTCTTGCTGAAAGCAATGTATCGCTTCTCCGTCGACGAAACTGCGTAGTCGTATCCTTTGTCATTCCGATACACCATCCAAGGGACCAAGGTCACCAGGTCCATCTCGTAAACATCCATGAACTTCGGATCGCGTTTGTTCCATCCGAAGAAGAATCCCTTCTTGTCATATGTCCATTGATAAAACTGGGCACGGGACTTTTCATCGGGAGTGAGATCCTTCACTGTTCCATCTTCGTTGCGAAGATAGATGTGGTAGATTTCATTTCCGCCTTTGTCGCTCCGGTACAAGATGCGATTGTCCTTTGGCAGGAACGAGATAACGAAAATGGAATTGTCCTTTGAATCTGTCAGTTGCATCGGCGCTCCACCGTCGACCGGGATTGTGAAGGCATTGTAAATGCCGGTCTTCTTGCTCGAGTAGAGAATCAGTTTTTCGTCATACGAGAACGAGGCGCCACCGATCGCCTCGGTGTCCATAAACTGCTCGATCGTGTATTGTTTGACTCCCCGTGCCTCATCTGTCCCCTTGCATCCTGGCAAGAGGAGGATAAGCACGCACGCGGCCAGAAGAAGCGATGAGTGTTTCATAGAACCTCCTATGTATGAAATCGAGGTGGAGTCAGCGGTGACATTGCGGAATACAACGATGCCGCGCGCGGGCGCGGCATCGAATAACTGTCAGACGTGCCGTTCGGCGCGGTAGGAACTGCGTACAAGGGGACCTGACTCGACATGCTTGAAACCCATCGCCAATCCCTGTTCCTTGAGGAGCATGAATTCATCCGGATGCACGAAACGATCCACAGGGAGATGATCCTTCGTCGGCTGCAAGTACTGGCCGAGCGTGAGGACATCGCACCCGACGCTCAGCACATGCCTCATCACGTCAAGCACTTCGTCGGTCCTCTCGCCGATGCCGAGCATGAGGCCGGTCTTCGTGACAAAGCCGCGGAGTTTTGAGCGGTCCAACACCTGGAGGGATTGCTCGTAGTTCGCCTGTGGCCGGACGGTACGATAGAGCCTCGGTACCGTCTCAAGGTTATGATTCAGGATGTCTGGTCCCGCGTTCAGAACGATCGCCAGCGCCTCTTCGCTCCCTTTAAAGTCAGGGATCAATACCTCAACGGTGACCCCTGGGAGCTCCTGCCTGATCAACCGGATTGTCTCGGCGAAGATCGGCGAGCCTCCATCTGCTCGCTCGTCGCGATTTACGGATGTAATGACTGCGTGCCGAACTCCCATGAGCTTGATCGCATCAACCACCCTTCGCGGCTCATCCCAGTCGAGTCCATAGTCCGGTCTTCCCGTCTTGACCGCGCAAAAACCGCACGACCGCGTGCAAATGTCCCCGAGAATCATGAATGTGGCGGTTCCTGAGTGCCAGCATTCACCCATATTCGGACATCGGGCCTCCTCGCACACGGTATGAAGCTTGTGAGCGTCGATGAGATTCTTCAAACGTGCGTACGTTTCCCCGCCCGGGATCTTCGCCTTCAGCCACTCGGGCCGCCGCGGCTGTTGACGGTCCAGAGATTCCGCCGGGATCTTCTGTATGATGATTGACACGTTAGAACGTCCTGCTGAAATCGTACTGCTCGAGACTTGACACAATCTGCTCCAGGAACCGCCCGCCCAGTGCGCCGTCGATGATTCTGTGGTCGAACGCCAGGGTGAGATAGACTATCGACCTGATGGCGATGGAGTCATTTCGCTCCGCGTCCGTCAGAACAACTGGCCTCTTCCGGATCGCCCCCACGCCGAGAATGGCGACCTGGGGTTGATTGACAATCGGCGTCCCAATGATATTGCCGAAAATGCCATAGTTCGTGATTGTGAAAGTCCCTCCCTGGACCTCTTCGGGGCTAAGTCTCTTGTTTCTCGTCCTTGCGGCCAGATCATTGGCCGCTCGGGCAAGACCGACGAAGTTCATCTCATCGGCGTTCTTGATCACCGGTACGAGGAGGCCGGTTGGAGACGCAACGGCCAGGCCAAAATTCACGAACTTCTTCATGATAATCTTGTCCCCTTCGATAGAACTGTTGACGAGGGGAAACTCTTTGAGTGCCCGAACCGCAGCATCGACGAAGAACGGCGTATAGGTGAGCTTGAATCCTTCCTGATGCTCAAACCGATCTGCATGTTTCTCGCGGAAATCGACAATCCTCGAGACATCGCACTCGGAGATTGCTTCAACGTGAGGAGAGGTCTGCACACTTCGCACCATATGCTCTGCCATGCGAAGTTGCACGTTATTCATCTGGACCACCTCGTACAGCGGAGCAGGATATTTTCTCTGCAGCTCTTTGAGGGCCAGCTTCTGTACAGTAGGTTCATGCCGCACCTCGGCGGCTGGTCTTGCAGCCCGCCTCTCCACATATCCGAGTATATCTCTCTTCGTTACTCTTCCACCAAGTCCAGTACCCGCGAGCTGATCAAGCTCCTCGAGCTCGACTCCCTCCTTTTTCGAAATCGCACGCACGAGAGGAGAGTAGAAACGGTCGCCCCCTTTTTGACGAACGGAGCCGGTGCGCAATGCCGGTTCGAGCGGCCGACCGGATGGCACTATCGGCGGTTGCAGGTCAGCAGCAGGAGCGGGAACAGCGGAAACCCCGGTGTCAATCTTTACTGCCGAGGCGTCCGTTTCAATAACTGCGATGACGGTTCCGACTTCGACTGTCTCTCCCTCAGGAACCACGATCTTGGTCAAGACCCCGGCTGTGGGCGACGGAATTTCGGAATCCACTTTGTCCGTGCTGATCTCAAGGATCGACTCCTCCTTTTCGATCTTCTCACCGGGCTTCTTCATCCATCGAAGGATCTTTCCTTCCTGGATGCTTTCACCCATCTTCGGCATAACCACATCGACGTGCATAGATGGATCCCTCTAGTAAGAAGCAAGCTCTTGCAGAGCCGCTAGGATCTTTGCCTCGTTCGGCAGCATCGCATTCTCCAGCGGAGGGCTGTACGGCACTGGCGCGTCGAGCGCGGCGACGCGCTTCACCGGAGCGTCCAGGTACTCGAAGGTGTTCTGCACGATGCGCGCAACAATCTCTCCCCCGAATCCGCCCGTGAGCGTGTCCTCGTGAGCGACGAGAACTTTCCCTGTCTTCCTCACTGATTGGAGAATGGTCGCCTCATCAAGCGGGTCGATCGTACGAAGATCGATGATTTCTAGACTCACTCCTTTATCTTCCATCTTCTTCGCAGCTTCGAGAGACCGCTGCACCAGCGCACCATACGTCACAACAGTAATGTCACTCCCCTCCCTCCTGATGGCGGCGATACCAAAGGGGAGAACGTATTCTGCATCCGGCTCGGGAGTTGCGGCGAAGCCTTGCCGGTAGAGTCCCTTGTGTTCCATGAAAATGACAGGATCGTCACCACGTATAGCTGCTTTGAGCAATCCCTTGGCGTCTGCTGCATTGGAGGGAAACGCGAGGCGAATGCCTGGAATATGAGCCATGATACTCTCAATGCACTGGCTGTGGTAGTGTCCACCGTGAATGTACCCACCGACCGGTACGCGTATCACCACGGGACACGACCACGTTCCGTTTGACCGGTAACGGAACATTGCCAGCTCATCCCGGATCTGCATGAACGCTGGCCAGATGTAGTCCCCGAATTGGATTTCCGGAACGGGCCTCCAGCCCTTAAGAGCCAGGCCGATCGCGACGCCGACGATGCTTGCCTCTGCGAGCGGCGAATTGAACGCTCTCTCCCTCCCGAAACTCGTCGTAATGCCTTTTGTGGCGGTGAACACCCCGCCTTTCCCGTCCGCAACATCCTCACCGAAGATGATCACTTTCGGGTTGCGGTCCATTTCCTCCCTCAACGCATGGTTGATGGCGTCGACCAACACGACTCTTGGGCCGGAATGGTGGGGCTCCGCGAAATCTTTAGGAGGATTGGCATGCGCTGTCCCGTAGACGTGATGCCCCACAGTTGCTGGGTCCGGAAGCGGCCGCGATTCCGCCCACTCCGCGGCGGCATCCACCGCTTCTTTGACCTCGGCTTGAATGCCTGCGGCATCCGCGTCCGTGATGATAGCTTCTTCAACAAGATACCGGGTCATCTTCGGAAGAGGATCTTGGGCCTTATCCCGCTCGATATCCTCTTTGGGGCGATATTTCAGTTGGTCGTCCGAGGAGGAATGAGGAAGAAGGCGAACCACGTTCGCTCGAATCAGGCTTGGTCCACCCCCCTTGCGCGCCCGTTCCACGGCTTTCTGCATGACGTTGAACACTTCGACGAAGTTCGATCCGTCGACATCGTGTCGATCCAGACCTTTGAAGCCGCCGACAGCCTCAAAAATCGATGCTCCGGCAGTCTGGTGCTCAACGGGCACGGAAATCGCAAGCCTGTTGTCCTGAACAAAGAAAATGACCGGATATCCGTCGCGTGCCGCCCAGTTAACGGCTTCGAAGAATTCACCTTCACTGGTTGCACCTTCGCCAGAAGAAACGTAGACGACCTCGTCGGTCGCTTCCTTCTTCGCCCCCATCGCTACACCTACCGCCTGCAGATATTGGGTACCTGTAGGACTCGACTGGGTTGGGATACGGAGGTCGACCCGGCCGTAATGGCCCTGTGGCAGGCGTCCGCCTGATGCAGGGTCCTCTGCGCGATGAAGTGATATCAACAGAATCTCTTCGGGAGTCATCCCCATCTGAAGCGCGAATCCCATGTCCCGGTAGTACGGGAAACTCCAGTCGTATCCTGGCCGAAGGGCTGCTGCGGCTGCCACCTGTGCCGCCTCGTGACCGGATCCCCCGATGTGGAAGAAGCACTTTCCTTGCTTGAGAAGGATGAGAATCTTCTCGTCCAGTCGCCTGGCGGTGAGCATCATCCGGTACGCGTGCAAGAGCTCCTCACGCGTGAGCAAGATCTTCTTCGATCGTTGCACTGCCGCACCGGTGTGTATCGTCGTCATTGATTCGTCAGTTCTTCGTTCGTGCCGGTCTTCTCCTCAACAACTATCGCTCTGCTGATTCCATTCGAAGCGCCCTCACGCGTTCGTGCAGCTGCTCTGGTTGAACGGGCGAAACAGTACAACCAAAGACTGAACAGAATGATTCCGTCAAGGAATCCTGGACCTCCTCAAGCGGTACCTCCTTGCCGAGGACTTTGCGCATCGAGGATACCCCCTTGTGAAAGATCCCACAAGGTATGATCCTGTCGAATCCGGTCAGATCGGTGTTGACATTCAGGGCAAAGCCATGCATGGTAATCCACCGGCTCACCCTGACGCCGATCGCGGCAACTTTTTCCCCTTTGACCCACACCCCGGTCATCCCCTCCTCCCGTCCCCCCTCGATACCGAACCGATCAAGAGTCAGAATAATCGTTTCTTCGAGGCAACGCAGGTAGCGGTGGATATCGGTGAAGTAATGCTCCAGGTTGAGAATAGGATAACCGACAACCTGTCCCGGACCATGGTACGTTATGTCGCCGCCGCGATCGATCCGAAACACGTCGACCCCGTCGGCCTGGAGTTCGCGATCGGTGGCTAGCAGGTGATTCTCGTCCCCTCCTTTCCCGATGGTGTAGACGTGCTCGTGCTCTGTGAGGAGCAACACGTCATCGATCAGGCCATGGCGGCGAAGATCAACGAGCTTCCGCTGCAGATCCCAGGCTTCAGCGAAGCGGGTTCGGCCGAGTTTCGAAACGAACAGCTGCATGAAATACAACGCTAGATGTGAATCGCTTGCCCAAAGGCCTCACCGGCGGCCTCCATGATGGCTTCCGAAAAGGTCGGGTGGGCATGCATGGTCCGGTGGATTTCTTCGTTGGTTGATTCCAGTGCGCGAGCAAGCCCGAGCTCGGCGATCAGCTCTGTGGCTTCGGCGCCGATGATTTGCGCTCCGAGCAGCTCACCATATCGCTCGTCGAATACAAGCTTGACTGTGCCTTCAGTTGCACCGGTTGCCATCGCCTTGCCGAGCGGACGGAATGGAAAACGTCCGACTTTGACTTTGTGTCCGGCGGCCACCGCAGCCTCCTCCGTCATGCCAATGCTGGCAACCTGAGGCTGGCAGTAGGTACAACTCGGTATGTTCGATCGATCGAAGCCGTATCTGGCCTTGCCGGCCAGGTGTTCAGCTGCAACGATGCCCTGGTGGGAAGCAACATGGGCGAGCCACGGCTCGCCAGAAACGTCGCCGATGGCGTAGATTCCATCGACAGAAGTCTTTCCGAATCTGTCAACGACGATGGCGGCCCGATCGACTTCTACCCCCACCGATTCGAGTCCCAGGTTCTCGACGTTTCCCTGAACCCCCACCGCCATCAGAGCAAGCTCGCCCTGGAGCTCTTTCATTCCGTCTTTTGCCGCGATCTTGAGCGTGACATCGCTTGAGACGGCGGCAGACTCGACTTTCGCATTTGTGAGAATCTCGATCCCCTGCTTCCTCAGGCTCGACTCGAGAAGCCGGGTGATCTCCTTGTCCTCTTTCGGAAGGATGGAGGGCATCATTTCGATGACGGTCACTTTGGTGCCGAAGGCATTGTAGAAATAAGCGAATTCGATACCGATTGATCCACCTCCGATAACGAGTAGGGACTTCGGAAGCTGGGGCAGTGTCATAGCTTCCGTGCTCGTTATGACCTTCATGTGATCGATGGAGATGCCGGGAATCGTTCGTGGGCGTCCGCCCGTTGCGAGGATCGTAAACTTGGTCTTGACAGTGTCGGTAGTTTTTCCCCCGTTGCTCACCTCGACCGAGTTTCCTCCGGTGAGCCGACCTGTCCCCGCAAGAACCTCGATCTTGTTCTTCTTCATCAGGTACTCGACCCCTTTTGAGATCCGGTCTGCGACATCACGGCTGCGCTTGATGATCTTCTGGAAGTCGAAGGTGAGGTCTTTGTAGGAGAACCCGAACTCCTCCGCTTTCTTGAACACCTGATAGAGCTCGGCGCTCTTCAGCAAGGCTTTTGAGGGGATGCACCCCCAGTTGAGGCAGATGCCGCCGAGTTTGTCCCGCTCCACAAGTCCAACCTTCATTCCGAGTTGAGCTGCACGAATGGCGGCCACATACCCGCCGGGCCCCCCACCGATCACTGTGACGTCGAATTGTCTTTCAGCCATGGAATGTCCCTCGTTTTCTGCGGATCCGGTCAGGCAGGATCCTCTTGCCTGCAGGCGCGAGAAAAGTTCACGACAAAATATACCCATAACTACAAAGAAAGGCAACCAACCTCTCCGAAGCGATTCGGGGTGGGAGGCTCCGTCGTGGACTGTTTGGTTGCTGGTGTTCGGTGGTGCCGAAGGTCCACGGAGACCCGCTTGCCCATGCCGCAGACGAAGATGGCTCTGGCTCAACGCGCCACGCTTTCCTCACAAGTGCGCGGACGAGCCACTACCACTCAGAATCCATTTGATTCTTTTCGGGTTTTCTCGTACCATGAGGCCAAAATTTTGCGCGGGATGGCTGAGAAGGAACAGCGAGTTCTTGTGTCGAATCGAAAGGCTCGACACAATTATCACATCCTGGACACACTGGAAGCGGGCATCGCACTGCTCGGGACCGAGGTCAAATCGCTGCGTCAGGGAAATGCAAACCTGCAAGACAGCTATGCGATGATCAGGCAGGGGGAAGTCTGGTTGTTCGGAATGCATATCAGCCCCTATGAGCATGGCAGCGTCAGCAATCATGATCCCCGGCGGACGCGTAAGCTCCTTCTGCAGAGGAGGGAGATTCGAAGGCTCTTCGGCAGAGTGCAGGAAAAAGGGCTCGCGCTTATCCCGCTCTCGGTCTACTTCAAAGGTCCCTATGCAAAGGTCGAACTTGCGATCGCCCGGGGAAAACGAAGTTATGACAGGCGTGAAGCGATCAAGCAGCGCGAGGCTAAACGCGAGATAGCAGTACGCATGAAGCGATCAACCACCTGAATCCGGAGAATCTCCTAAGAATTGTTCCCTCCCGTCAAAGAACAGATGGATCTCATCAAGCGCGGTGTCTCGGAGATTATCCCCGAAGACAACCTCGTGAGGAAGATCGAGCGATCCATCAAGACAAAGAAGCCGCTCCGCGTGAAACTCGGCTGCGATCCGAGCCGGCCCGATCTCCATCTCGGCCACTCTGTCGTTCTACGTAAGCTCAGACAGTTCCAAGACCTAGGCCACCAGGCTATCCTGATCATCGGCGATTTCACCGGGATGATCGGCGATCCCTCAGGCAAGAGCAAGACTCGCCCCTCCCTCACACTGGAAGAAACCCGGCGCAACGGACAGTCCTATTTCGAACAGGCGACGAAGATTCTCTCTACGACGAATGTGCGCATGGAGTACAACTCGGAATGGCTCGGGAAAATGAGCTTTGCGGACGTAATTCTTTTGGCAAGCAAATACACCGTAGCGAGGATGCTTGAACGCGATGATTTCACGGGGCGACACAAGGCAGGCGAGCCGATCAGCGTACACGAATTTCTGTATCCGCTGGCCCAGGCGATGGATTCTGTTGCGATCGAGGCCGACATCGAGCTCGGTGGCACAGACCAGAAGTTCAACCTTCTGGTCGGACGAGATATCCAGCGGGAGTATGGTCAGGAACCGCAAGTAATTCTCACTCTCCCGCTTCTGCTCGGCATCGATGGTGTCGAGAAGATGAGCAAGTCGTTCGAGAATTGCATCGGGATCGGCGATCCGCCGCAAGAAATCTATGGCAAGACGCTGAGTATCCCCGACACATTGATCTGCTCATATTTCGAGCTGGCGAGCGACGTCTCAAATGAAGAGCTCACCCGTATCAAGCGCCAGCTTGGAGATCCAAAGGTCAATCCGCGTGACCTGAAGAGAAGGTTGGCTCGGACACTGGTAAGATTGTACCATTCGGAGGAAGCCGCAAAGAGCGCGGAGGAGGAGTTCGACCGGATCTTCGTCGAAAAAGAGATTCCCGATCAGATTGAGGCATACCGCCTGAGTCCTGCCAACGGGGACACCACTCTTGTTGCCCTGTTGGCACGGGCCCGGCTCGCGTCCTCGAAAGGAGAAGCACGTCGGCTTATTGAACAGGGAGGTGTCTCGGTCGACGGCAAACGCGTCGAAGACGTGAACGCACCTATTCCGCCGAGGTCGGAGTTCGTCCTCAAAGTCGGAAAGCGCCGGTTTCTAAAGGTCGTCCGCTCATGACCTTTTTCCACCACCATTAGCACTATCGAGGGAGACACGGAAGTGTTCGTACCTACCAAAATGTTTTTCACGAAGGGCGTCGGCAGGCACAGGGACTACCTGCAGTCATTCGAGTTGGCTCTGAGGGACGCCGGCATCGAGAAGTGCAATATCGTAAACGTTTCCAGCATCTATCCGCCGGGCTGCAGGCGGATACCACGGGAGGATGGCCTCAAGCTGCTTCAACCAGGGGCTATCACGTTCTGCGTCATGGCGCGCAACGCGACGAACGAGCCGAACCGTCTCATCGCCTCGTCGATCGGCGTTGCACAGCCCGCGGACGCCAGCGCCTACGGATATCTCTCCGAGCACCACCCATTCGGAGAAACGGATGAGCGTGCAGGCGAATACGCCGAAGACCTTGCTGCAACGATGCTGGCGACGACACTCGGTGTTGAATTCGATCCGAACACTGCCTGGGACGAACGAGAGAAAATATTCAAGATGTCCGGCAAGATCATCCGTACCTTCAACGTGACGCAGTCCGCAGAAGGAGACAAGCACGGGCTGTGGACAACGGTGATCGCCACGGCAGTGCTCCTACCATAGAGAATGAGGTTTCCGAAATCTCATGGGGCAAATCAAACGCAGATTTCGGGAATCTTGACACCAAGCAGCTACTTCGACAGCCCCTCCAACAACAACACGAACTCTCCCTTTCTTTCTTCTTTGAAAAACCGCTGATAGAGCTCCGGGGCAGTCCCGTAAAAGATCTGCTCTGTTGGCAGAGTAAGGTCGAACGCGATACAAATGCGGCGTGCGGAGCCAAGGACATCGGCAATGTCGCGGAGAAGCTGGACGAGACGATACGGGGCATCCATCAGCACGATGGTCCGAGGCTCGCGCTTGAGCTGCTGCAATTCCGCGATCCTTCGACTGCGTTTCGGTGAAAGAAAGCCTTGGAAGACGAACTCATCAACCGGAAAACCCGAGACGATCAGTGCGGGCATTAGCGATGACGCTCCGGGGATTGGGACAACGAGGATTCCAGCGGCGATCGCTTTCCGGACAAGAAGCTGGCCCGGGTCGGCAAACGCAGGTGTGCCAGCATCCGAAACAACGGCAACGGACTTGCCGCGCGTGAGCTTCTCGATGATGACGTGCGTTGCTGCAGCCTCGTTGTGCTCGTTAAGGCTGTCAACCGGCTTTTCGATGCCGTAGTGCCGGAGCAGCCGAGAGCCCTCCTTCCTCTCCTCGTAAACAACGAGGTCAACTTCCTTCAGAACACGGATGGCGCGAAAGGTGATATCTTCCCAGTTGCCGATCGGTGTGGCAACTAGATAGAGAGTGCCGGGCATGGAGAGCTACTGAGGTTTGGCAGAGTGGTAATCCTCAAGCGCAATGCCTCGTTTGTCCGCTTCCCACTCGCGTACGAGGAGAATGATCAGAGCGGTGACGGGAACCGCCACAAGCAAGCCGACAAAACCGAGGAAATAGAAGAACACAAGAATAGAAAAGATGACGATCAACGGATGGAGACCAACCCTGCCGCCGACGATTTTGGGGGAAAGGTACATCGTTTCGAAAATCCGGAGCGCTTCGATCGAGCCGAGAGCAAAGAGCACCTTTGGCAGCACCGGCGGGTCGCTAAACGTCGCCACAATGGCGGCAATGACCATCGTGACAATCAGCCCGAAGTATGGAACAAGATCAAGCACGGCTGCGACGGCACCCAGCATCAGAGCGTACTTGATGCCGACAACTGAAAAGAGAACAGCGACCAGAATCCCCTGCATGAAAGCGACCAGAATTGCACCCCGGAGATACCGGCCGATGATTTCATCAGCCGATTCCAGGTACCGCTCAACGCGGTCCCGTAATCGTTGAGGGAAGAGGAGCAGGAAACGTCGGTGAATCTTCGGCAAGTCCGCCAGCATGTAGAACGTGAGAAACGGCACCAGCACGACATAGAAAATCTGTGTTACCAGACTGCTGATGCTCCCGGCAAGCACAAGGAGACCCTGCAGCAGATTTTTCAATATGTCATCGAGTTTCGGCATCACTTGGCTCGTGAACGTCGACCTGACCTCATCAGCCGATATGCCATACCGCTCCAGAGCTTTCACGAGACTGCTATTCCAAACCCATGAGTTGAAATCCGCGATGAGCTTCGAAAGCGAGTCCAGAATTCCTTCGAACTGCGTAAGGATGACAGGAAGGAGAAAGAAGAACAGAAGCGTGATGACACCGATCAGAATAAGGATCAAAATAAGCGAGGTAACCCATCGAGGGACGCTCCATCGCTCGAAGCTCTCTACTATCGGGTTCATCACGTAGGCCATCACCATTGAGACCACAAACGGAGCCAGAATCGACGATATGCTTACCGCGAACCAGATCCCGAAGAGGATCGCGCTGAGCCACATGATCTTCTTGGCCAACGAGTAACCTCTTAGGGGATAGAGCAAGAACAGAATTGCTCCCAGGACCAAGAAGGGGGAGACGATCGACTGAATCGAATAGATCAGGACAAGCAACAGCAAAATCGCGCCAACAAGCAGGACGACTTCAATTCTTCCCAGTGATTGAAAGAGCGTATCCCAGTTGGCACCGCGGATATCCGGACCTGGGCGACTGCCACGCCGCCTGCCCCTCTGCGAACTTCGTCTTGCTGTCATCGGTTGTTTCCTTTGAAGGATGAGACCCCCGAGTGCCCGAACCCTCCTTCTCCTCGTTCTGTGTCCGCAAGCCGATCAGCCTCCTCCCAGGTCACCCGCACATAACGTTGAACCACGAGCTGGGCGATGCGATCCCCCCGCCGCACGGTAAAGGCCTCCTTCCCAAAATTCGTCAAGATCACTCTGATCTCTCCTCGGTAGTCCGAATCGATCGTGCCTGGTGAGTTGAGAATCCCAACCTGGTTCTTGGCTGCCAGTCCGCTCCTCGGCCTCACTTGCGCCTCGAATCCCTCCGGCAATTCGATGCAATATCCTGTCGGAACAAGAACGGTCTCCAACGGCGAGATGGTAACATCGGCATCAACGGCAGCGAAGAGATCCATTCCCGCGGAGCCAACAGTAGCGTAACTTGGCAGCGGCAGACCACTGGCCGCCGAGTTGACGCGGGTGATCCTGACCTTTAGTTGTTGGGACAAGTGAGAAATGGGCTGTCGTGGAAGCCTAATCGGCTGAAAATATAGCAAAGAGAGGTAGGAAATGCAACCAACGACGGAAGAGGATACTAGCTCATTCTACCTTGCTGTCAGGGGGTCCCCCGCCAGACGATGGGGGGCAAGGGTGCCGCGGCAGTGACCATCCAGATCTTTGCAGCGTGTGTCACTACCTGCAAAAGAGAAACCCCAACGGTCCGACACGTTGGGGCCTCGTTCCTGCATCCTGAGGCAGGATGTTGCACCATTGCCATGAGCTACCTGCGTTCTCTCAGTTCCCTTTCCTGCATGACTCTGATCAACGAATCGAGCCGCGCACGCGCTCGTTCCTTCGCTTTCATCACGCTATCCGTTGGGACCCGAGCTCGACCTCGTTGCGAGTCGGCGTATCGTTGCTCGTGATCCATGTCCCGCATGAAGAATTCAAATGCCGCCTCAGGTCCATCCTTCCGCATGCGTAGAACCAGGCTATCGAGGTTGACGTTGAACTCAAACGAGGTATCATCTCCAAAGATGTTGAAGTTGAAATCGACGATCTGATCACGGCCGCGTCGGGCTACCGGAACAGTTATCGGAACACGCCGTCGAATCCACTCGTTGCGAGCGAATTGCACGACTTCTCCCTCCTGGGTGCGAATGTGAATCGTGAATGCATCCGAATCGCTCATCACCGTGAGCGGAGGCGTCTCGATGCTGATATGCCGACGTGCAGTAGCTTCGCGCTCGGCAAACCGTTTGACCAGCCCGCCAAAGTGAATCGTGACCTGAGGCCGCATCGCAACGACGGCGCGAAACTGGCGCCGCAAGCTGTCGAGGTCGAGCTCCAGTCTCGAATAGACAAACGTATCCGGGGTGACCACGATCATGCGCTCTGGGCGCTGTATGGTTCGAATTTCGTGGATAATCTTCTCGGGAGGCTCCGGAAGGGCTTCCGTCGCTGCAACCATGAAGGGGGCCTTTTTAGCCTTCAAGAACCTCTCGAAGCGAACGCGCTGAGTCGGTTCCAGGACCGCGGCGATCCCTGAGAGCATCACCCGATTGAGGCGCGGGAGGTTCTCGTCGATCGCAAGCGCGCGGTCTTCGGCGAGCAAGACAGACGATTCAAGACGCAGACGACCGATATCCAAAACCGAATCGATGACCTCTTGCTGTCTGCGTGTCGGCTTGACCTCACTGACAAATTCGCCGACCGTTATCCTCGGAATTTGCTCAATCGCCTTTTTCCCGACGTCGATACGGTATCCGCGCTCCGCACTATCGTCAACGCGCAAAGCCGTTTCGCTCTTAGCATCGAGAGGAAGAGCCCCAAACAGGGCAAATTGAAGCGCCTGGTTCTTGTCAACATCGGTGAAGAGAGGCAGGAGCGTCCCCTTCAGAACATTATCCTCCACAGCCTTTTGAACCATCTCCGACTGGCGGCTGACATAGTCAATCATATCCGTTCGCTGCTGGAACAGCAGCAAACCCACCAACACGACAGCCGCAGCACCCGTTACGTACACAAGCGGCAGATACCTCCGCGGAAATGGCAGCAGGCTTTCTTCCTCTTTCTCCTTGACCTGCAACTGCGCAGAGAGACGTGTCCAGAAACCGAGCGTTTCCGGAGCGCGTTGCTTCGATTCGAGCAGGCTCTTCATCGCTCGCAGTTCCCGAAGCTCCTTCGCTGCCTCCGGGTTGCCTGCAATGACCTCCTCGATCTCTCTCACTTCCGACTCCGGCAACTCCCCATCGATATAGAGGGAGAGCTTCTCCGATAGCTCTCGTTTTGATCGTGGTTTCATGCTACGAATGCTCCTCCAGCAAAGGCTTCAACACACTCCTCAGCATGGCACGCGCCCGAAAGAGTCGCGACTTCACCGTGCCGAGCTCGCACTGCAACACCTCTGAGATCTCTTCGTACGAAAGCCCATCGATGTCCTTCAGAATAATCACCATACGATAACGCTCCGGCAACGATTTCAGGGCCGAAGCGACGATCTCCTGCACCTCGCTCTCCTTTGGCTGAACCGTGAGCTTCGCCGTAACCTCGCGATCTGCTGAATCCACCAATGTCTGGAGCGAAAACAATCTCCGGAGCTTTCGTTTGCGTAATTCATCCCGGCTCCTGTTCACAGCAATTCGGTACAGCCAGGTGTAGAAGGACGACTGAAATCGAAATTGTGGAAGCGCCTCGCACGCCTTGATGAATACTTCCTGGGCGAGATCGTCGATGACATCAGGTTCATGGAAGATCGAGTAGATGAGATTCTTGATGCGCGCCTGATACCGCTCCACCAGCACACGGAACACCCCGCGCTCCCCTTGCTGGAACATCGTTATGAGAACCTCGTCACTCTTTTCGTTCAGAGGGGCGTCCACAACCTGTGTCAGCAACTTGCCAGCCCGACTGCGGCCTTCCCGAACGACTTGGGCGGTTGAGTCTGGCGAGCCGGCAATCAGCTTCGATGTTTGTCCCGATTCATTCTTATAGACGGTTGAAGCGGCTTTCATGTTCCTGCTCCTGGTGGGCTCACGAGATTATCGCTTCTAAATATACAGGAGCATCGATGTAGATGTTTCATCCCAGGGGAGATATGCAAGATTGAGTAAGGCTTCCGAAAAACGCAAAAACTCGCGTCGGGAACGGCTAAGCTCGTCTGGCGCTCCGAGACCCAGCGGAATAGCGGTCAGGTGGAGCGCCTTGTCAGGCATCAGAGTCTTAACGTCCGGAACGCAGGCCTCGGCATCGAGGCGAAGGATATCGCATCGGAATTGATCAACTACTTCTTACCTTCACGCATTTGAAGGCATTGCTGCCTGTACCTGATCTCAGCTCCGTGGGCGTTTCAGTGGCGCTGACCGAAGGCGCCCCTGATATATTTGAGCTCAGTGATAGAATCCCATCCATGCCCGACGCAATCTCGGCGCTCACGTAAACCGTATCCATGCTGTCCAGGTAGCTAATTTCAAATGAATAGCCGGCGACCAAAAGTCTGTCACGACGCTGGGGGGTGCCCCAAGAATCGACCAGAATTTTGGTGCACTGGTCAATGCATTTGATATTCTTGTACAATTCGTCATGCCGAATTCTGACTCGGTAATCTCTCCAAAGAAGACCCCAGAAGGCAGATCCTCTGCCGTCCAGATAAAAATCCATACGACTACCCCGCACATATAGCATAAACTCAGTGTTAAAGACCTTGCGCCAGTCTCCACCTTTGAGCAACATATGTAGAAAGGTCCAGCCCGATAAGTGAGTCAAGCTGCAGGTGTAAGTTTCTTTGGGCCGAGAAGCACTCGGGCGCTCAGGGACCTTTGTGGGACCCGGTGGAGGTGTGGGGTTCTTACTTTCTAATCCAGACGGGGCTCCTTCGCCTTCTTCTCCTTCTCTACGAGGCAGAATCTCAAAATCGCCGCCGCTCACTTTGTAATGGGTCCGTCTATGATTTCTGTAAAACAGGTAACCCGTTCCACAGATTCCTCCGGAAGCCGCGGATAAACCCAGTGCCCACGCACCCAACGGATCCTCCATCGACAGTGCGCCAAGCACCACGCCCGCCAAGAGAAGGAAATACCCTCCCCGTATGCTACCTTCGGAGATACGTCGATTAAGTGAGTCTTGAAATACCGAAGACAGGGCAACTAACCCCATCCCCAAGCCCGAACTAATCAGAGCAAGATAGGGAATGACCATAGCCTCTCCTTTCTATGCGTGCGAACCTAGTCTGATCCTTAGTCGCGCCAAAACGTCGACGGCTTTCACTCTCTGCGGCGGAAATCTATGCCTGCGTGTTGCGAATATAAATTCGTTCTAACATGGATTACTTCTCCACGCAGATTCGTCGACGCGGGAAATCGGGAATTTCCGCCAACACGAGAACAAGAAGTACGCTTTATTGATGCCTCAGACGCTGGATGGAATGCATGCGGTTACGTGGGAAGGCGCAATACCGGAGACAGGGCATTTCTTTGGCTGGCCGTAAGACAATGAGAATACCGGGACGACGACTTGCTTACTTCTCTGGTAATGTCTCCTAAGGGGGTAACCGCCCTCCAAGCGGTATCTTCACCGATGCGAGCCGCTAAGAAGGAGCCATCACAATGCTACACAGCAACAGCTTCAAGAACCTTTGGCCGTGGTATTTTTGCACGCCTCTCGAACTCATCCCGGAATCGCCGTACCATCGACTGGACCGGCCACGCCGCTGCGTCGCCGAGGGCACAAATCGTGTTCCCCTCAACGTTGTTGGCAACGTCCAGCAGTAGGTCGATATCCTCCCAACGCCCTTCACCGTTCTCGAAGCGGTTAAGTATCTTCCAGAGCCAGCCCGTACCCTCCCGGCATGGAGTACATTGGCCGCATGATTCGTGGTAATAGAATTTGGCAATCCGCGCAATAACCTTGATGAGATCGGTATCCTCATCCATCACGATCAATCCGGCGGTCCCAACAGACGATCCCGCTGCCTTGAGTGACTCAGCATCCATGCAGACGCCCTCCAGCTGGTCACCGCGCAGAACCATGGTCGACGACCCGCCAGGAAAGACTGCCTTGATCGCCTTGTTGCCCGGGACACCTCCGGCATATTTGTGGATAATCTCGAGCAAGGGTACACCTGTCGGCAGCTCGTACACTCCCGGTTTGTTGACGTGTCCGCTCACACCCACGAGAATCGGACCCGGATACTTCGGCGCACCGATCTTGGAATACCATTCCCAGCCGCGATCGATAATCAGAGGGACATTGCTGATAGTCTCAACGTTGTTGATCGTGGTCGCGCGGCCCCACAGGCCGTTCTGCGCCGGGAATGGCGGCTTCACGCGCGGGTACCCCCGATCGCCTTCGATCGAGTTCATCAGCGCAGACTCCTCGCCGCATATATAAGCGCCTGCACCTCTGTGGACAATGATCTCGGTCGAGAATCCGGAACCAAGGATATTCTGTCCGATATACCCCTTCGCGTACGCATCATGCAGCGCCTTCTCGATCATCTTGATCCATTTCCCGTACTCACCCCGAACATAGATGTACGAGATCGACCCCCCCATTGCGTATGCTGCGATAAGCGTTCCCTCAATCATGAGATGAGGGTTGAACTCAAAGATTTGACGGTCTTTGAACGTGCCGGGCTCAGATTCATCGCCGTTGACGCAGAGGTACTTCGGCTTGTCCGACTGCTTCGGCATAAACGTCCATTTGAGACCGGTCGGGAAACATGCACCGCCCCGTCCCTTCAGCCCTGATTTCTTGACCTCCTCCGTCACATCCTCCGTCTTCATCTGGAGCGCCTTTCGGAAGGCCTTGTAGCCTCCATGGGCTTCGTACACATCGATTCTGTGGAGGTCTCGTATATCAGGGAGTAGGTACTTTTCCATATTCACTATTTCCGCTCCAGATCCGCTATGAGCTTGTCAATCTTCTCGGGTGTCAGATTCTCGTAGTACTCCTCGCCAACGGCAAACATCGGCGCCGTACCACAGGAGCCCATGCACTCGACCTCGGAGAGCGTCCATTTGCGATCCCTCGACGTCTCCCCCATCTTGATACCGAGCCGCTTCTCGAGATGTTCCACAATCTTGTCAGCCCCACGAAGCATGCAGGAGACATTCGTGCAGACCTCTACGTGGTGTCTGCCGATCGGCTTGCGGTGCAGCATCGTGTAGAACGTCACTACTCCCAGTATGTGCCCGAAGGGAACACCGAGGAGCTTTGCAACGTACTTCATCGCATCTTCAGAGATGTGACCATGCTCCTCCTGCACCATCCAGAGCGCCGGCAGGACCAGAGATTGAGAAGTCTGGTAGTACTTCTTCATCTCGTCGAGCTTTTTCAGATTGCGTTCAGAAAGCATGAGTGAGATTTTCGATTTTCAATTTCCGATTTCCAATCCATCTCTCAATTCATTTGTCCGCTTCGCCCATAACCGGGTCGAGGCTGCCGATGATCGCGACGACGTCCGATATCAGGCCTCCCATCATCATCGTTGGGAGGGACTGAAGATTGACAAATGACGGTGACCGTATCTTGAGCCTCCACGGATATCCTTCGCCATGGCTGTAGATATAGAATCCCAGCTCGCCTTTCGGAGCCTCGACTGCGCTGTAGATTTCTCCAACCGGAGGCTCCACGCCAAAGTTCACGATCATGAAGTCGTGGATAAGCTCCTCCATCTTTGTGTACACGCGATCCTTTTTCGGCAGCACTTTCTTCGGCTTGAATGCGTGTACCTCTCCCGCCGGCATCTTCTCCAACACCTGCTGCAGGATCTTGACGCTCTCCCTCATCTCATCCATCCGCACATAGTACCGAGCCAGTGAGTCCCCTCCCTCATACACCGGTATGTTGAAGTCGAGATCCTTGTAGACGAGGTATGGGCTTGCTCGGCGCAGATCGTGCTCGATACCGCACGCCCGCAGGCCCGGACCTGTGAGTCCGAGGTCCAGCGCCTTCTCCGGGCTGATCACTCCGACTCCATCCGTACGCCCGAGAAAGATCCTGTTTTTGTTAAGCAGCCGTTCGCATTCCTCGAGATACCCGGGCAGCTCACCGGCAAACTTCTTCACCATCGCCAGCGTCTCAGGTGTGACATCCTGCGCCAGTCCTCCGATGCGCGTGTAGCTCGTGGTGAAACGGGCTCCCGCGATGTTCTCGAAAATGTCGTACTCTTTCTCACGTTCTCGGAATGCCCACATCCATACGGTCAGTGCACCGACATCCATGGCCAGCGATCCCAGGAACATCAAGTGCGACGATATACGGGCAAGTTCGGAGATAATCACGCGGATGTGCTGTGCCCGTGGCGGCGCCTCGATGCCAAGGAGCTTCTCCACTGCCATCGCATACGCCGTATTGTTGTTCATCGGTGAGAGATAGTCGAGCCGATCGGTGTGAGGGATGAATTCGTGGTAAGTGCAGCTCTCGGCCAGCTTTTCGTAGCCCCGATGCAGATAGCCCACTTCCGGGACACATCCAATGACAGTTTCACCGTCGAGCCGAATCAACAAGCGCAACACGCCGTGTGTCGCTGGATGCTGCGGACCCATATTGAGAATCATGTCATTCTCAAGCGGGTCGTCCAACGTCACGCTGGTGTTTTGGTCTTCAAGAGCTTGAAGGATCTTCGATTTGCGTGCGACTTCGTCCGTGCGAGGTTCCATCGGCTATTTCTTCGGGAGAGGGAGAGAACCGGGGATTCCCATCAGGGGGAAGTCTTTCCGGAGAGGGTGATACTCAAATTCTTCGGGCATATACACTCTTCGAAGGTCAGGATGCCCCTCGAACACAATTCCAAACATGTCGTAGGTCTCACGTTCGTGCCAGTCCGCCGTTCCCCACACCTTCGTGACACTGGCGAGCCGCGTATCCTCCTCCTCGACGAACGTCTTGATGCGGATGCGGTGCTTGTTCTTCAATGAATACAGGTTGTAGATGACGCCAAAGCGCTTCGCCGGCGTATACATGTCGATCCCGCAGAGATCTGCCAGGAGATCGAACTGCAGCTCGGCGTCTTCTTTCAGAAGCTGGCAGACGTCGACGATCGTCTCCTTGGGAACGACGACGGTCAGCTCGCCCCGGAACTCATGGAATTCAACGGTCTTCTCTCCGAAGCGGGCTTTCAGCTTTTCGACGACGAGAGCGTTGTTCATACTAGCCTGCCTTCACCGGGAGGGGCTGAGGCTGGTTCAGTTTCTGGTCACCGACATAGGCCGGGAAGCTTCCTCTGCTTTCTCCGCGCTGGACTTTCTTCTGCAGTGCCATCAGCGCGTGGATCAGGTTATCCGGGCGCGGCGGGCAACCGGCAACATAGATATCAACAGGGAGGAATTGATCGATCCCTTGCACAACAGAATAGGTCCGGTACATACCCCCCGACGACGTGCAGGCCCCCATCGCGATCACCCACTTGGGGTCGGGCATCTGGTCGTAAATCTTCCGGACTACTTTTGCCATCTTGTACGTCGTCGTCCCCGCGACGATCATGACATCGGACTGCCGGGGCGAAAAGCGAAAGACTTCAGATCCGAACCGGGACACGTCGAACCGCGGCCCTGCAAAAGCCATCATTTCGATTGCGCAGCAGGAGATTCCCATCGGCATTGGCCAGAGGGAGTTCTTACGGCACCAGTTGATGACCGCATCGAGTTGGGTCGTGATAAAGCTATCGCCAAACGCGTGCTCTAATCCCATTCAAGCGCTCCCTTCCTCCATACATAGAAGAGTCCAATCAGAAGAATCACGATGAATACCGTCATCGTAATGTAACCGGCCACCCCCAGCTCCTTGAACGCCACAGCCCAGGGATACAGAAAGACCACCTCGATGTCGAAGAGGATGAACAAGACAGCTACCATGTAGAACTTCACCGAAAACCGCTCCCGCGCCGTCCTCACCGGCTCCATCCCACTTTCGTAGGTTGAAAGCTTCTCATCAGTCGGTCGCCGAGGTCCGAGCCACTCGTTCAACTTCACCATGACAATCCCGAAGACGATTCCTCCGGCGATCACCACGAAAATCGGAATGTAGGTCTCAAGCATGAAAACACCCGAAGTCGGAAAAATGTTGCATCAGTCGGCCGGGTTCTCCCCGGAAGTCTCAAAATTCCTTCGATTTTAGTCAAAAAACGATTCAAAGTCAATCAATTCTCACCCCAACTCTCTTCATCGAAGAATCAGCTGTACACCCTCCAGTGGCCACCGCGCGCGGACCTTGAGTGTGTCCGGATAGTATGTGAAACGCTCTGAAGGCTCAAAGGGAAAAGGCGCACCCGCGTCGTATTTCAGATTCTGATTACGATCGCGAAACAGTCGGAGCACATATAGCCCTTCAGGCATCTCGGTCAAAGCGAATTTGCCAGTTTCGTGCACCACCACGAGATACGGTTTGGAGTCTTTTCGCGATACGTTTTCGGCCTGAAGGATGATAGGACCAATCCGATCTGTATCCCGCAGATCCTTAGCGTCACCTTCAATATTGCTGAACAACTCCGCGTCGACAGTCTGAAAGCGTAGTACAACAGTCGTATCGCGCCCTTCGTTTCCGACGATGTCCCGCAATTTCCCCAGATCGATCACCAGCCTGTACCATTCCTTGCTCCGGAGCTTCGTCGCTGGCTCCAGTGAGAAGGAGCAATCCGAAAGCCATCGTGGAAATGCAGTGACGTCTTTTTCGGAGCTGTCGAACAGCACAATCGCTCCGCTTGCTTTGGTGGTCTCGATCGCATCGGAGAAATGAACGACCAACTCGGGCAGCAGAGCCACTCCAACGGCGCTGTCGGCTACCGACGCCGAGGCTATCGAAGGCCCGAGCGTATCCTCTGCTGCTGATCCGGAAAACGTCAGCGAGTTCGCCAGCGGACTGACAGCGAGGCCGTGAAGATCCCGTACGCTGTCGACCGTTAGACGGTATCGTTCCCCAGGTCTTTGCGCATCGGTGACAATCAAGATCGTGGTATGTGTGGGGAGGAGCACTGACACCGAGCGAATGACCAGCTGCTCTTGACCAAGGGTATCGACAATCTCGGCAACTGGCCATGCGGCCGCGGTCGTATCGAGGGGCTCGGAAAACTCTGCAAGCACGTGGCGGCGGTCCGGTGCCGTCACCTTCAGGAGCCGGGGTGCCGTCGTATCCGCTCGGGCGAGCTGGATCAACACATCGGTTTGGATCGTGTCCATCTCCGTGAGAGTTATGCCGAACGGCGGGACACCGAACTCGTCCGTCTCCGGATCGTAAAGGAGGTTCTTGTACTCGTCACGAATCGCAATCAGTCGATAATCTCCAAGCGCCAGATGACGCAGCGAGAACTCACCTCCCTTGCCAGACTGCGTCGCGTAGTCCGGACGGGCGTGCTGGGGGTTCAGCGTGTCGGGATTGACACCCGTGAGACCATAGGCGAAGATCATAACACCTGAAGGCGAATCGGACGACCTGATCGTGTAGATTTTCCCCTCGATGACACCGCGATCAATCTGGTCCCCCGTTGAAAAGGCCAGTGCGAACGACTGGGCCATCTTGTTCCGATTGCGAAGATCGGCGACGTCCGTCCCGATGTTGACAACATAGGTTGTGTTCTGCCGGAGTGACTCCGAAAACCGAATCTCGACCTCCCTGCCGCTCCAATCAAATTCCAGCGTGCCAACGGAAGGCGAAATAAAGATTGCTCCCTCCACGCTGCGATGATCAACATATTCATCGAATTCCAGCACAATTGACTGGCCTGTGTAGCGGGTGGAGTAGTTCTGGGGGTAGGTAGAGACGATGACAGGTGGGTCAGTGTCGACAGGACCACCCTCGGGCGCCCTCTGGCCAGCACATGAAAGTGCCAACAGCGATGCAAACACCGTTGCGAGAAAATATCTCGGCACCCCGGAAAGACTCATGACAGAAGGAGAGTGAAAGAAAATCAGTGAGAGAAATATAAAAAAAGGTGCGGAAAGAACAAAAGCCGTTCTCTCAGCGCGAAGAACCCGAACTCCGTTGCGCTTCCCTCCTCAAGCGGCGGAATGTCTGAACGGCTTTGCGGTGTTCCGCATACGTCCGCGAAAAGGTGTGACCGCCCGCTCCGTTCGCGACGAAGTAGAGGTAGGAGTGCTTCTCCGGGTACAGGACTGCGAGAATTGATTTTCTTCCGGGACTATTGATCGGCCCCGGAGGAAGTCCGAAGATGCGATAGGTGTTGTACGGGGACTCGAGACGAAGGTCCGAGTAGAGCAATCGACGCGGTCCGTCCGGGAGCGCATACTGAATTGTCGGATCCGCCTCCAGTCGCATACGTTTCTTGAGCCTGTTCAGATAGACACCGGCAACGATTGGTCGTTCATGATCCAACTGTGTCTCCGCTTCGACAATCGAAGCCAGCGCGAGGACCTCGTTCAGCTTCATCTTGAGTTCTGCCTGACGTCTGCTGAGACTATCCGCGTAGAAGCTCTTGAACTCCCGAACCATCCGTTCGATGACTTCTCGTTCATCGGTTTGCCAGAGAAATCTGTAGGTGTCCGGCATCAGATAGCCTTCGAGAGACGAGCCGTCGACCCCCAGCTCGGCCAGAAAGGACGGATTGTCGCAGAGCCTGATGAAACGCTCTAGGTCCAGCCCAAGCACTTGTGCGTATCGAATCGCAATGCGCTCCATCCTCCACCCTTCCGGCACAAGAACAGGAACCAAGATGCGCGATGTTCCCCCTTCGAGATCCTCCAGGAGCTCCACATTGGAAAGCCCGCTCGGGAACAAATACCTGCCAATTTTCATGGTCCGCGTTTTGCCCAGGATCCTTCCCGCAAGCTTAAGCGTCCATCTGGTCCGCAACACACCGGAGGACTCCAATGAGTCGAGTACAGCTTTGAACGACGCACCGCGGGGTATGGTGACGGGCTGCTCGGACGCAAGCGGTGTCGTGTTTGGAGCCCAGAAGAGAAGGTAGACGAAACCAAGAACAATAATGAGAACAGTTCCCACTGCCAGAACCCATGGACGCTTCTTCACAAAATCGTAGAGGGCTGCTCGTTGCATATCAACGTTTTCGGTTGTGCCAGTTTTTCGTTTCACTGTTCGGTAAGGCAGGCTATTCCCGCATTCCTTCCAGTCTGCAGTAGTTGTGGCCGATAGGCTTGAGGCCTCAGCGATATATGAGACCTGGGAAGTGCGTCCGTCTCACAATTCAAGGCTCGGCTCAGCGGTCAGCTCCAGAGACGAGGTCCTTCCTTCCTTCGTCTTCATGTAACCGACCATAGCCACCATGGCCCCGTTGTCGGTGCAGAACTCGAGTTTCGGAACAAATACCCTGTACCCAACGTTCGTGGCAGATTCCATGAGCCGCCTCCTCAACTCAGAGTTTGCGGCGACGCCACCGGCGAGGGTAATATCTTTAACCGAGAATCTCTTCGCGGCCAGAAGCGTTTTGTGCACAAGAACGTCCACAACGGCAGCCTGAAAGCTCGCACACATGTTACAGAGGAACTCATCGTATCCGGTGGGATTGATCGATTTCACCCTCGAGGCAGAGGACTGATATCCAATTCTTCGCAAATAGTACAAGACCGAGGTTTTCAACCCACTGAAGCTGAACTCGAGCGAACCCTCCTCAAGATAGGGACGAGGGAAATTCACCCACCGCGGGTCACCACGTTCTGCATACTTGTCAATCAAGGGTCCCCCGGGGTAGCCAATTCCCAGCATCTTGGCAACCTTATCGAAGGCCTCGCCGGCGGCATCGTCCTTCGTCTCCCCCAGAATGCGATAGTCGAAAGCGTCGTTCACCAGGACAAGCTGGGTATGTCCTCCGGAAACGGTGAGGTTGAGAAAGGGAAATCCGGGCTTAGGATCCTCAATGAGGTTCGAAAAGATGTGGGCTTCCATATGGTTCACGCCCACAAAGGGGATTCCCAGCCCGAGCGCCATCGCTTTGCCAAAGCTCAGTCCGACGAGAATGGCGCCGACTAATCCCGGCCCGTAGACGGCCGAAACGGCGTCGAGCTGCCGGTTCGTGACTCCTGCGACCCGTAGCGCCTCCTCGACGGCGGGCACTATCCTGCGCTGGTGTGCTCGGGAGGCAAGCTCCGGGACGACGCCCCCGTATTTCGAATGAAAAAGTTGGGCGGTCGTTACGTTCGAAACCAACTTGCCATCCTTCACGACGGCCGCAGACGTTTCATCGCAAGATGTTTCGATGCCGAGGATAATCACCGGGCTAGCCCAAACTGTGTGCTGATGAACTCACAGAGGGACTTTTTGATTTCCGCGTGTCGAGGGAGCGGCGCCTTCTTGCCGTTTTTGGGATTCAAGTAGATATCGTGCTCGGAGCCACGCCTGTGAAGAGAGCAACCAAGACGAACCAGTTCCCTGACGAACTCCTTCCGCTTCAAACGTCAACTCCTATCTCTTTCGTCCGAATCCCCGTGGCCGGGGCTACGGATTGATCTTCCATCATCATTTTGTAGGCATCGCGAAATTGTCCTCCAGCTCCTCAAGCGACTCGCCCTGGCCGAAGACACCCGGTACCTCCCTGATCCTTCCAACAAACCGCCCCTCATCAATCCAATATTCCAACGTGTATTGTCGCAGCATTCGTGTCGCCCTTCTGGTATCTGTGATTTATGATAGCCAAAAAAACAGGCTTGCGCAACTTTGCGTTTCACCGCGACTGAGCGAGCGCCCGGAATTTCGTCTTGCCTCTCTCGTCATTTGTTCCTATATTATTCCGGTGAATCGTTCAGATTATCCCTTGGAGTTCCAAGATGGCGAGAGTTTGTGAAGTCTGTGGTAAGAAGGCGATGGCGGGAAACAATGTGAGTCATGCACACAACCGCGTTCCCAGGCGGTTCCTACCGAACCTGCAAAAGGTGCGTGCCTTTGTCGACGGATCTGTCCGCCGCATCACTGTGTGCACGAATTGCATCAAATCTGGTAGAGTTCAGAAGGCTGCCTAGGGCGGGCATCGCGGTCCATAGTCCGTGGCTTTTGTGAAATCCCGCAATCGAGGCGGGGTTTTTTATTACTCGACTTTCGAAACCGGTGCATCCAGGCCATGAAGTTCACCTTTTCACCCCCCAACCAGCTTACATTCCTTCGAATCCTGCTGACGCCGGTGTTCCTCGCATTACTTTTCTCAGCTGATCCTGCCCTCCGACAGTTGTCGCTCGTGGTGTTTATCCTCGCTCTGCTGACAGATTGGTACGACGGTTGGGTTGCGCGGCGATGGGGATATGTAACGCGGTGGGGCACATTCCTCGATCCCCTTGCGGACAAGGTTGTCACATCGGCCGCGTTGATAGCGTTCATCTATCTTGATCTGGTGCCCCCGTGGCCGGTGTGGATCATCGTGGTTCGCGATATCGCGATAACTCTCCTTCGCTCGTACTCGGAGTATAAAGGAAAACCTTTCGATACCACACGGCTGGCAAAGACCAAGACCTTCCTGCAATTTGTCTTGATCTATTACGTCCTCCTTCTCTACGTCGGAAAAGACATAGAGTACTTCCGCTCAAACTATGGTGACCTCATCGCCAAGCTGCTTGACGAGTCACTTCTGTATTCAGGTATGGTCGTGATCGCAGCGATCACCTTGCTCACCGGCGTGCTGTATATCATCGATAACTGGAAAACCGTTCGCGAGCTGTATGGACTCTCAGGTCGGATCACAGAATCCCAGTGACGCAGCATCGACACCGAGCGAACAGGTTGCCGGGGTCCCTTTCCTGACGAAAGCGTTTGGCTCAGCATTCTTCTCCGGCTACTCGCCGGCCGCTTCCGGAACCGTCGGTACCGCGGTAGGGCTCGCGATATACTTTATCCCGGGATTCGAGCAGGTCTTTATCATTCTCCCCGCTTGTCTCATTGTCTTTCTGCTGGGAATACGGGCCGCCGGAAGTATGGAGAGGGCGTACGGTCACGACCCGGGTGAAGTGACCATCGATGAAGTTCTCGGAATGTGGATCTCTCTTCTCTTCCTTCCGAAAAGCCTTCTCATTGCATTCGTCGCTTTCTTTCTCTTTCGAATCCTTGACATTGTCAAGCCTTTTCCCGCGAGACGGTTCGATGACAAGAAAGGAGGCCTTGGGATTATGGCGGACGACGTCATTTGTGGTATCTACACCAACATCATTCTGCAAATCCTCGTTGTTTTGAACATCCTTCGGTAACTGTTACCCATTTTCGTTTCTTCTCTTATGAGAGCGGAAGTCATTTCAGTTGGTGATGAACTGCTGATCGGCCAGGTCATCAACTCCAACCAGGCATACATCGGCGAGCGACTGAGCTCCGTTGGCGTCACAGTCGCAAGAATGACAACGGTCGGGGACGACAGGTCGGATATCCTGAGATCCTTTGAGAGTGCTTTGGGCAGTAACGATGTTGTGGTCGTGACCGGAGGCCTGGGCCCAACGCATGACGACATCACCAGGAACGTCGTTTGTGAGTTCTTTCAGACAGATCTGGTCGTGAATGAGGAGGCGCTGCAGCGAGTGCGTGAGATCTTTCGGAAGCGCGGGGTAGCCCCCCGGAAGATCAACGAGGACCAAGCACTGGTGCCGCGGGGCTGTAAGGTCATTCAGAATCTCAACGGTACGGCACCAGGCTATCTGTTCGAACGAGGGGGGAAGTACTTCATCGTCATGCCCGGCGTACCGTTTGAGATGAAGGCCATGATTCAGGACTTTGTCGTTCCTTTCTTTGCCGAAAGAGCCTCAGGGCTGGTTATTCGGCATCACATGCTGAAGACCACCGGTATTGGAGAATCGTTTCTTGCAGAACAGATTGGAAATGTGAACGGTCTCTTCGCTCCGAATTCCGGAGTGAGCCTGGCCTTCCTCCCAAGCCCAATTGGGACGCGACTTCGAATCACAGCCAGGGGGAAAAGCATTGCCGAGGTGAATGAAACGATCCGTATCGTCGAAGAAAAAATCCGTGCAAAGGCCGGCAAGTACATCTACGGAACGAACGAGGATGAGCTTGAGCACATCGTTGGCAGGTTGCTGACCGAGCGCAGACTGGCCCTCGCTGTTGCCGAATCCTGCACTGGCGGTCTCATCACGGATAGGCTCACGAACGTCTCGGGGAGCTCAAACTACTTCGAGCGAGGCGCTATTACCTACAGCAATGCTTCGAAGATGGCCGAGCTGGGTGTACCAGAAGTACTGATTCGGCAGCATGGCGCGGTGAGCCGCGAGGTAGCCGAGGCGATGGCTTTCGGAATCAGAGTGAAGGCGAACACGGATATCGGAATATCGACGACAGGCATCGCCGGACCGACAGGAGCCACAGCGGAGAAGCCTGTGGGGCTGGTTTGGATCGGCTACTCCGACCGTTCGGAGACCCTTGCGTTGAAGTTCAATTTCGGCGATGATCGCCGGAGGGTGAAGGAGCGTGCAGCGCAGGCCGCCCTGGAGCTCGTACGAAGGAAATTGCTCAGAATCGGTGTTCCTTGATTCTTGCTCCTCAAGTCTCTACTTTTTGGCATACCTGCGAAAGCACACCATTTCTGACTGAATGACTACGAGAGACACTAACATCATCAAAGAGATTTTTGAATCTCAACTACACAAGACACAGAGAGTCAGGCGGTCCTTAGTATGGAATTGTGATTCGAGCAGAAGGATGATCACATCTCGTTTTGTACGTCAGTCATTGTTGATGCTCTGTCTGTCCCTCATCGTCGCCTGCGCGAGGATATCGGTTTCGAGCGAGTACACACCTGAAGTCGGGCAGGACGGCAAGGACGTGGCATGGGTGCCTACTTGCCAGGAATTAGTGGACAAAATGCTCCATGTGGCGAAGGTTACGCCACAAGACTTCGTGGTAGACCTGGGTTCTGGGGACGGCTGTCTTGTCATCACGGCAGCAAAGCGCGGCGCCCGGTCCATGGGCATCGAATACAATCCTGACATGGTTGCCTTATCGATGCGCAATGCGGCTAGAGAAGGTGTTGCCGGTAAGGCCCAGTTCATTCAAGGAGACATATTTGAGACCGATTTCTCGCAGGCTACCGTCATTACCATGTTTCTGTTGGAGAGCCTTAATCTCCAGCTTCGCCCGCAGATTCTCAACTTGAAACCCGGTACTCGTGTCGTCTCGAATACATTTACAATGGGAGAATGGACAGCCGATCAAGTCGCCACTGTCGAAGACAGCGACTGTAGCTCCTATTCCAAGGCTTATTTGTGGATTGCACCGGCAAAAGTGGAAGGCACCTGGAAATTTCCACAAGGCGAACTCACGCTCGAACAGCACTTCCAGACTTTTTCGGGAGCGCTCAAATCCGGCTCCAAATCAGTCTCTGTGACAGATGGGAAGCTGAACGGTGATCTGGCTACCTTCACTATCGGAAATGTCAAATACACTGGCCGCGTCAGCGGAAATACTATGAAAGGGACGTACGAATCCGGCGGGAGTACTCTCCAATGGAGTGCCACCATGGTCGGGAAGAAAATGTAGGTTGGATCAGAATGAGCGAAACCTTGGCTACATCGAGTGATTTGCAGACGAGAATGATCAGGAGAATATTGAGGCAAAAGGACTTGGTTTGCTCATTGCTGAAGGGTGTTCAACAATTCGTTCACCGCCTCCATTGTCCGGGACGGAGCAGCAATACGATCGTGTTTTCGAACTTCTCTAGAGATGTCCAGAGCGATGATGTGATCTGATGCCAGCCTACCGCACATTCGTCGCCATCCCTACCTCAAGCGATATCAAGCAGAAGATCCTTGGTATTCAGGATCAGCTCATCCAGTCGCACGTGAACGTAACATGGGAGCCTGCCGAGAAGTTTCACATCACTCTAAAATTTCTCGGGAACTGCGAACTCGAGCTTCTTGGCTCGCTCACGACCGAACTACAGTCCGTCCTTCGAGACGTTCGTTCATTTGATGTTGTGTACAGGAACGTTGGTTGCTTCCCGACTATCAGTCGTCCAAGGGTTGTGTGGATTGGAGCAGCAGAAAACGTTGAGCTTGCAGAGTTGCAGCAACGTGTTGAGGAGACGTGTGGGAATTTTGGATTTCCGAAAGAGGATCGCGCGTTTCATCCACACATCACGCTTGGCCGCGTGAAGGGAACCCGCAACCTCGATCGCTTGACTGACAGAGTAAAAACCATTACTTTTGATTCGATACAGGCCCGCTGCGGGGAAGTCCACATCATGCGCAGCGAGTTGCTACCAACCGGTTCGGTGTACACTCTCATTCATTCAATTCCTCTATTATAAGCTGGAGTTATTCATGTCCGACACCACGAGCAAAGAAGCCCGCTATCAAGCCCTGAAGATCGCCATCGACCAGATCGAGAAGCAGCACGGCAAGGGGGCGATCATGAAGCTCACGGAAGGCCCGATTGCCAAGGTCGATTCGATCTCAACAGGTTCCATTTCCCTCGACGCAGCACTTGGCATCGGCGGCGTTCCGCGCGGGAGAGTCACGGAGGTCTTCGGACCCGAGTCTTCAGGAAAAACGACGATTTGTCTTCACGTCATAGCCGAGGCGCAAAGGCAAGGTGGTGTTGCAGCATTCATCGATACCGAGCACGCTCTTGATATCGGGTATGCAAAAAAACTGGGCGTTGACGTCAACAACCTCCTTCTCTCACAGCCGGAGTTCGGCGAGCAGGCACTCGAGATTGTGGAGACACTTGTGCGCAGCAGTGCACTTGATGTGATCGCCATTGACTCAGTCGCCGCGCTTACGCCTCGTGCTGAGATCGAGGGAGAAATGGGCGATCCGTCGATGGGCGTTCAGGCCCGCCTTATGTCCCAAGCGCTCCGCAAGCTTACGGCAGCAATCAGCAAATCGAAAACGAGCGTGATGTTCACCAATCAGTTACGCCAGAAGATCGGTGTCATGTTTGGCAATCCGGAGACAACGACGGGCGGAAACGCACTGAAGTTCTACGCTTCCGTTCGTCTCGACATCCGGCGCATTGAAGCCCTGAAGGATGGACAGAACATTATCGGCAATCGCACCAGAGTGAAAGTTGTCAAGAACAAGGTGGCTCCTCCCTTCAAAGAAGCGATCTTCGATATCCTCTACAACGAAGGGATTTCGAAGCTGGGCGATCTGATCGATACCGCTGTGGAGCACAACATCATTGTGAAAAGCGGATCGTGGTTCTCGTACAAGGACGATCGCATCGGTCAGGGTCGAGATGCGGTGAAGACATTTCTGCAGGCCAACGCTCCGATAGCAAAGGAGATCGACACCGCGGTGCGAGCCAAGCTCGAATTGATGCCTGAGGTAGGAGCACCTGCCCCACCCTCCAAGCCGGAGCAGCCGGCTGTGAGCACAAAGAAGGCTCAGAAATA
>Ga0194112_10001412_pt1 | contig 35355 bp, 34 predicted proteins | sample TA2MahC400mmetaG_FD_146191 | JGI IMG/M metagenome (GOLD analysis project Ga0194112, IMG submission 146191) | Freshwater microbial communities from Lake Tanganyika, Tanzania - TA2015016 Mahale Deep Cast 400m | ecosystem: Environmental > Aquatic > Freshwater > Lake | place: Tanzania: Lake... | reverse complement strand
CGAGTTCCTTCCACAATTGATCGGCCACGGGTTGTATGCTGCGGTGGGCGAAGGTCCTTTCCTGGGCATCGGCACACTCGAAGCATATGCGGTAGCCGACGAGTTGTTTGCTGGGGGCACGCTGACGTGGCACGACGTCGCTTTGTGATGCTGGATCGTGACGGTGTGGTCATTATAGAGCGCCATTATCTCTCAGATCCGCGTCAGGTGGAGCTGATGCCTGGAGCCGCAATCGGTCTCCGTCAACTGAGACAGATGGGCCTCGGCCTGGTGATAATCACGAATCAGTCGGCTGTCTGGCGAGGATTCTTCGGCGAGGAGCAGCTTGATCTTATTCACCGGCGGTTGCATGAACTGCTTGAGGCGGAAGGGGTTTATCTGGACGGCATCTATTCCTGTCCCCACACACCAGAAGATAACTGCCGATGTCGCAAACCTGAGCCAGGTCTGGTAGAACTGGCAACGCAAGAACTAGGCTTTGATCCACGGGCCAGCTTTATGATTGGCGACAAGGCATGCGATATTGAATTGGGGCAACGAGTTGGGGCAACTACGTTCCTGGTACGCACTGGCTATGGTACCCAGGTAGCTGCTGAGGGCACAGTGACTCCGGACTACATAGTAGACGACTTGAGGAGTGCAGTGCCGGTCATCGAACGCCTGCTTGCCGGCGATGAGAGGGCAGTGGTAGATGCGGCCGGGTGTTGATTGGCTGCGCGATAGAGCGCAGGATCACCTGCTTGAGAGTATTGAGGTCAAACAACGGATTGCAGAGCACTGCATGACCTCCATCCTGGCGGCGGCTCAGTTGATCGCAGAGACGTTTGGGTCTGGTGGAAAGGTCCTACTGTGCGGGAACGGCGGTAGTGCGGCCGACTGCCAGCACATGGCAGCGGAGTTTGTAAACCGCCTGACAAAGGATTTCGAGCGTCCCGGCCTGCCGGCCATCGCCTTGACGACCGATACATCTTTTCTGACCGCGTTCGCCAACGATTGCGGTTTCGAGGGCATCTTCGAGCGCCAGGTGCAGGTGCTGGGAAAACCAAGTGATGTATTGATCGGCATCAGCACCAGCGGCAACTCCACGAATGTGATCCGTGCTGTGGAAGCAGCACGAGCGGCAAATATGCAGACGATTGTCCTGACAGGCAATAGCGGTCGCTTGGCGGAGTTGGCAGAGGTTGCCATTTCAGTTCCCAGTGCAAACACGCAGTACATCCAAGAGGCTCATCTTGCGATCGAGCACGTCTTGTGTGACTTGGTCGAATGCCATCTATTTGGAAAGGACAGGTGAACACATGGATTTCCCCAATCTGTATGAAGAACTGTTCTACAAAGCGTTGAGAATCCGCCTGGTCGAAGAACGCATCATTGAGCTGTACCCCAGCGACAAAATTCAAAGTCCCGTCCACTTGTCCATCGGACAGGAGGCTGTGGCAGTAGGAGCCTGCCAGTCTCTGAAGCCAACAGACTTGTTGTTCTGCTCTTACCGCAGCCATGCCTTCTATCTCGCCAAGGGGGGCAATCTCCGCGAGATGTTTGCGGAGCTCTACGGCAAGGTGACAGGTTGTTGTGAGGGCAAGGGTGGGTCTATGCATCTTGCGGCCCCTGAAGTTGGACTCATGGGTGCATCAGCGATGGTCGCCAGTACGATCCCCCATGCCGTCGGTGCCGCTTTGGCAGCAAAACGACTGAAAAAAGATGACCAAGTGATCGTGGCTGTCTTTGGAGATGGCGCAACAGACGAGGGTGCTTATCACGAGTCGCTGAATTTCGCTGCTCTGCATAAACTGCCCGTCATTTTTCTCTTTGAGAACAACGGTTTCGCCGTTCATTCCAGAATCGTTTCTCGACATGCTTTTCAAACTCTTGAACATGTCAGGTCGTATGGGATACCCGTAAGCCATCTCTCAGACGGACATGATTTTATGAAAGTCCACGAAGTTTTCTCTGGAATTGTTACCGACGTCCGTCAGACTCGCTCACCACACCTTATTGAAATCCAGACCTACCGCTATAGGGAGCACGTAGGGGTTAACGAGGACTACGACGCAGGCTATCGGTCTCGTGAGGAGCTTGAGGGTTGGAAGGCGAAAGATCCTCTGATTCTAGACCAGGAGTTGGTTGCCAAATATCGCCCTGCTATTCTTGAAGAGATTCACGGCGCTGTTGAATTCGCTGAGACAAGCCCCTGGCCCGATAAGGAACACTTGCTCACCGATGTCATCTGAGGAGGATCTGATGAGTACTGTTCACACCATGATTTCTGGCACAGAATCCCAGTCCGTTGGTGAAGCTATGACTTATCGTGAAGCATTGTTCCAAACAATGCGTGAAGCGCTACGCCAGCATCCCAACGTGATCATCATGGGGCAGGGCGTGGATGACCACAAGGGGATATTCGGCAGCACCCGGGGCCTGGCTCAAGAATTCGGCTCTGAGCGTGTCTTCGATACCCCGTTGGCGGAAGACGGAATGACGGGCATTGCCATCGGAGCGGCTCTGAACGGGCTCTATCCCATTCAAACTCACATGCGCGTTGATTTTGCCCTGCTGGCGATGAACCAGATTATCAATCTCGCAGCCAAATACAAGTATATGTTCGGGGGTCGTTTCGAAGTTCCGATGCTCATCCGTATGGTCATCGGACGAAGTTGGGGGCAGGGTGCTCAACATTCCCAGAGTTTGCAGGCCCTGTTTGCTCATATTCCCGGCCTGACGGTGATCATGCCGGCCAATCCCCAATCCGTCTTGGAATGTTACCCATACGCAATTTCAAAGTATCGGAGCCCCGTTATCTCTATCGAGCACCGTTTGCTGTACGACTTGAAGTTTCGAGTGGATCAAGCTTCCACGGAGGCGAAAGGACCCCCATGGACGTCCCGCAAAGTCAGGTCTGGAAGAGGTGTCACCATCGTGGCCACTTCGATCATGGTTCTGGAGGCGCTCCGAGCGGCGGAACATCTCGCCCGAGCAGGTGGCATTGATTGCGAAGTTATTGACTTGAACTGCGTTTCGCATCCGGATAAGGCCGTGATCTTGGAGAGCGTTGAAAAGACCGGGAAATTGCTGGTGGCCGATACAAGCTGGCAAGCCTACGGTGTGTGTGCTGAGGTGTGCAGGATTATGTGTGAACACGCACCATCTGCTCTGAAAGCCCCCGTAGTTACTGTTGGCATGCAACCTGCTCCATGTCCAACGGCCAAGACCCTTGAGGATCTTTTCTACCCGAGTCTGGAGGCCCTGACGGATGACATCGCCAAATTGGTGACAGGAGAGAACAACCACGGAATTCCTCTCCCCGACGAACATTCTTTCGCGGATGTGTACAAGCGCTTCAAAGGCCCCTTCTAACGGTTTCATGCTAATCGGAGTTCCGCAGATATGAAGGTGTTGATTACCGGCATCACCGGCATGGTCGGCAGCCATCTGGCTGACTATATCCTGGATAACCATCCTTCGGTTGAGATTCACGGCTTGATACGCTGGCGGAGCCCGCTTGATAATGTTCGACACATCTTGCCCAAGGTCATCCTACATCCGGCAGAGTTGCGGGATCTTAATTCCCTTGTCCTTCTACTGCGCAAAGTTCAGCCGGATTGGATCTTTCACCTGGCTGCTCAGTCTTATGTCTCATCGAGTTTCGACGCACCGGCCGATACAATTCACACGAATGTGATCGGTACCGCAAATCTGCTTGACGCTGTGCGCATCACCGGAATCGCCCCCAAAATTCACATCTGCAGTTCGTCGGAAGTCTATGGGCAGGTACGGGAGGACGAGATACCGATTCGGGAGACGAACCCATTTCGGCCTGCCAGTCCTTACGCAGTGTCCAAATTAGCCGAAGATATGATTGGATTACAGTACTATCTTTCCTATGGGATCAAAACAGTGCGGACACGCATGTTCACCCACACCGGCCCCCGTCGCGGTGACGTTTTCGCCGAGAGCGCCTTCGCCAAACAGATAGCGGAAATCGAAGCCGGGCTGCGTCCAAACCCTGTCAAGGTCGGCGATCTCGACAGTGTGCGGACATTTGCTGATGTGCGCGACGCTGTCAGAGCGTATTGGTTATTGTTGGAGAAGTGTCCCCCCGGCGAGGTCTACAACATCGGTGGGAACCGTACAATGACTATCGGTGAAATGCTGGAAATACTCAAAGGCATGGCCCGGTGCAAGATAGAGCATGAGGTAGATTCCGCTTTGCTTCGACCGTCAGATGTAACCCTGCAAATACCCGACACGTCCAAATTCCGGGCTGCGACAGGTTGGAAGCCGGAAATCCCTCTCGAAGTGACCCTTCAAGACCTGCTGGAGTATCACAGGAACCGCATCAAGAAAGGCAAGGGGGCGGCATGATTATTTCAAGAACTCCTTTCCGGATCTCGTTTTTCGGTGGCGGAACGGACTACCCTGCGTGGTATCTGGAGGAGGGTGGGGCTGTTTTGTCCACAACGATTGATAAGTACTGCTACATAAGCTGTCGTTACATGCCGCCTTTCTTCAACATCAAGCATCGGATTGTCTGGCGTCACGTCGAGACCGTTCTGACGATTTCGGATATCCTTCACCCGGCAGTCCGTGAGGGCTTGCGTTTTCTTGGCTTTGACGACTCGGTTGGCCTGGAGATTCACTACCAGGGCGACTTGCCAGCCCGGGCGGGGATGGGGTCGAGTTCGTCATTTGTGGTCGGGCTGATCAAAGCTCTGACCGCGTTGCATGGACAAATGATTAGCAAACACGATCTTGCCTTGAAAGCGATCGAGTTAGAGCAAGATGTGTTGAAAGAACATGTCGGATCTCAAGATCAAGTTGCGGCAGCCTATGGCGGGTTCAATGTGATTCACTTCTTGCAGAACGGGGACATTCGGGTGGAGCCGGTGACGATTCCACCTTCAAGAGTATCAGAACTTCAGTCGCGGTTGCTATTGTTCTACACCGGCACAAGCAGGTCTGCCTCAGAAATTGCCGCCGACGTTGTGGCAAACTTGCACAGCAAGCGCGAGGTATTGCGCCAGATGCGGACTTTCGTTGATGAAGCCCTGTCAATATTGAATGGTGATGGGAGACTTGATGATTTCGGCCGATTGCTCCATGAGAACTGGAAGCTGAAGCGCCAACAGAGCGAGTTAGTAACCACCCCCGTAGTTGATGGTATTTATCAAATGGCAATAGAGCATGGCGCTCTGGGTGGGAAACTCCTGGGAGCCGGAGCGTCAGGCTTTATGGTTTTCTATGTGCCACTCGAAAGACAGCCGCATGTGGTTGAGGCTCTGTCTGGCTACCTGCACGTTCCTTTCAAGTTCGAAACCGAAGGGAGTACTCTGATTTACTACGGGATCAACAATTCCTGAAGAACTCCGGGTATCACCCGGCAGCCGTTGTGAGACAGATGAGCAACAAACGAACAGTATTTCGAACTGAGTGGTTCAGTGTTGAACAAGAATCCTTTGATCATATAGAGTCTCTGAGGGGGAAGCCATACTATAGCATCAACTCACCCGATGGCGTCATAATCCTTGCCATGACAGAAACGGATGAAGTCATCCTGGTAAGGCAATTCAGGCCGGCATTCAATCAATACACACTGGAATTTCCCAGCGGAGCCATAGGTGAGGCAGAATCTCCCCCAGAGGCAGCAGCCCGCGAGCTCTACGAAGAGACCAGGTATGTGTGCAAAGCCCTGAACCATCTTGGTACGGGCAGAATCATGATGAACCGTCACAACTCTCGAGAGTTTGCTTTCCTCGGAACGGGAGCAGTGAGGGATCCCAAGTTCGAAGGCACAAAAGAATTCGAAGTCGTTCTGGTTACCCTCGCCGATTTCAAAGAACTCGTGTTATCCGGGCAATTTGAACAGTTTGCTGCGTTAACCCTGCTTGTCCTGGCGGACTGGAAACTCGGCAGTCAATTTGTGAGGCAATCGTGAACTTCAGTGACCTAGAGTGCAAAGCCGCTGGCATCCGGCTACAAATCCTTGAAACTGCTTTGAATGCAGGGAAGGGGCACGTGCCGCCAGCGTTCTCATGGGTGGAGATCGCGGTTGCACTATTTTATGGAGGAATCTTGAGGTTTAAACCTGAGGAGCCCAGGTGGCCCGAGCGCGACCGCTTCATCCTCAGCAAAGGACACGGTTGCCTGACCTTGTATGTAATCCTGGCTGATTTGGGTTTCTTCCCTAAATCCGAGCTTGATCGCTTTGGAGGGGATGGGAGCTTGTTGGCTGGGCATCCAGACATCGCTATCCCTGGCGTTGAAATCGTGTCGGGTTCTCTCGGCCATGGACTTGGCATCGGCGCAGGACTGGCGTTAGCAGCGAAGATGGACGGCCAAGATTGGTTAGTCTTCACCTTGTTAGGAGACGGCGAGTGTAACGAAGGGTCCATCTGGGAAGCAGCCATGTTCGCCAGCCATCACAAGCTTAGCAATTTGGTAGCTATTATTGATCGTAATCATTTGGGAGCAACAGATTTCACCGAGAACTTCGTCAGCCTTGAGCCACTGGCTCTCCGCTGGCAATCCTTCGGGTGGGAAGTTGTGACAGTAGATGGTCACTCATTCAGTCAACTGCTCGAGGCATTCTCAAACGTGAGGCGGCGGACCTCGCAACAGCCCCTGGTAGTCATTGCCAATACTATCAAGGGGAAAGGGGTGAGCTTTATGGAAGGGTCCCCGCTGTGGCATCACCGTCTTCCAAAGGGACAAGAGGTACAGATAGCTCTCCAGGAATTGCGCTCTCGCCAAGAGCAGATACATGAGCAAACCAGTGTTACTGGGAGGCTGTGATGTTACTGGATTTTAGGGACGCTGTCTTCGACGCGGTGCATAAGACCATGTCACAGGACAAAGACGCCCTGATCCTTTACAATGACATGGGAGCCATGGGGATAGACAAAATCAGAGCTAATTTTCCCAACCGAGTTATCAATGTGGGAATTGCAGAACAGAATATGATGAGCGTCGCTGCTGGCCTCGCCCTTGCCGGCAAGTGCGTTTTCACCTACGGGATTGCCGCTCACATTACAGCTCGTTGCTACGAACAGATCAAACTTGATATCTGCTCTATGCACTTGCCCGTGATCATCCTTGGGATAGGTAGTGGACTGTCCTACGGCGTTGATGGTCCAACTCATCAGGCCAATGAAGATATCGCAATCATGCGGGCACTACCTGGAATGACAATCTATAATCCGGCTGATGCCATCACGGCGACAGCGGTGGTGAATTTGGCATATCACAGTCATGGTCCCGCTTACATACGCATGGATAAGGAACAGCATGAAGCCATTTACAACCGTGACACTCAGGATTTTACCGAGGGATTGGCAACCGTTGCCTTCGGCGGCGACGTTACGATCATTGCCACCGGTATATTAGTACACCGGGCAATCGCAGTGTCGGAAGAGTTGGCAAAAGACGGGGTCTCGGTAAGGGTTGTTGATTTATACAGAATCAAGCCCTGCAATACCCAACTTCTCAGAAACGTGATACTGGGATCCAAAAGAATTGTGACCCTCGAAGAACATTCTAGCGTTGGGGGCATTGGCAGTCTGATAGCAGACCTGATTTCCGAATCCGGCGTCAAAGTGCCCTTTACAAAACTCTCACTCAGCGACGAGACCTACCTGGGTTCAGCAAGCAGGGCCTGGGCTCATGAACGGTGCGGTCTGACCGTCGATGGGATTGTTAGTGTCCTAAAAGGAATGGTATGTGCCGAGACAGCCAATACTGTGAGTGGGCCTGGCGAAGGAGCTAGGATATGCTTGAGGTAACATTGGAGGATTTTGCGCGTTCCTTCGGCACGACGGTTGAGGATATTTCTGAGGAGTGCAGGTGCCTAATTGCTGAGACTGATTTCAGATACAGAATACTCGAAGGAGAGGAACGCGACAAGGTCATATTGGATGTCCTTAAGAAAATCGAATCCGACCGACAGGTTATCGGAGCACCGGAAAGACAGGATGTCTGGCAGAGGGGTTGGGAGGAAATCCTTCAGGATTTTATTGAAAGCGGCTATGATCTGGATGCGTTGATTCCGAGGTTTATCAGGCCTAACCAGCCGATAAGATTCAACCGTAACTATATCATGCCTTCTAATCCGATGTTTGAACTCGATTACTTCAGAGTTTTCAGGCTCTGGCTCTTCAAGAAGTATCTGAAGGACGTTGACTCTATCTATGAATTCGGCTGCGGGACTGGGTTTAACCTTGTCGAACTAGCACAGTTATACCCTGAGAAGAAACTATATGGATTGGATTTTGTACCTGCTTCGGTGGATCTGGTGAACAAGATCGGTGAGGTTTACGCCTGGAAGATCACAGGACATCTTTTCGATATGACAGCTCCAGATGAGAGTTTCCAGCTGGATAAAAACAGTGCTGTCCTGACTTTCGGTTCGATAGAACAACTGGCGAGTAGGTTTGAAGCCTTTCTGCAATGGCTTTTGCAGCAGTCACCCGCGTTATGCATAAACGATGAACCCACCATCGAATTATATGACGAAAACAATCTTATCGATCACCTTGCAATTAAGTTCCATAGAAAGAGGGGTTACACGGAGAATTATCTGCCCCGTTTGAGGGAATTGGAAGTCCAGGGCAAGATTGAGATTCTGAAGGTCAAAAGGCTGTTTTTTGGGAGTGTGCAGATGGAGGGATTTACACTTATGATATGGAGGCCGAAGAGGGAGGCATAAGCATGGACTTGGGAATTAAGGGGAAGTATGCACTCGTTACAGGCGGGAGCCATGGTATCGGGTTCGGCATAGCACTGGCCCTTGCCAAAGAGGGCTGTAATGTAGCCATCTGTTCCAGAAATAAGGATCGGATAGAGCAAACAGTAGCAAGGCTCAAAGCGGAAGGCGTCAACAGTATAGGTATATCCGCAGATGTATTGATTCGGGATGACATCCACCGTGTGATGGAGGCTGTTACCAATTCCTGGGGAACAATTCATATTCTAGTAAACAATGTGGGCGGAGGTGGTCGGTGGGGTAGCCCTATTGTTGAGGAAACGCCAGAAGAAGTGTGGATTGACGTTTACAACAAGAACGCGATGGCAGCAGTTCGATTCACGAGGCTTGCCATTCCTTTCATGCGGAAACAGAAGTGGGGTCGTGTCGTGACTATCGCTTCGATATACGGTCGTGAGGGTGGTGGAAGACCATGGTTTAACATGGCTAAGAGCGCAGAGATCAGTCTAATGAAGACTTTGGCGATGAATCCTGACCTTGCCAGAGAAGGGATTACATTCAATAGTGTCGCTCCCGGTGCCATCATGATTCCAGATACAGGGTGGGAAGAGGAGATGAAGAAGAATCCGAAAGAATTCGAAAGGATGGTCAACTCGAACTTCCCTCTCGGCCGGCTGGGTACTCCTGAAGAGGTGGCAAGCGTGGTCGTCTTCATTTGCTCCGAAAAAGCCAGTTTGCTGAACGGCGCCTGTATAGTCGTAGACGGTGGGGAGAGTAGAAGTTTCTAAACGACTGTTCGGAGGTATTCCATGATAAAAGACGAGGTATTACAGAGCTTTCACCAGAAAAAAGCCCTGGTGACAGGTGGCACTGGCATGATTGGTCGCCAGATCGTCCGGATCCTTTGCGAGGCTGGCGCACATGTCATAAGCGTTTCTTTAGACAAGCTCACTGTGCATCCGTCTGCGAAACATGTATTCGGTGATCTTACCGATTTCCAGTTTTGCAAATCAATCACCAAAGACATGCATTACGTCTTCCACGTCGCAGGCATCAAGGGTTCCATCGAGGTTACCAGGACCAAACCGGCTAGCTTCTTCGTTCCTCTCCTCATGATGAACACCAACGTGCTCGAAGCGTGTCGGATCAACGGAGTTCAAAAAGTCGTATATACCAGTTCGATTGGCGCTTACCCCAGCGCAGAGGTCTTCAGGGAATCTGATGAGCCGGAAGAGGTGGAGCCTCCCATGGATATGTTTCCAGGGTGGGCAAAAAGGATGGCCGAGCTTCAGATCAAAGCGTATAAGATTCAGTACAATCTTGATAACTTTGCGATAGTCAGACCGTGCAACGTTTACGGCCCCGGCGACAACTTTTATCCAAAGAGTGCGATGGTCATTCCTTCGTTGATGTGCAGGATATATCACAAGGAAGATCCAGTGGTCGTATGGGGAGATGGGTCAGCGATACGCGATTTCGCCTACAGCCAAGACATCGCCGAAGGAGTGATCCTTGCCCTCTACCATGGCACGGGAGGGCGCTATGTGAACCTCGGCAGCGGTAAGGGATATTCGATCAGGGAACTCGTTGAAACGTTGCACAGTTTTCTCGACTTCAACTACGAGTTCGACACGACCAAACCATCCGGCTTTCCAAGAAGGGTGATGGACATCTCGCTGGCAAGAGAGATGCTGGGTTACAATCCAACGACCTCGCTGCTCGAAGGCCTGAAAAAGACCTGGGAATGGTATGTTGAGAACCAGGATGAATACCTTAAAAAGGTGAACTACTTCAAGGAGTAGCGACGTGGAAGTATCCAGGGCAAAACTTGACGGCGTGTTGCTCATCAAGCCACCAACCATATTTGAGGACTTTAGGGGCACCTATGTCGAGATCTACAACGAGAAGCTCTACTCCGAAGCTGGGATAAAGGTCAAATTTGTCCAGGATGACGTCTCTGTTTCCTCAAAGCATGTCCTTCGTGGTATACACGGCGATCAAGAGACGTGGAAATTGATCTCCTGCCTCTATGGAAAATTCTATTTGGTCGTCGTTAACTGGGACGAGACTTCTCCCCAATTCGGCCAATGGGAATCCTTTGTTCTATCCGACCAGAATAGGCTGCAGGTGCTGGTCCCGCCAAAGTTTGGAAATGGGCACCTGGTTCTGAGCGATCTGGCGATCTTCCACTACAAGCAGTCCGCGTACTACAACCGTGCCGGCCAGTTCACTATATTGTGGAACGATCCTAAACTCAACATCTGGTGGCCGGTGAAGAATCCAATAGTATCAAGAAGGGATGAAGGGAGCGAAAATGCTTAGTGGTGCCAAAGTTCTGGTTGCTGGTGGAACAGGTTTCATTGGTGTGAACCTGATCCAACGCTTGCTGCCACTCGGATGCCGAATTCGGGCAACGCTGCACAACCGTCCTCTGTTGATTCAGCATGATGCCATCGAGTACGTCCAGGCCGACTTGACCATGATGCCAGACTGCAAACGCGCGGTCGAGGGTATGGATTACGTGTTCATGTGCGCTGCCAACACATCAGGCGCAGCCGTGATGGCGCTAACCCCTCTGGCGCACGTCACACCGAACGTCGTGATGAACGCGCAGATGCTGGAAGCGGCGTATCAGGCCAAAGTCAAGAAGTTTATCTTTATCAGCAGCAGCGCAGCGTACCCGCCATCCGGGGACCGGCCGGTGCGGGAAGACGAGATGTTCGGGGCTGACCCGTACGAGGTCTATTACAGCGTGGGCTGGATGAAACGCTATGCGGAGATCCTGTGCAAGATTTACGCGCAGAAAATCAAGAACCCGATGCCGACGCTGGTCATCAGGCCCTCCAATTGCTACGGGCCATACGATAAATTTGACTTTCGCACCTCGCACATGACGACGGCGCTCATCCGTCGGGTGGTGGAAAGGCAAAACCCGTTGGAGGTGTGGGGCACGGGCAATGATGTGCGCGATTTGATTTACATTGACGACTTGATAGATGGAATGCTCCTGGCGATGGACAAGTCACAGGACTATTTAGCCATCAATATCGCTGCGGGTCAGGGCTATTCCGTCAAACAGGTATTGCAGACCATCCTGGAGGTAGATGGCTACACCGACGCCGATGTGCGCTTTGATCTGTCGAAACCCTCGACGATTGCCATCCGGCTGGTGGACATCAGTCTAGCGCGAGATATGCTGGGCTTTTGTCCTAAAGTCACACTGCGGGAAGGACTTGGCCGGACGGTGGCGTGGTATCGCGAACACGCGGCAGTGTGGATGAAATGACAGTGGGCGATACGCATACAAATCCTGCCGTTTCTGTTTTGGTGCCGAGCTACAATCGAAAACCATTTTTGAAACTGGCGATTGATTCGATTCGTCAGGAACTCGAAGAGTTTGAACCAGGCTATGAAATCATCGCTGCAGACGGCGGCTCAGACGACGGGTCGGTTCAATGGTTGTGCAAACAAAAGGATATCATCCTGATACTGCAGCATAACCACGGTCAGTGGCAGGGGAAACCGGTTGTCAGGAGGAATAGTGGGTATTATATCAATTTGTTGTTGAAGTGCGCTAAAGGCAAATATGTGTGCTGGATGACAGATGATGCCATCATCGTGCCGGGCGCTATCTTGAATGCCTATTCTTACTTTGAGGAAAGGTTGAAAACGGGCGAAAGACTTGGCGCGCTGGCCTTTTATAACAACGATTGGCCAATAAAAAAGAAATATCTGGGAGACATCACACTGAACGGTATACCAATCGCTCATTATGGCCTCTTTCTAAGGCAAGCACTGGAAGAGGTGGGGTATTATGATGAAGATTACTATTTCTACAGCGTGGATGATGACATGTCATGCAAATTGTGGCAAAAAGGGTGGAAGGTGGAGAGCTACAAAGCCTTTATCTGTCACTGCGCCCATGCCAATCTCGGCGCTAGAATTTCAAATACGGAAAAAGCATTGGAGGACAAGAAGAGATTCTACTTCAAGTGGAATGGTCTATTATTCGATGCAAATGAAGATGTAAGAAATGACTGGAAAGAAGTGGAAATATCCGATGACACGAACGTAGGAAGAAAATTCGCTGTCCCATACTATTTCTCCCTCGCTCAACAGTTCTTGGTGGCATTGGCGCGTTTTGATAGAAAATTCCTGGCATCGGTAAAGAGAGGTCTTTTGAGGTATCTCAAGACAGGACGTTGGGTTACGCAATGAGCTATGGTGCCCGGATACCACGGAATTGAAGTCTTAACCAGCGGATTTATGCGATAGGATAGCCCAAGTGGCCTTTTTCGAATCAAAGAAAGCCTTTAGAGACACAATTTTGCTAAGCTTGGGGCGCGGGTTGTCCGTGTTCGGTCAAATAGCCTACGTGAGGGTGATCACAGAATTAGTTGATCCTGCCCAATTAGGCGTTTTCTATTACGTTTTGGCTATCGGCGGAATCTTTAGCTTTGCTTTCTTTAGTCCGATTTCTATCTACATCACAAGATCATTCTTGGTGTGGTACAAAGACAAGATAAGCAGAGTGAATCTTATTGCGATATTGAGATTGCTGTTTTATGTCGGTCTAACGTGCTGTTTTGTTTTTTTTATCTACTGGCATGATTTTCGAGATAACGACCAGATTCGCTTGATTTACTTTACTTTCATTCCAGTTATCTTTTTTACCAGCTCCCTGATCTCAATAGGAACTGGCCTTTTCAACTTGCTGCAAAAAAGAGGCCTGTTTGTAGCATTCACAAGTATTCTTATATGGAGCAATCTTTTGTTCATCTATCTGTTGGCAACACTTGCAGGCAGAAGAGCAGAGATAATGTTGTTGGGGCAAATGATTTCACAAGTGATTGTCGCTATTGTTGTATTATTCGTACTCTATAAACTGATTAAGGCCAATCAAGAGATTTCAAGACATCCCAGGATTAACTGGGCGGAGGCTTGGGGGTTCTGTTGGCCGGTTGCGGTAACACAAATATTATTTTGGGCACAAAGCGAGGGATACAGGATTCCTCTAAGAGAGAACGCCGGAGCGTATGGTTTGGGCATATTTTCGATAACTTTTGGTATCACGATAGCACTATTCGCGTTTTTCCAATCTGTATTTGCACAACTGTATGATCCGATATTCTGGAAAAGTGTTTCATACAATGGATATACAAGCTCTGACCTGAGCAATTATCTGAAGAACCACTGGCCCTATTTGATTTTGTTTACGTTTTGGGTCATTGGAGTCTCTTCACCTATATTGAAGGTTGTAGCATCGGCGACCTACTCGCGTTATTCTTATCTGGTAATTCTTATTTCTATCACTGAACTAATCAGGCATACTGGGCTCGGGCTGTATAATTCCGTCTACGCCAGCAATCGAAACAGGATACTGATATTGGCTGCACTATTGTCATCCATATCATGTTTGGGAGGAACTTATTACCTGGGTAGGATTATTGATCCGATCATAGCAACTATTGTATCGTTGGCTGTGGCATATTTGATCGCGGTGTTCATATTGGGCGTCTTTCTCAAAAAGGGTGATGATTTTATCGTTCCCTGGAAAGAATGTGGTATTGCTGCCCTGGTTGGTATCGTTCTGGTCAGCATCCTATTGCTGGCCGAGGAGTTGGGTCTTGCCTCTTCAATTGCGGGGAGCCTTATTGCCCTGGCTGTGGGCGGCGCATTGTTTGTTTTGGCAGCATACTGTCTATCGGTGATTTTACGAAAACCCGACTTAGGGGTGCCATCGTGGATAATAAACCGCTCGTAACCATAGCCATGACAGTGTATAACGGAGAAAGGTATCTTAAGGAGGCACTGGATTCCCTGTTATCTCAGGATTACGGAAATTTCGAATTGATAATCCTTGATAATCAATCCACCGATCAGACAAGAGAAATCTGCCTCGAGTTTGCAAAGAGAGACCCGAGAATTAAGTATATTCTAGATAGTCAAATGAGAAACGGTCATGATGCAGCCACTCACATTGCTTCCTTTGCTCAGGGCGAATATTATATGTGTGCTAGTGATGACGATTTATGGGAGAGCAGTTACATAACGAAACTGGTTTCCGTTCTGAATTCAGATGCCAGTATAGGTCTGGCTTATTCCAATGGTTATTTTATTGACGAAGAAGGACAAAGAACCCGAAAGATACATACATCGCCAGGGAGATTCCTCAAGCATGACAATTCTAATCTGTATAATTCCTGCCATTTTCTGCTACATAGAAATGTGGTTCCAATCGCACTTGGTCTATATAGAACGGAGCTTTACAAAAGAGTACTGCCTTTCAATACTTTCGATGCTACCGTTGCAGATGTTGATAATCTGTTTATTCTGAAGTTACTTACTTTGGCCGGGGTGGATTCTGTGGATGAGCCGTTGCTGTACTACAGGGTTTATCCTGTTCACGAACGTTGGGAAGACCCACAGTATGGGAGATTTCCAAAGAACAGGTCGAGGTTATTCATGAAGGTTTACTACCTGGTTCATGAACTAAAATTTCTTGTCCAGATTTTCAAGGTAATTGATCAATCATCTTTTGGTTTCGTGGCGAAATGTTCTTTGAAAGTGTTTGCTGTAGTTGCTAGTTTGTCAAGAAAATTCTTGATGCCCATCTATTTCCGAATTCGGGCGCTGTTGAAATAACGACTCATGTGGGTTCAGAGGCAAAGTACCTCCTCTGGTGCTGGCGTGCCCAGCGATTTTGTTTCACGTCCCTGTCCTCTATGTAGACAGGACAGCAGCAGAGTCCTGTTCACTGATGTCAACCGCCGCGAGGGCCTGCCCATCTCAGGTACACTGGTCCAATGCCGCCACTGTGGGATGCACTACCTTAACCCTGCGCCAGACGCCGCCAGCCTGGCACAACTCTATCGCGGTGGCTCAGTCGATCCGGTGTCGGTAGACTTGTCCCAGATTCAGCCGGTGTCTCGGACACGGCCCGCTGCATCTTTTCTCAGGTCCGTCGGCCAGAGAGTTAACGGGGCACTGCGTGGCCATCCGCATGATTGGCCGGATGAGGATGGGCAAGGACGTAGTATCCTGGACTTTGGCTGTCACGACGGCGCTAAACTGATCTATTGGTACCAGCGGGGCTGGCAAGTGGCTGGCATTGATCTCAACCAGCAGGCGATTGAGGTAACGCGGCGGCGCTTTCCTGATGGGCAATTTTGGTGCGGGGACTTGCTCGAACTGGACATCCAGTGGCGCTTTGACTTCATCCGCGCAGACAATGTGGTGGAGCATTTGCTTGATCCAGTTGCCTATCTTGCGAAATTGGTGAAGCTGCTCAAGCCGGGTGGACAGTTGCGGGTCTTCGTACCCAATGGCGCTGCGCTCAGCGCCCGGTTGTGTGGACGATACTCGTATGTGTACTGGATGCCGTTTCACCTGAACCTGTTCACGACCAGGACACTGTGCCTGGCACTCAGACAGGTTGGTCTCAAAGACGTCCGGTGTACGACCTTTACTCCCATTGGAGCGTGGACGTCTACCTTGCGTCAACTACTGTTACGCCCCGGCTTTGATCGCCACCCACGGGCGAAACTTGATTGTCTGCTTGGGCGGGCCAGCTTGCTGGATTATCCCGGCGAAACTATTTCCCAATGGTTGGGGTTAGGTGAGGAAGTGATTGGAACAGGTCGCCATGCCTGAGTCTGTCCGACATAGCAACAAATCCTATTTACCAGGGCAGCGTCAGCGCGCCTGGGCAACTGGCTGGGTGATCCTTGCATCCGTGGCGTTGTATGGGTATGCACTTGGCCGGGCCGATACGGCTCTGCTCGAACCGGGCGCGGTTGCGATGGCGTTCCAGATTGCTTGTTGGGCCATCGCCCTGATCTTGTTAGCGCGCCGCCACCCGCTCGGTCAGCTCCGGATTAGCGACCCGGGTGTCCTGGCGATGCTGTGGAGCGCGATGTACTTCATCTACCCATCTGTTGTATGGTTCCAAGGAGGCCGTATTCCAGATTCGGTTGCGTTGACAACCGAGAGCGGCGTACTATTGTTTTGGCTACACGGGTTGTTCATGCTGGGGTTTGTCATTGGCTACCTGCTCCTGACCCGGACTCTGGGGCGGCGGGCTGTCAAACTGGATACCACGCATCTTCCGAGTGGGAAGTGGATGTATCTCTTGTGGTTCTTGCCATTCATTTGGGCCATATTGGTGCGCCTGATGAGTGGTGGTGGCCTGCTGCCCGAGGCTACGTATGGTGAAATGTGGTATGGACTCCATGCAGACATCCAGAGGGCGCGTGCGGCTGGTGGCTTGGCGTACCTGTGGGTGCAGATTAACAGCAAGATCTACTTCTATCCTCCGCTGGTTCAGTCCATCGGGGGGGGACTGCTTCTAGTGCATGCGCTCCAGGCGAAGAAGGGACAACTGCAAGCCTTGCTACTCCTGCTGGGCGGAATTGCAGCAATACTCTTCTTTGGCTCTGGCGGACGTAGCGGCATGATGATCGTATTGATTGCGTTTGCCTTTGCTGATTTTCTGTGTGGCCCTTTGCCGTGGCGTTATGCCGTTGCTGCTGGGCTGCTTGGGCTGGTGCTGATGGGATTCATGGGCATTTTTCGGACTTTTATTAACCTTGGGCTCCAACGTGGAGTGCAGATGACCATCGAGACCTTTTCTGCTGGACAGACTCCAGGCCTTTTGCCTGAATTCACATCAATGCTGGGCAAGGAGGCACTGGCGATTCGGTTATTTGGTGACCAAGGCATTCAAGGCCCGATTTATCTGGTGTGGAGTGTGCTTCAACTCGTGCCCAGCCAACTATTGCCGTATAAATTCGAGTGGTATGCAACATCTGACATCTTGGCGGGGGAGATGTTGAGAGATGCGGCGGCTCTGGGCGGCGGGACGGCTGGCGCGATGATCGGTGACGGGTATAGACTGGGTGGCGTTTGGGGGGTCCCTGTGCTGGCGGCGCTGTTGGGAGCGATCTTTGGGCTTGCCCAGCGTTGGCTGCATGCCGGAGTAAGGTGGGGAATACAGGGGCCGGTCTTGTTAAAGGTAGCACTGCTGGCGGGGCTGTATGGATGGACATTCAACATCATTCGGGCGGATCTCTCTGTCCTCCTGTACACTCTGCTCTACAACGTTGTCATCCCATGGCTCGTGCTATCTGCGCTGCTGAACAGACGCACAAGTGTCTGGGTCAAGCCGGTCCCATTGCTCCACACTACGATGCCAGCCGAAGCCTCAGGACCAACAACTGGATCAAGCAAGTAGGCCGTGAACGAGTCAAATCGTAGCAGCAGCAAATTACCGGGGAGCCGCTGGGGCGTATGGGCTCTGGCTTGTATGATGGGCATTCTGGTCAGTCTTAGGCTGGGGTCAATGGGTGAAGCGGCGCTGGCTAATGCAGTCAACCTCTACGTGGTGCAATTGAAGCCGGGCACGTCGTGGAGGCCTATGCCTGAGGGCTTGGCCTTATGGCTAGATGCCTATCCGGATGGCATGGCTGCCGGTCTCGCGCATCTCCGCTACTTGGTCGCTCTGGGAGACCTCCGACAGGCACTCAATTTTCTGGAAAGTGAAGGCCAGGCCCTGGCTCGATTGACCATCATCCCTGGTCCTCCGGCGGATCCCTTTCATACCCATAGCATGCCGTGTTATGACTATTCGACTTCCGCGCTAGACCTGCGGGTTGGGTTGTGTGAACCAGCCTTGTCGTTGGGTTTACGGGCGCGTGGCTTTGCGCGCGACCATGCCTGGTCCGAGGCCGTGAGCGCGTATCGCGAGTTTCTGGCCAGAGCACCGGGCAACCTGAAAGACGACATTTTGCCAGAGTACCACCTGGCGCTGGCCAGCCTGTATGCTAACCAGCAGGGGCCCGATGCGTGCTGGCGCAGTGCTATGCACTATTGGAAGGCCGGGCGTGGAGCTGAAGCGCGACAGATCTTGGCCAACATGGACCTGGGCCCGCCGCGCGTTCAAGCTTACCGCCGACTTCTGGAGGCAGAGGCAATGTTGACCTCTGGTCGGGCAGCAGATGCTACGTCGCTTCTGGCAGCCATCCAACCGGAGGTGCGTAGCGCATGGTTGCGCGCGCAATTGGTCATGGCGTCTGCTCAAGGAGCGTTGGGGATGACCGCAGCCCAGAGATTGCGCGAGTACGTGCCCACGATACCCCTTGATGAATCAGTCGCAGGCACGGGTCGTTTGGTAGGGATGGAATTGTTAGAGCCTGACCTAATTGGCGATGGTGGGCAGGTAAGCATGCTTTTGTTTTGGAAGGATCTGGCTAGACCACAGGCAAGCCGTGACGACTCTTGGTTTATGCTGACTGATGATTCTGCCATCCAGCTTGTTGTCACACGCAACCTGGTGCCCAACCCAGGCTTTGAGTGGAGTGCCATCCCGGGTGCGGATTCGTCATCCGATGTTCTCGCAACGCCGGTTTATTGGGCGGGATCAACGCTGCCCATTTGGCGCCTCGTTAGAGAAGTGCGCGATGGCCAAGTGACGACAGTCTCGTGTCTCGACAATGAGTGGATCACCGACCCGGACAAGTTTTCGGGCTTTTCAACATGGTTCTTTTTCACGGTGCCGAACGCTACGTATCTGCAGATGGGCTGGCTACGCAGCCAACGCGATCCCAGTAATGTGGTGCTGGCCCTTAATTGGGACAGCCGAGACGTGAACGGGGCTTTCTTCGGGTCGGTGTCGAAAGACTGGCGTCCCTATGCGGGACTGCTTCACTCACCTGCGGAAGCCCGTTCCGCTCATGTCATAGCCCATAGTAATGGGCCTGGAGCGGTGTGGTTCGACGACATCATTTTGGTGAGGTTGCCTGATGGCTGAGCTATCCATCCTTATTCCTTCATGTGATGCCTATGCCGACGTCTGGGCACCTTTCTGGGCTTTGCTCCAGCGCAATTGGCCCGACTGTCCCTATCCAATTTACATGGGAGCAAATCACGTGCCAGCTGACCTGCCAGGCGTCCGTAGCTTGCTGGTGGGCGATGACCATAGCTGGGCCCAGAGCTCTCGGCGCATGGTTGAGCAAATTCAGACCACTCATGTACTCATGATCCTGGAGGATTTCCTCTTCCGCAGGCGAGTGGACACCTGTCGCATAGCCCGGCTGTTTGCCGATCTGGAGCGCCTGAATGGCGGTTACCTTCGGCTAAAGCCCTTCCCGCCGCCGGATGTTAGGTTAGCGCGCTTTCACGATATCGGCGAGATTGAGCCAGGCGCGCCATACCGATGCGCTTTGCAAGCCGCCATTTGGCGTAAAGACGTGCTTTTATGCTTGTTGGTGGACGGCGAAACGGCGTGGGAGATGGAAATCTTCGGCTCGCGCCGTACGGATACCTTGGAGTGCGGGTTTTATTGTGTATGGAAGCCTGCGCTGGAGTATTCGGCAGGTGTCACTCGCGGGCGCTGGACGCCGCAGGGGATGGCGATCTGCCGGCAGCAGGGTGTGGCGGTTGATCTATCCTGCCGTCCGGTGATGACCCCACGCGAAGCGTTACTGCTTCAACTGGGATGGACCTATTCGGCGCTGTTTAATGCTATCCCCTGGAAATTTCGAGAGCGTCTGCTACTGGCGTTTCGTTCGACCGGCCTACGCAAGCCCAGGCCGTTGCCCGGCCGTGAGGTTCCCTCAAGGGCATCGCGTTAGATTCGCAATGGGTAACAGCAGGGTCTATCTCAATCGTCGTTCCCCCTGATGGTAAGCTGACGTAGGCAGAGGATGGCCTATGAATACTTGGGAATCGTTCTCAACTCGCCGTTTGCATCAGGCACGGCATCAGGAAGCAGAGTTGGTGGTCGAGGAACTCGCGAGGTTTGGGCGGTTCCAGCGGATCATTGAATTGGGATCGGGTGACGGATATCAAACCCAATTTCTATCTAGACTTGGTATGGTATTTCCCAGTGATTGCTCAGTAGAGAGGTTTGAAGGAAGGGTGTGTGATCGCTTTGTGCAATGCGACGCTCAGCGGTTGCCCTACGCGAGCGCAACGTTTGATTTGCTGTTTTCGTCAAATGTGGTCGAGCACATTCAAGATAAGCAGATGGCTTTTACCGAGATGATGCGAGTTACCAGGCAACGTGCACTCATCGTGCACGTTGTCCCGACCCACATTTGGAAGGTTCTGTCTATCCCATCGTACTACGTTGCCTTGGCTCTCAAGGGAGTAAGAAAGATGCTTGAATCTATTGGCATTCGAAAACACACGCTTGATTCGCACGCTACTCTCGATGAAAAGAATCTGCGCAGTCGTCAGATGATTTCATACCTCAGGCCTCAAGTACATGGCACCGCATCGTCCAATAGGACGGAGTTCATCGAATTCAACCCAAAGTACTGGCGATGGCTGTTTGAGCAGAATGGATTCATTTGCCTGCGGCAAGTCAATCTACTGACTTACTCTCCGCATGAGGTGTCATACCTACCGCCGAATCGCTGGCTAGCAACTAGGGGCTTCGCGTCATCAGTAGCATTTTTTCTATGCAAGCAGAACAATGAAACATAGTTCGATGCCTTATTTCTCGATCACTATTCCGACCTACAATCGCGCCCATATGCTCGGTCGGGCAATTGGTAGTTGTTTGCGACAGGATTTTACCAGTTATGAGATTATTGTCGTAGATGACGGCTCGACTGACAACACCATGGATCGACTCAAGGAGTATGTTGTTGATGAGCGTGTTGTTGTCCTGAGGCACGAGCAAAACCGGGGGGTTTGTCCAGCGCGCAATACGGGGATTGCCAGGTCGAAAGGTGAATGGCTCGTAATGGTGGATAGCGATTACGAAGTGATGCCTGGTGCGTTGGTAGCTCTGGCAGAACGTACGGCTGCGTCGCCCGCTGATGTTGGTAATGTGGCGTCTAGCTGCCTCTGGGACACGGGTATCGTTACCCCGCTGCCAACTGTGCCAGGACAGCCTCTGTGTTTTGAAGAGTATCTGGCATGGCTCGATACTACCGTGATAGCAGAGTATTTCAACTGTTTTCGACGGCAAGTGTTTGAGACAGTCCTCTACCCGGCTGGGCGAGCCTATGAACTAAGCTTCCATCTCAACGTAGCGCGACGTTGGAGAATTGATATCAGTCGAGAACCAGCCATTATCTATCATACCGATGCCAATGACCGCATCACAGACAGTCCTCCTGATCTGGCTATACGCCGGTTGCTCATGGACGCTCGAGATGGCATGGCGGATGCGGAGACAATGCTGCAGGAACACGGATCCGCGCTGCGAAGTTGGGCGCCAGGCTTGTATAGGTCTCGAGTTGGTGCGACAGCTGTGTACTGTTTTCTGGCTGGCCAACGATCAAAAGGGATTCGCTATTGCGTGCAGGCTCTCCGAAATAGATCCGCAGGATTCCGTATCTTGCCTATACTGGCGATCGGGTTGATATCGCCGCGAGCCTTGGCATGGACTAAGACACGTTTCAGGCGACGTGCAGAGGATATTGCATCTTCTTACCACCCTTAGCCAAGACAGGACTTTGACGAAGATATGTGTGGCATTTGTGGTTTCCTAGGTAATCCAACAGGCATAGACCGCACCGCTATGTTGCATGCGATACGCCATCGTGGGCCGGACGACGAAGGCATGTTCAATGATTGCTTCCCCGGAGGGGAGCTTTGGTTTGGACATCGCCGTTTGGCCATCTTGGATCTCAGCCCTACGGGCCATCAACCCATGTCAACAACTGACGGTCGGTTGACTATAACCTTTAATGGTGAGATTTATAACTATCAAGACATACGGGCTGAGTTGACACACCATGGCCACCAGTTTAATAGCAAGTCCGATACGGAAGTTATACTGCAGGCATGGTATCGTTGGGGCCCTGCGGCTCTAAGCCACTTTCGTGGCATGTTTGCCTTCGCTCTCTGGGATCGAACGGAGCGGTGTCTCTGGCTGGCGCGTGACCGTATGGGAGAGAAACCTCTCTATTATGTGCAACATCCAGGACGGATTCTGTTCGCCTCAGAGATCCGGTGTCTGCTTGCTTCGGGAGTTGTGGAGAGGCGCATGGATTCGGACGGCCTCGATTCCTACCTGGCATTTGGGAGTGTGGCTGACCCTTTCACGATGGTAAGCAATGTGCGGGCAGTAGAAGCAGGCTGCTGGATTCAGTTTCGTGAGGGATGTCTGGTGTCGCGGCGATATTGGTCGCTAGCCGATATTCCTGAAGCAACGGAAGATTGCTCCCGCAAAGAGCACGTAGAAACAACGGCGGCTTTAATAAGACAGTCGTGCTCGCTGTGCATGGTTGCGGATGTCCCTGTAGCAGTGTTGCTGTCTGGGGGGATTGACTCCTCGTCCATAGTGACTGTGTTGACCGAGGCTGGTTTCACTGCACTTGATACGTTTAACGTTGTTTTTGAAGAGCCAGATATCGAATACAGCGAGGAGCGTTGGGCCAGTCTGGTCGCGAACCGTTTTGGCACTCGCCACAAGAGAATTATCGTCAGCGAACGTAATGGAATCAAATGGAACGCTGAATGTCTTCAATCCATGGACTCGCCCAGCTATGACGGTGCCAATACGTACTTGGTTTGTCGCGCTATCAGTGCGGCGGGAAATAAGGTGGCTTTGTCAGGCCAGGGATCGGACGAGCTGTTTCTAGGATATAATCAGCGCCATATGTTCCCTTTCCTGTGGCACTTGGCACGTTTGCAGTTAGGACAATTTGGCGGATTCCTAAATGCTTTGTTTGGCCGAGTAGCAGAAATCGTAGATACCAGGTATGAGAAGATTATGCAACTTCTTACAGAGCCTGATGCAGCAGCCGCTTACGTGGCCGTGCACTCGGTCTTCTCTCACAAGGGGATAGAACGATTGCGTGGAGAGAGACGCCCTTCGCCCTCGCGGTTTGTGTCTTTTCAAGGAGGGTCTACGGCACTCGGGATTCTCTCCCGATTGGAACTTACCCACTACTTGCGCAACACGCTGCTACGGGATGGTGACCAGATGAGCATGGCTCATTCCCTTGAGCTTCGGCAACCTTTCCTGGACTGTCGCCTTGTCGAATCCGTTGTAGCCTTACCGTCTACCATGAAAGTCCAGCCTCGGAACAGACAGAAGCCTTTGCTTGTAGATGCGATTGGACCATGTCTCCCTATTGAGGTCGTTGAACGCAAGAAACAGGGCTTCACTCTGCCCTACAATCGGTGGCTCCGCAATAGTCTATCGCCATTTAGCCCCATAGGTGCCGATGTAGGGCTAGATCCAGACGCTGTGAAAGCGGTCTGCAAAAGATTCGCAGCCGGACAGGACTCGCCCCGCTACTGGACGCTTGCAGTCTTGGCGGCATGGGCCAAGCAACATAAGATCAGTTCTCCATGATTGTGAGCACTACAGAGGTTGCACGTAGCAGAGCACAGAAGCGCATTTTGCACTGTATCCCCAGCATGAAGGGCGGCGGGGCTGAACGGCAGCTCGTCTACCTCTGCGATCGCTTGGTTAGGTTGGGTTGGGACGTAGAAGTGGCTATGTTAGACCTGGGGGTGAATGCGGAGAGGCTGCAGGCTACAGGAGCCAAGATCCGTGTTCTTACACGCAGGAACAACTATGACCCAATGATTCTCTGGCAGCTGATACGGCGGATCAAGAGCTTTCAACCGAGCGTAGTCCACACTTGGCTCCCGATGATGGATGTACTAGGCGGTATTGCCGCTGGGCTGTCTGGTACTCCGCTTGTGGCGAGTGAGCGGAATTCTGTGCTCAGGTATCGTGATACGTGGAAAGACAAGTTGCGGGCATTTGTCATATCGTCTTGGGCTGACACTGTAGTTGCAAATTCGCATGCTGGCAAACAGTACATGCAAGTGCAGACTAACGGTCGAGTGCCCATCCAGGTTGTCGTTAATGGTGTTCCGATCGAAGAGATAGAGACTATAGCACCGGCTCCGCGAAACGACATAGGGGTCGACTCCGAGAGTGAGATAATTCTGTTCGCTGGAAGCTTTGATGATGAGAAGAAGAACCTGAGCGTGCTTTTTCGCGCACTGCAGCTTGTTCTTGAGATTCGACCTCGGGCAGTAGCTATTCTGTGCGGTGATGGTCCATCGCGAGTACATTGGATGAGCTGGGTGCAACAGCAGAACTGGGGCAACAGGTTGATATTTCCAGGGTATGTCAGGCATCTGTCATCATGGATGAAGACCGCAAACGTGTTTGTTTTTCCTAGTACGGCCGAGGGCTGTCCGAATGTCGTTCTCGAAGCGATGGCTTGCAGTTGTCCTCTCGTAGTCTCTGACATCCCTGCTCATCGTGAGATATTAGCTGCTGATTGTGCGCTACTCATCCCTCCTGAAAGGCACGAGGCTCTTGCCGATGCTATCATTCAAACACTTGTGGATGCTGAAGCAGCATTACTGAGAGCGCAGATTGCCCGAGAGAGGGTATCTCAGTGGTCCGTAGATGTCATGGCTTGTCACTATCATGACATCTATCTGGAACTTTTGGCGGTAAAGTAGGTCCTACATGCGTATTGGCATCAGTGCCCTATCACGATTGGATGGTGGGGCTCTTACACATTTACGGCAGTTACTACGGGCTTGGACGCGCCTGAGAACCGATCTTGAACATCAGATTCTACTCTTTGTACGTCCTGAAACCGTGCGCCAACTTACTGATGTGCTAAGTCCGAATATTAAACTATACCACATCGGTCAAGAGAAAGCCGATACTGCTTCCAAGTTGTTATGGGAACAGTTTGTCTTACCAAGAGTGGCGCAAGAGGCCCGGATAGATGTTCTCTTTTGTCCCCTGAACATTGCGCCCTTTCGCAGTCCAATTCCATCTGTAGTGGCGCTGCGCAATGCTGCGCCGTTTTGTCCTACTCTTACACTGAAAGTGACTGGCCTTTCATTCTGGCTGTGGTTGCGCGTACTGGGCCTATTCATGGTGTGGAGTGCTCGGGTCGCTCAACGAACTATTTTCAATTCCTTCTATCTGCGCGACTACTTCCGCAATCGTTTCGGCATATCCGTGGATCAGAGCGACGTGATATACCACGGCAGGAATTCTGTTGATGGAAATCATAGTGGCATCCTAGAAGATTCATTTGCATCAAGAATACAGAAACCTTACATACTCTCCATCTCACATATACAACCGTACAAGAACCTACTTGAACTAGTGCAAGGCTTTGAGCAAGTATACTCGGTTATGGAAAGAAGAGGGATGCAGCTCATTATTGGGGGCGCCCCAGATCATGCAAGGTACGCGCGGGACCTTTCTAACTACATAGAGCAACATGGTCTTGGACAATCTATTCATCTGATAGGACGTCTTTCATACAATATGACTAGACATTTGATGAAAGAGTGTGAATTCTTCGTTTTTACTTCCACTTGCGAGAACTGTCCCAACACGTTGATTGAGGCGTTATCTGCTGGTGTGCCGATAGCATGCTCCAACGCTAGCGTGATGCCTGAAATAGGCGGAGACGCTGTGATCTACCTTGACCCGTTCGACCCATCTGATATTGCCCAGCAGCTAAGGATACTGGCAGAAGATGCCAAGTTGCGCAATGATTTATCGCATAAAGCACTTATCCAAGCGCAGAAGTTTCCCCAGTGGGATAAAGTTGCCGCCCGAACGCTGGGTTCGCTTGAGCAGGCGGCAACCAGCCGTTGACAAATCGTGATCCGAACCATTGGGCGCCGAATGGTGCTGGAGATTGACAATATGTGTGATGCTACGCTCATAAACGGTTTGAGTCTGTGGCAATTTCCTGAGACGAATATGTGCGGCGTTGTCTGGAAATCAGCCAGGAGACCATTTGAGCCATGAAACAGTTAGTGCAGAATAACCGTACTGGTCAGATCCATTTGGCCGATATTCCTACCCCGGCCTGCAAGCAAGGCCATCTTCTCGTCCGCGCTGCCACTTCGTTGGTCAGCGTGGGTACCGAGAAGTACATGCTCGAGCTGGCCAAGAAAAGCTTACTCGGCAAAGCCTTGGCCAGGCCCGATCTGGTCAAACGGGTGATCAATTATGCTAGAACTGAAGGGGTCATGGAAGCCTACCAGCAGGCCATGACCCGCCTGGATACCCCCATGCCACTGGGCTATAGCGCTTCCGGGACGGTGATTGAAGTCGGCGCTGGGGTCGAGGAGTTTAATGTCGGGGATCGCGTAGCCTGCGCCGGGCACCCCTATGCATCCCATGCCGAGGTAATTTCGGTACCCATGAACCTCTGTGTCCACATCCCCGATGACGTGAGCTTCGAAAACGCGGCCTTCGTTGCCCTGGGAGGCATCGCCCTGCAGGCAGTGCGTATGGCCCAGGTGACGTTAGGGGAGAATGCAGTGGTTATCGGCCTGGGCCTGCTGGGCCAGATCGCTGTCCAACTCCTGAAAGCCAGCGGTTGCCATGTCTTCGGTATTGACATTGATCCTGCCAAAGTGGCCCTGGCCCAAGACCATGGCGCCGACGCCGGGGTGGTGAGTTGGCAGGGGGATGTCCAGGCCATGGTGCGGAGCTTCACTGAGGGTCACGGCGCCGATGCCATTATTATCCTGGCTGGCACTCCCAGCAACGAGCCATTGGAGCTGGCGGCGGAGTTGGCTCGGGAGCGGGGTCACATCGTGGCCACGGGGCTGGTGGGCCTGGAGATCCCCCGCAAGCCCTTCTACGATAAAGAGCTGGAGTTGGTGGTCTCCCGCGCCTGGGGGCCTGGGCTCTATGACCCCCAGTACGCGGAAAAGGGGGTGGATTACCCCTTTGCCTATGCCCGCTGGACGGCCCGTCGCAACATGCAGGAGTTCCTCTCTCAGTTGGCCCAGGGGCGGGTGCGAGTAGACCATCTCATTACTCACCGCTTCCCCATAGAGCGGGCCCCCGAAGCTTACGAGATGACCCTTGAGGGAAAGGAAAGGTGCATTGGTATCCTTCTGAGCTATGGAGAAGGCCCTGACCTGGGTCGGAAAGTAGGGCTAAAGAAGACTATCCCGCACATCGCCAAACCCAGAGAAGTGGTTAACGTAGGGCTTATTGGCGCTGGGCTCTTTGCAACTACCACTCTCCTACCAGTCCTCAAGCGCCTGCCACGTGTCAGTTTAAGAGGCGTTGCTACTGCCTCTGGGCTCAGCGGACGGCATGCAGGGGATAAGTTCGGGTTTGAATACTGCACCACGGACTACAAAGAGCTTCTTGAGGACCCGGCCATAGACTGTGTGTTCATTGCCACTCGCCATGGCTTTCATGCGAAGTTTGTCGCTGAAGCCTTGTGTGCGGGAAAGGATGCCTTTGTTGAAAAGCCTCTGGCCTTGAACGAGGAGGAGCTGCGGGAAGTCGTCACGGCATATCAAGAGGCAAGATACAGGGGAAACAGAGTGGGAAGGGAAGACCGCAGACCGCTTCTCATGGTTGGTTTCAACCGGCGCTTCTCTCCCTTCACCACAAAGGCTGTGGAGTTCTTCCAACCCAGAAGTGAGCCGCTGGCCATCACCTGCCGTGTGAACGCTGGCTATATCGGCCAAGAGAGCTGGGTCCATGACCCCGTTGAAGGTGGGGGTAGGATCATTGGAGAAGTATGCCACTTCGTGGATCTCGCACAGTGTCTAACCGCTTCCCTTCCTTGTCAGGTATACGCAAATGCCCTTCCAGGGAGCTCAGACAATGTCGTTATTAACCTGGCGATGCAGGATGGTTCTCTGGCCTCTATCATCTATCTGGCCAATGGTGACAAGGCTTTTCCTAGAGAGCGGGTGGAGATCTTCGGGCAGAGTTCGGTTTGCGTTATCGAAAACTTCAAGGAGGCCACTTTTACACGTAACGGGCGCACACGGAGGATGAGGAAGTTCAATGTGGACAGAGGACACAGGGCGGAGTTCGCTGCTTTCCTCACTGCGGTACAAGCTGGCACCGAAGCGCCCGTGTCCCTGGAAGATTACGTGTTCACGACGCTGACGACCTTTAAGATCCTGGAGTCCATGAGCAAGGGAGAAGTGATAAGTATTGACCCCACGGACATCCTGGCTCCAAAGGAGGATGTGATGATGGGGGATAGGACTGCATGAATGTCCAACCAAGGAGGGCCGATGAATTACGTAGATGCATACAAAGGCAAGACCGTTCTAGTCACTGGTGGTGCGGGAGCTATCGGCAGCAACCTCACCCGTGCTTTAGCTGAAGCTGGAGCGCAAAAGGTAATCGTATTAGATGACCTCTCTTCGGCCGAGCGTTGGAATGTACCCGACTTGCCCAACGTGGCCTTCGTCCATGCCAGCGTGCTGGATGAAGAGACTCTCAAGCACGTCTTCTTCCAGGGGCCACAGATCGTCTACCACCTGGCTGCCCTCTTCGCCAATCAGAACTCTATTGACCACCCCGAGCGGGATTTGCTGGTCAACGGCCTGGGTACTCTTAAGACATTGCAGTATGCCCACCTAACTCGTGTGGAGCGGGTGGTCTACGCTTCTTCTGGCTGCTCCGTCTATGGCAAGTCGCCTCTTCCCTTGCGCGAAGATTTTCTGTCCATGGATCTGGACACCCCCTACCAGATCACCAAGATGTTAGGCGAGCTGTACTGCAACTTCTTCCGTAACTACTACGGCTTGGCCACCGTCAGGACCCGCTTCTTCAACTCCTACGGTCCCGGCGAGATCCCTGGCCGCTACCGCAACGTCATCCCTAACTTCATTTATTGGGCTATGAACGGCCAGCCTTTGCCTATCACTGGCAGCGGCGAGGAGACCCGTGACTGGACTTACGTGGGCGACATCGTGGACGGGCTGCTGCGGGCCGGGAGTATGCCCGAAGCGGTGGGAGAGGCCATGAACCTGGCCTCGGGAGTAGAGACTCGGGTAATTGACGTAGCCACCTGGATCAACGAACTGACGGGAAACGAGGCAGGGGTGGTATACACCGAGCGCCGCAAGTGGGACACCAAAAGCCGCCTGCTGGCATCAATAGACAAGGCACGCCAGCTCATCGGGTATGAGCCAAAAACAGAGTTCCGTGAGGGGCTGGCCCGTACGGTGGCCTGGTTTCGAGAGAACTGGGACAAAATCGTAGCTAGCGCGAGGTTCTGATGCTAAGGGTCCTCATTGTGTTTGGCACCCGGCCTGAAGCCATCAAAATGGCCCCTGTCGTGAAGGAATTGCAGAAACATCCTCAGCGTGTCCAGGCCCGCGTATGCATCACCGCTCAGCATAGAGAGATGCTGGACCAGGTGCTGAAACTGTTTGGCATCCAACCGGACATTGACCTCAATCTGATGCTACCAGAGCAGCAGCTTCCCGACCTTACGGCCAGGGTGATCAGTGGCATGAGCCAGGTGCTGGCCCGAGAGCGACCCGATTGCGTGCTGATCCAGGGCGATACGACCACAGTGATGGCCACGGCGTTGGCCGCTTTCTACCAGCGTATCCCTGTGGGACATGTGGAAGCCGGCCTGCGCACCCGGAACCGCTACAATCCTTTCCCAGAGGAGATCAACCGTCGCATGGTTAGCGTTCTGGCGACCTATCACTTCGCCCCTACCCAGACGGCTGTGGACGCTTTGCTAGCCGAAGGCGTGTCGGCCGACAGCGTCTTCCTCACAGGGAATACGGTGGTAGACGCCCTCCTGTGGGTTGTGAGGCAGCCTCCATCAAGGGAAACCAGGGCTCTCTTTGACCGCTTGGGCATTGGGCAGTTACCTGCGAACGGCTCCGAGAACGTAGTCGCCAGCCCGTCGTCTCTGGTCAATAGCCGACGCCTGATTCTGGTTACCGCTCACCGTCGTGAGAACTTCGGTGATCCTTTCGAGGAGATGATGTGGGCGTTGCGCCACATCGTGGAGCATAACGCCGATGTAGAACTGGTGTATCCAGTGCACCTCAATCCAAACGTGCAGGAACCGGCCCATCGCATCTTAGGCGCTGTGGAGCGAGTTCACCTGATGGAGCCACTGGACTATTTGCCATTTGCTCACCTGATGAAACACGCCTACCTGGTTCTGACCGACTCGGGTGGGATCCAAGAAGAGGCCCCGGCGCTGGGGGTGCCTGTTCTGGTCATGCGTCGGGAGACCGAGCGCCCCGAAGCAGTGGAGGCCGGCACCGCCAAGTTAGTGGGTACTGACCATGATGTAATCTTGCAGGAAACGGAGCGACTCTTGCGTGACCCACTTGCGTATCAGCAGATGGCGCAGGCCGTCAGCCCTTATGGAGATGGCCACGCCGCGGAGCGCATTGTATCCATTCTGTTGGAGTGATTGTGTTGGCCGTCCAGTCCATGCGAATTTTATTCTTGGCAAGCTATTTCCCACCGGAGATTGGCTCTGGGTCCCTATATGCCTTTGAGACAGCTCAGGCTATGGCGCATTTTGGGCACGAGGTCACTGTTGTAACAGGCTTCCCCTCTTATCATCTCTCAGAGAGACCACCGGAGTATCGAGGCCGACTCTGGTCTAATGAGTTCATGAACGGCATAAGGGTCACACGCGTGGTTTCACAGCCGTTGACCAGGCAATCAAGAATCGCCCTATCGATTGCTCTACGTCTCGCCCATTGCCCCGTACAAACATCAGTGGCGAGTGATAGAGGCGGTGTGGCAACTACGCCAGACCGGTGTACCCGTTGTGCTGGATCTGGTTGGACCAATACTCAATTGCAGGAGGCGCTTTCTCAACGCGCGGGATCGTTTCGATCCACGGCAGGAGTGGATTCGGTACCGAGGCGAGATCTCCTTTGGCGGACTGCATGTCGCCTACCACGAGGCAGACGCGTTTGTTTTTGCATCGAGTTGCGAAAACATGCCTAACACATTGCTGGAGGCGATGGCTGCTGGCATGCCCATCGCCTGCTCGATTCGAGGGCCGATGCCTGAAGTGCTGGGTGAAGCTGGCGTTTACTTCGATCCAGAGAGTTCACAGGAGATCGCCGTGGCCGCACGAGAACTGCTAGACGATCCCGCTGTGCGCGAGCGCAAGGCCTGGGCTGCCTATCAGAGAGCCAAGTTCTTTACTTGGGAGCGTTGCGCTCGTGAGACGTTTGATTTCCTCGCTCAGGTTGTGAAGGAGCGCGCGGAATCACCTATCCGGTTTCGATGATGCGACGAGAACAGTCACAGGAAGACATGATGTTTGCAGGCAAAGTGGTGTTGATCACCGGGGGCACGGGCACCTTTGGCAATGCTGTCTTGCGTCGGTTCCTCGATACGGACGTCCGCGAGATTCGCATCTTCAGTCGCGACGAGAAAAAGCAGTACGACATGCGACTGAGCTACGGCAGCAACCGCAAGCTCAAGTTCTACATCGGCGACGTGCGGCGCCAGGAAAGCCTGCTGGACGCTATGATCGGCGTGGACTTCATCTTTCACGCTGCCGCCCTGAAACAGGTCCCATCGTGTGAGTTCTACCCGATGGAAGCATTGCAGACCAATGCTATCGGCGCTGAGAATGTGATGAACGCGGCGGTGATGACAGGTGTGCAGAAGGTGATTATGCTAAGTACAGACAAGGCGGCCTATCCGATCAATGCCATGGGCATCTCCAAGGCCATGATGGAAAAACTGGCTGTGGCCAAGTCACGGGGGGCAGCGGACCGCGGCTGTATCATCAGCATCACCCGATACGGCAACGTTATGGCATCGCGGGGATCAGTGATCCCGCTCTTCGTTGACCAGATTCGCGCTGGTAAGCCGCTTACCGTCACCGATCCGCAAATGACGCGCTTCATGATGGGCATTGATGATGCGGTGGCCCTGGTGCTCTACGCTTTTCAGCATGGCCAACCCGGCGACCTGTTTGTACAGAAGGCGCCAGCTGCGACCATAGAGACCCTGGTGTTGGCCATTCAGCGGGTCTTCGGGGCCGACAACCCGATCCAGATCATTGGTACCCGACACGGCGAGAAGCAGTACGAGACCCTCTTGACCCGCGAGGAGATGATCAGAGCCAGTGACCTGGGCGACTACTACTGCATTCCGGCGGATAATCGCGACCTGAACTACGATGCGTACTTCAGCGAAGGCATAGAACACCTATCTTGGCAAGAGGACTACAATTCTCACAACACCAGACGCCTGACCGTGGAAGAGATGACCGAGATGCTGCTGGGGCTTGACTTCATTCAGGAACAGTTGGCGACGTGGCGGTGAGTAGAGATCAAAGATCAGTAGTCAGAAAGCAGAGGTCAGCAGGTAGAGATGAATATCCTGAGCACCGGATCAAACGGCTTTATTGGTAGAAACCTGATGGCTTGGCTGGAGCGGCAGCCAGAGCACCAAGTATGGGGCTTTGATAAGGGAAACACTCAGGAGGAGTTGGAGCAGGCCCTGGCCATGGCCGATTTCATCGTGCACCTGGCCGGTGTCAATCGTCCCCAGTCCGATGACGAGTTTCGTAGTGGCAACGTGGACCTGACTGCCCAGGTTTGCGACCACCTGATGGCGCTCAGCCGGCCTGTACCGCTGATACTGGCCTCCTCAACCCAGGCGTTGCTGGACAACCCCTACGGCGTCAGCAAGCGCCAGGCAGAGGAAGTTGTGGCGCGTTACGCTGCGCAGAGCGGTGCGCCTGTCATGATTTACCGCCTGCCCAACGTCTTCGGCAAGTGGTGTCGCCCCAACTATAACTCGGTAGTGGCCACATTCTGCTACAAAATCGCCCGTGATCTGCCGATTACCATCTCGGACCCGGCGCGGGAGTTGGAACTGGTGCATGTGGATGATGTGGTGGAAGCCTTTCTTTCAGAAATCAGCGGTCAGAGATCAGAAATCAGAGTCGAATACCGTGAGGTGAGGCCAACGTATCGGGTGACACTGGGGCAATTGGCTGAACTGATTCAGTCCTTTCGGGAGTCGCGACGGACGTTGCAGGTTCCCAATTTCGCCGATACTTTCGCCCGCAAGCTGTACGGGACCTATCTCTCCTACCTGGCGCAGGAGGACTTTGCCTATAGCCTGGACAAGAAGTGCGACCCACGCGGCTGCCTGGCCGAGTTTGTAAAATCAGCCTCTTTCGGGCAGATCTTCGTCTCGCGAACATGGCCAGGGATCACGCGCGGCAACCATTATCACCACACCAAGGCCGAGAAATTTCTGGTTGTCCAGGGCGAGGCAGTTATTCGCTTCCGGCACATTCGCGGCGGCGAGGTCATTGAGTACCGCGTTCGGGGCGAGGATCTTCGGGTGGTGGACATCCCACCCGGGTACACCCACTCTATTGAGAACGTGGGCGCCAGCGAGTTGGTTACCCTGTTTTGGGCCAGCGAGGTGCTTGACCAAAGCCGGCCGGATACATATGGGATGCCGGTGAAGTAAGCCATGAAAGTTGCCACCATCGTCGGTACCCGCCCCGAAATCATCCGTCTGTCACGGGTCATCGCCGCGCTGGATCGGCACACCGAGCACATCATCATCCACACCGGTCAGAACTACGATTACGAACTGAACCAGATCTTCTTTGAAGACCTGGAGCTTCGCAAGCCAGACTTCTTCCTAGATGCCGCGGGTCGGACCGCTGCCGATACCATCGGCTTGGTGATAGCACGGTCAGATGCGGTTCTGCGCCAGGTGCAACCCGATGCAGTTTTGATCCTGGGAGACACTAACAGTTGCCTGGCGGCGATCTCGGCCAAGCGCCTGAAGATCCCGGTCTTTCATATGGAAGCCGGCAATCGGTGTTTTGATGAACGCGTGCCCGAGGAGATCAACCGCCGCATCGTGGACCACATCAGCGACATCAACCTGCCCTACTCGTCCATCTCGCGGGAGTACCTGCTGCGGGAGGGCCTGTCGCCAGATCGCGTAATCAAGACCGGCAGTCCCATGTACGAGGTGTTGCACTACTACCTGCCGAAGATTGAGACCTCGGATGTGCTAGAACGGTTAGGATTGCAGGAACTGGAGTATTACGTGGTCAGTGCACACAGAGAGGAGAATGTTGATGACCCGTACCAGTTCGCCGGCTTGGTCGACGTCCTGGGCCACCTAGCCGAAACCGGTCGTCGCGTGATAGTATCCACCCATCCGCGCACCCGCAAGCGTATTGAGGCGGAGGGGATTGTGCTGCCTGCATTGGTGGAATTGCTGAAGCCGTTTGGGTTCTGCGACTACGTCAATTTACAAATGCGCGCCCTTGTTGTGCTGTCTGACAGTGGCACCATCACTGAGGAGTCCTCCATCCTCAATTTCCCGGCTCTCAACATTCGTCAAGCCCATGAGCGTCCCGAAGGTATGGAAGAAGGGGCAGTGATGATGGTGGGGCTGAAGTGGGAACGGGTGTGTGAGGGCTTGGCGATTCTAGAAAAGCAGCCACGTGGTGTAGATCGGACCTTGCGGATTGTGCAGGATTATAACGTCCCGAATGTCTCAGAGAAAGTCGTGCGGATCATTCTGAGTTATACGGACTATGTGAACCGCGTAGTTTGGCAGGAAGACTGAGCAAGGCTGAACTGGATCAGTCCTGAGGAACTTCTGTGGATGAATCAAGAAGTGTCTGCGATTGAAATCCTGGTCATCACGCCTCAGTACGCACCCGATCGGGGGCCGAGCGCGCCTATCTACACGGCGTTGTGTGAGGACTTATGTCAGCGGGGATATGAAGTCACGGTCGTCACGGGGTTCCCACACTACGGTAGCGACCACGTCTGGCCCGAATATCGTGGTAAACTTGCCCAGGAAGAAAGACTCAACGGGGTACGAGTTCTTCGCACGTACGTTTACGCAGCAAGACGTCAGATGTGGCAGC
>Ga0194112_10001411_pt1 | contig 35363 bp, 33 predicted proteins | sample TA2MahC400mmetaG_FD_146191 | JGI IMG/M metagenome (GOLD analysis project Ga0194112, IMG submission 146191) | Freshwater microbial communities from Lake Tanganyika, Tanzania - TA2015016 Mahale Deep Cast 400m | ecosystem: Environmental > Aquatic > Freshwater > Lake | place: Tanzania: Lake... | reverse complement strand
CAGGATAGTGTCGCTCCCGGATAGGTTTAAAGAAGCAATGGACGACGATTTCCATACGCCTAAAGCCATTGGTTATATCTTCGATGCCGTGAGAGCTGTGAACAGCTATATGACAGACGAAAAAATCCCCGCATCCGGTGGAGTGTGCTTCATCCTGAATGAAGCGAAGAAGGTTCTCACGGAGGTAGGCGGGGTTCTGGGATTGTTCGGGGATGATCCTGACGAATATTTCATGGCGGATCGAAACAGGGAAGCCGGGAAGCGGGGGCTTGATGTCACGGAAATCGACCGCCTGGTGGAGGAAAGGCGCGCCGCCCGCCTCGCGAAAGACTGGAAGAGAGCCGATGAGATCAGGAAAATCCTCGCGGAGAAAAACGTCGTGCTCCAGGATACCTCTACCGGGACAATCTGGAAGATAGAATAGAGGCTTTGAAAAGTTCCGCTTTTTTACGATCGAAACCTGATAAACCGTATGGATGACCGTGTAAAAAAAATGAGAGCATCTTTATTGCAGATTGCTCCGGATGTTTTCATGAAGGGACCTGTATTATTCGCCTACTTATATGGGGGTTACGCAGCCGGAGTCGTGCACCCTTTCAGTGATCTCGATATCGGTATTTATGTGGAAACAATGCCTATCAGGGAATATCTCAAACTTGAACTATCGACATCGCTGGAAATCGATGAAAAATTAGGTTATCAGGTAGCGTCGGAAGTGCGGGTGATGAACATCCTTCCTCTCTCGGTGGCAGGAAACATTATTACAGAAGGAATATTGATATTTTCCAGAGATGAGAACACGCGCATCGATTATGAAACATCGATTCGAAGGACATTTTTTGATTTTTTACCTGTGATCAGGCAATATCAACGCGAGTATGTAGCGCTGGTCGTTTCATGACGTCATTTTAAAGAGATCTCTATGGTTTCGAAAGACAGAATCGTACAGAAATTCCTTCAACTGGACGAATATCTCAGTTTGTTGAAGAAAATTTCTGATACTCCCGTTGAATCTTTTTTAAAGGATAAGATATTGATAGGGAGTGCGAAGTACTATCTTCAAGTCAGCATTGAATGTTGTCTGGATGTAGCCAACCATATCATCGCCGTCGAGCGCTTTCGGGCTCCGAGGGATTATGCAGATACTTTCAGGGTCATTGAAGAACGAGGTCTTATTACTTCCGACTTTGGACAAAAGCTCCGTCAGATGGCAAAATTTCGAAATCGCTTAGTCCACCTTTACGGGGATGTTGAAGATACCTTTGTATATGAATTTATTAATCACAATCTAAATGATATTGAGGAATTTAAGTCAATCATAATAAAAAAATACACTCTCTGATCTATCATTATCCAAGAAAGCAGGTTCTCTTCTTATTCTACGATCAGTTTCCCCTGAAGTACCGTGACGGCCTGGCCACCTAAAAATACCCGATTACCGTCCATGCGAACTTTGATGATACCGCCTCTCAATGAGGCCTGGTAACCGACCAGCTCGGTCTTCCCGAGGCGCGCACCCCAGTAGGGACCAAGGCAGCAATGGGAGGAACCCGTGACTGGATCTTCGTCAACACCTACCCGGGGCGCAAAGAATCGAGAGACAAAATCGTAATCACTTTTATCGGAACGGGCTGTGACGATGACGCCCCTCATGGGTATTGTACCTAAGAGTATGAAGTCGGGACTGATCCTGCGAATGCTTTCTTCGGAATCAACTTCCACGAGATAGTCAAAGCGGTTTTTCCCCACGTAGATAAATTCGACACCGAGAGCCTTTGAGAGATCCGGTGGGGCTGGCGTTGGGGCCTCAGGTTCGGCGGGAAAATTCATTTCGATCCACCCTCCCCTGAGGCTCGCCGTCAAAAGACCGCTTTTTGTTTGGAAGTGCGCCGTTTCTTCACGCTTCAACAGACTCGTTTCCCATAGGATGTGGGCGCTGGCCAGGGTTGCATGCCCGCAGAGTTCTACCTCAACTGCCGGGGTGAACCAGCGCAAATTGAAGCCACTTTCCTGTTTTTCCAGAAAGGCCGTTTCCGACAGATTCATCTCCCGCGCCACATTCTGCATCCATGTGTCGTCTCTTCTCCGAGAAAGTATACAGACCGCTGCGGGATTTCCTTTGAACAACTGGTTCGTGAATGCGTCGACCTGAAAAATTTTTTCACCCATCGATACCTCCGTCTTTCAGTTCATTTACCTCTCATTTTGAAGAAATTCCGCCACAGGGTGAGGAGTCTCTCCGCCAGGATGGCCACGATCAAACGGGGCACCCAGAGCCAGAAGGGGCTGAGCCCCAGCGACAGGAAGAGACTGGGATCCTCTACGAGGGCGTGATTGATGCCGATGGAGAGATGCAGCTCTTCCAGCTCTTCTTTCGATAAGTGTCCCGCTTTCACCTCTTCCACGATCACGGCTCCGCCATAGGCCACTCCGAAAACCACCGCTGTGAGCCACAGAAACCCGACTTTTTCATTAAGTCCCATCAACTTCAGCAGGGGATTGAGAATTCTGACCATGGGATGAATCAGGTCAAAGGTTTTGAAAATCTCTAAGATGGTCATAATACATACGATGATAAAAAAAATCATGACGCTGAGGTTCAGGGTTGTCAGTGCCCAGTCCCTTATGGTCTCGGAAAAAGACGCTGGTGTATCCAGGGGCAGGGCCGTGGAACCCATGACAGTTGTAGTGATGTCGAAAAAAGGTGCCACGATTATGACTGTCACTACTGCGGCGACGATGCGAAATAACGTAGCCTTCAAAGGGTGAATTCCTGATTTTGCCTGCACCACACCCTCCTGGATCAGATTATGGGCGATGAGGAGAAAGATGGCCATGAGAGTCATCTGGTCTTTGGAAAAGGGCAGGACGGCCATGGCGGCGATGCCGGCGTAAATGTTGGTGAGCATGCCGACAAGGAGAGGGAAGGCGGCCATGGCGGGGAGGCTCAAGATACTCATGAAAGGCTGGAGGAGGAAATCGAGATAACTCAGCCATCCGGTCCAGGAGAGGGTGGCAGTAAATAAAGAGACGGGGATGAGGATCTTCATGATCCAGATGAAACCGTCCAGGCCTTTGCGGAGACCCATGCGCAGACCTTCTTTTAAAAGAGCCTTATCCCGCATCAACATCGTGTTTTCCACCACTTTGACTTTTTTGTCGCCTGCTTATACTCTTAAACTATAGTCGTATCAAGACGATTTAGTATCGCTGCACTTTTTTGAAATAGTGGGGTATAAACGGGCGTTAACCACAACTTTACAGTTGATTTTATGTGAAGTCAGTAATATGAGCTAATTCTCACATTTGTGAATCGTGATGAGCTTACTTTGGTGCGGTCTGAGTTCTATGGTGAAAAGTAATATACTTGGGAATAATAAGCATATCCTTATAATTCAACTCGGTGACATTGGAGATGTAATCTGGACAATACCAACCCTCAAGGCGGTTAAGACAGCCTGCCCTGATGTGTATTTGTCGGTCCTTTTACGGGAGCATTTTGGAGATCTTTTGCGTGAACAACCATATCTTAATAAAATATTCGAAGTTTCACGATATAGAGGAAACATTTTCCACAAATTTATGCGGCAGATGCAGTTTATCAATAGTCTGCGAGAGGTTAAATTCGATATAGTAATTGACCTCAGGTCTGGAGACAGGGGTGCGATTGTGGCCTATCTGACAGGTGCACCTGTGAGAGTATCGCAGTATTACTCGGGAGTTCCCTTCTGGCGGAATGCTGTCTTCACCCATTTACTTCATCCTCCTCTTATGAAAATCAGAGGAGCAGCCGACCAATCTCTCCGCATTGTGAGAGAGCTTGGTATCGATTCAACTGATACCGTACCAAGGTTATGGATTTCTAATAAAAGGAAGGCACGTGCCAGGGAAATTCTATGCAATCAGGGAATTTCTGATTCATTACAGTTTATTTCCGTAAATCCCTTTTCACGCTGGTCTTATAAGGAATGGAGTTACGATAAATGGAGAGATTTGATCAAATGGTTATGGGTTGAATATGGTTTTTCGGTGGTTGTTGTGGGTGCGGAAGAGGAGAGGTCGAAGGCAACCATGTTTCTGAAAGATTATGAAGGCACCGTTTTTAACCTTGCGGGAATGACAAATCTTGGTGAACTTTCAGGGATACTTTCTTTAAGTGCCCTACACGTGGGCGTTGACAGCGCGGCCCCCCACATAGCAGCTGCCGTAGGGACTCCCACTGTAACCATTTATGGCCCTTCGGACTGGTATGATTGGGCGCCTGTAGGAGATATGCACAGGGTAGTTCTGCCTGATCTTGAGTGTGTTCCCTGTCAGAAAAAAGGGTGTGATGGTAAAGGCTGGAGTCGTTGTCTTGAGGAATTAACGGTCACGCGGGTCAAAAAAGTGATACAGGAATCCCTGGAGGAAAATCTTGGGTCAAGAATCGGTTATCAGAAATGATAAACGTAATGAGACTTTGAAAGATTCTCACTTTGGCATTTCGATCGAAGTGAGAAATTGCAAGAGACATTTTACATGTATCAGGAAGTAGTGAGACAGACCGGAAAATCATGACGCTTGTCCGTATAGTTAAAAATTGGGATTGGCCCGACCTTACGCGCCAGACGCCTGGCCAACGGGGTATCTGGGATGAAATTCAATTCACTGTTGATCCTGTTGATGAATGCGATTATCTTGTTGTGCTCAATAACAACATGACAAAACAAATCAGGGTAAAATGTCCCAGAGAGAATGTTTGGGCTCTCATGCAGGAGCCATATGTGAAGGGATTCACCGATTGGATGGTAGAGGGTCATGAATATTTTTCTCGGGTTTATAGTCATTACAAACCTTCTGAGGATTTAAAGTATATGGTTTCCCATCCTGCGATTCCGTGGCATGTTGATTGGTCATTTGATCAATTGGTTGATGTGGATATGCCCGCCAAGCCGAAAATGATATCCTGGATTGTCGGCAACGCGATGGATATTCCGGGCCATTTTAAGCGGCACGACTTTTTGAGATTTATTCAAAAAGAGAAGTCCCTTGATGTTGATTTGTACGGGCGTGCAGTCCGATATGTTAATGATAAATGGGATGGTCTGGCGCCATACAAATATTCTTTGGCAATTGAAAATAGCGAGAGTCCTGATTATTGGACAGAAAAACTTGCAGATTGCTTCTTGACTTGGACCATTCCCATTTATTATGGATGTACGAATATAGGAAATTACTTTCCCGAAAATTCGTTTATTAGGATTGATATTAAAAATCCAAAGGAAAGTATGGTGCGTATTAAAAAGGTTATTGAAAAGGATAATTGGAGACAACGCATTCCAGCTCTTTCAGAGGCAAGAAGATTGGTTCTTTATAAATATCAGATTTTCCCGCATATAAGTAAATTGATTAAATCGCATGAGAAGAAAAGAGAGAAAGTAGTACTTGTTATACCTCCCTACAGAAGAAGCATTAAAACAAAACTTTCACGAGTGGTATTTAAAATGAAACGAATGTTCATGAGATTACGCTACCGTATTATTTAATGAGGTTCTTAAAAAATGAGGGTGTCTATTATCATTTGTTTTTATGAGAAAGTAAATTATTTGAAGTGTTGCCTTGATGCTCTTCAAATTTGTTCAGAGGATTTTGACGAAGTCGTTGTGGCAGATGATGGCTCAGATGCGGATGTAATATTGCAAATTCAGAATTTAATGACCATCTATGACTTTCCGATCATCCACGCGTGGCATCCGCGGGACGGTGCCAGGCGCGCAGCAACAAGGAATAATGGTATCCGCCATTCCGGGGGTGATTATCTTGTTTTTCTAGACGCCGATTTTGTTGTTTTGCCTGGAACGATTAAGTCCCACTTAGAGGCGGCAAGACACGGGAGTTTTGTTGCCGGACGCTGTAAATATACCACGGAGGAGCAAACAAAACGTCTGTTGTCTAACAATATTACCGATGAGTTACTGGAATCTCTCTATAGTGAATTGCCCGACAGACCCATATGTAGGGAACATCGGGAATTTGTCCAATATGCATTTTTAAAGAAATTACGTTTGGTCGGTGCCAGAAAACTCCAGTTCGGTGGACATTTCTCTATTTATCGGAAAGACATCGAATCAATTAACGGCTATGATGAAAACTTTATCGGATGGGGAGGCGAGGATCAGGACATGGCTCTTCGTCTGGTCATGGCCGGATTTAAGGGGATTTCGGCGATCAGGAAGGCAAGAATTTTGCACCTCTGGCATCCTCATGAATTGGGCAATAAACATTGGAAAGAAGGACCCAATGTAGAATATTTTTTCAGAAAAGAAGTTCCGGTATTTTGTGAAAACGGTTTGATCAAGGTAAAACCGGTTTAAACAGGAAGCATCAACTGAAAAGGTTATAGAAACCGATGTGGAAAGATATCTTCAGAAGTTTCAAGGCTAAGAAGGGGTCAGGGGCCATGAATGGGCAGGATGATTTGACGTTATCCATCGGCATCACTACTTTTGAAAATCGATTTGAGAAATATTTTATGCCGCTTTTTACGAGAATTCGTGAGTATGATGATGACACGGAAATCATTGTAGTCATCAATGGTGAGCATAAGCAGGAATTCAGCGAGGAGTATAGATCCGGGATCCTGGATTTTATTTCCAGGAAGAAGAATGTATTCTCTGTTGTCTTTCCGCGATTCCGGAGTCCGTCAAAGATGTGGAATACCATTGTCGTCCATGCGACACATGATTACATCCTTATTCTGAACGACGATATCATGATTACTAATCCGAATTTTGTGGATGATATAAAGAAGGCGATCAAACGTAACGACGGGCGTTCTTTTGTAATTAACGGGTCGTTTTCTCATTATTTGATCTGCCGGAGAGAACTCGATGAAATCGGTTATTTTGACGAGCGCCTGCTGGGCATCGGTGAAGAAGACGGGGACATTACCTGGAGATATATTCACCAGTACGGCCGACAGTTGAAAGCGGTTTCACTCCGGGGGTTCGTGAACTTGTCAGAAGAGAGCATGGATTATGTACCCCAAAATATCAAGTCACGACCAGGCACCAAGTACAGTCTCTTCAACAGGCAGTTTATATACGAGACAAAATATGAGCCTGATTCTTCAGGGATCAAAGGCATGTTTGATTATCCCATGATTACAAAGGATCAATGTCAACAACAGTATCCCCATGAGAATTTCTACCGTGAAAATAGGGATAAACTTTAATTGAGAATAACAGAGCTTTCCTCTTCCATAAGATCTAAGAATGATATGTCTTAAGCAGATATTTTATTCGTTGCATTCGTGTTATGAATTTTATCCACCTGGTCTTTAATGCCATTAAACCCACCGATAAAGTGCTCGATGTTGGAGGAGCGAAACAACCGTTTCGCCGCGCCAATGTCGTAATTGATATCGTTCCTTATGAAATGAGAGATAGTGAAAATTCTTTTTTGCTTGAACTGCCAGAACATTTTTCAAAGGATTCATGGATCTGCCAAAATATTTGTGATGAGAATAAAGGACTTCCGTTTAAAGATAAAGAGTTTGACTTTGCCATTTGCGGCCATGTATTGGAAGATATTGCCAATCCTTTCTATGTAATTAAGGAATTGCAGCGGGTGGCAAAAAGAGGATACATTGAAGTTCCCTCGCGTTTCTATGAACAGTATCCACGTTTTCATAAAAACAGGCTATGTGGGGATCCTCATCATAGATGGATTATAGATCTCAGATTCAATACTGATTCAAATGAGAATGAGCTAATATTTGTTTTCAAGAATCACAATGTGCATTTTTGTAGTGAGTATCGGCTGAAAAAACCTCTGTGGAAATTGGGAAAGACACTTTTAAATCCAAACTTCGCGGTATTGGGAATGTTTTGGGAGGGCACATTTAATGCGTGTGAGGATTTGGATTCTGCCATAACCGATTGCAGCGATTTTATGAAACAGACAATTATTCTTTCAAGAAGGTTTGGGAAAAGATTATGGGATCAGACTGAGCCTTTACCGGTTGAGTTTAAAGAAAATCCCGTCTTTAATGGGATCAGAAGCGTTCACGAACTTGGTTCTTATGTAGGAAGAAGGATCGCTTTAATCGATGGAAGAGGGGAAAGAACTCCTGAAATTAAGGAATATGAAAAAGAACTCATTCGCAATTACTTGCATACAGCGCATACTTTAGAACGTTAAGGTTAATAAAAAGATTGCTCTCGTCTGGGGTATTAGATATTAGCTTTTATTGTCCACATGCAACGCCGTAAACATTCAGGACCTTTTGAACAGTGATTTCCCATGAGTGATTTTTCGATGTAATTCTTGCGTTCTCGCCCATAGAGACTCTTACCTTTTCAACAGCGAGCAGTGTCAGCTTTTCGGCCATTTCTTCGGGGTCATCACTTCTCAGTATAAAGCCATCAATATTTTCTTTGACCACGTCTTTGGCGCCCACATTCGAACTGATGATGACCGGCAGTGAGGCTGCCATGGCTTCCAGGGTGGCAATACCAAATGTGTCAAATCGAGAGGGCATGGCGAATATGTTGCTTGTCAGGTAAATTTTTTCGAGAGTGTTTTTCTGGACAGGGCCCGAAAAAATGATATTTTCTTCGACACCAAGATCGTGCGCCATTTTTTTGTACCTTCGAACCTGGTCTTTACCGACAATAAGAAGTTTGTATTTCTCATTAGTATTTTTCGATCTCAACTTGGAGAGCCCTAGTATGATCCTATCAAGGCCTTTAATGTGAAAATTCATCGAAACGAACAGTATGATGATGTCCTTGCTGTCCATACCAAAATTCTTCCTGATTTCTTCATTGCAGAGACGACGGTTGTGTCCTTCGAATCGGGTTGATTCCACACCGGGATGGATAACTTCGACTAGGCATGGGTCTATATGTGGATACTCTTGAAGAAATTTTTCTTTTGCAAGATTTGATACGGCAAGGAATTTTTTCGTTTTTTTGTTCATCACAAGTTTACGTTCCACCCATTCAGTGCCGAGATCAAAGAGACTCATTCGCTTTTTACGAACCTCGTTAACCCAGAGGCGGTGAGGTATACCATGCATGGTGAAAATGTCAGCCCTAAAAATCCGATCATGTGTGTGGATCAAATCAAAATTTTCTTGCACAATTTTCTTTCTCACGAAGAACGCAAAACTTAGTGTGGTAAGAAATTTCGGAAATGTAATAATCGGTACCTTGTGAAAGGTAATGTTTCCTGATGGGGGTTGCCATTTATTTGCGTAAACATGGATCTTAAAGTGGCTGCTCTGGGCGATGCGAGTCGTCAGTTCCGTGGCGAAATTTTCCGCTCCCCCTATGAAACCGTATTTTGGGATTATTATGGCAATCTTAGGAATATTTGAAATCATTTCATATCTTATGATGTTTTACTATTTTCCCTCTCACTCATGATTACTTGTATACATGGTGGTATTAAGTTTCCAAAGAATTGTTAACATGCCAAAGATTGTATAAAGGACAATAGCTGGAGGGCCATACAATAGGCTTTCAGACATACCATTAATTAAAAAAGCACACAAACCTAATAGTAAACAAAGTCCCCAGCTTTGTATAAAAGCCTCCCGTCCATAGCGGGCAATTTTCAATCCCATACGAAGAAAGGTATAGATTATATACAGAAACAATAGAAGCCCGATAACACCAACTCTTACTGCATTATCAAGAAATAGGTTGTGTGGATATTTAACAAATTCAGTGTTTTGATATTTTAGTGGTATCCTTTGACGATAAGTGTTTAAAAGACTCTGATTATCATATGTCTGCATACCAAAACCTGTGCCCAATATAGGATGATCCTTGATAATTTCCATGTAGGTAAAAATTGCACCTAATCTGTTAGGATGTATGAACTCTTCTGTTATTATGCGGTTTTTTATATTCGTAGTACTTATTAAGATAGAAAATATTAATACAAAAATAAATAATAACCTTTTATGCTTGTAAAAAAGCACGGGAAAAGTGAAAAGAAAGGCAATTAAGGGACCCTTCGATTGTGTAAGTAATAGTGCAGTTGTGATTATAAATAGGCAACTCATCAGGAAAATTTTGTAGCGTATTTGAGGATTGTGCAGTATACATTGCACCGTCATAAGTATAGCGAATATAAATGGAATACCTAAAAGTGTAGTTTGAACTTGGGTTAATTCCATTGCAAAGCGAGTATGTATATTATAATTTTGAATTATGTAAAAGTATATCAGTCCACATGAACAAAAAATGGTGGTTGAAATGATGACGATCCATATAAGTGATGTTAATCTTTTCATAGAATTAAAATAGTTAATGAGGATGTAGTAGAAAAAAAGATACTTCAGTAGATGTGCATAGATGTCATGGACACTGTTTTTTATGTCCAACGCAAAGAAAATGCCTATTAACGACCAAAAGACAAAAAGGATAAAAGGAATAGTCGAAGGTGAATCAAAAGAAAAGACAGTTTTTTTTGAGATTGATAAAATCAGGACTAATATTGCTGAAAGATAGAAACATATCTCTTTGACAGCTGTTACGTGTGGGAATAGGTTAAGGAATAAAAATATGCCAATCAAAAGTGGAATAGATTGATTAAGGCAGGTATATATTTGCCATTCTTTTTTTAAGGTTTCTGATTTAGATGTCATGAACTGATAATGTAGGGTAATTTTATAAAACGGTGCGTCGTCTTTAACATATTTTCATTTTAATGTCATATTCTAATATGGAATCGAAAATTCCCCTTTCCGTTGCGATCATCACAAAAAATGAAGCAAGCAACTTGCCTCGTTGCCTTGAAAGTGTGAATTTTGTTGATCAGATTGTGATTGTTGACTCGGACAGCGTGGACGATACCGTAAAAATAGCCCTGGAACACGGTTGTGAAGTATTCATTGAACCGTGGCGAGGTTTTGGTTATCAGAAGCAATTTGCCGTTGATCGATGCAAACATGAATGGATTCTCGTACTTGATGCGGACGAATGTGTTCCCCTCGAAACGGCTATGCAAATAAAAAGGATTGTTACTAATCCGTCGATTATAGCAGCCGGATACAGTTTTCCCCGGAAAAATTACTTTCAGGGTCGTTGGATTAAGCATATGGGGTGGTGGCCGGATAGGGTAATAAGGCTTTTTAGAAAAACATCGGGAAAAGTAAAGCCGGTGAATGTTCATGAATCCATAGAAATCGATGGGGTAGTGAAGGAGTTGACGGTGCCTATAGAGCACTTCACGGCAAGTAGTTTTAGTCAGATTTTGGAAAAAATTAATCAATATTCTACTTTGGGGGCTCAAGAAGCATTTGCAGAAGGTAAGACTTCTTCTATCTTAGGTGCTGTATTTAGGGCGAATCTTGCGTTTTTCCGGAATTATTTTTTAAGATTTGGGTTCCTCGAAGGTGTTCGAGGATTAACTTTAGCCCTTACAGATTCAGTGAACAAATTTTTCAAATACGCAAAGTTGAGCGAGATGATCAAACAAAAAAATCGGGAGACTCAGAGCGATAAACACGAACAATAAAAAAGTGTACAAAAAAAGAGGGTTAAAAACATTGGAAATATATTTTTAAACGCATTTATCATGAAATTCCATGGAGAGGTTGAGATAAGCATCTTCTCACAATTGTCTCTTTTTTTATGGACATCTCAGTTATAGTTGTAAATTTTAATACAAGAGATCTTCTAAGAAATTGCCTGAATTCAGTATATAGAAATATATGCGATATATCTTATGAGATTATTGTAGTGGATAATGCGTCGCAAGACGGTAGCTTGAGAATGCTGGAAACCGAATTTTCTCAAGTCACCGTTATTAGAAATACCAGAAACCTTGGTTTCGCCGCCGCAAATAACCAAGCGTTTGATGTCATGAAGGGTCGTTATGCGCTTTTGCTAAATACCGATACTATAATTACTGAGAAATCTGTTTTTGAGTTACTTTCGTTTATGGAAGTTCACCAAGAGACAGCAATCGCATGTGGACAACTTTTGAATGCCGATGGGAGTAAACAGAATTCTATTGCAAAATTTCCTTCTCTATTGACCCTCCTCTTGCATACTCCTACTCTTGAGTATCTTTTCCCTCGGCAGTATCCTAGTAAACGATACCACCATAACTGCCCTGTTGAAGTTGATTCGGGAATAGGCGCTTGTCTTTTGATCCGTAAAGAGGCGCTGGACAAGGTGGGTTTGTTTGATGAGAGTTTTTTTTTCTTTTTTGAAGAAACGGATTTATCTCTGAGGATGAAAAAGGCTGGCTGGAAAATATTTTATGTACCGTCTGCCATGATTTATCATTTGCAAGGGCAGAGCGTTGGCAAAAATTTATATTCGCGTATTTTATTTTATCGTTCAAGATACCAGTATTTCCGAAAATGGTTCTCCCGTCCATATACTATTTTGATTTATGTTGTGTTATTTGGACGGTTAGTGATTAACTGGACATTTGCACTTATTGCAAATGTAATAACGGCAGGTGTGTTTAAGAAAATGCGCGAAAAATGGATTGTTTATTCACAATTATTACTGTGGCACTTACGGGGATGCCCTGATCCGTGAGACATTGCTTATTGTGAGACAATTGAACATGAGCGTATTACATACGGTTCCCTGCGAGCTGTGAGCTTCACACTTATAGGGCACCTTTGCCAGAGAGAATTACACCGATTGTTTTCAAAATGATACGAAGATCCAGAGTAAATGACATGTTTTTAATGTAGAAAAGGTCATATTCCAGTTTGTTTTTCGCATCCTCAACAGAATTTCCGTAAGGGTAATTAATTTGAGCCCACCCGGTAATTCCTGGTCTTATTGTATGTCGCACAAAATAATAGGGAATTTGTATTTCTAACTCAGCAACGAATTCTGGGCGCTCCGGCCGTGGACCTATAAGACTCATATCTCCTATCAACACATTCCAAAACTGAGGAATCTCATCTATGCGAAATAATCTGATGCATGATCCCACTTTTGTTATTCGTGGGTCGTTCCTTTGTGCCCATACAGCACCTTCTTTTTCAGCGTCGTGTTGCATTGAGCGGAACTTCCACAATCGAAACGTTTTTCCATTTTTTCCAGTCCTTGTTTGGTTGAAAAAAATGGGCCGTCCAGATTCCATAAATATCGCTACGGCGGTAACCAGAGACAGAGGAATAGTCATTAGGAGAAAAACCAGTGATAAGGCAATGTCCATAAGTCTTTTAACCTTCTGAGTGAAGGTGTGAGTGAGCAGATAAAAGCCTTCGACAAAAAGAAACCACTCCTCACTTACATGTTGTACGGGTACCCTGCCCGCATTTTCTTCATATAGTTTCACCATATCCAGTATGGTCCAGCCTTTAAGCCTTGCTTCAAAGATTGTCTTTATCAACTGAATGCTTTTATTGTGACCTACAGTATTTATGGCGGTTGAAATCCCCATTTGTTTGCCGATTTCTATAAGCTGCTCGGTTTTGCCTAAAACTGCAGCAGTACTCATAGTTTTCCTGAGTTTGGAGGGGTCGTCATCCAAAAATCCGACTATCTCATAAGGAAGGGGACTTTCCTGTATCCACTTGTTTAAAAATTGCCCGGCTCTCCCGGCGCCAAGAATAAGGGCTTTCGTATTCATAGTCACTTTACTGCAGATACTGCTGTAAATGAGATGCCATGCTGCCGCAACGATAAAAATGAGAATCATCTGGATAGCCCACACCCCCCGCCCGTATTTCCAGGCCGGTATGGAATAAAAAAGCAGGGCGATTGGACCGCTTGCGGCTATTACTGAAAGTAGAATCCGTATTGTGACGTCCCATGCGTCTCCAATCTTGTCAAGATTGTAGAGGTCGAAAATATAAAAAAAAGTGATATAGAAAAGGGATGTGATCAGAACAACATTTGGTTGGTTGATTAAAAAAGTGAAGAAGTCTCCCCATCGTATCAGTGCTGCAATGCAGGAAGAAATTATAAAGATAAAAATATCTCCTGTGAATAAAAGAAACTGTCTCTTTCTTATACTGTTAAGCATGTCTGTAGTCTCTTTTTGTTCTTGCGGTTGAACGACAGATTACTTACGCATTTCATCGATAAAACCTGCTCCCCAGGCATAATGCATAATGAAAAATGACACAGGTGCTAATAGTATACTAGGATCTTTATGTGAAAACGTCCCTGAAAAAGATGTAGCAAATATAATGAGTATATAACCAGCAAGGGGGATAAGAAATAATTGGGAAACTGTAATACCCAGGATCAAGCAAAAGAGAGTGAAGATAAGCCAGAGTGGTGGTATAACCTGTCTTATGGAAGTAAATTTTTTGTGTTTCTTAAATGTTCTGCATCTTCCCTGTCCGTAGCGGAAATATTGCTGTATTAGTTTTTTAATACTTCCTCGGGGAAAGTATTCTACACGAATGTTTTTGTCTAAGTATATTTTGCCTCCCGATTCAATTATTCTCATGTTCAATTCTGCATCTTCATTGGGTGTCATAGCAGGGTCAAAAAGCCCTGCCTTTTTAAAAACTTCCTTTTTGAATGTACCCAGATAGACGGTATCCACATAACCCGAAAAATTTCCCAGGTGAAATTTTGCATTTCCGACACCCAAAGGATGGGTCATGCAGAACGCTACAGCCCTCTGGAAAGGCTTTAAGCCACGGGGCACCATGACACCACCTATATTGTCTGCGCCAATCGATAGCAAAGTATTTATGCAGTTCCAAATGTAGTTTCTGGGATATATACTATGTGCATCCGCTCTGACAACGATTTGACTTTGATTATTGGTAATTTCGACAGCAGCGTTTAGTCCATGACCCTGGGTTCTCATGGTATTGGTTATAACTTTTATCTTTACATCTGGATGTTCCTTTACAAAACGTTCGATTTGCTGGCGAGTTCCGTCTGTACTATTCCCGTCAGCGATTATAAATTCCATCTTTTGTAACGGATATTCTCCATTTAAAAGACTGGACAGGCACTGAACGATGGTCTTTTCTTCATTAAAGACAGGTATAATGACTGAAATCGCAGGCAAATCCTGAATTAGCCAGGTTTTCTCTTCTTGCATAAGAACTTAATTAAGTGTCTGAACCCTTTTACATTTCTTTTTAGCTCAGCGTAATTGGTGACGCTCTGGAAGATTTTTCTCATAATGTAGCGCGGTCTCAAGTAAAACTCTTTTCTTGCCTGGTCACAAAACTCCATCAAATAGCGGCTGCTCAATCCTGGTTTTTCTATGATGGTTGCATGCAGACCGTTTTCCGTAAGCCATTTAGAATAATCTTTCGTTAACAAATAACCGTTTTGTTCGGCCCATTTAAACGCTTCTGTTCCCGGATAGAGCATGAGGGGGTAAAATTGAGCTGTATCGGGATTTAATTTTTTTGCAAATTTAAGGGTTTTTTCCAATGTTTCTCTTGTATCCCCGGGGTTGCCCATCATAAAACAACCGTGCACCAGTATTCCCGCCTTCTTCGCTAGCTTAGAAAATTCCAGTGCATCTTCTAATTTCAATTTTTTCTTCATATTATTTAATATATTTTGATCACCGCTTTCATACCCGACACATAAAAGTCTTAGCCCTGCTTTCTTTAATTTTTTCAGGAGCGCAAGATCCGTTATATCTGCCCTGGAATTTGCAGAAAAAGGTATTTTATTACCGATAGAAATCAACACCTCCGCGAATTCCCAAGCGTGTTTCTTGTTTATTGTCAGCGTATCATCCTCAATCATGATTTCGCGGATTTCTGGAAAGTTTTTTGCAATGAATTGAAATTCTTCCTTTATATTGTTTGGACTCCTGACTCTGAGTTTATGACCATACATTGTCTGTGGATAACAGCAGTAATAGCACTGATGGGGACATCCTCTCCCGCTTACGATAGTTATTATGGGATATTGGGAGTGTCCGTAAAAGTAGTCTTTAATGTTTAGGTGTCTTTTATAAACGGAAGAAACGAAGGGAAGTTCGTCTAAATTTTCAATAAGTTCCATAGGTGCGTTTCTGGTGATTTCATGGGAAGTGCCGTTCCTCCATATCAAACCTTTTACGTCTGATAGATTGCCAGCATCCCTCAATTTCAGAGCTAAATCACGGACAATGTAATCGTATTCACCCATGGCAATACCGTCAATTTTAGGACTTAATGCCATTGATTCGTGAGGAAGAGCACTCACGTGGCGGCCGACTAGTAATGTAAATGTAAAGGCATCTTGTGCTGTTTCTTTTATTGCGTTAGCTACTGTGACGTCATTGTGAATACTTGGCGTTGAGGTGTCGATTACCACCAATTGGGGTCTGAAAGTGCTGATCATAGAGAGAACTTCGTCTAATGGATAGTTCCTTGCGGGGGCATCAACCAGTTTAACATCGAAACCGGCTTGTTCCAAGACACCTGTGGCATAAGCAAGCCACATCGGGTAGTAAAGAGTGCCACTCTTGGTAACAGCAGGGGAACGGGACTCCCTGCTGTAATTCGGTAAAAATGGGGGATTTAACAATATGACTCTCATTATGCTCTTTCTGCTTCTTCCATCCTGATTTTGAGATAGATAATGTCCAGGATGCGCCTCACTAATTTGTTCTGCCGTATTAACGATTGGAATAAATTGCTGACATAAATGCCGCTTAAGAGATAGTAGACCAGCATACCCACCAACCCCATCCCTCTCAGTTTTCTTTTAATGGCCTTTTTTCTCACTTTTTTCGTAATACCATTAAGCCTTTCCATGATCCGGATTCTTGTATAAAGGGAAAGTTCCGGTGTTTCGAAAACAGGGTAAGTGGAAAGGCCAGAAGCATCATTCAAATAATCGTCCGGATTCGCAACAAAACAATTCTTGTCTTCCACCCATTTGTACAATTCAGTTCCCGGATAGGGAATAAGGTTGTAGAAGCGGACATCAACCACAGGATATTTCAAACTGATCCTGACAGATTCCTCGATATCTTCCTATGTTTCATATGGCGCACCTATAACAAAAAACAAGGTTACATCGAAACCCAATTCTGTAGATGTTTTTATGGCGTTTTCTATCTGCTCTATTGTTTCTCCCTTTTTTAGTATCTTAAGCACCCTCTCGCTTCCACTCTCGACCCCGTAAGAAACGTAAGTAAAACCTGCTTCTTTCATTTTTTCCAGGACTTCCCTATCGACTTTATCTGCTCTTATGCCGTTGCCGCATCTTAATATGATGTTTTTTAATCCTCTTTTTTTAATTTCGTCGCATATTGCAATAGTTCTCTCTTTGTAAAAAGTAAAGTTGTCATCAAGAATTGAAAACCTTCTGTATCCCTTTTTAATTTTAAACCAGTAATCGACTTCATCAACGACGTTGCCTGCACTTCTAACCCGTAACCGTTTGCCGATGGCCAGAGAGACAGGGCAGAAAATACATGAAAACGGACAACCCCTTGATGAGAGTATCAATATCTCTTTTGATAAATATTCATTCAGGTCTACCGCATAATGCCTAGGCCAATCGATGAAATCTAAGTTTTCAATGTAATTTCTTTCACCGGTAAAAAACTACATTGCCGTTTTCCCGATAGATTATTCCTTTTATCCGGTCTGGACTCATTCCCTGACAAAACTCGACAACAGATTCTTCTGCCTCTCTGACGAATCCGTAATCGAATGACAAGCATGCTTCCAGCACTTTTTGTCGCAGGGTGGATACGTGGGCGCCGCCAACGATTATGGGAATATCCGGGAAATGTTTTTTGATTTCGTCCGCCAGTCTATATACTTCCCTGTATTTGTAAGTTAACATGCTGATCCCGATAACATCTGGTTGAAATGATTGAATTCGGGAGTGAATCTTGCCAGGTGAATAACCAAGCGCAGTGTCTATCGTTGTGCACTGACATCCATGCTTTTCTAATGCAGCTATAAGATAAGCTATACCGACAGGAGGGCTGACTGCTCCGACCCATGCCGCAGAAGGATTTGCCCGTATAAAAAGGATTCTTTTATATTTTAAAGGCACTTTATGAATGGAAATCTTTACTGTATTTTCAGTTCCCGAAAGGTTTCCGTTTTCAGATATTTATAGAAGGATTCGCAGGAACGTTCAAGATTTGCTTTTTCCAAAAAAAACAACTCACAGGGATAACTCCACTCGTATGTTTTGACGAGGAAGTCCATTATTTCTCTCTGCGAAGGTTTTTCCGATTTCAGTGCCTCGTTTATGACTGACTCAAGATCATTAAGAGTGCAGACGTCGTAAGTGACCCCCTTTTTTTTATAGAAAGCATCTCCCACGACGACAACCTTTTTGCCTTGCATGAGTGCTTCAAATCCTACTTTTGAATTAATGCTAATAATCAATGCGGCATTCTTTATTAAATGGTAGGAATTGACTCGCGGGTGTATCAGAACTATATTGCTATGTTGCTTTAGAAGCTTGCGCAACACAGAGACAGAGTGCCCTCCAATTGAGGCAGGGTGTTCTTTTATAAAGAGCTTATATCCGGGAGGTATTATGCGCGCTATGTACTCAACGAATCCTTCCTGAAAATAAAACAATCGAGAGCGGCTTGTTAACTGTACGTCATGAGGTACATGGAAAGGGAAATATATATATCGGCAACTGAAATCAGGTTCCCTGTAGAACGACTGTAAAAACCACCTGCGTGTATATTTGAGCATATTATACCGGACGACCCAGCCTATTTCATCATACTCTTCTTTTTTCTTTGAAATATATTTGTGAATGAGCTTTCTTCTTAGTCTTTTTGCGTTTTCAAAACTGAATATTTTTTTTAAGGTCATGTCTGCAAATGAATACTTGTCTTTAAACGGTATTACTGCATCTTTACTCTGAGAGTAATTTCTCATGTAGCTTTCCACTTCCGAATAGACCTCTTCCGGATGTTGCATCGTCATGATTCTTTCCGGAATATCGGAGTAATAACTGTTTAAGTTGAATACTATCCTTTTGGAGAATGCAGCAGGTTCATAAAATACATGATCCACCCCGTTTTTTCTTGCTGCGTAATAGACACACTGGTTGGCGCTGAATCCGCCTAATTCTTGGATAACGCATTTAACTTTATTTTCGGAAAATATCCTGTCTAATATTTGCAGGTAGTGAATTACTTTCACGAGTAGTTCGTCTTCATTCCTCCGGTTATAACCGAGCATTTCATGTATGAGTAAATGTCTTAAATTGCATATGCCGAATGTCGTTGCGTATTCATTGATGATCCGTTCATTTAATTTGGGAGAGGAGTTAACCTTTCTCAAGGAATGCATATAAAAATATGGGATCTGTTTTTTTTCCAAAATTTCTGTTCCGGCTTCATGAAAAAGAATGAAACCGATTCTATTACCTTCCTTGATAAGTCTTTCTGATATCGGCACCAGAAAGTCTACTTCAGGGAGTGTCAATATTGAAAACAAGATGTCGAAATCATTCATAAAGTATCCTTATTGATGGCTTACTACAATGGATATTAAACTTCTTATTTTTTTGATTAAACCTTCAGATTCATGTAATGGAGCTATCTCAGACAGAGAATTAATATCTGGTTATCAACATTGAGCATAGTTTTGAATTGCGGGTCTACATATTGTCTAATGTATTGCGTGGTTAAGGGATTATTCTGGGGAAAATAACCTACTTCTCCATATGCCCAGGCAAGGGTCTTTTCATTGACTATCCAGATAATATTTTTTTTCATTAGTTCTGAATCAAGTTTATTCATAACTGCCGGCGAAGCGCGAATCGCTTCAAAACAAGCCCCTGGATATGTCTCAATATATTTATGCAGTAGATTCATGATGTACATATTTTTTTGTCCATAATGTACATGCTTATGAATGTTATTAAAGGATGTATTTTTCATGGTTGTACTTATTATATTTTTTCCATAATCTTTATCTTCTCGCGGAAAAATAATGTGTAAGATTGCCTTCAGTTCCATTTCGTATTCTTTTTTCATCACACCTATATTAGAGAATGAATAAAAACCGTTATTTCCTGTGATTGCTTGAAAGATGCTCAGTGTATATGGGTCGGACATTAATATAAATTCTTTTGAATTTAAAGTATTGTTTAAGTGTCTGGCTACTTTTAACTCCAGCAACGAATAATGGGAAATTATTTCCGACTCCGGCAGAACAGGCCCGAACGAGTTTTCATATAATTTGCTTGTAATGTTGATTTTATCTACATAGAGGGCCGAAACAATAATAATAGTTGTCAAGATCCGAGCTGACGTGGGGTTATGTACAAGCTTCAGACTTATATAGGAAAAAAATATGATTACGATTCCTATTGCAAATATCGGAAAGACCATGGAGATATAAGGCGATATGGTGAGCTCGTATTTCCACGGCATATTATATAAATATTGGGCGATAATGGTATAGAGCGCTAACCCAATCAAAGTACAGGGTATGGCAGTAGATCGACAGCGACTGTCTGAATTTCTGGAACCGTTGATGTTGAGCAAGACAACCGCTAAAGGGAAAAGCATCATAACCGTCAAGGAGTACACTCTGTATAAATGAGGTAACGGGATGAAGCAGGTCAAAAAAAGGACGAAGACTGAAAGGACATAAAAAATAATATGGCCGTCTCGAACTTCTTCAAAGATATCTTCCGAACGTATTTTGCTCCTTTTATATTTAATGAGAAAATCCACGGTTAACAATAATAGCAAAAAATGAAAAGCAGGAGGTACTTTGCGAAACCACTCGGCGAGTATACCAATAGGTCCGATGTATGAGTAGTCACCGTCACCGCCTAGCGCCAGGTATACAGGATATAACGAGTTGATGATGTAAGAACCAACGGACGGCCAGGTTCTTTCAACCATAATGGCGAATAGTAGAGCTGCAGGCAAGGATATAGCAATGTATTTAGTGGATTTCTTGGACAACTCGTATTTTAATTGAAAAGACCCCGGATATTGCCACTGGGTGCTTATAAAATAAATAATATACAGGAGAAAAATGGTTGGTACGGTCAAAATCATCCCTTTATGCAAGGGAACGGCGAGGGACACTATAAGGATAACACACAATACAGGCAAAAATCTGCGGATATCAAAGAGGGAAATCAAGAATATGAGCAGTAAGATCGAAAGCAGAAAGGGAAGGAATGTATGGTCCTGGACGGGAAAGCTTCTGTTTAAGTATAGAAAAATCGCTGCGAGGAAGAAAATGCTTAACTCGACGATAATGGGAAGTAAACTTACCTGTGATCTGTTTTTATATGTTAAAACGGAAAATAAGACCAAGCTTAAGGAAATGGTAAACTGATAGTTTGAAATTGTGAAAAAATCGAGAAAAATAGTGCTGAATACAAGTATCAGCATAAGGTTATATCGATCTTTTATAAAAACATTATAAAAGCAATATAAGCACAGAGAGTGAAAAAAGAAGGAAAAAAGAGGAAGTATCCAATGTAAATTAATCAAGTCGCAACCATAAAAATGGTTCAGCAGCCCCGTATGAACCTGGATGAGTGGTAAATACGTGTGAGCGGTAGATAAATTTAAAAAATAATATTTAGATAATTCCATTGCCCCTTTCATAAAATGTATGTCTTGATAAAGGTCTCTTAAAGGGAAACGTGAGAAATGCATAAAATGGAAATAATACACAGGAAGGTATACTAAGAATAATGTCACAAATATATTTAAATAATATTTTGAGACATTCTTGAAATATAGTATTCCCATTGTATTGTAAAATCCGTGTAGTGATAGCAAATTAAGCAGCGGGTATAGGAAACAAAATAATCCTGTCAACTTCTCGTTACCTATCGAAATATAGAAAAGAGGGATAAATACGAAGCCCAAGAAGGAAGCGCAGAGAATCAATTGCATTCTTGTCATGAACGAAAGAAATTTCTCATGGGTTTTGAATAAACTTAATATAAGCAGACCAATACCGGTCGGGATGAGATAAAAAAGAGGAGCGATGAATATGTCTTTAATGAAAGAATCAATCTTCCAGAAAAAGAAAATGGAGGTTATTAAGTAATAAAGAAATACAATGAAAAAGAGGTAATTTTTTTTCATCCTGATCGTACTCTTTTTAATTTCAGGGAATACTACAGTGAGAATCTTTCGAATGATCGCACAGGCTCTCAGGGGAGACTAAAATTACTGATGTATATGAATTGAATTTCCGCAAGTTCGGGCTCTTAGATTTATCATTTTGCTGTTTTCCGATACGAAAGAGTCGTTTTCATTATCGGATATTGTCTGAATTTTGTTCAGCAAGCGGGTCACTATTCCAAGATTCAATTTTTTATCTTGTTTCGTTCCCAGCCCGATGTTTCTTGTAAAGATCCATGTTCTTAAAAAATCGTGAACGGTTGCTCCCATGCAGACTCTACTAATTCCGTCGATCCATCCTTTGACTAACTTTGAATTTTTACTCCCATATAATACCATGTTTCTGCATTTTTTTTCAGATGGTTTATTTCTTCTCTGGGATATCTTTTGAAAAATTGAGGTAGCTATCCGATGCGCTGCATTCCCATCTATCTTATGAAACAGCGCCAAGATGTCTCCTTTAACTTGATTATCATAATAATGCTTTTGCCGTAGGCGAGTGTCACCTTGAACTGACTCGGCAATGATTACTTTCAATTCCTCATAACTATGGCATTTATAACTGAGATCATAGGTCAGTTTGGACATATTTCTGATAATATCATGATTGATCCAGTCAATCGTAACTACTGACTTCCCAATCAAAAAGGCATCGACAGCAGTGGAACTGTTGAGATGAAGCATCAGACAAGCAGCCTTTGCCCATGGGGCTATTGTATGCTCTCGCCTTACCTGTACATTTCTTAAATTATGGAAAGAGGTGTGATACTCCCTATCGTTTTCGAAAGGATGGGGCCTGATTATGAATAGTATATTGGGAAAGTCCGTTGATAGCATTTTAATAACTTCCAGTAAATCTTTCCTGATTCTCAATTCCGCAGTCACACGTTCCTTCGCGTAGCTTTCTTTATAGCCTGCTTTTATCAAATTGCGGATTTCATGCCCTGCATTTCTTGCGAAGCGGGGAAAGCTTAGTGAAAAGCTGGTATTGATCAAAACGATGGGGCGCCCTTGAGTCGGAATAGAATCCAGCGTGTTGATCCATGGATAGGAGTAAAAATCAAATCGAGGATGGCCTGTAACGACCAGTTTGTCTTTATTCCACTCTCCATGTTTAATAAATAAATCGTATTGTCTTTTTCCCCACAGGCAATATAAATCAATGAAGCTGGCACATTCATGCCGTATACTTTTCATATACTGCTCATCGGACAGCCATATGCCGCCTTCAGTTTCCAGTACACCAACCATGATGCCTGCTTCTGCGTATGCTTTTATTAAGTCTGTGTTCGCTTTTCTCACATAGTTCACCAGCACAAAATCAGGACATATGGCGGGAATTTCATACCCCTGTGTGTACATTGGTACCAGGAAGACGTCTGTACCCTCTCTGGCCATAATACTGCCGAGCAATACAAGTCCATCGAGATCACGTAACGGATTGTCGACGATCAAACAAACTTTGTTACAAGATTTCACTGGAAAATTTTGAATGATTGAGGTTTTAAGGCAATGTGTTTTTTGTCATTCTGTGGATCAATGCGACAAGAAAACATATGAGTTTATCCAATACTTGGTAAGATTTCATTCCCGTATTCAAACCGACAAAGATGGCCTTTTCTCAAATTTTCTGATTGTATAAGATAGATCATCAGCTCGTTGGCACTCCCCAGAATTCACAATAAGAGCAAAGCGGCACCCTTTTTCTCTCTCCCCTTTTGTGGTATTCTAACCATTTAATTCTTTGTTCACTGTTCCATATTTCAGCTATTGTTTTATGTTTAATATTGCCAATGACTCCTAATTCTTTGGGGTCAAACCTGACACATATTGACACTTTTCCCTCTCTGTTAATCACGAGGTGATTGAGCATATCAAGGCATATTCCAATTTCAGGTACAGTCGTTTTTTTTCTGTAATGAAAGCTCCCCATGGGAGAATGAAGTACTCTTCGAACTGTCAGCAACTGAAATTCTTTATGCCTGTCCTGTCTTTTCTCATTTATTTCACCGACATAACGCAGGTTGACGAAAGGTTTTTTTTCACCCTTAATTTGTAGAAATCTTTTTATGATTTTATCCTGCTCTAATGCCGCATCATCGTTTTCGACGATGGAGATAGAAATCGTATCCAGGTTGTCGATAATTTCACTTGCCTTTTCCACGAGCAATTTCCCGTTTGTTGTAATACACTTAATTTGGTTTTTGAAAAGCGAAACTGCTTCACCGAATCTTGGATATAATAACCCCTCGCCGTCTTTGTGAAATTGAACTACTACGTTTGGTGGTAACTGACGTTCAATCTCCTTGACCATCTCAAAATCCATATCACCGTATTTTAATGTCAATTCCGGATAGTCACGCTCCACTTTCCTCCTACCGCAAATCCAGCATTTCTTATTGCAGCGACTCGTAAGTTCAACGTTGACGAAACATAGGCCGTGTAGTTTCATTCCGTATCCTATCTTTGGATGAATTTAAAAAAACCGACTATTCGAATATTATCCTATGAGAATTCTGCCGCCGGGAACATCAAGATTAATATGCATAGGAAGTAAATCAAATTAATCAAGTTTACTATCTCTGACACTCAGATAAGAGAGAATTTCAGATGCAAACGTACATACGTTTTCTGCTTCCATGCTATACAGTTCGACCGGATAGGAATTATTCCATATGCAGTTAAAGAATTTTAGTCTTTCTGCCTCATGATTTTTTTTCTTTCCCGAAATAATATCCCTTATTACACACTCAAATGATTTTATTTGGGAAATATAGTGAACAATTCCACTCTCTGAGTAAAACGCTTTACCCACAACAATCACTTCCTTCCCCATAGCAAGGGCCTCTGCTCCCACCTTTGAATTTACGGTAACGATTGCAACAGCATGTTTTATAATATCATAGCTGTTTTCCAAAGGATGCAACAGTCTTAAATTATCATTTCGTTCCAATATTTTTTTCAACGCATCGTGTTCAAAGCCTCCGATAGACGCTGGATGTTCCTTGGTAAACAACATAATATCGGGAGGCAACAGCTGGCACAGATATTCAACAAGTGCGAGTTGATTCAGATACTCCGGGCTTCTTACTGATAACGAGTAATCCAATTGAACATGGAAGGGATAATAAATATAGCATTTAGTCATACAATCCGTATCGTATTTGATGTAAAGCTGCTCATTTTTCTTTCGATTTACATACATTTTCAAATATCTGATCACATGATTATATATGTAACTATATTCCTCTTTCCTTCCGTCAAAATATTTATACTTCAATTTCAACAGTAACTTTTTCACATTATCCCTGTTAATTATCTTTTTTGCTTTCATATCCATAAAGTGATGGCGGTCTTTGGGGGGGATAACAACGGTCTTGCTGCTAATTGAAGATTCAATGTATTGAACAACGTCTGGTAAGATTTCGCTTTCTTCGCTAACCTGTAAAACAAGCGGATCAAGAGAGTTTCTGATGAACAGCAAGCGCCCTCTATAGTAGGATGGTTCAAAAAAGACATGATCAACTCCATGCCTCTTACAAATGAAATATAAAGACAATGGAGCAATGAATCCCCCAAGTTCCTGCATGACAACCATATCATTAGCAGAATACTTGGCAAGCAATTCTCCTATTATGGCTTCACATGCATCTAAGTATCGCATGAATTTCACATGTAAGCGCCGGCTTTCCCAAATGCCAAAGGTTAATTTCTCGTGTAGAATTAGTTTGTGAATATTTTCAATTCCATAATACCTGTCAGGGTGTTTCTTCATTTCTGAAGCCCGCCATTCCCCATCCGTTTTGAGATATTCGTAAAGATCATAGCATCTATAATTGGATTTTTTTATGATTTCATTTCCCGGTTGATAATAGGAAATAAATGCAATGTGAATATTCTCATTATTATTGGTAATGCATTTTGCTGTTTCGAGGTAGAATCTTACTTCCCTCATGGCTATTGGCGCAAATACGATGATTCGGGGGAGTCTGGATAGCTCTGCCGAATTTGAGTCAGAATTTATTCGGGACACGCAATATCTTCTCTCAAGCCATACCTATTTATAGTTCATTTTATTGTCCAGCCGCCATCAACGACAATACCCTGGCCTGTTATGTAACTTGATGCATCAGATGCCAGGAAAATGAGCATGCCCTTCAAGTCCTCAAGATTACCGACCCTTTTCAACACTGTTCGTTCTTCTAATCTTTTCACAAATTCTTTGTCTTTCGGGTTGTTATAACTATTTCCAGTCAAGTTTGGGAATGCTCCCGGTAGTATGGCATTGCATCGCACATTACATTCACCATAAAATGATGCTGTATACCGCGTAAATGCTAGAACTGCCGATTTGGCTGCGCTGTAGCTCGGCGGATTGAATATACTTGTCCCCCTGTACAGTCCAGGATCAGGAGACACAATTGCGTACATGGAACTGATATTAATTATCGAGCCAAATCGTTGATTTTTCATCTTATCACCTATCACCTGGGTTGACACGGCATACCAGTAAATTCCCGCTTCCAAACCTCTCATCCATTGCTCCCGGGATATACTCGATATGCTTCCGGAGGGATCGTTGAATCCGGTTTCTCTGCTGAATTCAAACGCATTGTTAACTAATATGTCTATAGTCCTATTTCTTTTTACTGTTTTTTGTAGGCAATTTTTGTATGCGTCTGTATTGTAGAAGTCAACCATGTGGTAATCAATCTTTTTTTCTCCGTATTTTGATTTCAACAAGTCACCGAATTCCTTAATTTTCTCACCTCGCCCCAAAATTACGATCTTTGCACCCCCTTCCAAAAGTGCATGACAAAAGGCTCTGCCAAAATAACCTGCTGCCCCGGTTATTACCGCTACTTTACCTTCTAAAGAAAATAAGGACTCAATATAACTTTTCTTCATGTGTCTCCCGACAGTTTATTATTCAATCGTTTACTCAAAATATATTCACACAATTGAAAATCCTCCTCATCATCAATCTGGAAAGAATTCCAGTAATCCATCTCGTAGATCGTGATACAGCCTCCAAGTCTGTTGTTTAAGTCTCTCAATACCCACGGCTTGAATACATAGATAGAACCATTCTCCTGAAATTGTATAGGGAAATCCTGTTCTCTCCATCGCTTCGTGTAATCGTAATTCAAGGGGACAGGTGCACTGTTATTGTATTCCCAGATATATTTTTTGAACCTGCAGGCCGAAAATAAGGAATCTGCCTTTTCATGTGTCAGTTTGAGGATTGCATTGTCTATATCATTCTCGTTGCGCAACGGTGATGTGCACTGTAAAAACACGATAAGGTCAACCGATATATAATTCGCATTTTCCCAATGGTTTAGTGCATGCAACAATGCTGATTCCGATGTAGCGGTTGCGCTTGCCAGGTCTGCCGGTCTCATGATTACTTCTGCACCATACTTCAGAGCCACGTTAGCTATTTCCTGATCATCAGTGGACACGACCACCTTATTCACGAACTTACTTCTCATTGCCTGCTCAATAGAATGCGCAATTAATGGTTTCCCGGCGAGAGTTATGATATTCTTCTCCGGAAGTCTCCTGGATCCCCCTCTTGCGGGTATTATAGAAAGGGTATATGACACTTAATATACTCTCCTTAGTTTACTCATTATCGGTTTCTCTGACTCATATATCCTTATAGCACCATCCCCCATGGCAGATTCAATAGTTCTGATATCCCTGACAAGCCGTTTCAAACCTTGGGGTTCAACTGAGGCAGCCTGATCACTTCCCCACATTGCTCTATCCACTGTTATGTGTCTTTCAATAATGCAGGCTCCAAGTACAGTAGCGGCAATTGTCGTTGAGAGTCCGACTTCATGACCAGAATATCCTATTGGGATGTCAGGATACTTCTGCTTCAGTGTTAAAATGCCTTTGAGGTTTAATTCCTCCAGTTTTGATGGGTAGGTAGACGTACAGTGAAGTATGGCGAGATCGTCACTCCCTAACATACGAACGGCATGATCAATGATCTCCAAATCTGCCATTCCAGTGGACATGATGATTGGTTTACCAAATTGTCTATGATATTTTAATAAGTTATCATCAGTCAAGCATGCTGATGCTATCTTGTAACAAGGGGGGTTAAATTGAGAAATGAAGTCAACCGACTGTTCGTCCCAGCACGACGCGAACCAACTGATGTTTTTCTCTCTACAGTACTTGTCTATTTGATCATACTGATCATAGCCGAATTCCAAACCTCTCTTCAAATCACCGTTTGTATCTCCAAACGGACTTTCTCTCGGTTTGGCCAATTCCTCCGACGTATATACAACATCAACGGTTCTTTTCTGGAACTTCACAGAATTACAACCGCATTCAACTGCAACATCAATGAGATGCTTGGCAATATCTACAGACCCATTATGATTGATCCCAATCTCTGCAATAATATATGCAGGCATACCATCACCAACTTGAACATTACCAATAGTTATCATGGCTTTCACCCCTCTCTTCTTATACCGACCTTTCCAATCACGATACTCAACAACGTTTTATGATTTTGAAAATAATGGAAGCAGTTTCAATACCATTCTTCTATCCTCTTTATTCAATGCAATAAAATATAATACCCCCCAGTAGACAAAGCACCAGGCCAGGACTTTCATTATTAGTGAAGAAAACTTTTCTCCGGGTATTGAGTGATTTACTAAGGTCACTACGGCAAAAGGGATCACCATACTAATAAACATGAGTATGGTTTCTTTGAGGAAATTAGGATACTTAATATCAAATTCCCTCAGATACATACTTAGATACCAGGGAAGCGTTAGCACATAGCTGAAAACATACCCAACAATTATCCCGTTGAGTCTATATCTCTCCACGAGAACTGCAGATATAAAAATGCCTAAAAAGGCCGTCATTACGTGTAAGGTGGTGATTCTTTCTAATTTCCTGTTCATACCCACAAGAATACTTGCCCCGTAATTTACAACCGGTGTCATGAAGTTCCATAACAGTGCAAGTTGCAGCAGGCTCGCTAAGTTCTCAAAGCTCCTACCGACCCAGACTCTCAGAAATTCCTCCGCAAAGAAGATACTGCCCGTGATAATGGGGAGCGCAACAACAAATTGATAACGCAAGCCTCTCAGGAAAAGTGCCCTAAGAGTTTCATGCTGATCTTGAGCTTTAAGCTCACTAGCCGCGGTCATAACTGCAGAGTTTAAAAAGCCCAGTTGTGCTTTGATGAATCTTGGAAGTCTGATAATAATATCAAATGATGCCATAAACACTGGGCCGAGGAATATACCAACGATTATTCTTGGGGTATGTAAATGTATTACGCTTGCAATATTTCCAATGGAAAGGAATTTTGACATTTTCCAGATCGCGTTGATGCTGTCGCGCGAAAAGTGTTCATACTTTATCACGAAAAAGGGTAATTCCCGGTATGCAAAATAGAGGTAAAGAAGAAACTGAATGAACAGCGACGATACCGTACAAAAAATTATTGCCAGGTAATTGTAGCCCAGGTTTAAAAGCAAGATGATACCTAATGCAGCTAAAATCACCACAGCTGTTTGCACTCCCTTCAGAAGGTCGAAGCGCTGGAGACCTTGAAAGAGTCCTGCAAATGGTATGGTAGGAAACTGGAAAATATAGGAAACAAAAATCAGGATAAGGGCTGTCTTGAAGGAATTCTGGTATGTTTCGGGTATTTGCAACACATATTTAATAAAAACATCCGACAATCCCAATCCCAAAAGCGCGAGCAACAAACCTATCACGAAAAATAATACAAGAGTCGTGTTCAACAGCCTGAGTATTTTATGCTCCTCCTTTTTCGAATAAAACTCCGCGATATAAACCGCAATCGAGCTCTGGAAACCCATTTCCAGCAGAGAAATATATCCGCTCATGGCGAATATATTGCTAATTCCCACGAGACCGAATTCGGTGACTCCCACTCTTGTAATCATAAAGGGAATTAAAAGAAATCCTATAAGACCCGTGACAAGCGAAGATAAACCGCTGTAAACGGTATTCAGCACGATCTTTTTCTTTACAGGTAAGGAATCCAATCTAATCAAGCCGCTTTAACTTGCAGATAATCCGCTAATTTTATGACGCAATGGGTAGATGCCGGACGTGGAAGGAAGTAAGGGAAAAGGTTTATTAGCCCACATCTTGTATGGGACATCTGGGTGCCGCTCAATGATTTCCCGGTTTACGAGGAATTCATTGTTGTGGTAATAAATAAATATGAGGTTTTGCGGGGCTAGCTTTTCTTTCCCAAAATGTGTATACCTCTCAAATTCTATTTTACCAGGATTATTCCCAATCTTTACATCTCTGTGCGTAAGGAATTCCTCCATGGCATAAACTCGATACCGGCGAAATTCTTCAGATTTTGTTGATCTAGTATACAGGAGGTTCAAATTCAACTCAAGATCATAGTTGTTGTCTAAATCAGACGCGTCATAGTAATCCTGGTTACGGACATCCATAAAAAAATCCGCCGTTTCCGGAAGATTCGGGAATTTGTTAACAAACAATCTCCAGAACTGATTCTGCTTTTCCCAAGAACGCATATAAATATCTATGTTAAGGTTATTAAAGAAGACTCCCGTTGCTATGATAATTGCCCCCAAAAAATATAACCATTTCATCCTGATATTAAATCTCAGACATTTTATAAACAGAATATACAGGAACGAACCAAGAATAATCGAATATCCGAACTGCATAAGTGAAAAGTGACTGCTGTTCATGCCTGGTCCAATTTCTCTTTTTGTTAACTCGAGTAAAACTATTTGCGGCAGCAGTAAAAGAAATCCCGTGATGAAAGAAGGTATGATAACATTGTGTAGCTCACGCTGATACTCATGTTCATTGAAACGCGGGTTATTATTGTTATTAGATCCTGCTCCTTTCGTGCATAAATGATTCAACAATTGAAATACCACCGCTATTATGGAAAGGCTCAACCCTAAGGTAAAAAGGCTGGTCTCCCTAATGTATGATAAAAAAACTTTCCATTGCGCTCCCAAAAGTATTTTTAAAATCTTTATATGTTCTTGAAAATTCAGAATAAAGAAATAATCTACCTTATACGTCCCTTCATAAATTCCATACGGTTTAAATATTATCTTATAAAGTATCAATGGTATTGATAGGATAATGAACGGAGACCAATACAGAACAGTTTTTTTTATCAGGATTTTTCTCTTGAGATTCCTTCTATGAAATGAATATCCAATAACAAAGAGTCTTGCTATCTCATACGCAAAAGTTGCCTCAAATAAAAAATACACAGAAAAAAGTGAGAGAATAAGTGCGAGGAGTATCCATAAGAATTGCGGTTTATCTGTTTCCAAAGCTATTTGCGTAAAATAGAATGATATTACAGTAAGGAGGATGCTCAGCCTGTAATTAATGGCAGTGAGATAAGGTAAGGAATAATCAAGCGCAAAGATAATAAAACTAACAGATATAAAAAATGGTACAATTTGATTCTTGAAAAGATTTCTGAAAAAGATAAATAAAAAAAGAGGGGTTAGAACTTGAATAAAGATGTTTAATGAATGCATTAATGGATAGAAAAAATCAGAATGTTTATGCAAGCTAAAGAGGAAGTAGAGTATAGTACCATTAAGAATACGTCGGAGCTCAAGAAATCCGGTATTGAGAAACTCTGTAAGGTTCTTGCTCGCGTATACTGACAAAAGCCAGCAGTTATCATCCCAAAAAACATCATGGAGCTGATAAATTCTCCCATAGCTAAAAACCGCCAATGTAATGATAAGAGTTATGTAAATATTGATACTATTGCTTTTTGAAGGGACTATTTTAGAGAGCCTCACTTGCATTGTTTATAAAGACACTAACACCAAAAGATTGACTACTTTGGTAAGGAGAGACATACTAACTGACTGTCTTTTCATCCTTAACTTTATAACGGCGAAGGCCATCGAAGACTTTGAGAAATTCCCTAAAGGAAAGAGATGTTTCCCTTTTCAGAACCATATAGTGGAAAAGCAGCCCGAACTTGAAAAACATCATCAGCCCCAACAGCATGAGGGCGGGGATATTCTTGATTATTTCAAATAATTTCTCACCAGCCCTGAACCATCCGACCCCCTGATCTGGTTTGGTAAAAATATTCCTCAACTTGGAAATATCCAGATAAAAGCTAAAATAACTGAAGAGCAGGTCCCTCCTGATCTCCGTCTCTGTATTCCCCTGCGGTACATAGGAAAACGGAATCTGCTTGAAGGGATTCTCAATGAAAGTTGAAACTGAATTGAAGTTTTCGTACATTCCTTGAATATAGAGTCTGTTTTCTGCTTTAGCCATGTCGTAAAGGGCCGTTCCGGGATAAGGGGTGGCATTATTGTAGCGAACCATGTCTATTTTTAAATCACGGCTCATGCGTACGCATTCCATCCGGTTTTCGTGTGAGTCACCCGGGAGACCATAAATGAAGGTGGCACTTACGTGATACCCGATATCCTTAGCCATTTTCACAGCTGCGACGCATTCAGCAACCGTCTCGTCTTTTTTTATTACTTTCATAATTTCTTCGGAAGCTGTCTCCATACCAAAAAAAATGCTCCTAAATCCCGCATCATACATGTCTCTTAATAACTTTTCATCAACGTTATCTCCACGGGCTTGAAAATTGAAGGACACCTTCCTGTCAATTCCCTTTTTCTTGATTTCGCCAATCAAGTCATATATCCGTTCCTTGCTGACTAAAAAATTATCGTCTAGAAAGAGGATAGAGTGCTTGTCATACTGCTGGTGCAATAACTCTATCTCTCGAACAATTGCCTGGGCCGAACGGTAACGGTACCTTCTCCCTGTCGTAATACGATTGCTGCAAAAAATGCATCGATAAGGGCACCCTCTCGAGCTAAGCACAAAACCAAGATCATACTTTTTGGGATCGAACAAGTGATAAGGGAACGGGGGCAATGCTTCGATGTCATCATAAATAAACCTGCGATGATTATGGATCACCTCTCCGTTTTTCCTATAGCTGAGATTATCGATATGGCTAACATCTTTCCCCTGTTTGACACATTCATAAAACTGCATCAAGGTTTTGTCGCCCTCTCCCCTTATAACACAGTCAACATGACCATAGGACAAAATTTCTTCAGGCATCGCTGTGGGATGAACACCCCCAAAGACGATAATTGATTCGGGGTAACGTCGTTTCAGCTCCTGTGAAAGAAGGATAGCTCTTTTAAAAGCTGCTGTGAGAACGCTGAAACCAAATATGTAAGGCTTTTCCATCTTCTGAACATGTCGATCGACTAGTGGTAATACATCATCTTCGACCTGCTCATCGATAAACCGTGCCTGAATACCATTCTCGAGAGCGGTAGCCATCAGACATCCGACTCCCACAGGAACAAAAATCGGCAAGAAAGATTGGAAGATTTTTAATGCATCTTTTGGCGATGAATTAATCAGTATCATTGTGTTGTATCACTGCGACTCGATGTGTTGAGACTGAGGAATATTTTCAGGAGACGGATAAATTGCGAATTCATCTTTTGCGCTTAGAAGAAAACATTGCCTGCTAACTATAATTCTTGCCAAGCTGAAAATGACATAGTTTGCGATATAAAACCGTCAATTATAGAAAATAACCTAGCCGTTTCTGATAAGCCTGGTAATCCTCTTATCGACAATTTCTTTCATATTATGCCACACAAGTATCTCGGCCAGGGTCAATCCATTTCCTGAATGGTACAACTCCCTGGGAATGCGAATACGCCTTGCAGTCTTTCACAGATTGATGAAATGCAAATAACAATAACAGTAACCTAAGGTGCCGTATATAGGAAAATTTACGGTCACGATATCTACAATCTCGTCATAGTTTACAGGAAAGAAGTATTATATGCATCCCTCGGTTATGGATACAAAAATGATCCCGACTACAAATCTAGCAACTACTGTTTTTAACAAACCAAAGCGGGAGATTAACCTGTAACGCAAAATTTGCAGGCCTATATTCGAGCCGAGCCCTATCGCAGGAAAAAATGTCTGTATAACGTCAAATATCATCGCAGTCAATCGCTGAAAGCTTTGCATAATGTTTATTGTCATTGCGAGCAGAGCGAAGCAATCTTTTAACCCATTGATATTTCCAGAGATCGCCACGTTGCTATACTCCTTGCGATGACATAAAGGGAGTTATGCAAACATTTCTCGCTCTTGCCCTCACCGAGAAGACGCCTATAAATAGTAAAAATTCTCGCCACGTTTTTCCCCTTCTGAGTCAGTTTATAGTGTTCCCACTCGATGATTGCCATTTTATCGGTAACAAGATCTGCTATACGTGGCTTAACGAGAAAATCATCGTTTGTGGTTTGTTTGAATTCATCACGGTCAAGTTCGGAGATTCCCGTCGCAATCTTAAGAATCACGATCAAAGTGGATTGTCAACCTCGATGATCGAATATGTGATCATGTAGGCCATGGTAAGAGATACAAAGAAAAAGAATATATGAATATACTTAGCCCAACTTTGGGGAAGATAATGAAGATACCCTTCGCAGATAACAGATAGTACGCCCAGAAGTGATAACCCGAAAGCAAATATGCAAAGAAAGACGATTAGTAGAGTTTTTACCTGTCTTTAGGACAATCGTATCTTTCAAATAATTACATGAAAGATGAAAGCCGCACTGAACAATATGCTACCCCATAGGATTCAATCGGAAAGTATTTTCTTTGCAATTACATGCATCTCGTTTGTAGGTATCCTTATAGAAATGTCAAAAAAAGATTTTCTTATCTTTTTTGAGAATATATTTATAGAAGACATCGATGTAAATTTACTCACACGATATAGTAGATCACTAATTCGAAAATATGAATGATGTGCTTTTATACTAACAGTCATAAATCCGGTTATCCTCAGTAGCAAATCGATATTATCATGGTTAAAATAATATAAATGTTCAGGTGGCTTGAAAGAATAGAATGGTAAAATACCTTTTGTATCCAATGTCGTTATTACTATTAGACCTGAGGGCTTTAGTATCTTGAAAATATCCACAAGCATCTCTTTGGGGGAAATGAGATGTTCTATTGTCCCCACGAGGAACACTACATCAAAATAGTCGGGAGGAAAACAACAGCGGTTCAGATCACAATTAAAAATATTCAAATTCAATTTGTGTTTTGCATATTCATAGGCTTCTGGAGTGAACCCCACGGATTGCACAAAATATGATAGAGTATTAGACAGGATCAATCCTCCTTGGGGGGAGAAAGGATCATGTCATGAAGTATAGAAGGTTCACTCAGGATTTTAAGAGATC
>Ga0194112_10001408_pt1 | contig 35431 bp, 30 predicted proteins | sample TA2MahC400mmetaG_FD_146191 | JGI IMG/M metagenome (GOLD analysis project Ga0194112, IMG submission 146191) | Freshwater microbial communities from Lake Tanganyika, Tanzania - TA2015016 Mahale Deep Cast 400m | ecosystem: Environmental > Aquatic > Freshwater > Lake | place: Tanzania: Lake... | reverse complement strand
GCTGGACCAAGAAGAACGACGAGCGGCATTACGGCTACAAGAACCACGTCAAAGCGGACGCCAAAAGCAAACTCATTGAGTCGTATGCGGTGACCGACGCGAGCGTGCATGACTCGCAGATGCTCGAGTCGCTGCTGGACGGCACCGAAGGCGCAGTGTATGCCGACAGCGCGTATCGGAGCGCAGAAGCGGAAACGATGTTGGCAAAGAAAGAACTGAACAGTCGGATTCACGAGCGGGCGTATCGGAATCGGCCGCTGAGCGAGGAGCAGAAAGAAGCAAACCGGCAGAAATCGAAGGTGCGGGCGCGCATTGAGCATGTGTTTGGCTACATGAGCCAGACGATGAAAGGGTTTTACTTGCGTTACATTGGGAAGCGGCGCAACGGCGCCGCGATAGGATTCATCAACTTGATCTACAATCTGGCCCGCTATGAACAAATTGTGCGGTTGAAGTTGTTGCCGCTGCGAGCCATCTGAAAAGGAAATTGAAAACCAACGGAAGCAAGAAAACGGAAAAATTCAAAGAGTCAGTACAATGAAACCAACAACCGAAGGAGTCGCCATGACCGAAACCAAACAGAAAACTGAACCACAACCCTCAACAAGGTTCCGCAGGATAGTTACCGGGAGTTCCCAGAATTATCATTTTCTTGGTTTATTTTGTTTGGAATTGAATGGGTGTGCGAAAGAAATCTCGATTTTTCTGAATCGGGGATTGTGAATGTCTGTTCTTTTCCTGCGCCGTTTATCGCATTTCCATATGAAAGCCAATTAAAATTAAAGTCATTTCCAGTATTTGCGACTTCGATTTTATGTATTCCATGATCTTTCGGATTCATAACATCTACTACATTTGTTAAAGCGTTTGGAAATGTGTACTCTGGGAGGACAAGATGCGGAATTTTTTCCGTTGGGATCAGAAAATCTTCTGATAATGCGAGCCGTAGCGGTGATGTGGATGCTCCCGCGCTCGGAGGCGCCAGAGCCGTCAGACCCATCACGACCGTGAGCGCAATGAGGGCGCTGACAGAGCAGCGCCCTCCGACGGCAGTTGCGAACGCGCCCGGTAACAAACAGGCTGAACTCCCGCCAGCGATGTGCATCGGCTTTGCCCAATGTTTCATTCTCTCACCTGTCTCCACTCCCTGCATACCAGAGTCAGCACAATGCGGTCAAGTTTTCCGAGAAATTGAAATCCGCTATTCCACCTTCATCAAGGTCTCCGGCAACGCCACCAACTCACGCGCTCCACCGTCGGGAAGCCACAACACCCGTCCATCATCCAGCACGCGACAGATCGCGCCTCGCAATGACCCCCGCAAGGTTTTTACCCGGTCGCCTGCCTTCAGTTCCGCGCTGGCGCAGAGACTCTCGACAATCTCCACCATCGGTTCACGATCAAGAACACCCGCAATGTAATGCGCCACGGCAGAACTAATCTCCCGGTTACGAACAGGCGGCAGGTCTCCGAACAACACGCGCGTCAGTTCCCGCCCGATGGCGGCAAACGTGTTGCCATTGAAGAAAAGAAATGGCGCACGACGGTGAAATGACCGGAGCAGATCGAGCGTTTCGGCCAGAGTCAGGACACGCCGGCTCTTGGCTTCCCAGTCTGCCGCGCACGCTTCGTGAGTTTCCGAATTAGCTCCGTACTGCGCGCCACCTCTCTCGCACGCTCCTCGATTGATGCGGACGACAGACTCCCAGTCCCAGTTCTTGATAAAAGCGGCTCTGGCTTGAAACGGTGAACGGTCGCCACCGCTTCTTCGAGGATGTCCGCCTCGTTCAGGTGCTCCAGCAAATCGGTTCGCAGCTTCATTGCTCATACATTATCCCATCGTCTCACAGACCGCAAGCTTACTCTGCCCGTCAAGTCTTCCGCGGGAACAACGGCGCCACTTTCCCCACTTTACCCCCCGCCACCACACCGCCCCAGCGCAGTTCCTCCCCAAGCGCACCGATCTTCCCGCCCACGCCAAGCTGCTCCCGAATCTGCCGCGAAATCGCCGGCATCACCGGCGCAACCATCACCGACAACAATCGCACCGTCTCCGCAAGATTGTACAGCACCGCGTCAAGACGCGCCGCTTGCTCCGGTTGCTTCGCCAACTTGAAGGGCGCGGTTTCCTCGACATACCGGTTCGCGCGCGTCACCAACCCGCGCATCGCCTCCAACGCGCCGCCGATTTCAATCGCATTCATCTTCGCCTGATACGCCGCACAGGCCGCTTCTGCGTCCGCTTGCAAATCAAAACGATTCGTCACCGGAATGTTTCCGGAACGATAGCGCCCGATCATCGTCAACGCGCGGTTCACGAGATTGCCGAGATCGTTCGCGAGTTCGGAATTATAGACCGAGACAAACTTCGCTTCCGCGAAATCGCTGTCGTTCGCACCGACCGGACCGTACGCCGCGAGAAAATACCGGAGCGCATCCAGTCCGTATTCCGCGACGTGCCGGTCAATTTTTTCGAGGTCAACAAAGTTGCCGAGACTCTTGCTCATCTTCTGTCCCTCGGCGATCCAGAACCCGTGCGCGTACACCTGCCCCGGCAACGGACGTTTCAGCGCCATCAACATCGCTGGCCAGATCACCGCGTGGAACCACAAAATATCTTTCGCCAGCAAATGCACATTCGCCGGCCAGTACTTGATCCGATCCGGGGTGTCCACCGTCGAGAGATAATTAATGAGCGCGTCAATCCAGACGTAAATCGTGTGCTCGTTGTCGCACGGCACCTTGATGCCCCACTCGCCCGCGCCAGTGCGCGAAATCGGCACGTCGTTCAGTCCCTCGCGAATCCGGTTGATGACTTCGTTGCGACGCGCATCGGGCTGGACAAATTTCGGTTGCTCGTCGAGCAGTTTCAGCAACGGCTCCGCGTAGTTGCTCAGGCGGAAAAAATAGTTTTTTTCTTTCTTTCGCACGAGCGGCTTGCCGTTGAACGGCGACTTGAACTCGTACTCCTTCGCCTTGTTCTCCGGCAGGTATTCCTCCTGTCCGGCATCGTACCAACCTTCGTACTCGCCAAGATACACGTCGCCGGATTTCAAGAGTTCGCCGACGTATTGCTGGACCTTGTCCTTGTGGCGCGGTTGCGAAGTCCGAATGAAATCATCATTCGCGATGCCGAGTTTCTGGAATGTCTCCTGAAACGCCGCCGCGTTCTGGTCAGCCCACTGTTGCGCCGTCAATCCGCGTTCCACTGCCGAGTCCACGACCTTCGCCGCATGTTCGTCGGTGCCCGTCAGGAAGAACACATCGTCACCGCACAACCGGTGATAGCGCGCGAGGATGTCCGCAATCGTCGTCGTATAGACATGCCCGATGTGCGGACGGTCGTTGACATAATAAATCGGCGTCGTGACATAGAATTTCATGTGCGGATACTTACAGCTTACCGCCGCGTTGTTCAAGCAGCGTCACGATGGCGAGAATGCCGGCAGCTTGGACAAGAACAATAACGGCGGCTGTCGCTTCCGACCACAGCAGCACGGTTGCGCCAAGGCCAAGCGTGAATGTGATGAGACAAATCAGCGTCACGGCCCAGCTTTGCGGCAGGCCGAGCTTGGCCAGACGATGCGAGATGTGCGTCGTGTCGCCGACCGACACCCATTGGCCGCGCCGCCATCGCATCCAGCAGACCAGCGCCATGTCGAACAGCGGCACTGCGAGCACCAGCAACGGAATCAGCACCGGCAAATGCGTTGGCGTCGCTTCCGCGCGGTAGAACGTCGTCATCACCGGCAACACCGCGAGCATATAACCGATGAAATGGCTGCCGGAATCGCCGAGAAAAATTTTCGCCGGCTTGAAATTGCTCGGCAGGAACCCAAGCAGCGCGCCTGCAAGCGCCAGCGCAAGCACACAGACGAAATACTGATGTTGCACCCCGGCAATAAAAGCGAACAACAACGAGCACACCAATCCAACGCCGGCGCAGAGACCGTCCATGTTGTCGAGGAAGTTCAGGGCGTTCGTCACGGTGACGATCCAGAGCACGGTCAGCGCGAAACTGACGAGCTGGCTTGGAATGAACAGCGTAATCCGCATCCCCGCAAACCAGACCAGCGCGGCGATGATGATTTGGCCAATCAATTTTGCGCGTGGTTTCAAGTCATGTTTGTCGTCATATGCGCCAAGCCCAACCATTGCCGCGCCGCCGGCGAACACAACAAGCAGCTTCGAGCAGACTGAGAATGCGCCGGGAACATGGATGCTCAATTCCTCCGGCGCCCAGCGCGACAACAGCGGCATGAGAAGGAAGTAGTTGATCACGATGTTCAGCGCAAACGCGCCGAACACGGCAACACCGCCGAGCAACGGCATCGGCTTGGCGTGAAGCTTTCGTTCCTTGTCCGGTTCGTCGAGAAACTTCAGCCTGAACGACAGCCGCTCAAACACCGGCGTCAACAGCAATGCCAGCGCGAAGCTCACGTCAAACACATAAAAGTAGATGAGAATCCAGTGCATCGTTGGAATCCGCAAACGAGTCTAGCCTTCGCCCTTTCTGGCTGCAACAACCGAATTACTCGCTGGGCGCAGGGAATTTTCGGATCGGACTGTAGCGGGGATAGCTCTCCCAAATCTCGCCGTTGCCCGTGACGCGCGGGTCTCCCGTTTGTTTGAGGTAATCAACCAGTTGTTTGGCAAGACGGCTCTTCACTTCCGCAAAGGAGGGATCGGTCGCCAGACTGCGAAGACACGCAGGGTCTTTGATGATGTCGAACAGTTCCTCCGCCGGACGCTTGGCGACGGCCAGTTGCAGGAACCGGCCAAACACCGGGTCATTGTGATGCGCCACGAGAAAGTCCAGGGTCGGGCTTCCGTCAAGGTCCGTGTACGCGCCATGCATCGGACCAAGCGTGCCGTCCTCTTTCAACACTTGCGGATCACCGGCCGGCCAGCGGTCGGGCTTGAAGTTGCGGATATAAAGGAACTGCGGCGTCCGCAACGCGCGTTGCGGGTAGGTCCAGTTGTTGTAGCGCGAGGACGAATGCCGTTCGCGCGCGCCATAGACGGCCGTGCGCGACGAATCCACGACTCCTTGTTTTGCCGATGTGAGAATGTTGCGGATACTGCGACCGGAAAGAGGATAATCGGCGGGGGCAGCCACACCGGCCAGATCGAGAATGGTGGCCGTCAAATCCACAAATCCGACCAAGTCATCCACCACGCGCCCGCCGGGGGCCTGCGCGCCCCAGCGAATCGCCAGCGGCATGTGGATTCCGTATTCGTAACAGTTCGCCTTGGCGCGCGGGAACGGCATCCCGTTGTCGCTGGTGACGATGACCAGCGTGTTATCAAGTTCGCCGGCTTCCTCCAGTGTCCGAAGGATTCGCGCGAGATGCTGGTCGAACCAATCAATCTCGACGGCGTAATCCAACAAGTCGCTGCGAACCTCCTGCGCATCCGGCAAAAACGGCGGCACCTGCGCGTCTTCGAGTTTCTTGCCTGATTTCAGGCCGGAACCTTTTTCGTAGCCGCGATGCGGCTCTTGGCCACCATACCAAAAATAGAATGGCTGTCCTTTGGGCCGCTTCGCCAAAAAATCCTGAAAGTTGGCGGCGTAGTCGTTGTTGCTGATGTTCTTGAAAGGCGGGGCAATCTTGCGGCCCGCGTACTCTGTCCCTGCCGGATTGCGTGGGCGCTCGCTGATTTTCCAGTTGCCCGGTCCCCATCCTTTGCCGGTGTAGCCGACGAAGTAGCCGGCTCGTTCGAGCAGGTCGGGAAATACCACGTACTTGGACGGAAACGAACTGGCGTGCGTGCCCGCTTCCTCGATTTGCCACGTGTGCCGCCCCGTCAACAACGCGGCGCGGCACGGGCTGCAACCGGGCGATGCGCCAAAGGCGTTGCGAAACAAAATTCCTTCGCGCGCAACCCTGTCGAACGCCGGCGTCCGCACCATCTTGCACCCGGCAATGGAAGTATGTGGATGAGATTGATCATCGGAAATGGCGATCAGAATGTTGGGGCGCGACGGCGCGGCAGACAAGACGGGAACAATCGCCGCCAAAGCCGCAATCAGTATTTGTTGTCTTTTCATTTTCTCTCTTTGTCTCCGTTGGCGATCAATCGCCGGTACAACGCCTCGATCTGCTCCACCATCTTTTCTTCGGCAAACTGCTCGCGAACCAATTCGCGTCCGCGCGCGCCCATTCTGTCCGCCAATGCCTTGTCCTGCAACAGCCGGATGACCGCATCGGCCAGCGCCGTCGTGTCGCCGGGCCGGATCAAAAAACCAGTCTTGCCGTCCCGGCAGACTTCGCGCGCGCCATCCACGTCGAACGCCACGACCGGCTTGCCGCACGCCAACGCCTGCGGCAACGTTCGCGGCAATCCCTCGCGCAACGAAAGATGCACCAGCACGTCCATCTGCGCCACGTATCGCGGTATGTCGGATGGTGAAACCAATCCCGCAAACTCAAAATGATCGCGCAACCCCAATCGTTCCGCCCACCGCTCGTATCGTTCGCGGTAAATCCCGTCGCCGACCAGCAGGAACTTCACATTCGGCACGGCCTCGACGATGCGTGGCGCTGCCTCGAAGAGAAACTCGTGTCCTTTCAGACGGAACAAGCGCGCAATCTTCCCGACGACAGGAGCCGCCGGGACGGCGGCCACTACACCAGCGTACGGTGCAAGGTTGAAACCGCTGCGGATCGTCACGAATTGACCGGCGACACCGGCGGCCTGGTATTGCTCCGTCATCGCGTCGGCCACCGACACAAACTGCGTTGTCCACGCTGCCGCGAGTTGTTCCAGCCAGCGGAACAACCAGTTGCCCAGTGGATTCTGATACGGATAAAACGACGGCCCGTGAATGGTGTGCACCACCACCGGCACACCGGCCAGCCGCGCCGCAAGACGGCCGAGAATGCCGGCCTTGCCGCTGTGGGTGTGGACAACGTCGTAACGCCGTTCCCGAAACAACCGGACCAACGCCCCACACGCGCGCACATCGCGCCAGGGGTTCGGCTCGCGCCGCAAATCGTCAATGACCATCACATCACCGGCCTGCGGCAACAACGAACCTTCGGGGCCGGTCTGCGGCCCGATCACGAGGTCAACTTCGTGGCCGCGTTTCCGCAGCCCGGTGCACGTGGCAACGGTGTTCTCCTGCGCGCCGCCGACAATCAAGCGCGTAATGACGTGACAGATCCTCATGACCTGTCACCGTCAACAATGAAGCGTGGCTCATAGCGCATTGAACGTGCATTCTATGAGCCACGCGATTTGAAGCAAGCCGTCTCTTACCGGCGTCCGCCTCGCGGTCCCATTCGGTCGCCGCCCGAGTTCGTCATCCACGGGCTACCGCCCCCGCGAGATTCATGGGACTGCACATGGCCCGGCGCCGAACGCTCACTGCGGTCCGAACCGCTCCTTTCACTCGGGGAAGAACGCTGTTCCCGTTGCGCCGGCGGCTCATATGTCCGAGTCGGTCGCGGATTTTCCGGAGCCGCGCGAACGGTCCGTTGCTCCGGCGCAGGACGCGGCGTGTAGGTCGGCTGCGGGCGCGGCTGCGGCGGTTGCGGCGGGACAACTTGCGGCCGGGACTCCATTCGTTGCGGCGGCGCTGCCGGTTGTTGTCGTGGCATGTCCGGTTTCGTGATGGTCGGACGGGTGGCCTCAGCATGGCGTTGTTCCGGTTTGGTCTCGCGACGTTCCGGTGCCCGCTGCGGCTGCGGTCGTGGCGTCACCTCGCGGCGTTCCGTTTCGCGCTGCTGCGTCGGTTGCTCCGCAACCGCGCCTCTGGATCCGCGTTGCGGACGTTCTGTCGCGCCTTCCAACCCTCGCGGGGAAGTCGGCGGCGCCGGGGCGCGATCCAGCGAGGCGCGCTGCATCACCTGGCCTGACCGGCGCTGCCAGAGGTCCGTGGCGCGGTTGGTCTCCACTGGACGACCAACATGCCGTTGGACGGTCTCCACCGTCGGCCCGCGATGAATGTGCGTGTGATTGTTGACCACTTGGATGTTGGTGATGTTCACAGTCTGATGCAACACCGGATGGTGGCCGCCCCGATGATGATGGTGGTGGCCGCGATAATGGATCGGCCTGCAGAAACTGCCGAACTCCACAAACACAAAGGCGCGCGAGAACCATCCCACACGATCCCACATGACCAACCCGCCCGTTCCGCAATACCGAACCGGCGGCAACGGCGCCCAGCCGTAGTATCCGCCACCTTCGCGCCAGGCAACCCAGGAGGGACCCCAGACCGTGTCCGGCGCCCAGATCCAACCGTAGTACGGATCATACACCCAGCGGCCGTAGTGGTACGTCGCCCACGCCCACGGCTCATCGCTGACCCAATACCAGCCTTGGTCAGTCCATTCCCAATGGCCGTTCGCATACGGCTGCCAATCGCTGCTGATGTAGGAGGGATACCAGCAACGCCCGTAGTCAGCCACATGCACCCAGTGTCCGTACGGAGTGAGCGGCGCATAGAAATCACTGACGTTGGAAACTGAAATGCCTACCGAAAACGCCGTTCCAGCCTGCGCAGTGCGCAGCGGCAACACGGCCAGCAAACTGGTGACAACTGCCAAACACATTGTTCGAGTCTTCATACGATTGACTCCTTTCTGCCTGCTTCGACGCCCCCACCCCCGATTCATTCAAATTATTGTAAGCACATACTTACAAGTTGCGGATGCCCGCGCAGAAATTCTGCCGCCCCCATCCGACGTTTCCCTGACGGCTGCACTTCCAACACCCGCAATCCCCCCTCCCCGGTTGCCACCACAAACCCATCCAATACCTTGCCCGGCAAGTCCTTCCCGATGGCCACAATCTCGCTCCGCCACAGCTTCAGCATCAGCTCACCGGAAAATGTATGCGCGCCGGGCCACGGGTTGAAGGCGCGGATCATTCGCTCGATTTCAATCGCCGGTTTCGTCCAGTTCACCCGCCCATCTTCTTTCGTGAGTTTCCTGGCATACGTGGCTTGCGAGTGATCTTGCGGACGACGCGGCAGGTTCTCTCCCGTCACGATCTCAACAAGTAATTCAGCGCCGATTTTTGCAAGGCGATCATAAAGTGTGCCGCTGGTGTCGTCAGTGCGAATCGGTTCAACGCGCTGGAGAATGATGTCGCCCTCGTCCATTTTTTCGTTGAGGAACATCGTCGTGACGCCGGTCTCGGCGTCGCCGGCAAGGATGGCGTGCTGAATCGGCGAAGCGCCGCGCCAACGCGGGAGCAGCGACGCGTGGACGTTGATACAACCGCGCGGCGGCAAATCAAGAACGGCGCGCGGGAGAATCTGTCCGTAGGCGACAACAGCGATCAGATCGGGCCGCGATGCGCGAAGCGCCTCCTGCGCCGCCGGGTCTTTCATGCTCGGCGGCTGTTGGACGGCAAGGCCGAGTTGTTCCGCCGCGACTTTCACCGGCGGCGGCGACAGTTTCAGATCACGACCCTTGGGACGGTCAGGTTGGGTAACGACGGCAACGACTTCATGGTTCGGCAGTCTGGCCAATGCCTCCAGACACGGGCAAGCCAGATCTGCCGAGCCCATGAAAACAATGCGCATATCCGTCAGTGCGGCAGCGGCTTCATTTCGTTGGTGCGACCGAGCAACGCGCAGATGACGTCGTGCGCCACGGGCACCGGCCCGCCTTGGAGGCCGTTGACATGAACCTGCAAACTCACCGGGTAATGGTCGAGAAGCGGTTTGGTTTCCTTTTGGTACACGGCGAACCGGTTGCGGATGGTGGCTTCGTTGGCGTCGTCGTGGCGGCCTTCCTTCTCGGCGCGCAGTTTCATGCGCTGGACAATCTCATCGAGACCGTGTTCGACACAGATAACGACGATCTTCTGCACATCAATGAGCGGGTCCATCATCTTTGCCTGATTCACGTTGCGCGGAATGCCGTCGAGCACGAGCGTTTCGGTGGCAGGATTGAACTTCTTCGCGGCAACCATTCGTTTCATGTGGTCTTCCCAAAGACGCACGGTGAAATCGTCGGGCACGAGTAGTCCTTTGCTGGAATACTCCACAAAGATTTTGCCGAGTTCGCTGTTCTTGTCGAGCGCGCGGAACAAATCGCCGCTGGCGACATGGACGAAGCCGAGCAGGTTGCCGAGCCATTTGCCATGTGTGCCCTTGCCGCTGCCGGGGGCGCCCATCATCAGGATTGCTTTGTATTTTTCTGACATTGTCTTTCTCCGTTTCTTCTTTAGTTCAACAGTTCATACCAATTATTGCGCCGGCGCGGCTCGCAACCGAGTTCGCGGATGAGCCGCTGCATCGTCGCCTCGTCCATCCGGAACGTCGCGCCTGCCGACGCCACCACATTTTCTTCCATCATCACGCTGCCGAGATCGTTCGCTCCGAACGTCAACGCGATCTGCCCGATCTGCGGACCTTGCGTGACCCAAGATGACTGGACGTTGTCGAAGTTGTCCAGAAAAATCCTCGCCACCGCCAACGTCCGCAAATACTCGTGCGCTCCCGCCTCTGCTCCACCAAGCCGCGTGTTCTCCGGCTGGAACGTCCAGCCGATGAACGCCGTGAACCCGCCAGTGCGGTCCTGCAGCTCGCGCAACCGGCGCAGATGCTCGATTCGGTCCTCGACCGTCTCGACGTGTCCGAACATCATCGTCGCCGACGAACGCAGGCCGAGTCCGTGCGCGATCTCCATCACACGCAACCAGTCTTCCGCCGGGCATTTCAACGGCGAAACCTTGCCGCGCACGCTCTCGACAAAAATCTCCGCGCCGCCGCCGGGAATCGAGCCGAGACCGGCTTCCTTGAACCGTCGCAAAACTTCTTCGACCGGCATCTTAAATAGCTTCGCGAAATGACAAAACTCCGGTGGCGAGAAGCCGTGGATATTGACCTGCGGGAATTTTGTCCGGAGATATCGGAGCAAGCCGAGATAATAATCGAGCGGCAATGCTGGATGATGTCCGCCCTGCAACAGAATCTGGACGCCGCCGATGTCCACGAGTTCCTGAACCTTCGCGCCGACTTGTTCGGGTGTAAGCACGTAGGCGTCGGGCGCACCTTCCTTGCGGCTGAACGCGCAGAACGCACAAAACACGTCGCAGACGTTGGTGTAGTTGATGTTGCGGTCAACGATGTAGGTGACAATCCGCTCCGGGTGTTTCCGCCAGCGCACCGCATCGGCCAGCGAGCCGAGCGCCGTCAACGGCAGCCCGCGATACAGCGCCAACGCCTCTGATGGCGTCACGCACTCGCCGGCGAGGACTTTGTCACGCAATGAATCGCAATTCATGTCGGGGCGTACTCTGTCCGAGTCCCCCACAACAGTCAACACCAGGCAAAGCATCCGCAGATGAACGCAGATGGACGCAGATTAGCGGAACGGGCGTCCCGCCTGTTCGGGCGGGGCGAGTTTAGCCACGAAGCCAACGGAGCCGAAACGAAGTGAAGACGCTGGTGCCGTATCCAACTCAACGAATCGCAATTCGTGCGGCTCTACAAGTTTGAGTTTGACGAGATACTCTTGAAACTTCCGCAGGCCGCGCTTCGCGTCGGCGTCGAGGTCGTAGCGAATCCGTCGCGTGAGATAGTCGCGCCGAATCTCCGGTGTGCCGAGGGTGGACTTCTCGATGACTTCGTCGAGATGCGCGAGGCCGTCGGCCTTGGCTTGGCGCAGTTTCGCGGCAAGCGCAGCGTCAGCGACCCCGCGTTGCACCGCCCAGACGGCATACACGAAGGGCAGCTTCGTCCACTCCGTCCACGCTGCGCTGAGGTCGAGACGCGGTTCATCAGGAATGCGCGCGAGCCGGTTGACGGCCTCGTCGCCGAACACGAACGTCGCTTCGCAATCCGTCCCACGCGGATGAAACTTCGGCTCGGTGCCGAAGCATTCCGCAAACAACACGCGCAGCAGCCAGACCGTTGAGCGCGACGCGGGATCAATGGAAATGTTCCGAATCTGTTCGGGCGGAACTTGGTGGACGAGAAAGGCGCTGCGAACGTCGCCGAACGAGACGACGCCGATGCCGTCAATGATGTCGTACTGGTCGTGGAGCAACACTTCGGCGACCGGCACAAGCCCGACATCGAATTCGCGCCGGTGCAGGGCATCGGCGAGTTGCGCGGGGGTGCAGAACGTCATCTCCGACTCGATGCCGTAGATGAGCGGACGGACGTTGAGGTGCGGGACACTACCGATTCGCCAATTCATGGCGTCCACCCTACCGGCTTTCCTCCGTCGGTCAAGCCACTTATGAAAATCTTGCCGAATGCGGCCGTCTGGGTAATGCTGGCTGCAATGTTCACCGTCTCCGACAACGAACGCGGCCAGCGCCTTGACCGGTTTCTGCAAACGCAGATGCCGGAGCGGTCGCGCGCGTTTCTCCAGAAGTTGATCGAGGAGGGACAGGCGACTGTCAACGGCCAGCCGTCCAAGGCCAGCTACAAGGTGCGCGCGGGCGACGTTGTCAGCGTCGAGGTTCCCCCGCCCCGCCCGCTCGACAACCAGCCGGAAGCGATCCCGCTCAACGTGCTGTACGAGGATGAAGACCTCATCGTCGTCAACAAGGCCGCCGGGATGGTCGTTCATCCGGCGGCGGGCAACTACGAGCACACGCTGGTCAATGCGTTGCTCCATCATTGCCGGGGCGGATTGTCGGGCATCGGCGGCGTGGAGCGGCCGGGGATCGTGCATCGGCTCGACAAGGGGACGAGCGGCTGCATCGTGGTCGCGAAGAATGACACGGCGCATTGCAGTTTGGTCGAGCAGTTCAAGGCGCGAAAGATCCACAAGGTTTACCGCGCGCTTTGTTGGGGAACATTTGTCCGGCCAATCGGACGGATCGAAACGGATATCGGGCGGAGCGCACGCGACCGCCAGAAAATGTCGGCGCGCGTGGCGCGCGGGCGCGCGGCGTTGAGCGAGTACCGTGTGTTGAAGCAACTGACGGCGTTCGCATTGGTGGAGGTGACGCCGCACACCGGGCGAACGCATCAGATTCGGGTTCACATGGCGCACATCGGGCATCCGCTGGTTGGAGATGCGGTGTACGGCCGGGCGCGCGCGGCGGAGATTGCCGTTGACCGTCCGATGCTGCACGCCTACAAACTTGGGTTCACACATCCGCGGACCGGCGATTGGTTGGAGTTCGAGGCGCCGGTGCCGGAGGACATGGCGAATTTATGCAAAAGCTGAAGCACATCGTTGACGACACCATCAAGGCGCTGGAGGAAATGAAACGCTCCGGTGTGACGCACGTCGAGGTTTCGCAGGCGACGCTGGAGGAGCTGGGGCGCAAGCCGGTTGTCGTGGCCGCCGTCCCGGCGGCACCGACTCGCAGAACACCAGTCGCCGGGACGGCGGCGGCTACACCCGATTGGGCCGCGCTGGAAGCGGAGACAAAGAAGTGCCGGAAATGCGCCGAGTTGGCGCGAACGCGGCGCAACGTCGTGTTTGGCGTCGGCAATCCGCAGGCCGAGTTGATGTTCATCGGCGAGGCGCCGGGGGCGGACGAGGACGCGCAAGGCGAGCCGTTCGTCGGTCGCGCGGGACAGTTGTTGACGAAGATCATCGAGGCGATGGGGATGAAACGCGAGGAAGTCTATATTGCCAACGTCTTGAAATGCCGGCCGCCGGAGAACCGGACGCCGTTGCCGGATGAGACGGCGAATTGCCTGCCGTATTTGCAGAGGCAAATTGAGATGATCCGCCCGAAGGTGATCGTGGCGTTGGGAGCGACGGCGTTGCGGGCGTTGCTGGACATCCAGATCGGCATCACGAAGATGCGCGGCAACTGGTACGCGTACCACGACATCCCGATCATGCCGACGTTCCATCCCGCCTACCTTTTGCGGAATCCGCCGGCAAAGAAGGAAGTCTGGCAGGACATGAAAACCGTGCTCGCCAAGCTGGGGCGTGAAGTGCCGAAACAATCGTAAACGCTACAACAGCGTGGCCCAGCGTTCGAAGACGGTGGCGCCGATCTCCTGAAGCAGCTTGAGATGACGGTCCGCTTCATTGAGAAGCGTTTGCGCATCCCCACCGGCGGCCTGCAACTCGTCAGCAAACGTCACGGTCATTTCGGCAATCTGTTTCCGGCTCATCTCCATGTGAAACAACAATCCGTAGGCGTGGAAACCGTGGCGGAACGCCTGATGCGGAGTCAGCGCGGAGGAAGCCAGCAACACGGCGCTGCGCGGCAACTCAAAAACGTCGCCGTGCCAGTGCAACGCCATGAACGCGTGCGGCAGGTGATTGAAAAGGGCGTCGCGCCGCGCCTCGAAATCCAGCGTGACCTCGTGCCAGCCGATCTCTTTTTGTTTCCCCTTGGTCACGGGCGCGCCGAGCACGGAGGCGAGCAACTGGCTGCCGAGGCAGACGCCGAGCACCGGTTTACTGTTGTGCAAGGCGTTCTCGATCAGGTGAAGCTCGTCGAGAAGATACGGGAATTTGTCCTTTTCATAAACGCTTTGCGGGCCGCCCATGACAATCAGCCCGGCGGCGCGACCGAGTTCTTTCGGCACCGGCTCGCCGTCGTACGAGCGAATGGTTTGCAGTTTGCAGCCTTTGAGCGCATCGGCGATGATGCCGGGCGTTTCGCAGGCGGCGTGCTGGAGGACGATGAGGGAATGGGCGCTCATGGGTTTGGCGGGGCGGCGCGTTTCTCGTCAATCAACCGGCAGGCTTCGAGCACGAGGGCGGATGGTTGTTCAAAGATGGCAATCGAAGGCGGCGGCACGCCGGGACGAAAGACAAACTGTCCCTCGGCGGCGGTGACGAGTTGATAGAACGCTTCCTTGTCCTGCAAGCCGGCGTGCGTGTCGGCATTCACGATGCGTCCGTTGCAGAAAAAGATGCGTCCGATGATCTTGTCGTTGCAACTCAATTCGAGGCAACCGTTCTGGGACTGGGCGACAAGCGTCTGGAGCAGGTTGATGACGTTGAGGGTCGTGAGGTCGCCGATGACGTCGGCGGGGCGCAGGCGCTGGAGATTGAAATCGGTGATGGTCTTGTCGTTGGTGGTCTTGCCGGCGCGCCGCTTGATCCACGCTTCTGCTTCGGATCGTTCGCCGTGGAAAGCGTAAAGGATGAACTTGCCGACCTGCACGGCGTCGCCGTGCCGCAACAGCGATTCCTTGACCGCGCGGCCATTGACGAACGTGCCGTTGGCGCTGTCGTTGTCGCGCAGCAACGGCCCTTCCGGCGTGGCCGTCACTTGGGCGTGCAGACGGGAAACCGCGCCGTCGTCGAACACAATCTGGCTCATCTTGCTTCGGCCGATCCGCAGCGACTTCTCAGGCAACAGTTCGTGGATCGTGTTGTCCGGGGTAATGAGGAAGAACGATTTCATGGCGGTTCAAAACTTGAAAGTCCACTCATCGCTGCCGTACCGGTTGCGGACGAGATCGCGCACCGCATCAACCGGCGCCGCGCGCAACGGCTCCGTGGCCTGCCACGCGTTTGTCAGCGCCGTTTTGATTGCGGCGCGGGCCGTCGCGGCGTTCGTGAGGAATTCCCGGTGCGGACGGCGGCGGCGATAATGGGGTTCGCGTGATGGCATCGGCAGCAAATGCTCCACCAATTCGATGTCAAAGTCGAGCAGGAACGTGCCGTGGAACAGCAGGCAGTTCTTCTTCCGCCGCTGCGCGTTGCCGGAGATTTTCAGATCGCGAAGCGTCAGGTCGCTGATGCCGCGCACGCGAAGCGCGTCGCCGATGACCGGCAACAGCGCGTCGTGATGGCGTTGCAGAATGTGATGGTTGGTCTCCGTGACGCCGGTGAGCGGGCCGGATCCGGGGATGCGGAGGATGAGCGAGAAATTCAGGCAGCCGGGTCCCTGCACGACGGCGCCGCCGCCGGTGCAACGGCGCAACACGGGAACGTTTGCCCGTTGCGCGGCGTCGAGATGCACTTCGACGCCGGTCTTGTTCGAGTAGCCGAGCACCACGAACGGTCTCGGGTGCTCCCAGAACCGGAGCACCTCGTCCGTTGCGCCCGCCTCGCACAAATCCAGCAACGCCTCGTCACAAGCGAGGTTCTCCTCCGGCGTCGGCAATGTCAGGTCGAGATGTTTCACGCGCGGCCAGTATAACCGGCAATTGTGTTTTTTCCAGATTCGGATAACGTTGCGGGCACCGGCATGAACTCACTGAACACTCCCTACGTCAACACGATCCCCGCCGACCGCGAGCCGCCGTACCCCGGCGACCGCGACATCGAGCGGCGCATCAAGAGCTACATCCGCTGGAACGCCATCGCGATGGTCGTCAGTGCCAACCGCGACCACCACGGCATCGGCGGCCACATTTCCACCTACGCTTCCGCGGCCACGCTGTACGAAGTCGGGTTCAACCATTTCTTCCGCGGCAACGACATGGTTTTCATCCAGGGGCACGCCACGCCGGGCATCTACGCGCGCGCGTTCCTCGAAGGACGCCTCACCGAACAGCATCTTGCCAATTTCCGGCGCGAACTCGCCGAGGGCGGCGGTCTCTCCTCATATCCGCACCCGTACTTGATGCCGGAGTTCTGGCAATTCCCGACTGTCTCGATGGGGCTGGGGCCGATTCTTTCGATTTATCAGGCGCGTTTCAACCGCTACCTCAAGGCGCGCGGCTTTCTCACCGGCGACGAGCCGAAAGTCTGGGCGTTTGTCGGCGACGGCGAGGTGGACGAGCCGGAAACGCTCGGCGCGACGACGCTCGCGTCGCGCGAGGAACTCGACAACCTGATCTGGGTCGTCAACTGCAACCTCCAGCGGCTCGACGGCCCCGTGCGCGGCAACGGCAAAATCATCCAGGAACTCGAAGCCGCCTTCCGCGGCGCCGGCTGGAACGTCATCAAGGTCATCTGGGGACAGGAATGGGACCCGTTGCTCGCCGCCGACACGCACGGCCTGCTTCGCAGGCGCATGGAAGAATCCGTGGACGGCGATTACCAGAAATACGTCGTCGAACCAGGCAGCTACACGCGCCGTCATTTCTTCGGCAAATACCCGGAGCTGTACGACATGGTCAACCACCTCACCGACGACCAAGTCCGACGGCTCGGCCGCGGCGGTCACGACCCGCAAAAAGTGTACGCCGCTTATCAAGCCGCCGTCGCACACAAAGGCCAGCCGACGGTCATCCTCGCCAAGACCGTCAAGGGCTACGGCCTCGGCGAAGCCGGCGAAGGCCGCAACATCACCCATCAGCAGAAGAAATTGAACGAAAAGGAACTCCGCGAGTTCCGCGCCCGGTTCGGCGTGCCGGTCAGCGACGAGATCATTGCCGAGACGCCGTTCTACCGGCCCCCGGAGGACAGCGCCGAAACGAAGTACCTGATCGAACACCGGCGCGCGCTCGGCGGTTTCCTGCCGGCGCGCAAGGTGAATGCTCCGAAACTATCGGCGCCGGAAATGTCCGCCGAGTTGTTCAAGGGAAGCAACAACCTCGAAATGTCCACCACGATGGCCTTCGTGCGACTGCTCAGCCAGTTGCTCCGCGACACGCAGATTGGCAAACGAATCGTGCCGATCATTCCCGACGAAGCGCGCACCTTCGGCATGGACGCGCTGTTCCGCGACTACGGCATCTACGCCTGCAAAGGCCAGCTCTACGAACCCGTGGACCGCGCTTCGCTGTTGTACTACCGCGAAATGAAGGACGGCCAGATTCTCGAAGAAGGCATCACCGAAGCCGGCGCGATGAGTTCGTGGATCGCCGCCGCCACCGCCTACGCCAGCCACGGCGCGCCGATGATTCCGTTCTATATCTACTACTCGATGTTCGGCCTTCAGCGCGTCGGCGACCTGTTCTGGCTCGCCGGCGATATTCGCGCGCGCGGCTTCCTCTGCGGCGCGACCGCCGGCCGCACCACGCTCAATGGCGAAGGACTCCAACACCAGGACGGCCACAGCCTGCTGCTGGCCAGCGCCATTCCCACGCTGCTCGCCTACGAACCGGCATTCGGCTACGAGATCGCCGTCATCATCCGCGAAGGAATGCGGCGGATGTTCGAGAACGGCGAGGATATCTTCTATTACATCGCCCTTCACAACGAAAACTACCCCATGCCGGCGATGCCCGACGGCGTCGAGGAAGGAATCCTCAAGGGACTCTACAAATTCCGGAAATGTTCCGGCGACGCCAGGGCCAACATCCTCGGCAGCGGCCCAATCCTGCGCGAGGCGTTGCGCGCGCAGGAAATCCTCGCCGAACGCTACGGCGTCGGCGTCAACGTCTGGAGCGTCACGAACTACAAACAACTCCGCACCGATGCGCTCGCCTGCCGTCGTTGGAACATGCTGCACCCAACCGAGCCGCCGCGCCGCTCGTATCTGGAAACCGTGTTGGAGAAAGAAACCGGCCCGTTCATCGCCGTCAGCGACAACATCAAGACCGTCCCCGACCAAATCGCCCCGTGGATTCCCGGCGGTCTCACAACGCTCGGCACCGACGGGTTTGGCCGCAGTGATACGCGCCCGGTGCTGCGGCGGTTTTTCGAGGTGGATGCCGAGTGTGTTGTCATCGCGACGCTCGGCGCGCTCGACAAGAAACTCGCCGCGCAAGCGATCCAGGATTTGGGAGTTGACCCGGAGAAACCGTTTCCGCAAGTGGTGTAACGTTGTAGTGGCCGCCGTCCCGGCGGCTCCGTGGGCCCGCGATGGCCGCCGGAACGGCGGCCACTACAACTATGCTATACTCCCGACATGAATCCTCCTTTCAAGGGCAAGCCGCCTCGACTACGAGAAGTGTTTCAGGCCTACGATTCACCGGTGTACTTCGTCACCTTCTGCACATACGAACGCCATCCGCTTCTGGCTTGTGACACAGCGCATGAAGCGTTTCGCCAATATGCGGAACGTGGTGCAATGGAGAACCGCGCGGCAGTGGGCCGATACGTCATCATGCCGGATCACGTGCATGCGTTCGTGTGTGGCGGACGTGAGTTTGATGTCGGTCTGTGGGTGCGCGGATTGAAGAGGGTGATTCGTAACGCACTCCAAACAGCCGCCGGGACGGCGGCCACTACAACGATCTGGCAGCCGGGGTTCTTTGACCATTTGCTGCGAAACTCGGAGAGCTACGATCAGAAATGGCAATACGTCCGCGAAAATCCAGTCCGCGACGGACTGGTAAAACAAGCGGACGATTGGCCATACCAAGGCGAAATTGTCGCCATTGACCGTGTGTAGTGGCCGCCGTTGTAGTGGCCGCCGTCCCGGCGGCTAACTCGCCGGCTAACTCCTCGCTTGTCTTTCCGTTGAACCGGGGCACATTAGCGTCCGTATGGACATTCGACTCCCCAATCTCGGTGAAGGCGCCGACAGCGGCGTCGTAGTGAACATTTTGGTCAAGGAAGGCGACAGCCTCCAGAAAGACCAGCCCATCCTTGAACTCGAAACGGAAAAAGCCGTCGGCACCATTCCCACGCCGTCCGCCGGCACCGTGCAAAGTATTCGCGTCAAAGTGGGCGACAAGATTTCCGTCGGCCAACCGATCCTCACGCTGGCCGGTGTAGGGGCCGCCGTCCCGGCGGCTCCAGCAAAACCGGTTATCCCAGCCGCCGGGACGGCGGCCACTACAACGGCGCCGCACATTCCCGGTCTGCCGGTGGCGGCGTCGCCGACGCTACGGCGCGTGGCACGCGACCTCGGCATTGACCTGAGCCGCGTGCGCGGCACCGAAGCCGGCGGTCGGATCGGCATGGCGGATTTGCGCGCCTACATTCAACAACTCCAACAGTTGGCTGCCGCTCCGCAAGCCGCGCCCGCCCAACCGGCGGCAATCGAGCGCATTGACTTCTCGCGCTGGGGACCCGTGGTGCAGAAACCGATCTCGGCGTTGCGCCAGACGATTGCGCGGCGGATGAGCGAATCGTGGAACGCCGTGCCGCGCGTGACGCAATTCGATGAAGCCGACATCACCGCGCTGAATGAGTTGCGCAAGAAACACGTCCCGGCCTATGAGGCGAAGGGCGCGCGGCTGACGCTGACGGGGTTTGCGCTGAAAGCGGTGGCAGCGTTGTTGCGGAAACATCTGCATTTCAACGCGAGCCTCGATGATGCGGCGGGCGAGGTCGTGTGGAAGGAATACATTCACATCGGCATCGCCGTGGACACCGAGCACGGCTTGATGGTGCCGGTCATCCGGGATGTTGACAAAAAGAGTTTGCTGGAGTTGTCGAAGGAACTGGAACTGCTGGCCGCAAAAGCGCGCGATCGCAAGCTCACCGCCGACGAAATGAAAGGCGGTTCATTCACCATCTCGAACCAAGGCGGCATCGGCGGCGGCGCGTTCACGCCGATTGTAAACAAGCCCGAGATCGCCATCCTCGGCATGGGGCGCGGCGCGCTCAAGCCGGTCGTGCGCGACGGGCAGATTGTGCCGCGGCTGATGTTGCCACTGGCGCTGTCGTATGATCACCGCGTGATTGATGGCGGCAGCGCGGCGCGGTTCGTGGTGGATTTGGTGGCGGAACTGGAGAATTGGAGTGATGGAGTGATGGAGTGATGGAATATCGGAACAAGAACCGAGGGTATCAGCAATTACGAGTCTGGCAGGATGCAGTGGAATACTATCGTCTGACCTGCCCGGTGTTTCGGCGTTTTCCGTATGAGTTAAGAAGAGTCAGTTCGCAGGCAATCGCTGCAAGCGACTCGATTCACCGGAACATTGCGGAAGGATATTGTCGCCGTTCAATCCGTGAATACATCCAATTCCTTTATGTGGCCTTGGGATCGCTGGGCGAATCCGTCTCTGGATTGATCGCGTGTCAAAAAGCAGAACAACTAACAACGGAAGATTTTGAAACATTGAACAATCTGGCATTCAAACTGGAGAATGGTCTCTTGAAACTTGTGGAAAGCCTCGAACATAAGAAAGTTGATGGCTCTTGGGTGGACTCCTTGATGGTCAAGGAAAGCAACGCTGCTTACGGAGCCGATGTTGTTCCAACACTCCAACACTCCAATACTCCATAACCCCATTACTCCCATGCAACCCATCCAAACTGACATTGTCGTTCTCGGCGGCGGTCCCGGCGGTTATGCCGCGGCGTTTTACGCGGCGGACAAAGGACGCAAGGTCTTGCTCGTCGAACAAGAGGAACGCCTCGGCGGCGTCTGCCTGAACTGGGGCTGCATCCCGTCGAAGACCTACCTGCACGCGGCCAAGTTGCTGACGGAAGCGCGCGAATCCATCCATCGCGGCATCACGTTCGGGGAACCGAAGATTGACCTGAACCAGCTCCGCACTTGGAAAAACTCAATCGTGGAAAAACTCGGCCAGGGCATCACCGGGCTGGCGCGCACGCGCGGTGTCGAGGTGCTGCACGGACGCGGATATTTTGAGGACTCGAAGTTGTTGCGGGTTGAGACGAGCACCGGCCAGAAGTTTTTCAACTACGACCACGTCATCGTGGCAACCGGCTCGCGGGCGGCGATACCAAAAGCGTTCGACCTCGGCAACCCGCGGATCATGACCTCAACGGAAGCGCTGGAGGTTCCGGACATTCCGTCGGAGTTGCTGGTGGTGGGCGGCGGCTACATCGGCATGGAACTCGGCACGGTGTACGCCACGCTCGGCAGCCGCGTGACGGTTGTCGAGGCGTTGCCCGCCGTGCTGTCGGGCGCCGACCCCGACTTGGCGCGGCCGGTGTTGAAGTATGTGCAAAAGGCGTTCAAGGAAGTCCGCGTCAGCACCAAGGTATTGACGATGGCCACTGCCGGCCGCCAGATCAAGGTCGTCTCCGAAACGGGCGGCCAACAACGCGAAGAGCTTTACGACCGCGTGCTGGTGTCGGTTGGTCGGTTGCCGAACACAGTCAACCTCGGGCTGGAAAACACACAGGTCACACGCGACGACAAAGGCTACATCGAAGTGGATGCGCAGCAGAAAACCTCCGACCCGCTGATCTACGCCATCGGCGATGTCGCGGGCGGCGCGTTGCTCGCGCACAAGGCGTCGCGCGAAGGCCGCGTGGCGGTGGACGCCATCGGCGGAGAACTGAGCACCTCGGAAGACCAGATCATTCCCGCCGTCGTGTTCACCGACCCCGAAATTGCCTGGTGCGGCATCACCGAGATGGACGCGAAACAAAAAGGCGTTACCGTCCAAGTTGTCAAGTTCCCGTGGACGGCCTCCGGCCGCGCGATGACGTTTGACCGGCCTGATGGCGTGACGAAGCTCGTGATCGAACCCGAGAGCGAGCGCGTGCTTGGCGTCGGCATCACCGGGCACGGCGCCGGTGAATTGATCGGCGAAGGCGTGCTTGCCGTCGAGATGGGCGCCACGGCGCGCGACCTGGCCGAGTGCACGCATCCGCATCCGACGTTGTCGGAGACGTTGCAGGAATGCGCCGAGGTGTTCTACGGCTGCGCCACGCACGTGACCGTGAGGAACAAGTAGGACGGGCGGGGCTTGTCCGCGCTTCGTTCGACGCGTACACTGCGCGCTATTGATGCAACCGAAACATCGCGCCGATAAACCGATCCGTCTGCCGCGCGCCCCATTGCCGGCGCTGGCGCCGGAGCGGACGCCGCCATTTCGTTGGGCGCGCTTCCTCGTGTTTGCGGCAATCGCTCACGGTGCGTTCCTGCTCGTTCTCACCACGATCAAAATCGTCGTGGCCGTCCCCAGCATTACCGCCGTTTTCGAGGAATTTCCCGTTCCGTCGCCGGCGCGCAACGACCTCGATCCATTCCGTCCCTTGCGCGAGTACGAATACGCCGGCGGCGGTCGCGGCGGCGGCGGAAGCGGCACTCCGCTGGCCGCCCCGTCCCACAAGGCCGCCGTTCTATCGCTCGACGCGCACCGGGCCAATGACGTGGTCGGCGAAGTCATCGGCATCCGCGTCGGCGAACATTTTGCCGGCGTGACAAGACTCGATGGCGAGGCCGGCGGAATTGGCGCGCCGTTTGGCGGCGACGGTTCGGGGCAATTCGGCACGGGGACCGGTTTTGGCGGAACCGCGGGCTTTGGCCACCGGGCCGCCCCGATGCGCGCGCAGGCCATCCGTCAACACCCCGGCGCCGAGGCGGCGGAGCGCGGTGTGGTCGCCGCGTTGCGCTGGTTGAAAGACCAGCAACAAGCCGACGGCGGCTGGAGTCACGGCTCGCACCGGCTGGGCATCTCCGCGCTGGCCACGCTGGCGTTTCTCGGTCACGGCGAGACGCCGGACTCGGAGGAGTTTGGCGCGACGCTGACAAAGGCGTTCCGGTTTCTCACCGCCTCGTTCAACACGGGCATCAACATGTACGAACACGCCATCGTCACCTACGCGCTTGCCGAGGGGTACGGCATGACCCGGTCGGCGTCGTTGCGCCAGCCGCTCGAACAGCGCGTGGCGTTGCTGTTCCAGGCGCAACAGGTCCCGAAGGCCGAAAGCCTACACAACGGCGGATGGCGTTACAGCGCCGGTTCCGTGGATGCCGACACTTCCGTCACCGGCTGGTGCGTTCAAGCGTTGAGTGCCGCGCGCCTGGCCGGCCTCGACGTGCCGCCGTCGGTGCTCGACAGCGCGTCGCAATTTCTCTGGAACATGCACCACGACGGCACCTTCGGTTACGAGCGCCCCGGCGGCACGACTTCCACGACAGCCATTGGCGTGCTCAGCCAGATGTTTCTTGGGCAGGGCGCGGACCCGCGATTGAAAGTCTCATTGGAAAAACTGAAATCAGTGCGGTTTGAGTGGGACAAGACCGAGGCGCCGCTGGGCATGGTCTTGCACCAGTGGTACTACCTCACGCAAGTCTTCTTCCACGCCGGCGGCGCGTACTGGAAGAATTGGAACGGCCTGTTTCGCGAAGCGTTGCTCCAGCGCCAAGCCGACGACGGCCATTGGGACCTGCCCGCAATGAGCAAGGAGAAGGAATTCAACCAGCCGCCGGTCTATTCGACGGCGCTGTGTGCGTTGATGTTGGAAGTCTATTATCGCTACCTGCCGACCTACCAACAATTGGCGCCGCAGTAGGGGCGAGCCATTATTTCGGCTGGCACTCGGGCTTGCCTTTGCCGAGCGGCTCTTTCTTCGCCGTGATCTGCGTGGCGCCCGACATCTGGGCGCGATTGGACTCGGCGTAGCTCTTCCATTGTTCAGGCAAGTCGCCCTCGGCGAAAATCGCCGCCATCGGGCAAACCGGCGCGCACGAGGTGCAGTCAATGCACTCGTCGGGATTGATGATCATGCGGTCTGCCACCTCGTAAAAACTGTTCGTGGGGCACACCTCGACACAATCCGTGAACTTGCAACCGACACAGGGTTCTGCGACTACATGAGCCATGATGAGTTCTCCTTCTTCGATTTGAATTCCACTGCTCGCGCAATGAGCATCCAGTGCTATACTCGCTGGCATGAACGATGCCAAGTCCAAAGTGCATTTTATCATCGCCGCCTTGCGCCGCGCGTATCCCGATTTTCGTTGCGCGCTCGAACACGCCGACCCGCTCCAACTCCTCGTCGCCACCATCCTCAGCGCGCAGTGCACCGATGAACGCGTCAACCAGGTCACGCCGGCGCTCTTTGCGAAATACCGCGCCGCCGCCGATTTTGCCGGCGCCGGTCCCGGCGAACTCGAAGCCATCATTCACTCGACCGGTTTCTTTCGCGCCAAAGCGCGCTCGATTCGCCGGTGTTGCCGGACCATCGCCACGCAATACGGCGGGCGCGTTCCCGACACGCTCGCCGAACTCGTGGCGCTTGACGGCATCGGGCGCAAAACCGCCAACGTCGTCCTCGGCACTGCCTTCGGCAAAGCCGAGGGAATCGTGGTGGACACCCACGTGATGCGTCTCGCGCGCCGCATGGGACTGACCCGCCAGAGCACGCCCGAAAAGATCGAGCAATCATTGGTGAAGATCGTGCCGCGCGAGGACTGGATAGATGTCTCGCACCTGCTCATCTGGCACGGACGCCGCCGCTGCATGGCGCGCAAACCGGATTGCGCGCACTGCGAGATTCGCAATCGCTGCCCGAAGATCGGCGTCAAACCGTCATAACCCGGCGCTCATTGCTTTTCTGGTGTGTCGTTGTCCGCCGGGTTCGGCTTCAGGAGATTGTCGAGCTTGGCGAACGGGTCGGCCATCCGCGAGGGCTGGCTCAATTCACGCGCTTCGGACTCGAAGTACCCGGCGAGCTTGTACTTTTCGTGCTCGTGGTCGTGACAGTAGATGCAGAGCAATTCCCAGTTGCTGCCGTCGGGTGGGTTATTGTTGTGGTTGTGGTCCTTGTGGTGAACGGTAAGTTCCGGCAGTCGTTTGCCGGAAAATTCGCGCCCGCAACTGGCGCAGACGTGCGGAAACATCCGCAGCGCCCGCTCGCGATACCCTTTTTGACGGATCTCGATGTCGCGGCGGAGTTTGGCGAGTTTTTCAGCGGGAGTCATTTCTTGGCGAGGCAGTAGAGGTTCTTGGCGGTGCGGATGAACAGTTGGCCTTCTGAGGCGACGATGCTGGAGCGGCACGGCATCTCGGCAATGGTGAACGTGGCGAGAATCTTGAAGGCGTCGCCGGCTTCGAGGACGAAGACGTTTCCTTTTTCGCTGATGCAGTAAATCTTGCCATCGGCGCCGGTCGGCGAGGCGCGGAAGACGTCGCCGGGCACTTCAAGTTTACCCTGCCACAGGACAGCACCGGTCTGGGGATTCACGTTGGCGATGATCTGGCGGTCGCCATCGAACACGAAAAGTTTGCCGCGATAGTAGAGCGGCGTGCAAACGTCGGGCGTGATGGTGTCCAGTTGCCACGCCACTTGGCCGTTGCGAATCGCAAACATCGGGTTGCGTTTGGGGGCGCAGATAATGATCGCGCCGTCCGCAATGACGGCCGATGGAACGACCCGCCCGCTTTGCATCCGCGTGGGATTCAAGCCGGCGCAACGCCAGCGTTCGGCCCCGGTCGCGGGGTCGTGGGCGGTGACGTAGTCGCCGCCGACAATGAGAAGCTTGTCATCAAACGGAATCGGCGTGCTGTAGGCTTCCATGGACTCGGCAAGCGCATCGGTCTTGCGGAGGTGACGCCAGCGTTCCTTGCCGGTGAGCGGGTCGAGGCAGAGCAGGAACGATTCGCGGGACGGTTTGTCGTCAATCGCGTGCGGATACGTTGGCGGGTCGCGCTGGAGAACGGGGATGTAAAGGCTGCCCTTGTAGAGCAACGGACTGGAACCGTACACCCACATGATGGCAAACTTGCCGTGGTCTTTCGAGAGATCGCATTTCCAGAGAATGTTGCCGTTGAAGTCGAGCGCGGCCACAAGACCGGTCGCGTACATGACCCAGACGCGTTGCCCGTCAGTCACGGGCGAGGGTGAAACCGTGTTGTTGCGGCCCCTGACGAAATCACCGTCTCCGAGCGTTTTCTGCCAGCGGACTTTGCCGGTGCGGCGGTCGAGGCAGAGCAGGTTCAGGCGATTGGCATTGTCGGGACTGGAGACGAAAATGTTGTCGCCCCAAATCGCCGGTGTGGCCCCGCTGAAGCCGGGCATCGGCGCGACCCAGACGATGCGCTCGTTGGTTGTGGGCAGGCCGGTTGCGGTGGTGGAGCCGTTCAGGAACGGCCCGCGCCACTGCGGCCAGTGCTCGGCGGTGACGGCGGTTGCGAATGTCAATGCGGCGATGAGCGAGAATTTCATTTGCTGCTGGCCCAGTCGTCGGTGCGGAACGGCGACGCGGGGATGCCTTCCTTGTTGTAGAGGTTGCACTCGGGATTATTAGCCCATGCGTAGCGAACGGCAACGGGATTTTTCACCGCGTCGCTCCAGACAACAACGCTGTTGCCGTCAATTGTCGCCTTGGCCCAGGCGAATGTCCTGTCCGCGCCGGCGATGGCGAAACCGGTGAGACGCTCCACCGTCGCAAGGCCGCTGCCGGTATTCTGGAATTGAAGACGCACTTTGTCGCCCTCAACCTTCATTGAGTGATAGGTCGGCCCGGAAAAAACGATGTCCTTGTCGTAGGCGATCTTCAGCCCGGCAAGCGCCAGGCGGTTGCCAACGTCAGCCTTGTTGCGCGGATGAATGTCGTCGGCCTCGCCGATGTCAATCGTGACCGCCATGCCGGTGTTGGGGAGTTTCAGCGTCATCGCCTGCGCTTCGCGCAATCCCGGCCAGCCGCCGTCGGATTGCGTCGGCTCGGTCTCGCGTTTCATGTAGTTGGCGAGTTGGACAAACAGGAACGGAAAATCGCCGCAACCCCACGCGCGACGCCAGTCCTTGATCATGGCGGGAAACAGAACCTGATACTGTTTTGGATGGCCGGAGTTGGCCTCGCCCTGATACCAGATGGCGCCCTTGATGGGGAATGGCAGGAGCGGCTCGATCATTGCGTTGTAAAGAACGGTTGGTGTGCCGGGATTGTTTTTCGGCGCGCGCGGCGCGCGCGACGATTTTGGCTGCGGCGGCGCGGGTTTGCCGGCGGCCTTGGCATCGGCAATGGCTTTGCGCGACTTGGCGATGGCCGCCTCGCGGTCTTTCTTCCACTTCGGATACGTTACGGTTTGGAATTTCTGTTCGAGCGCGTCGAGGTTGGCGGCGATGTCGCGGTAGCTTTTCACAAATCCTTCCAGCAACGGCTCGCTCTGCAAACCCTGCAAACTCGTCCACGCCTGCGCGGGCGTGCCGCCCCACGACGCGTTGATCAGGCCGATGGGCACACCGGTTGCGGCGTGGATGTCGCGCCCGAAGAAATAACCGACGGCCGTGAAATCCTTCGCCGTCTCGGCTGTGCACTCGACCCATTTGCCGCCGCACGTTGCTTGCGGTTCAAAGGCGATCACGCGCGGGACTGTGTAGAGGCGAATCTTCGGGTGATTGGCTTTCGGGATGACCCGCTCGGCGTCGTGCGCGCGGTTGAGCATGAAGCCCATGTTCGATTGACCGGAGCAGACCCAGACGTCGCCGACAAGGATGTTCTTCAGCACGGTGGTGCCGATGGTCATCTCAAACGGACCGCCGGCTTGGAGGGGCTTGAGGGTGACTTTCCACTGGCCGCCCTTGGCCACGGTCGAGACCTTCTGGTTCTGGAAAACCACCGCGACCCGTTCGCCTTCGTCGGCGGTGCCGGTGACGGGCAACGGCACGCCGCGCTGCAAAACGGCGTTGTCGGTGAACGTGCAATGTGGTTTGACCGCAGCGGAAGCGGACGTGACGACCGCCGAGACAACGGCGGCCACGATCAGGAGATAGGCTCGTTTCATTCGCGTAACAGACGTTTCCGCCGTTGGTTTATTCGTTCGGCGGCGCGGAAGCGAGACGGTCGCCTTGCATGGCCGCGCGTCCCCGCGGGTCGCACGATTTTGTTATAATTATAACAAAAATCCGCGACTGGTGTTGCGCGGGATTGTGGCACGGCGATCAGGAGTAGGCCGGGGTTGGGCTTTGCGGGCGAACTGGCGGCGCTTCCTTTTCTCTCCGTTTATGCTTGTTGAAAACCGGTCGAATCAGTAGTTTGCCGCGCATGACAAACCGATCCTTTCAACCAATGAAACCGTTCCTGTTCATTCACGCCTTTCTCGTCGCTTGCCTCGTTGCGTTGAGCGCCGCCGCCAACGGGAGCGACTGGCCGCAATGGCGCGGCCCGTTGCGCAACGGCCTCGTGCCCGACAGTCCCCCGCTGGCCGGCCAGTGGCCCAGCAAGGGTCTTGTGAAAGTGTGGGACAGCGAGATGATCCCGTCCGACGACGACGGCGGGCACAGCAGCGTTGTCGCGGCAAACGGACGCGTCTATGCCTCTGTCGTCTGGCACACCGATGAGCCGTCCGAGACCCGCGTGATAGACGATTTGATCATGCGCAAGCTCGGCCATCAATCCGTCGCCGGCTGGCCGAAGGAAACGGTGGAGAAAATGGAGAAAGACCGTCTCGCACTTGATCCGAACCTGATCGGACCGGAGTTCGACAAATTCTTCAAGGACTGGATCGAGAACAATCTCGACCCGAAAAAGAGACAAACCAGCGCCGGCTTTGTGCGCACCCGGTTCGAGCGACGCAAGGATGCCATCCCGTTGGAGGTGTACGACAAGTTGGTGACCGTCGTGAAAAAGCCGTTCCCCAACGAGGCGGCGCTGGTCGCCTGGCTCAACGAACAGAACTTCAGCGACAAGGTCAAGAAGGAGATTCTGGCCGCCGTGCCGCCGACGATCCGCGCGGCGGAAGACGTGGTCGTTTGCCTCGACCTCGCCACCGGCAAAACACTTTGGAAACACAAAGCGCCTGGCGAACCCGTCGGACGGACAGCCTCCAGCACTCCCTGCGTGGCCGACGGGCGGGTCTATGCGCTCGGCAGCGTGAAGTGTTACGCGGTGGACGCGACCAGCGGCAAACTCGTCTGGTCTGCGCCGTTGCCCGCCAAAGGCCCCGCCTCGTCGCCGATGGTCGCCGACGGCGTGCTCGTCATCAACGCCGGCAAACTGGCAGCCTTTGATGCCGCCACCGGCAAGCCGCTCTGGACACAACCGAAAGCCGGCGGCGGCAATTCCTCGCCCGTGGCATGGCAATCCGGCGGCAAGACCGTGGTCATCTGCAACGGCCGCGGCGTCATGACCGGCGTTGACCTCAAGACCGGCGACGTGCTCTGGACGACGCCGGGCGGCGGCGATTGCACGCCGGCGATTGTCAACGACGCACTGGCCGTGCAAAGCTCCAACGCCAAGGTGGGTATCATGGTTGGAAAGTTGACCGGGACCGGGTTCAGCAAGCTCTGGAATTTCCCGAACGACCCGCTGCGTTCACAATCCAGCCCACTCATTCTGGACGGTCATTTGTACCTGATGGACGACAACGTTCATTGGTGTTTCGATCTCGCCACCGGGAAAGAACGTTGGAAGGAGAAAGTAAGCGGCTCCATCACATCGCCGCTGTTCGCGGACGGAAAGATTTTCCTTCTGGTCAGCGGCGGTTCCAGAATCGCCATGTTGAAACCCTCGCCGGAAAAGCACATCGAGCTGGGCCAGGCCAGTGTCCGCGTGCTGTCCGTTCCGTCGCCGTCCATCGCGGACGGCAAGCTGCTGCTGCGCGGACGCAAAGCCATCACCTGCTACAATCTGGCCGCCACCGGCCAGTGAACGCGAGGACGGTTACTTGCCAAGCGGGCGGACTTCGACTTTGCGGAATTCGAGCGGGTGGCTTTCGGCCTGTAGTGCGATGTAGCCGCCGCGCAGTTTGCGGTCGGCGCCGGACTCGATGAGCTTGCGGGCGTTGGTGTCCTTCTCGTCGAGTTGCGGCTCCGTGTACTCGAACACGGTCTGCCCCTCGATGATGTGACGGCTGGAGCCGTCGGCGCGGACTTCAATCTCAACCGTCACCCACTGGTCGCCGTGGTAGGTCTTGGACTTCGAGTTGATGCAATGCCGGGTTTCAAGTTTGCCATCCATCACGATGTGCGTGCCGGGTGAGCAAATGTTGGCGGTGGTGCGATTGCCGGTGCCGGGGCCGCCGAGGAGTTGGACCTCGATGGAGACGGGGAAATCCTGATCCTTGGTCATCGTCTCGGGATTCGGACAATGAAGCATGGCGCCGCTGTTGCGGAACGCCCAGCCGGGACCGCCCTTGGTCTGTTCGCCAACAAACCGATACTCGACGCGCAGGACATAGTTGGACAACGGCGCGCGCCAGAACAGATGGCCGAACCGGTTGTCGAATTTCTCATACTTGTCGTAGCAAACTTTCAGGACGCCGTTCTCGACGCGGAAGGTGTCCTTGTAGTTTTCGCCCAGCTCGCAGCCTTTGAACTTCGGCGTCCAGCCGTCGAGGTTCTTGCCGTTGAACAACGGCGTCCAATCCCCGGCGCTCACAACAAACGGAATCAGCAGCAACATCAATACACGTTTCATGGTGATTTCTCCTCCGGCGTGATGTACTCGCCATATTGGTCAACGTCAAGCGCGGCGTGGTTACCGTGTCGTCGCACGGATCCGCCATCATCGCAACTGCACCCGATAAGCGAAGTTTGTCTTGGCGACGGTGAAAGTCAACACGCCGTCTTCGAGCTTGAACGGCGCGGTTTCGACGGACTTCACGCGCTCAACCGGCAGGCGCACGGTGAAATCCTCGCCACCGGGCAACGGCGTGACGATTAGGTGATCGTCGAAAGTCTCGCAACGGAACGCGCCATCGGTTTTGGCGACACCAAAATCCACCGGGGCAGTGTTCGCAAGCCAGCGGGTGGAGGGAACGAATTCCCGCGCCGGTTTTTCGAGGCGAACGTTGTCGGCACCGACAATCAGTTTGCCGATGCGGTAGCGGCGGCGTGAATCTTCGTCGCCGAGCAGGCGCTGACGCACGCCGCGGTCGGTGAGGCCGACGAGGATTTCATACTCGCCGAGCGGCATGTTCGTCGCGATGTTGATCGTCCAGTTCGCACCGGTCAGGACGTTGCCGCGCCACTGGCTTGTCCCCGGTTTCGGGTTGCCGCCGCCCGTGAACTCGGTCAGTGCCCGGCGACCGGGCGTTGGACGCGAGAAGTGGTAGAAGACACTGAGATCTTTCGACACCGGCTGCTGGACGTTCCAGTTGACGAGGAGGCGAAACTTTTGGTCGCCAAGATACTCGACACGCTCGGCGCGCGGCGTGATGGCGAGCGGCGCGTTGGGGTTGAAGACGCGGCTGTTGACGTAGAACTTCCCTTTCGCGCGGGACTGCTCGGCGATGGCGTTGCCGAAACGTTCGATGGACGATTCGATGACGCCGTTCTTGGCGAAGTAACCGTACTGCGGCAACGTGCGGCCCGCGACGGTCCAGTCGGTTTCGTTGCGGTTGACGTAAACGCGGGCGCCGGATTTCCAGGTCACGATGAGCCGGTGGATGTCGCCACCGGCGTATTCGACATTGGCGATTTCATCGCGGGCGATGCTTTCGATGAAATCCTGCGCGAGCCAGTATTTGCGGACGGCGCCGCGACCGAGACCGGCGAGGTCAATCATCAGCGCGTGGCCGGTGAGCAGTTCGGTGCTGATGTAGTCGTCGCTCTCGATGCCGTGCTCCTCGCGGCTGCGGCCGCCTTGGTAGCGGTCGGAGTAGCCGACGCCGTGGAGGCTGAACCGGGTGTGGTTGACGGCGTCGAACCACGGCACGCGCGCCCAATCGCGGCAGGCGATGACGTTGTGGAACCGTTCCGGTTTTGTTCCGAGTTGCAGGAACTGGCAATCGGCGCCGGAGAGCCAGCCGATGAGATGGTCGCCGCCGGCTTCGCTGACGGCGGGGCCGCAACGTCGTTCGAGCAGGGCGAACGCTTCGCCCCAGCAACGTTGTGTCTCGCGCTTGGAGTGGAGTTTGCCGTGGCGGTCGTAGAAATCGAAGCTACTGGCCGAAGTGAAGACGTCCACAAACGACGCGGTCGGTTTCAGCGCGGGAATGATGAGATCGAGATTGCGTTTCAGGAACGGCATCACGCGATCGGGACGGAACTGGTAGCTTTGCGCGTCGCGGCCTTCGTTAAGCCAGGCGCGACGCGGCTTGCCGTCGGGCGTGAACGTGATGTGGTCGTAGCTGAAATCGTCGGCGTCGGGATAGAAGTCAATGTAGTTGTCGTGCAGTCCCCACAACGCGCCGCGCGTCGTGCAGACGCGGCCAAGCTCGCGCAGTTCCTCCAGCGTGCCGTATGCGGGGTTTGGCGGAAAGATGTCGGGCAGGCGGTAATCGTAGCCCCAACGTTGCCAGTTGTGCATCATCACGAGCGAGTTGGTCAGGCCGTAGTCAAAACAGCGCGCGAGTTTCGCCGCATCGTCAGCGTAGCGGCCGCCCCAGATGTCGAACACGAACCGGCCCGCCTTGCGCACGAAGCCGCGTGACGCGCGTTTGTCGGAGAGCGGCCGGTATTTCAACGCGGCGTCGAACGCGCCGGTGAAACTCGGCACGAACGTCAGCGTGGCGTCGGGGTGGGTCAGGAGTTGGTAGATGCGCGTTGCTGGATTGACGACAAACGCATCCGGCGGCGTGTCAGTGGCGGTAAGCAACGAGACGCCGCGCTCGAAATCGCACGCAACATGGCTGGTGGCCAGGTTGTGTCCGCCCGCGCCTGCGCGGAACGCTTCCGGCTCGACGATGCAGTAGCCGTGTCCGTAATAAACGCGTGTTGCCTTCTGGTCGAACGCCGCCGCGCCGAGGCTGGTGATCCGCTGGCGAGACTCGACTTTGATGCGCAAGGCTGGTCCATCGCTCCAGATGCGTGTGCGCAGTGCGGACTTGGCCCCGCTGACGGGCTGGTCGTTCACGGCGATTTGGAGGCCGTTGCAGAACACGTTGCGTTCGCCGTCGCCGAAACCGATGACGCCGTCGGTGATGCCGTTCGGCCCTGGCACGAACACTGCGCGGCAACCGCTGCCCAGATCGAACACAAACGAGTCCTTCCCGCCCGCCAATGCCTTGCGGGCACGAGCGAACAGTTCTTGTCGTTCGGCATCGGTCAATACCTTCGGCTGCGGGCCGACAAAGATGATGGGGTCGCCCCAATAACAGGAATCGCAGGATGTATTGTTCTTCGGGCCGGGATGGCTTTCGAGTCGCAATAGAATCTCTTTCCCGGCAAACATGCTGAGGTCAGTCTCGCCGGGTAGCCAAGTCTTCGAATCGGTGTGGCGCTCGAACAACTTCTGCTCACCCGCCCAGACCCGGAATGTGACGCCGTCGCTTTTGCCTTCCTTTGGCGTGCTGTCGCGGATGGCGTTGTAGAAAGTCAGCCGTATCGGCGTCGCTGCCGGCAGCTTGAGCCGGTATTCGGCGAACACGGTGCCGGCACGCGGACGATATGCCGGGTGCATGTTGAGCGATTGACGCGTTTCGCCGCCGCGCGTCATGGGGCCGCGATTGAAACTAGCGCCCGAAACTGCGTCTGAGCCGTACGCAAGCGGTCCGTTGATGTAGGACCATGCGACGCGATGGGTTTTGAGACTCGTCAGCGCCAACGCGCCCGATGCGGGCACGTTGTTCACCGCGAACTCCACTGACTTCGTTTCCACCGGAAACTTCGTCTCGAAAATCTGCACGGCGCGCACCCTCGCGCTTCCGAATCGCGCCTCGACGCGCACGGGGTACAACGCCGAGTACGTCCCGCGTCCGCAGGCAAAACGGAACTCAGCCGTGGCGTTTCCCTTCGCCGGCACGGTGACACGGCGTTTCGTCTCGCCGACAGCCCGGCAATCGTCAACCAATCCTTTCATCTCCAGCGCCACATCGAGCGGCCCGCTGGAAGAATTAGAGAGCATGACGCTGACAGGCTGTGCCACGTCGAAATTCGTGACGGTGGCGATGTCGCCGATGGTGAGCGTCAACGGCCCCTCAGTGACACGGTGTCCGTTGAACGCAAAGGCCGACGAACTGAGAATCAATGCAAGAATGAAGCGAAGTGTTTTCACGGCGCCAGATTATCGCAACTGCATCGCGGCTGTAAATCACCTTGTCTGGAGGCATGACGTGGCGTACTCATCCTGCGTATGTTTACGACGTACAACCGGCTGGCCGTGGCAATGCAATCGCCGTAATCAACAGAAGCAGGATCGTTTTCATACACGCCGAGTTTTACCCCAATCCAACTCACGGGGAAAGCAAGGAATAAGGGCGAACTGAACAACGTGCAGAGGTGCTATCTTCCTTGCCGGCCAATGGAAAAGGAAAATGCCAAACGCCAAACGGAATTACGGAGTACCTACCACCGCCACCAACCGCAAACCGAGGGCGGAACTACGGGCACCGTGTGGGTACCTGTATCGGTAATCAGAGTGAAGGTAGCCCGAAAGGCACGTTAAATGCCCGCCGCGGTGCACACCATCCAATGCGCCGGCTTGTATCCATGCACTACCGTCCGTTGGCGCACCTTTGTAGGTATCATGCCAAGCGTCCTGACACCATTCAGAGACGTTGCCGTGCATGTCGTACAAGCCCCAACGATTTGGTTTCTTCTGCCCGACGGGATGAGAGCTTTGTCCACTATTGTCTTTGAACCAAGCGTAGTCACCTAATTTGTCCTTTTTATCCCCATAGCAGTAATCCGTTATTGAACCTGCTCGGCAGGCATATTCCCATTCTGCTTCCGATGGCAGTCGGAATGTTTGGCCTCTCATCTTTTCTTTCAACTTCGCAATAAACTTTTGGCAATCGTCCCAACTGACGGAATCAACCGGGTTCTTTGTATCTTTGAACCTGCTCGGATTGTTGCCCATGACTTTTTCCCATTGCTCTTGTGTGACCTCATACTTACCCATGTAAAATGGTTTGGTAAACTCCACCCTGTGCATTGGCTTCGTGTCCGGACGCTTGTCCGACCCCATCCGGAATGAGCCTGTGGGGATGAGGATGAATTCCATCTTCACACCGTCCCCAAGCTCAATTGTCATTTCCTTCGGCGGATTTCCGCTTGTGGCGGCGTGAACAGGGACAGCTAACCCATTTGTTTCACCGTACGAAAGGTTGTGATGGTTTTTCGATTTGATTGAGGCTCTGAACCCTCTGCCCAAGAGTCATCAGCAGTTTCAAAGGACGACGGCCTCTGCGGAGGCCGCGTCGGGCGGG